>Ga0272441_10000602_pt1 | contig 81546 bp, 73 predicted proteins | sample SSMProp6N_FD_193582 | JGI IMG/M metagenome (GOLD analysis project Ga0272441, IMG submission 193582) | Marine sediment archaeal communities from Little Sippewissett salt marsh, Falmouth, MA, United States - SSM-Prop-6N | ecosystem: Environmental > Aquatic > Marine > Wetlands > Sediment ...
TTATGCTGGGTCAGCCTGGCCACTTACTTAAATATCGCTTTTTTTATTTTAAATAGGCATTGATCTTGCGCTGAACGAATTTACACGGCCGGTGCTGAAATGAAAACAACGCAGTCTGTCCTCCGGCAAAATATTTCGTAATTTATAAAAGGAAAATATCAATATGCAGAAACACAGCAAAACAATCCAAACACCCACCGGCAAACTGGGCATTTTGATCCCCGGCATGGGGGCTGTCACCACCACCTTGCTCGCAGGTATTGAGTTAATCCGGCAAAATAAAATGCCCCCCTTCGGGTCGGTCAGCCAAACCGGTCATATTCGTCTTGGCAAACGCAGTGAAATGCGACAGCCCAGGATCAGAGATGTTGTTCCGTTGGCAGCGCTGGATGACTTGGCTTTTTGCTGCTGGGATATTTTTCCGGACAATGCCTACGACGCCGCCCGCCACGCAAACGTCCTGACCCCGGAACAGTTACTCTCCGTAAAGAACTTTTTATCAAAAATTACGCCGCTGCCCGGCCTTTTTGATCGGAAATTTGTCAAAAAACTGGATGGTCGCCATATTAAAAAAGGCCGAACCTGGTGGGACAAACACCTGGAGCTTCAAAACGATATCGATAACTTTTCCCGGAACAGCCGCGTGTCCAGAAGGATCATGGTCTGGTGCGCCTCCACCGAAATATTTCTTGAACCGTCAAAAACCCATGCCACACTCAGCGCATTTGAAAAAGGCCTCAGGGAAAACGCGGCTTCGATTTCTCCTTCAATGGTTTACGCCTATACCGCGATTAAAAACAAAATTCCGTTTATTAACGGTGCACCCAACCTGAGCTGCAATATACCGGCCTTGACGGAACTGGCCCATAAAAACGGTGTTCCCATCGCGGGAAAAGATTTCAAGACCGGCCAGACATTACTTAAAACAATTATCGCACCGGGGCTCAAGGCGCGTATGCTCGGAATCGACGGATGGTTTTCCACAAACATTCTCGGCAATCGAGACGGCGAAGTTCTCGACGACCCGGAATCCTTTCGCAGCAAAGAAACATCCAAACTCTCGGTGCTGCGCACCATCCTGCAACCGGATTTATACCCTGAGCTGTACGAACATATGAACCATATGGTCCGGATAAATTACTATCCCCCGCGCGGCGACCGGAAAGAAAGCTGGGATAATATTGATCTTTTCGGCTGGCTGGGCCGTAAAATGCAGATCAAGATCAATTTCCTCTGCGAGGATTCAATCCTGGCGGCTCCGGTGGTCCTCGATCTGATTCTGTTCATGGACCTTGCCCAAAGAGCGGGTCTTAAGGGTATTCAGGAATGGCTCTCCTTTTATTTCAAATCACCGCTGACCAACACTTCCGCTTACCCGGAGCATGATCTTTTCATTCAGCAAACAAAAATGAAAAATACACTGCGCCACCTGATTGGTGAAAAGCCGGTGACCCATATGGATCTTGAATAAAATATGCCGGGTTATCCGCAATATATTATCATCAATAATAATAAAATTATTTTTAAAGGATATTATTGCCGAAATAAAAAAATATGTTATAAACAAAACAACAATGATAACCATTTATTATTCACCCATAGAAAAGAGGCATTATGAGCGAGAAAGAACATATCTGCAAAGGCGATCACCAGGGTCACATCTGTCTGCTGGCCAGTCAGGAAAAATGGGATGAGATCCGGGAACTGACCCGCGACCCCCAGTACATCTGTTTCAACTGCGGACGGGTGGCCCATTCGGAAAAAAACCTCTGCAATCCCATGCCCAATAAATAACCGATACAGACAAACAGATCCCAGCGCATCATGGAAAAAATCCGTCTCGGCATCAGCCGCTGTCTTCTGGGGGATCCGGTCCGTTATGACGGCGGTCATAAAAAGGACAGCTACCTGATCCACACGCTGGGGGTCTATTTCGACTATGTTCCGGTCTGTCCCGAGGTGGAATGCGGTATGGGCATTCCCCGCGAACCGTTGCGTCTGGTGGGGGATCCGGACAACCCGCGCATGGTAACATCAAAAACATACAGGGACTGCACCGATAAAATGCGCTCCTGGGCAAAAAAGCGGGTCCGGGAACTGGAAAAAGAAAATCTTTGCGGGTTCATCTTTAAAAGCAGGTCCCCCAGCAGCGGCATGGAACGCATCAAGGTTTACAATGAAAAGACCGGCATCCCGGTCGCCCGTGGTACCGGTCTTTTTGCGAAAACGTTCATGGACGCTTTTCCCCTGCATCCGGTCGAAGACGAAGGCCGACTGCACGATCCCGGACTCAGGGAAAATTTTATTGAACGCCTGTTTGTTTTCAGCCGCTGGCGCACAATGATAGCCGGCCGGCCCAGAATGGCCGACCTGGTACAATTTCATACCCGCCACAAACTGCTGATTCTTTCCCACAGCACGGAAATTTACCGGGCTCTGGGTCGGCTCACGGCAAACAGCAGTAAAAAAGAAATCGAAAAAAACTTTCAAAATTACCAGGCACAGCTGATGAAGGCCATGAAACTGAAAGCAACCGTCAAAAAACACGCTAATGTTCTTCAGCACATGATGGGCTACTTTAAAAAAAAGATCAGCCCGGACGAAAAAAAAGAACTTGTGGAAATTATCGAACAGTACCGCAAAGAGCAGATCCCGCTGGTCGTTCCGCTAACCCTGATCAAACATTATGTGCGAAAATACGACCCGCCCTATTTAAAGGCGCAGATCTACCTTGACCCGCACCCGGTTGAACTGAAGCTCAGAAATCATATTTAGATGTTCGCATAAACAACCAATACAGTATACGAATTCATTAAAAAATAATTTTAACTGAGAAACAGGTTCCGGGAACATGCATTCATCTTCTGCCAGCGAAACAATGGATCAAAACCATTTATACCTCTACAAGTCCGCAGAAGGCTGCAGGGCAATCACCGAATGGTATGATGGACTGATCGAGCAAATTTCCGTTCCAATAGAATCCAGGTATATTCAGACACGTTTCGGCGCCACCCACATGCTGACCTGCGGTAAGGGAGGTGCACCGCCGCTGTTTCTGGTCCAGGGGATCGGCTGCAGTTCACCGTTATGGCGCAACCAGCTGCCTGAGCTGGCAGAGCACTTCCGGGTCCATGCCCTGGACACTCCCGGTCAGCCGGGCAGAAGCGCACCGAATCCCCTTTCATTTTTTAATGACGATTATGTGCAATGGCTCATTGAGGTCCTGAATGTTTTAAATATTGACCGGGCCGATTTTATCGGCATCAGCAGCGGTGCCTGGCAGATCATGCAGATGTCTGTTCATTCACCGCACAGGATCAATAAAATGGTGCTTTTAAGTCCCATCGGCCTGTCCCGTGCCAGACTGCCGTGGAAAATCTGGTTTAACCGGATCATGAAAAAAAGCATGACAACAGACGTCCTTGAAAACGAGCTCACGACAAAATCAATCAACAAGGCCCGCATCAGGGAAACCGGCTCTTTCGGCGTATTTGACCGTCAGGTGGCCCGGTCGATCGCATTGTGCACCCGCCACTTTCGAATGGATCGGGCGTTAAAAATCTATAACAAGAAAACCGGCCGGATTTCATACCGAAGGGCATTCCGGATTCTGAAACGGTTCCTCTTATCCGAGCCCAAATCCATCATCAGAAGAATAAAACCGGACTGTCTGATCCTGTTTGGTGAAAATGAAATTCTGTTTGATCCGCAGAAAGTCGCTGACCGGATAAACAAACTGGTACCAAAAGCGGAAGTGCGTATTATCGAGGGGGCCGGTCACGGATGTATATATGATCAACCGGATGAATCAAACCGCCGGATTATCGAATTTTTATTGAAAGATCAGCACAGCACATAGCAGACACAATAAGGGAACCGCCGCACCGGGACCATACCGGCTTTTGAACCGATTCAGCCGAATATGGTGTCAACCTTAACGGAACTTGTCAAACAGAAGACTTTGCACCGAAAGTATATTCCGCCATAAAGCTCAACCCCCTTGCATCCAGGCATCCCGAAAGCACCGCCCGCAAAAACATCAATCACCCGAAAACGGACAAAAAAAGTCTACTGAGCAAACCATAAACGTCATCCATATTATCGCTTTACTATATAATTATTTATAATTACATTATATTCAGCATTCAACCTCGCAGGGGGCCTGCCCGCAGCCGCCGCAACCGGGAGTATCATCACACACATCGCCGACCCCATCCCCGTCCGCGTCCATCTGCTGTGAATTACAGATATCCGGACAGTTATCCGATGCATCCGGAATGCCGTCATTATCGAAATCGATAATACACGGCGCCTCACAGGGGTCCTCTCCGCAGCCGCCACAGCCCGGTTCCGGATCACAGACATCTCCTGCAGCATCATTATCAGCATCAAGCTGCTGCAAATTACAGATATCCGGACAGTTGTCACACATGTTTCCGACACCGTCACCGTCAGAATCGATTGATCCGTCGATAATGATGTCACAGTTGTTGTCGACTCCGTTGCATTCTTCCGCTGCACCGGGGAAAACGGACGAATTGTTGTCGTCGCAGTCGATCGGACCGCAGTCACCGCCGTCCGGCGAATAAAAATCATTATCATTATCCGTACACGGCGGCTCCGTAATATCACCGCTCACCACCAGAGCGTACGGCTGGGGGCCATGCGCGACATTATATCCGCTCACGCGAAGGGTATACAGACCGGTTTCCGGATTGGATATTGTCAGGCCCACCGCGTTATTGGTCCGGTCAAAATCCGGGGACGAATCACCGGGCGTCAACACCGTGGCGCCGAGATATGAGGTGTATCCGGTATCGGCCGCCCAGGTGGAGCCGTCAAAATAGTAACTGACCCCGTTATCCGTGTCATCCTGAAGTATCCTGTCCTGGTTGCTGTCCTGCAGCACCGCAACGTAAAAAGAACCGTCGGAAATTGTCGGGCCGGCAATCGTCACGATCACCAGGCTGAAATGCGGAAGGCCGGAGACCGTCCCAGAGTAAAGCAGCGTACCCGGCAGACCGCCGGGGCCGTCATCATCATAAATATTGATTATTTGCGTTCCGGACGCTGCGGATCTTATATTATAGGTCCCCAGCTCCACGGAAATCACCTGGACAGGGTATGTTGAGGGAGTCAGTTTAACCGCAACATCAGGCATACTCGCTTCGGGAGTCAGGTCAAAATAGGAGAGGTCCTCCGCCAGTGAAGGCAGCATGGCCTTATCCGGATAGATCGTCACCAGCGACGGAGTCGTCACCTGAAGATCGAGGTCATTGACCAGGCCGCCCCCGGCCGCCGCAGAGCCCGGGTAATCGGTCCACACCAGGTTTATTTTTAATGGCGCAGAGCTGTCATATACGGTGAAACCGTACTCATGATACTCATCCGTATCAAGCCCGGTCTGTTCATCATAATAAATAACCCCGTAAGGCGGTTGTGGATAAATACTGTTCAGCAGATTCACCCGGCCCCACCCTTCCACACTGTTCGGTACCGGCGGATCGGGAATCTCCTGACTGAATCCAGTACCGTACTGCCCCGGCGAAACATCTTCGGCACTGTTCAGAAGCGCGGCCTTTAACAGTGCGGCCGAAGGGAATACAAGCCCCTCAACGGACATTAAATATTCACGCAACAGCACAGCGGCGCCGGCCGTGAGCGGGGTGGCCATACTGGTGCCGCCCATGTACATATAGTCCTCATCGTAAATCCCCCAACCCTCTCCCCCCGCCAGGGAAGACCGCGTTGAGATGATGTTGGTCCCGGGAGCCACGATATCCGGCTTATAACGGCCGTCCAGCGTCGGCCCCCTGGAGCTGAAGGCCGCCATACCAAAGGGATTATCGGAAATCAGGTCGGAAAATATGGGATCCGCCGAAAAATCTAAAGGCCATGCCGTTCCCCAGGTACCCTGATACCCTTCAGCTGTACGCAGATTCTCCGTTGCCCCGACAGTTAAACAGTTCTTCGCAGTTGCCGGTGAATCAATGCCATAAGCATCAATCACCCCGTCGGCATCCTGATCCATCCCGGCATTTCCCGCGGAAAACAGGATCAGAAAATCCTTGTGATCCCACATGTACTGGTCCACCTCCGCGGAGCTGGAAGTATATGCCGACGGCGAGCTTGCCCCCCAGCTGTTGGTATGCAGATCCGCACCGGCGGTCTGTGACTCGGCAAACAGAACATTCAGATCCGACGGAAGCAGCAGCGAACCGTCACTGTTATTTTCACAGGCCTGAAATATCAATTCGGCCTTGGGGGCAATCCCGGCAAAAGAAGTTGCGGCAAAATTATCCGAATCCGGCTGACTTCCGGATAGCAGGCCGTTTCCCAGAACGGATCCCGCCACGTGGGTTCCGTGACCGGAATTTTCATCGGCAGGATTTCCGTCACCGGCCAGATCAATGATCTGAACAACACGGGATAAACCGCTACCGTCCTCGAAGTCATCGTGCAAATTGGCGGGATTTTCCGTTCCCTGATCAAGCCCGGTGTCACAAATACCCACCACCTGTCCTGACCCGTAAAGCCCGTAATCGTTTCGCGGAGAACGGACCGCCATAATATCCGTTGCCACGTTGTTGTTCAACTTCCATGTCGGTGCCGGTTCCACATACTTCACCGCGTCAAGAGACGCCAGATCATTTATTCGGCCCGAAGGCAGTCTCACCTTGAGCGTGGTTTTCCATCGCGTTGCAAGCTCACTTAAAATTTCACCGTCGAAATCGAAAACTCTATTTTTTAAAAATGAAATATCCTCACCGGGAAAAACATTTACTTGAAAAGAACACCGCCGATCTTTCTCTTCTTTTGACCGCTTACTGTAAACAGAATGATTCAGGCGATGGCTGAGCTTGAACAACGGCTGATAATCTCCCACCCAGCGAACGTGCGGCAGAGAAGCCAGGTCCTGTTTTTGATCGGATCCGGTTCTGATGATAAAGGCAAAGTCGGGAACATAGTCAAAAATTTCCGCGCCCAGAGCCTGCAGCGATTTTTTCCATGAGGGTTTTACCGGCGCATCATATTGAACAATAAAGTAGGAAAAATCATGCAAATGGGGTGATTTGGTCCGTGATAAAGCGCCGGATCTCGTCGTCCCCCTTTCAGGAACGGATACCAGCGGATCAAAATGATAACTGCCCAGTTTTATTTTTAGCGAAGCACGCTTTCCCGATACGGACCGGGCTGTATTTTTTTGAACAGCGCCCCGGTATATATTTTTAATTTCCGTTTTTCGCAAGATCTTTTTTTTGGACAGGGCCGGAAAAACATCGCCCGGACAAGCCAGTTCTACTGCCATAAAAAAAATATACAGGGCAACAATTCTTTCTAATTTATACGATTTATGGAAATTTAAAATAATATAATTTATCATACATGATATATAAACGATTTATTATGTAAAGTAAACAATAAATATCAAAAAATTTAAAGGTATCGGTAAAAACTATTCATCCGCTACGAGTTTTTTTATCTCTTGATCATACTTTTTCAGGGACTCCTGCCACAAAAAAGATTTACGCGGAATAGCGTCCAGCTCGTCCCTGAACGCTTGAATCACACCCCGGGCCAGCGCCGAAGGGTCGGCTTTCTCAACCATAACCACCCTGCCGTGAACCACCTCCGGCAGAGAGCCGGTTTGTGTTGCCACGATTTTCTTGCCTAAGGCACAGGATTCCGCAGCGGTAAACCCGAACCCCTCGGACAGAGAAGGAATCACAATGACATCGGCCGTGTTGATGAGGTCGGGAAGCTCACTTCTCGGAACAGCGGATAGTACCGAAACCCGGTCGGTCACCCCGTATTGCGCCAGCAGTCGTATGAATTTTCGATACTCCCTTTGCGGCTCTTTTGCCAGGATCAGCACCAGGCGGCTGTCAGGCAGGGACCGGCTGATTTCAGGAATGGCTCGAATTAGATAGATAAGGCCCTTGGAACCGCCCGGGCGGCCGTAAAAAAGATAAACCTGTTTAGCGTTACCGATGCGCTTCTTTCTGAGAGCTTCATTCACCGGACGGGAAGCAAACATCTCCTCCTCCACGCCATTATAAATGACACTGATTTTATCTGCCGGAACACCGTAATCCATCAGGCATTTTTTCGTATAGCGGCTGACGGCAATGTACCGGTCAAATTTCTGAGTAACGATCCACCTTTCATAAAAACTGTACAAAAAATGGAGCTTCTTGAAATATTTCCAGTTATCACCGAGAATTTCATGTACCAGAATAACCGATTTTTTATTCAGCACCGCCGCCAGCCACCGGCCGGTCAGGCCGGAGGCATAAGTGGCACAAAAAATAAGATCGGACCGCCACGCCTTTTTCAGCGCAAAAAGAAAACAGGTAAAACTATGAACAAGGCGGAAAACGTTCATAAAACGGTACACATCGACGCCGCAAACCTTGTCTTTGCGCCCGAAAAAACCCTCGTAACTCTTCGAGCACACGGTAACGTCACAGCTTTTGTTGAAATGTTCGGCAATGTGCTTGTTCACCACTTCCGCACCGCCGAGATAGGGAAAGTAATAATCAAACAGAAACAGTATTTTCATAGGAACCGGCACCCGTCAGTCCTGGTTGAAATCCTTGAGCGCAATCCTTCTCACAAGCTCGGTCAAGCGACGCTCATGCTCTTCCAGTTTCACAAAAAGATTCAGCGAACCATAAACCAGCACAACCAGGGTAAAAAAAATCAAGGCATAAAAACCGCTTTTAATGCCGGTAATCCGTGACAGCCACTTCATTGAAAAGTCAGGGAAAAGTGCACCGAGCGAAAGCCCGAACCAGACCACCAGCCAGACCATCAGTTCCCGAATGGTAATGACATGTCTGATATAGCGTGAAACGGCCTTGGCCACCATCAGACAGGCAAAAGCAGGCACGAAGAACTGATAGAGAGAAAACTGAGATCCGATCATTGCCGTTACCTCATAAGTGTTCTAAGCATTAATTTAAAAACGGTCGTAATTCCCGAAGCAAAATTCTGTCCTTTCGACAGGGTATAGTCGGAATAATTCACGGAAATCGGCACTTCACTGATCCTCAACCTGAAGTAACGTGCTTCACGGATAATTTCACTGCAAAATTCGTAACCGTTGGAAGTAATGTTTATGCGGGCCAGCGCTTCTCCGGAAAAAACCTTCATCCCGGACTGGGAATCGGAGATATAAATACCGGACAGCATGAAAGTGATCAGGTTGGCCACCAGATTAAACCCCCTGCGCAGCAAGGGAATTCGGTTTTTACTGTTCAGAAACCTCGAGCCGAGCACAATATCCGCCCGGTCTCTCTCAAGAATTTCCAAAAGCGGTTTAATATCGCCGGCGAGATGCTGCCCGTCGGCATCCATGGTTACAGCAATGTCAGCCCCCATCATTCGCGCCGCGGAAAGTCCGGTCTGGGTCGCGGCGCCGACCCCCCGGTTGATCATGTGCGAAACGACAACGGCACCGCTGTCGGCAGCCGCCGTTCCCGTATTGTCCAGACTTCCGTCATCAACCACGATCACATGATCAAAACCGTGTTCTCTGCAGGAACGCACAACCTCCCCAACGTATTTTTCTTCATTATAAGCGGGAAGCACAATGACAGTTTTCATAATGGTGACAAAAGATACGATTATTCAGTTTAGTCTAAAAATTTATATTACAAATAAGTACCGGTATCAACCATTAATTATAAAATTCATAAAACACTTGATTCAAATAAAATGAAAAGTTAAAATTTTAATCATTCAAAATAGAACAGACGGACTGCGGTGGCAAAAAAGAGAAAACCTGCGCAACAACAAACCGAAAAAAGCGTCTTCCCTCATGGACCGGACAGACACTATCAGATCCTCTCTGTATTCATCATTCTCATTGCCGGTTTTACAGTCTATGCCAATACCCTGAACTGTTCATTTCATTTTGACGACATTTCCGGTATCGTTGAAAATCCCGCCATCAGAGATCTGGCCAATCCAAAAGCGATCTGGAATATCCAGTTCACCCGCTTTATCACATTTTACAGTTTTGCCCTCAATTACCATTTTCACGGACTGGATCTTTTCGGCTATCATCTTGTCAATATCCTGATCCATATTGCTTCCGCTGTCGGCGTCTGGTGGTGGCTGCTGCTGACTCTGAACACACCCGTCCTGAAAAAAACAGGGGAAAATTATTCCAGAGTTCTGATCCCTTTTACCGGCGGACTGATATTTGCCCTTCATCCCGTGCAGACACAGGCCGTCACCTATATCATTCAGCGCCTGGCCTCGCTGGCTGCCTTTTTCTATATCTTCTCGCTTTGCTTTTATATTCAGGGAAGGCTGAAATATCGGGCAGGCGGTTATCGCCCGGTGACGATGCTTTATTTCCTTTTTGCTTTTATTTTCGGTCTGATGTCCCTGTTCTCCAAAGAAACAGGATACACACTGCCCGTTACTCTGATTTTATATGACATTTTTTTCATTCAAAACCCCAAAAGAATCACCTGGAAACTGGCCGGCCTTTTTTTACTTCCGGCCGCTGTCATCATTCCGGTTATTTACAGATTCAAGGATCATTTTCATCAACTTTCACGAACCCGCGTTCCAGGCGGCCTGATAGAGCTCACGCCCCTGGACTACCTCTATACACAATTCAGGGTTATCCTTACCTATATCCGGTTGATGTTTTTGCCGCTCAGGCAGACCATAGATTACGATTTTCCCCTGTCTCACAATTTTTTTACCCCGGAAACCCTGATCAGCTTCACGGTCCTTGCCCTGATCCTGGGAGCATCCGTCCTGTTGTACCGTTCCGTCAGACCGCTTTCTTTTGCAATTTTGTTCTTTTTCATTACCCTCGCTCCGGAATCAAGTATTATTCCGATTCGGGACGTTATTTTTGAGCATCGGCTCTATCTGCCGATGGCCGGATTCTGTATGTTTATTCCTTTTCTTTGCGGCAAACTGTCAGGTCCCCGAAGACAGAATAGCATCATCTACTTTCTATTCCCCATAATTATCTGCCTGGCCGCGGCCACCTGGCAGCGCAACAAGGTCTGGAAAAATGGCGTGACCCTCTGGACGGACGCAATCAAAAAATCACCTGACAAATCAAGACCGTACACAGCACGGGCAAAAGCATTTCTGCAAACCAAGGATTACGCCAGCGCCATAAATGACAGCCGTCAGGCATTGTGCATCAATCCGGCGAATGAAGATGCCTATACCCAGCTTGGCGCGGCCTACGGTTATCGCAACGAAACCGGAAAAGCACTGGACAGCTTCACCCGCGCAATCGAAATCAACCCTTACAAGGCCGCACCCTATTTTAACAGAAGCCGAATATACCGGACCTTGAAAAAATACACGCCGGCGTTAAAAGACATTAACAAAGCCATACAGCTCGAAAAAGCAAACGATTCCACTCTCCATGAAAAAGCCATGATCCTGATCGCCCTGAAGCGCTACAAAGAAGCAATTGAGATCCTGTCAAAAGCCATTCGACTCAATCCGTCCGCTGATAAACATTACTATTCCCGAGGCTGCTGCCACCTGGTGAACAATAATTATTCAAAAGCCCTGCAGGATTTTCAACACACCCTAAAACTGAATCCGAACCATACTGAAGCTATCAGCCGGATCGGTATCATTCATTACAGACAGCAAAAATTCACCCGGGCGCTGAAAGCCTTTTCACGGGTCATTCACATTGATCCCAAACATGCAAATACCTACAATAACCGGGCGCTGCTGTATTTCCGTATGGGAAATTATGACCGGGCGGCAAAAGACATTGAAAAAGCGCTTCAGCTTGGCGCAAAAGTGCATCCGGAACTATATAAAAAAATCAAACAAAACAACTTTTCACCGTAGTTTGTACTACAGCCGGATAAACAGCCGTGAACACTAGCCCCGGCCTGCACATCACAGCATGACCCAAAATGATCAAGATTCACGGAATAATATTTTTTTGTCTCCATTGCCAAAGCACATAATTTCCGACTAATAAATAAACCATGCAAAAAGGCTGTTCGTATAAACGGACAGCCTTTTAAACCGTAAAAGCATAAAAACGATTTTATTTTCTCTTTTTCGGCATGTGAATTGCCTTGGCATCGACATCAAGCGCGGCTTCCATAATACTTTCCGCAATGGTCGGATGCGCATGAATGGTATGCGCCATTTCCTCAAATGTCGCTTCCATCTGAATCGCCAGCGCCGCCTCATTGATCAGGTCGGTCGCGTGCGGCCCCAGAATAGCCACCCCGAGAACCTCACCGTATTTTTTGTCAGCAATGATCTTAACCAGCCCGTCGGTCTCGTTAATCACCAGGGCCTTACCACAACCAACAAAAGGAAAACGGCCAATGATGACATCCCCGTATTTTTCCTTGGCTTCCTGTTCGGTCATTCCCACGCTCGCCACCTCCGGAGTCGTATAAACAGCACGGGGCACGGACCGGTAATCCATTTTATGCGGCTGTCCCAGCACATTCAGAGCAGCAGTCTCACCTTCAGCCGTCGCCACATGCGCCAGCATATAATTGCCAATAGCGTCACCGATAGCGTAGATACCCGGAACACTGGTTTCCAGATATTCATTGACCTTGATAAACCCTTTATCCATGGCTACCCCAATCTTGTCCAGCCCCAAACCTTCAGTATAAGGAGAGCGACCGACGGCCACCAGCACCTGATCTACCTCTTTAGTCTGATCCCCGTAAGTAGCAACATATTTTTTACCCTTTTTCTCGACCTTGCTTACCAATGTGCCGGTCAGGATTTCAATACCTTCTTTCTGGGCCAGGCCCGTAAACCCCTTGGCAATTTCAGCATCTTCGGTCGGCAAAATCTGCGGCATCATTTCGACCACGGTCACCTTGACATCCATCCGGCTCATAATCTGGGCAAACTCCATACCGATCACACCCCCGCCGATAATCAAAATACTCTTGGGCAGCTTCTCAAGACTCAATGCTTCATCCGAGGTAATGCAGTTCTCAATACCGTCAATCGGTATTTTGGTCGGCACGGAACCGGTTGCAATGATAATTTTGTCCGCCTTGAATTCTTCACCGGACTCGGCGACCTTCACCGTATTGGCATCAACAATCTGACCGGTCCCCTTGACGATCTTCATCCCGTGGCTTTTCAGGATACCACCCAGGCCACCAACCAACTGCTTCACGACGGTGTTTTTCCGTTTCATGACAGCGGGAAAATCCACCTTCACTTCACCAACCGTCACACCGAAAACTTTTGCCTCCTTGGCCCCCTTGTACATCCCTGCGGACTGAAGCAGCGCCTTGGTAGGAATACAGCCGCGGTTCAGACAGGTGCCGCCGAACTCATCTTTTTCAATAATCGTGACCTTGGCGCCCAGCTGGGACGCGCGAATAGCCGCCGGATAACCGCCCGGACCGCCCCCGATCACAACCACATTCACATCACCGGCCGGTGCGGCCGGTGCATCTGCTGCTGCCGCCGGAGCTTGTGCCGGCGCCTCGGCCGGCGCCGGAGCCGCCGGAGCGCCGCCGCCGGCGGCAACACTATCCAGTTCGGATTTGTCCGCAGCAATAATACCGATCAGCTCGGAAACAGGAACCTCTTCTTCAGCCGCCACGATAATATGAAGAAGTCCGCTGGCCGGTGCTTCTACCTCATAAGTAATCTTTTCCGTTTCAACTATCAGGAGGATATCCCCTTCCTTAACCTCACCACCTTCAGCAGCTTTCCACTCAACGATCTTACCCGTTTCCATAGTAAGTCCGAGCTTCGGCATGGTCACATTTGTTGCCATAACTTTACTCCTTTTCAGATTTTTGTGATCCGGACAGATAATTCTGTTATCCACCCTTAATTTCAATACATCCCTGAAGCTAACCCGCCAGAATCATCATCGGGTCTTCCATGTACTGTTTCAGTGTTTGCATAAATCGACCGGCTTCCGCACCATCGATGGTTCTGTGGTCATAGCTCAGCGCCAGATTCATCATCGGGCGAATCACGATCTCACCGTCAACGACAACCGGTTTGTCTTTAATGGTCCCCACGCCCAGAATCGCGTTTTCCGGCTGGTTGATGATCGCGGTAAAAATATCGGTCCCGAACATCCCCATCGCCGAAAGCGTAAAGGTACCGCCGCTCATGGCATCCGGTCCCAGTTTACCGCTACGGCCCTTATCGATCAAATCGACACGGTCCTTGGCGATATCAATAATGGATTTATTGTCGGTATCTCTGATCACCGGAACCACCAGACCGGTCTTGATCGCCATCGCCATCCCAACATTGATATCATGCTGGTAGAGAATACCCTGTCCTTCGATCCAGCGGGTATTGATCACCGGATGCTGGCGAATGGCCTCAGCCGTAATCTTGAGCATAAAGTCGGTGATGGTCACCCGAATGCCGTGCTTCTTCTCAGCCTTTTTCAACAGTTTCTGCCTGAAATTCTGAATCGCGGTCGCATCCACTTCATAGACCATATAGGCCATCGCCGCTTCATTACAGCTCTGAAGCATTTTCCGCGCAATGACCGTCCGCATTCCGGTCAATTTTTCCAGTCTGTCATTCTCTCCCATGCCCGGTATGTCGGCAGGTGCTTCCTTTTGGGCCGCGGCCGGTGCCGGTGCGGCTTTTTGTGCCGCCATAAACTGCTCGATATCTTCCTTGGTGATCTTGCCGTTCGCACCGCTGCCCGTCACCTGAGAAAGATCAATTCCCTGGTCGGAAGCCATTTTCTTCGCCACCGGCGTGACGCGAACCTTGTTGGCATCGACATAAGCCGCCACGTCTTTCTTAACCACACGGCCTTCAGGCCCGGACCCGGCAATCAGCGCAATATCCACTCCCGCATCTTTGGCCATTTTCCTGGCCAGCGGGGACGCTTTCACTCTTTCACCGGGCGCCCGTTCAGGTGCAGCCGCCGGTGCGGCAGGCGCTTCCGCTGCCGGAGCAGCAGCGGTCGGCATTTCCGCAGCCGGGGCAGCCACAGGCGGAGCACCGCCCGCCGGCAGACTGTCCAGTTCCGCCTTGTCCGCAGCGATGATGCCGATGAGTTCTGAAACCGGAACCTCCGCATCCTGTGCGACAATAATATGAAGCAGACCGGTTCCGGGAGATTCAACCTCATAGGTAATCTTTTCCGTTTCAACAATCAGGAGAATTTCACCTTCCTTGACTTCTTCTCCCTCGCCCTTCTTCCACTCGACAATCTTACCGGTTTCCATGGTAAGTCCAAGCTTGGGCATTGTTACATTGGTAGCCATAAAAACTCCTTTCGTCTAAAACACCTCTTAAAAGATGTTACTGTCCAGTTATCCGATCAATGCCTTCACTTTCGCAACCAGATCATCCGCATCAGGCAGATAATGTTTCTCCAGCAGCGGCTGAAACGCAATATGCGTAAACGGTGCAGCCACGCGGGCCACCGGCGCATCGAGATAATCAAAAAGATTTTCCTGAACCGCGGCGGCAATTTCAGCACCAATGCCCATGGTCTCTTTGGCTTCATGAATAATCGCCAGACGATTTGTTTTCTTGACCGACTTGTAAATATCATCCATGGGCAGCGGATTCACCGTGCAGATATCCAGGATCTCCGCGTTGATGCCCGCCTCTTCCAGTTTCGGCACCGCCTTCTGGGCTTCATTCAGCATACGGCCCACACTCACAATTGTTATGTCTGCGCCTTCCTTGACCGTACGGGCCTCACCGATGGGAATGATATAATCATCCGTCGGAATTTCCATTTTAATGGTATAAGACGAAAGCGGCTCCACGTAAAGCACCGGATTATCGTCGCGGATCGCGGCTTTCATCAGGCCTTTGGCCGTATACGCGTCACTGGGCATCACCACCTTCATCCCCGGCATACTGGCAAACCAGCCTTCAAGGGAAGAGGAATGGTGCGGACCGGCACCGAAACCGCCGGCCGTCATGGCGCGGACCACCATGGGCACCTTGACCTGCGCGCCGAACATCCAGCGCATTTTTGAGGCCTGGTTGTAAAATTCTTCAACACACAGGGTGATAAAGTTCATGAACATGATTTCGGCAACCGGCCGAAGACCGGAAGCGGCCGCGCCGCAGCAGGCGCCCACAATCGCGCCTTCACTGATCGGCGTATCAATGCAGCGTTCAGCACCGAACTCGTCGAGCAGACCGCGGGTCACGCCGAAAGGTCCGCCGGGTTTTCCAACATCTTCACCGATAATAAACACGCTCGGGTCCCTGCGCATCTCTTCGGCAATTGCATGGTTAATAGCCCATTGTAAATTGATCTTTTTCATCTCAGACATCTATTTATCCTCCGGTAAATATGTTATTTTCAATCAGATAATCAGTAAGGATATTTCTTCGCCTAGGCAAATATATCTTTGTACAGTTCATCAACCTCAGGCATGGCACTGGCGCGGGCAAACGCAACCGCGTCCTGCACCTCTTTCAGAGTCTCATCCTTGATCTTCTTGAAATCGGCATCTTTGAAAATGCCTTCTTTCTTAAGCTTTTTCTCATAAAGGACAATAGGATCTTTCTTCATCCATTTTTCGAGCTCCCCATCGGGCCTGTAGTTACACGGATCACCCTCGAAATGTCCATGATGCCGGTAGGTTTTGCATTCGATCATATACGGTCCCTTGCCGGCACGCGCATGTTTCAGGGCCTTATCCATGGTTTCATAAACCGCTTCCACGTCATTACCGTCGATGGTCACCCCCGGCGCGCCGTATGCCGCAGCACGGTCCGCCACATTTTCGATTGCGATATGGTCGGTCTTCGGGGTCATCTGGGCATAAAGGTTGATACTGCAGACAAAAATCAGGGGGAGCTTAAGGGTTGCGGCCATGTTGAACGACTCATGAAAAGAACCGGTTCCGGTGGCCCCTTCCCCGAAATAAACGACCGTCACATTTTTGGTCTTGTTGTATTTCTGCGCCAGCGCGGTTCCCAGCGCCAGACGCATGCCCTCGCCCACAATACCGTTTGACCCCATGCAGCCGGTCTTTACATCGGCGAAATGCATGGAACCGGCGCGGCCTTTGCAGCAGCCGTCGATCCGGCCGAAAAGTTCAGCCATCATGGGCTTCATCTCGGCCCCCTTGGCGATAATGCAGCCGTGGCCGCGATGCGTGGTGTAAATCGCATCTTCGTTGGACAGGTGGGCGCAGGTCCCGGCCGGAACGGCATCTTCTCCCTGGGAAAGATGGAGAAACCCCGGCATGTCGCCGCTGGCGAAATTCACTGTGGTCTCGTCTTCAAATGTTCTTTGACGAACCATGCGTTTATACAGATCGATTTTGACCTCTTTACTCATCTTCATCTAAATTCCCTCCACATACAATAAAAATAGTTTTTTATAAAAAATTGCCTGTTAGTCAAAACCGGAACCCAGAATACTGACAGGTTCCGGCTGAAAAAAATTAAAAAGGACAATCGCGGGCAGAATTATGGAGCAACAATCTTGACGGTTCCCTTGACACAGGGCTTGCCGTCCTGATCGTTAATCTGCATGTCGCAAAGCAGGCCATCATCCAGCTTTTCTTTCACCGTTAAACTGCTGGAAATGGTCATTCCCGGTTTTACCGGCGCCCGGAACTGCAGGTCAACCGTGGTGCCCGCCACCGGCCACTGGGTCCCCTGAACATCACAAATCGCCTGAAGCACGGGCTCCACATTGATCGTTCCATGGGCGATGGTTCCGCCGAACAACGGATGGTCTTTCATCGCCTCGACATCCACATGCAGGGTATTGTAATCACCGCAGATCTGTGCATATTCGTTAATCAGGTCCTGATCCACAGAAAGACTCTTGGACGGAAGAACATCTCCGACATTTATGCTTGAAAAATCAGCCATTTTCATCTCCTCAGAATAGGTTTATTTCATGGTTTTCGGCAGCATAAAGCTCATCAGGATATCCGTGATTTTATCACCGTCCTGATTGAGAGATTCCATATTGATATACAGGAACTTGGTTACTTTTACTTTGCCGTCTTTTTCCTTGGTGACCTCTTTCTTGTCCGAGATGGACAGCTTGGTGGTAACGGTATCACCGATCTTTGCCGGATTGTAAAAAGTGATTTTGTCTCCGGCACGAACGGCCTGATCAATAAACACCTTCCTGTCCCAGCAAATCCGAAGTCCGTAAATATAGATCATTCCCACAGGAACGGTTTTCTCGCCGGTATTGGGATCGCCCATCAGTTTTGCAAACTTTTCAACCTCTTCCTTGGTGATTTTATAGGTGCCGCCGCCGCAGTCCCAGCCGGGTTCCATTTCGGCAAATGCAAGATCAGGAAGCATTTTATCAGGACCGAAATTTGTAATTAGGTCTGTATTAAAATTCTGTTCAATCATTTTCGTGCCTCCTATAATAAATTCTTTTAATATTATATTTCCCGCCCTGTTTCACCGCCCGTATTCAAAATGTCCCACTATCAATTTACTCAGGAAGAACCGTGTTGAAACAGAATGGAAAAAAGCAGAAAATCGTACTTGCACAAAAAAGTATCTCCCGCTCCAAAAGAACGGGAGATACGCCATGTATCAAAACTAATAAGATCTCTTCTGGCCCAGCATTACCTGACCGATGAAGTTTCTGGACATCTCGTTGGTAATCGGCGCGAACACGAGCTGACGAATATCACGATAATAGCGCTGGATATGATATTCCATGGTAAACCCGTAACCGGCCAGAATTCTCATGGCCCGGTCCGTGCACCGAAATGCCGCATCGGAAGTATACATCTTTGCCATGCTGGCGATCACCCCCACTGAAGGATCGGTGGGATTGTTGGCCTGGAGCCAGGCAGCCTTGTAGGTAATCAACCGGGAAAGTTCGATCTCGGTAGCCATATCAACCAGCTGGTGCTGAATGGCCTGGAACTGACCGATCGGTTTGCCGAATGCTTCGCGTTCTATCGCGTACTGGTTTGCTTCTTCGAGACATCCCTGAGCCAGCCCCATGCAGATCCCGGCACAGACAATTCTTTCATTATTCAGCGTCGCCAGCAGGTTGTACCATCCCTTACCCCGCTCACCGAGCATCTGGTCCTGGGTCAGCTTGACATCCTCAAAAGCCACTTCAAAAGAGGCCAGAATGTGGCTGCCAAGTTTTTTAATTTTATGATAGGTGATACCGTCGCAGAAAGGCTGGTTCAACAGGTCGCCGTCGGTTTCCTGCTGATCAATATTGTCTCTGTCGATCAGGAAAATGGTCATGCCTCTGGCCGGCTTCCCCTCCACATCATCGGTCCGGCAGATAAAAATATCGGTATTGGCCACATGAATTCCTGTGGTAAAAATCTTGGCACCGTTGGCCAGAAAGGTACCGTCGGGCTGCTCAACCGCTCTTGATTTCAACGCTCCCAGAACATCCGTTCCGCCACCCGGCTCTGTCAGGGAAAGCGCGAAGTTCCAGTCCCCGGCAATCAGTTTGGGCAGATATTTTTCTTTCTGCTCCTGAGTACCATAGTGCAGAATGGACATACCGCCGAAACACACACCGGTCAGATAGGCCAGACCCATGGCCGAGAAACTGTTTGAGATCTCTTCGGTGATCAGCGTCTCATCGATAATATTACCGCCGATACCCCCGAACTCTTCCGGAAAGCAGGCGCCCAGAATACCTTCCTGACCCAGCTTTTTCCAGACATCCACCGGAAAATGGTTGGCCTCATCCCACTCACCGATCTTGTCCTTGGGGCATTCTTTCTCCTTGAATTTTTTCAACATGTCGATCATCATTTTACGCTCATCACTGAGCCCAAAATCGGTTGGAATCATATAATCTGCCTGTAAAGCCATACGGATTCTCCTTTCTCCAATAAAAAATTTTATTTATGCTACCGTCTTGTTATCGATCTGTTTTATTCAACGATTGATTTTATTATGTAAATGCTATTTATGGCACATTACGTGCCAAAAAGCTGTTTTTAATTTTATTTATTTCAATGATTTTTCAATATATTATATCCCGGAAAAACCGGACAAATCAATGTTTCACGTAAATTCCTGACAAAATGTCAAAATAACCTATTTTAAACTTATAATCCTGACAAATTGTCAGCGTATGATCTATGACCGTTTATCCTACATAAACAAAGACTTCTGATACCATTTAATCCGTGTGTTTGTCAAGAAATTTAGATTGGTTATGGAATGCTGTCAACTGCTGCAATTTTACCGCCCCCCCACCTCGGCTACCGTCTGTTCACGTTCAAATGCTTTCTAAAAAATGAAACGAACTTTATCTTGACACGTATTATCGCACTTTCTATACTTGACCTGCCTTTAAAAAGCTGTGCCCTTGCACAGATAATGGACCTCATCCGACCGCCAACAAAATCCATAAAACTGATAAACATATGAGTAAAGTCGATTTTTTTATAGCAGGCGCCCCCAAGTCCGGCACCACTGCGCTGTATACCTATTTATCCACCCACCCGGATATATTTCTGCCCGCGCACAAAGAACCCAGTTTTTTTGCCGACGATTACCCGAATATCGGCGGCAGACTGAAAAGCCTCAATGCATACGAGAAACTATATTTAAACAACTCTAAAAAAGTGACTGGCGACAGTTCATCCTGCTACCTCGCTTCAGACGCAGCACCTTCAGCAATTTACCGGTACAATCCGGACGCTAAAATCATCATCCTGCTGAGACATCCTGTGGATCTGTTCATTTCAGAACATTCACAACTCCTCTACTCTTTTTACGAAGATATTGAAGATCCTTTCCAGGCGTGGCAGATGCAGGAAAAACGAAGCAGCGGTCAACATATTCCTGCATCCTGCCGTGAACCCATGGTTCTGCAATATAGAAAAGTATGCGCTCACGGGACCAACCTGAAAAAGTACAGGAACATATTTCCACAGACATCCATCTTAGTCCGTTTTTTTGAAGATTTTATTGAATGTCCAGGGGCAGTTTATCGGGACGTATTAAAATTCATTGGTGTTCCCGATGATCATCGGACAGATTTTCCAAAAGTCAATGAAGCAAAATTTCATAAACGGGGAGGGATCGCCAGATGGCTGATTTCACCTCCGGGCATCTTTGGACCGTTTCACGCAAAACTTCGCCGTTATATTGCAACCTCCAACAGCCCCCTTATCCGTTCAATTGAAAACACTGCCAGGAAACTGACAGCATACAATAGCCAAAAAGGATTATCCCGGTCTCTTTCAGACAATGAATACGATACCATCTTAAAAGAAATAAATAACGAGATCCGGCTGCTGTCATCCCTGACCGGGAAGGAACTCTCTCACTGGATGAAACGCGCCCGATGAAAAAAGCGGCCCTGATCCACTACTCCGGAAACATTCTTAGTGCTCTCGGCGCACTGGCCGGTGTTTCCCTGCTGTCCCACCTCGTTCCGGCGGACATTTACGGAATCATTGCCCTGTATATCGCCTTTGCCACCCTGTTTCAGCATGTTATTCGAGAAGCCCTGAGCAATGCCCTGATGCGGCATTCGCCGGAAATTTTGAACAATAAACACACGGCCATAACACTGGCCCGGAACAGCGCTTTCCCGATTCTCCTGTGTTATGGCGCCATCTGTTTTTTCTGTCTCTTCTGGATATCGTCCGCTTCCCCGTCAGAACGCATTCTGAGTTTTGCCCTGATTCTCGTCATGGGACTGATCGTGGCCGGCGAGGGGCTGCTGTCGGCGCTTCTGAAACGCGGTGCTTATGCGGTGCACCTGAACCTGGCCCAGTGGCTGCGCTTTCCCCTGGCGGCCGTTTTTTTCTGCTTTTTCAGCCGCACGCCTTCAGCCCTCCTGTTCGGTTTTATCCTGGCTTTTTCAGCAGCCTTTGCTTTCGATCTCTATATATTCAAAACAACCGCTGCACCCGCGCAGCCAAACCCGACGCCCGAAGCTTCCGGCCTGAATATTTTTCGAGGCTTCACGCCAATGCTGATCGGTTTCCTGATCTGGTTTGCCACCTTCTATGACCGCATCGCTATTGAAAGAATCCGGGGAGAGGAAACACTGGGCGTCTATTTTGTCCTGATCCAGATTGCCTATATGCCGATCATCATTTTGATGCGGTCCACGGCAAACTTCCTCTTTCCACTGCTGTACCATCGAAAAAAAAGGGGGCTCAACCCAAAGATGATCTTTCTGATCTTCGCCGCGCTTTTTGCCGGCTGGCTGATCCTGAACATGACCCATCAATGGCTGTTCTCATGGCTGGTGGGGGAACAATACCGTTCATATTCCTGGCTGCTGCCCTGGCTCTTTCTGACCGCGGTGCTCAACGCCGTGGCCTATCTGTTGCAGGCAAAATTCTACCAGCCGGACGCGATGAAAACACTGCTTAAAATCAGGACCGTCACCGCACTGGTCTGCGGTTTCACCGTTACCCTGCTGGCCTGGCTTTACGGAATTGTCGGGCTTGTTTTCGCCAACGTCTGCACATCCGTAGTTCTAATGCTGTTGAGCGTCTATTTCGGCAGGAACTACAGATTCAAAGAACAATTGAATCGGTCAACCCCTGGCCCCTGAAAATTACCCGGCAAAAAAATCTCTTGTTCCTCGGATTACCGGGTCACCTGTTCTATCCAGTCCAGAAACGGCGCTGCGCCCGCGTCTATCGAAAGCAGAATAATTTCCGGAACCTCATAGCTGTGAAGCTCTCGAACCGCCTTTTCAAGGCTATCAAAATCCTGTTTCCTGATCTTGGCAACCATCATGATCTCGTCCTCCCGGCAGACATTTTCCTTCCACCAGTAAATCGAACGGATGCCCGGCAGCAGATTCACACAGGCGGCCAGTTTTTGGGAAACAAGGCTTTCTGCAATCTTTTCCGCTTCTTCACGGTTTGGCGCCAGCATAAACACGATACCATAATCGGTCATATGCACCTGCATTAATGACTGTTTACCGTAATATTAAACCACTTGAACGAATCAAACGAATTAAACGGATTAAACGATTGCCCTCTTCTATTTTGACGTGATGAACACCGACATATTCTCCTTTTTTTCAAACGCTGTAGAGAACATCTGAGCATCTTCCCGGTTTCTGAAACGACCGATACGCACACGGTAAAGCGTTCCTTTTCCACGCACGGCGCCGGAAACGATATAAGCATGGTACCCTTTGGCAATATATTGATCCCGAAAAGTCCTGGCCGCGGCAAAGCCTTTAAATGAACCCAGCTGGATTGCATAAACAGTCCGTTTTATTGTTTCCGTTTTCGGGGAGTTCTCCGGCTTTTCACCGGATCTCACGGGCCGGTGCGTTCGCAGGGCCTCTTCCCGCCGAATATCGGGCGCTGCATTCGGAACGCTTTTTTTAACCAGTGTTTCAAAAAAGCTGTAATCCTCTGCTTCGGACCGGGTGGTTGCAGTTTTTTCTTCGGTTTTGGCACCAGATGGTAAATTGTCTAAAATCGAGAACCGGCCCGGCGGTGGCACATAAGTAAACTTAAAAATTATAAAATCGACCGCAAAACCCAGCATAAAGAAGACTGACACAACCGCTGCAGAACCGAAACACAGCAGGCATATTCTTTTCAGATCCGTCTTTTTCTGTCTGGCCTGTTTTTTTTTAGCCATCGACCTGTATCGTCAGAAGATTTGCATCAAAAAATCATCTCCAGTTAAGCACAGTGGCTTCAGGTTTGGTCCCAAAGAGGCCATAAAAAGCACCCTGACATTGGCCGTGACCTATACAAGACCCGGCGCATAGGAGGAAGCAGATGATATTAATTTTTCCGCTATGCCCCTGCACGCCGCGCTTTGCAATAACCTCATCAAAACACGCAATACTGTTTATATCCGACATACAGCTGTAATTTTATTAACCCGGCTACATTTTCTGCGGCGCATCAACGCCAACCAGGCCCAGGCCGTTTTTCAACACCCGGCGGATACAGTTCATTAAAAACAGGCGGGAACGGCTGAGCGCCTCATCATCGGTGATTACCCGGTGCTTGTTATAGTAGCTGTGAAACCGGGATACCAGTTCCTGAAGATAGACAGCCACCCGGTGCGGCTCATAATCCCTGACGCTCCCGGCCACCACGTGGGGAAACTGGGAAAGCTTCTTGATCATCTCCAGTTCTTCGGGCGCGGTCAGCAGCCCTTCGTCGATCGCTTCGTATTTCGGCAGCGGATGTCCCTTTTCCTGCGCAAAGGCAATGATGCTGGAGATGCGGGCATGACCGTACTGAACATAGTAGACCGGGTTTTCATCATTCTGTTTCTTGGCCACCTCCAGGTCGAAATCCAGGGACGCATCCGACCGCCGGGTCAAAAAACTGAACCGGGCCGCATCTTTGCCCACCTCGTCGATCACCGCCTTCAGCGTGACAAATTCCCCGCCGCGCGTAGACATGGCCACCGGTTGTCCGCCCCTGAGAAGATTGACCATCTGGATCAAAATGACATTGAAACTTTCATTGGATATTCCCGATGCTTCCAGAACCGCCCGAATCCGGGGAATATAGCCGTGATGGTCCGCGCCCCACACATCGATCACATTTTTAAAACCGCGTTCGTACTTGTCCCTGTGATAGGCGATATCGGAGGCAAAGTAGGTGGTGCGGCCGTCGTCCCGGACCACGACCCGATCCTTCTCGTCACCGAAATCGGTGGTCCTGAACCAGAGCGCACCCTCCTGTTCATACGCCAGGCCGTTTTCCTTGAAGTGGTCAATCGCGGCCTGGACCTTGCCGCTGTCAAAAAGACGTTTTTCGGAAAACCAGGTATCAAACCGGACGCCGAAGGCTTCAAGATCATCTTTGATGCTGTTTAAAATGGATTCAGCGGCAAACGGCCAGAAAAAGGCAATAGCCTCCTCCTCACCGGTCTCCCGGAACCTGTCCCCGTGCTTTAAGATCACGTTTCGGGCCAGGTCCTTGATATATTCACCCTGGTACAGGTCTTCCGGAAAATCCACCGCTTCCTTCAGCAACTGAAGATAACGCAGATAAACCGCCTTTCCCAGGTTCTGCATCTGGTTGCCGATGTCGTTGATATAGTATTCACGTTCAACCGTATACCCGGCATAGGCCAGAATGTTGGAGATGACATCACCCACCACGGCACCGCGACCATGGCCGATATGGAGCGGACCTGTCGGGTTGGCGCTGACAAACTCCACCATCACCCTTTCTCCTTTCCCGATATCACTGCTGCCGTACTTTTCACCGGCCGTTTCAATATCCGCCAGTACCGAATGCCAGACATTTTGCTTTAAGTGAAAATTGATAAAACCGGGCCCCGCAATCTCCACCTTTTCCACCACCCGGTCCTGATCCGCCAGATTGGAAACGAGCACCTGCGCAATATCCCGGGGTGGTTTCTTCTCGGTTCTAGGCAGCAGCATGGCCAGGTTCGCGGCAATATCGCCGTGATCCCTGTTTTTCGGGGTCTCCACCACGAAATCAGGAATGACGGCTGTCTGCAGCAAACCGTTTTCCCGGCATTTTTCAAATGTTTTCTGTAAAATTTCCCGTACGATTTCTTTCATGATCCGTTGCTATCTCTCTTTTAAACTTTTACCCAGCCCCTGTCTCTATAAACAATGGTCCGGTCATTAGCAGTATCAGTTGTCTTTAAACAATCATCAATCGTCAATCGTGAATCGTCAGCAGTAGTTGTTAAATCTATCCGCAATATCGGCGTTAGTCAAGCGGATTCATCATGAAATGCCTCTCGTCTCTTGACAAAAAACCATTCAAAGTTCATATTCTTTATTCATCATACAGGACACGCACAGACTTAAAATATTCATCGCGGGTGCCGGGCTGAAACGCTTTTCAAAAACCACCCAGAAGCTCTATCCGACCCGGCCCACCCCATTATTTCATTGATTATATCAATATAGTTATTCGATAGCATAAATATTATCAATTTGATTCACGTACGGATTGCTGCTATTGATTGTCAATTCAAACTTATAGAAAGTACAAACCATGGTCCATTTTTTTGCAACCCGTAAAGGGATCGTTTTCACCGGTCTGATCATCGGTATCTTTGCCGCGCTGCTTCAGGTCCTGGGCAACCCGGCCAATATGGGCATTTGCGTGGCCTGTTTTTTACGTGACATCACCGGGGCTCTCGGACTGCACCGTGCCGACGTGGTTCAGTACCTCCGGCCGGAAATCTGCGGATTTGTCATCGGGGCGCTCATTTCCGCCCTTCTGGCCGGTGAATTCCGGCCCCGGGGCGGGTCCTCTCCCCTGATGCGCTTTATGCTCGGGGTTTTTGCCATGATCGGCGCCCTGGTCTTCCTCGGTTGTCCCTGGCGAGCTATCCTGAGACTGGCCGGCGGCGATTTAAATGCCGTTATCGGACTCGCCGGATTAACGACCGGCATCTATATCGGCGTGCAGTTTATCAAGTCCGGCTATAATCTCGGTCGCAGCCAGAAAACCTACACGGCTTCCGGCCTGATCCTGCCCGGATTAGCGGCCGTGCTGTTTATCCTGCTTTTGGTCAAACCCGAGCTGAAAACCGGTGCCCTGTTTCTCAGCGTTAAAGGTCCGGGGGCCATGGCCGCGCCCGTATTCATCAGTCTGGCGGCCGGCCTTGTGATCGGCATGCTGGCCCAGAAAACCCGGTTCTGCACCATGGGATCCATTCGGGATGTTATCCTGGTCCGCGACTTTCACCTGTTCAGCGGCGTTTTAGCGCTTTTCATCGGCGCTGTCATTATCAACCTGGCTCTGAAACAGGTCCACCCGGGTTTTGCGGCGCAACCCGTGACCCATACCGATCACCTGTGGAACTTTCTCGGCATGATGCTGTCCGGACTGGCCTTTGCCCTGGCCGGCGGCTGCCCGGGACGGCAACTGTTCATGTCCGGAGAAGGCGACTGTGATGCCGCCATTTTTGTTTTCGGCATGATTTTCGGCGCGGCCATTGCCCATAACTTTGCCGCGGCCAGCAGCCCGAAAGGCGTGGGGCAGCTCGGGCCGTTACTTGTAATCATCGGCCTGGTCTTCTGCCTGGTAATCGGCTTTTTCATGAGAAAAAAACTGTAAGGAGATAAAAATGAATCATAAAATCGATGCCCGGGGCCTGTCCTGCCCGCAACCGGTCGTCCTGGCCCGCAACAAAATGGATGAGGTCACATCAGGAAAGATTGAAGTCATCGTCGATAACCAGGCCGCCTGCGACAATGTAACCCGGATCGCCGAAAAAAACGGCTGGGCAGTGACCATTGCAGACGAAGGCGAAGATACCATACTTTCACTTACAAAATAATCAAGAAAATACAGGTTCAAACGATTGATGCTTCAAGGCTCGAGCAGGTAATAAACTATTTAACGCTATACACTTTGCCTGATGCGCCATCCATTCTGTGCTAATCACTTTGCTCGATGCGCTTTGCGCGCAGCAGCAAACCATGCATACAGTAAAATCAGCTCATGAAAGTCCTCCTGAAAGCCATCAAAAAATTAACTTCTCCGAAAAAAATATCGGGCAGCAGGGGTCTTTTGATCTATGAAACCGTCAATGACGTAATCCAGGCCGAAGCCCGGTTAAAGAAAGCCGGGTTTGAAAATATCACCGTTATCGCGCCGCCCCCGGAATACCGTAGCGGCTGTGATCTGTCCATCGAATTTGACCTGATCGAACAGGTCAGTATTCTCCGCACCCTGGAAACGAATGATCTTGCCCCTATCGATATCTTGAATATCAGCACCGACCAGCACCGGCCCACGCAAATCTGCGCACTCAAGGATTTCGGCGACTATATCATGGTCCGGGCAGCCAACATGAAAATCACCTGTGATAAGAAGACCGGCCAAATCGTCAACATCTCCGGGGGCGGCTGCTCCGATGTGCCGTACCTGGCCCGGGAAATGATCGGTCAAAAAATCACCGAAACCCGATCCCCGCGGGACATCGGTTATACCCTGTGCGCCTACACCCTTTCAATTGCGTTTGAAAAAGCAAAAGAATCCTTATGATGACTAAAAGCATTCTCCTGGCCGGAACCATCCCCGGAAACGATACCTCACTCTTAACCGGTACGGCCACCTTTGAGAACAACCGACTCTTTATCGGCAAAGCAGAAGTACCCATGAATCGAGGCACGGCCGCCATGATCGCCGCAGTTTGCAAGACCGTTCAGCATCTGAACGGTCAGATGCCGTACTGCGTTTTAGGCAATGATATCGGCACGAAAATCGGCAGCCGCAATGTCTACCGCTACCTGGTCAAGAACCGTAAAAACCTGCCATATGACATTTTCGGATTGCATTACATCATTCCCGATATCGGACTGCACAACCAGGTCATGACCGCCATCCGGAAAATCGACCCGAAACCCGTTCTGGTAGCCGATGCCGGGTTCATGTACGTGGCCAAAGCCGCGGGCATGGCCGCGAATTACGACCTGTTCCTGCCCGACCTGGGCGAGCTGGCCTTCCTGGCCGATGAAAAGGCGGCCCACCCGGCCTATACCCGGGGCTTTCTCACCAAACTTGAAACCGACCCTCAGGACCTGATTCAAAAGGCGGTAATGTTTAACAACACGGCCCGGAATCTGTGCGTCAAGGGAAAGACAGACTACATCTGCAGGGGCACTGAAATTCTCGAAACGGTCAGTTCTCCCGCCGTTGAAGAACTGGAGCCCATCGGCGGCACCGGCGATACCATCACCGGCATGGCCGTCGGCCTGATCGGATGCGGATATAATATTACCGAAGCCTGCACTGTTGCCTGCCGGGCCAACCGGGAAGCCGGCAAAATCACCGGGCCCTCCCCCGCTTCCCAGATCAGTGACATTATCAGCAACATCCCGGATGCATTAAAAGTCCAGCTGAATTAATAGTAATCTTTAGTTTGTCAATAATAAAACAACCTTCTCCCCGAAACGCTAAAACCATTTCGGGTCGCACGGCCACAGGCCGTGCATTAAAACATAATAATATTCATACAACAGCATATTTATTGATCGCTTGACAGAAATCAATATAATGTGTATATGATATACATATTATGGAGGTGTATAATGAGAACCAATGTAGTCATTGATGAGAAACTAATGAATCGCGCCTTACAAGCCAGCGGATGCCGTACAAAACGCGCTGCCATTGAATCCGGACTGAAACTCCTCGTACAGATCAACAGCCAGAAGAAACTTCGCAATCTCAAAGGCAAGATTGACTGGGATGGCAGTCTTGAAGAGATGCGAAGAGACTGACATGGTTATCGTAGACACTTCTGCATGGGTGGAATACCTGCGAGGCGGTCTTGCCACGGTGGTAAGAAAAGTTGACGACTGCCTTGGACAGGATCTTGTTGGCATCGGAGATCTGATTTATTGTGAGGTGATGCAGGGTATCCGATCACCCCGGCAACGCAGACAGGTCTCATCCCTGCTCCTTTCCCTGCCGCAATTCGAAATGGTTGGTTTTGACATTGCTGAAAAATCAGCCAAAAACTATCGACACCTGCGTGCTAAAGGCGTAACGGTCCGAAAAACCATCGACGTTCTTATCGGCACATTTTGCGCCGAACACGGACACCAAATTGTTCACAACGACTCAGACTTCACTTTAATGGCTAAACATATTGGTCTGGACATAATCTAACACCCAAATAACAATTTGAATAACAAGCGGAAAACCAGAAAAATTACCAGCCCTTCCCCGGCCACCCAGATCATTGCCATCATCTCAAGAATCCCCGATGCCCTGAAGATACTCCTTGATTAACTGCTGACTCCTCTCGTATCCTATGATAATAAAGTTGTTGATATAAAAACTTCTTAAGTCTATATTTTCTGTAACTGAAAACGATTTACCATCACTGTCAAAAAATGGATAAAATTTGTCATCGAACAATCAAGACCAACGGCATCAATATGCACATTGCCGAAAAAGGTTCGGGTCCGTTGGTAATTCTGTGTCACGGATTCCCGGAACTATGGTATTCATGGCGACACCAATTGTCTGCATTGGCCGAAGCTGGATACCATGCTGTGGCACCTGACCAGCGAGGGTATGGCCGAACCGACAAGCCCATCAGCCTTAACGCATATGATATATTCCAGTTGACCGGAGATATCGTCGGCCTGATCCACGCACTTGGAGAAGACCAGGCGGTAATTGCAGGGCATGACTGGGGATCACGGATTGCCTGGCATTGCGCACTTTTCAGACCCGACCTGTTTCGTGGTGTTGTGCTCTCCAGTGTACCTTATGTGCCTCGCTGCGGGGATGATACTGACACACGACCGACTGATAAAATGAGGCTGTTGGCAGGGGATAAGCAATTTTACCAGCTTTTTTTTCAGGAACCCGGAAAAGCCGAAGCAGAACTTGAAGCCGATGTGCGAAAGACACTCGTCACGCTTTTTTACTCAGGTTCTGCAAATGCCTCGCCGGGGAAAGGCCTTCGTTTCCTCTTTGATAAATCTGAGAAATTTCTAGATACGGCTATGCCTCCGGATACTCTTCCTGACTGGATAACCGAACAGGAAATCAACTTTTTTTCACAAGAGTTCGTTCGAACAGGTTTCACTGGAGGCCTGAACTGGTATCGAAATTTAGATAAAATATGGGAACAGACGTATTTTCTGATAAAGGCAAAAATTGTTCAGCCGGTCCTGTATATAGCCGGGGAAAAAGATGCTGTCATCAAAAACCCGATGTACAAAAAGGCATTGGAAAATTTAAATATATCTTGTCCAAATCTGACAAAAAAAGTTTTCATACCAAACGCCGGCCACTGGGTCCAGCAGGAACAGCCTGAGTATACAAACAACCTGTTCCTTGAATTTTTAGAAAATCTCTGATGAAAAAGAAACGCGTACAAGGGTCTTTATTCTTCGCATATTGCTTGTCAAAAACTTAATTCAGTTCAATTCGTTCACAGTTCAAGTCGGACCTCGATAATTACCTGAAGTTACACAATTATGCATAAAAAATGCTATTTTTTAGTCTTAGAAGGCTGATTTAGGCCTAAAATTGGCCATATAAGAAATCAAATTTCAAGACACCACACAAATTATTTCATTAAAAAAAACCGGAAACTTTAAGAACATGTTCATTGATCGCTGTTTCCAGCTTGCATACAAAATTGCCTACCGCCTGATCCGCATCTACTGGTTCATCCGCCGCCCGGCCCAGCACGGCGCCCTGGTGGCCATCTGGCACCATGACCGCATCCTGCTGGTCAAACCGTCCTACATGCCGGTTTACAGTCTGCCCGGCGGCGGTGTTAAAAAAGGCGAAAAACCCATCGATGCAGCCGTGCGCGAACTTGCGGAGGAAGTCAACCTGCACCTGCCGCCAAGCGCGCTGAAACAGGCATTTAAACACACCTGCAAACACACCGGCCGAACAGATACCGTTGTTATTTTTGAAATCCACCCGGCCGAACCGCCGCAGATCAGCGTCGATAACCGTGAGATCATCCGGGCCGAATTTGTTACCGTTGACAACGCACTTTGCCGCAACCTGCTGCCGCATGTGGAAAAATACCTTCAAAACAAAACCAAGCCTCGATATTAAGACCTGATAAATCACGGTAAAGCGCAACATGTCCTTTCTGTTCCCGCCCCATGATCCTGAATGTCCGATGCTAACCGCCGGTTATCCGTTACTGAAACTTTTTCATAATTCTAAATTTACCCCGCCAATTCCATAAATATTCTTACAATTTTATAAATATTACCGTCACATCCCCTCCCCGGGCACCCTTCCCATCAGCTATTGGTTAAATCTATCATTATCCTTTTAATTATCAATATTATCAATTTGATTCTATTTACGCGATACCCGAAAATTAGAGAAAAATAATATACAGGTTCAAATATAAAGCATGTACACCATCGGCATTGATATCGGCTCAACCGCGACAAAAGGTGTTGTCTACAACGGCAGCATTTCGGGAGAAATCATCATCCCTACCGGCTGGGATCCCAAAAGCGCTTCAAAGACCGCATATGAATCACTTCTTAAAAACAACGACATCAAAGAAAACAGCGTGAAATCCATTATTGCCACAGGTTATGGTCGGGTTTCTGCAGAATTCGCCACCCGGACGGTGACGGAAATTACCTGCCACGCCTACGGCGCGTTCTGCCTGAACCCGAACATCCGCACCGTAATCGACATCGGCGGCCAGGACAGCAAGGTCATCCGCACCGACAAAGACGGCCGGGTGATCGATTTTATCATGAATGACAAGTGCGCGGCCGGCACCGGACGCTTTCTGGAAGTCATGGCTCGCATCCTGGAACTGGAAATTACCGATTTTGATAACCTTTGTGCCAACTGCGAAGCCCAGCCCATATCGAGCATGTGCACGGTTTTTGCCGAATCGGAAGTCATCAGCCTGCTGGCCAGGGGCATTCCCCGCGGAAATATCGTCCGCGGCATTCTGGAATCCATCGCCGACCGCATGATCACGCTCGTAAATCGACTGGATGTAGCCTATCCCGTGGCTTTCACCGGTGGACTTGCCCAAAGCCGGGTGCTGAAAAATATTATCGGACAACACATCGGTGAGGCACTTTATACCTCGCCGTCCGCCCAGTTGACCGGGGCCCTGGGCGGCGCCGCCATGGGCTGGCACAGAGATAACTAGATCATGTCAGATATCGAAGAACTGATTAAGGCCCTGTCCAAAAACAGAGAAAACACCATCAGCACCCTTCAAGCACTCAAGGGAAAAAACCGGGTTATCGTCGGCGCCTACTGCCTGTTTGCCCCCTATGAACTGATTGCCGCCTCGGGTGCATTACCCGTATCACTGTGCGGCACCAGTGAAAAAACAATAACTCATGCGGAGAAACACCTGCCGCGCAACCTCTGCCCCCTGATCAAATCGAGCTACGGTTATGCGATCACCGGGACCTGCCCCTATTTTTACTATTCCGACCTCATTATCGGCGAAACCACCTGTGACGGTAAAAAGAAGATGTTTGAACTGCTGGCCAAAATCACCCCGGTTCACGTAATGAACCTGCCCCAGTCCAACCGCCGGCCGGAAGATCTCGACCTGTTCCGGGCGGAACTGGTCCATTTAAAAAAATATCTGGAAAAGAACCTAGAAACAGCCATCTCCGAAAAACGACTGCGGAAAGAGATTCGGGAACGAAACGAAGAGCGCAAGATCAGCCGGGAATTTTACCAGCTTTCAAAACTCGACCCGCCGCCCCTTCCCGGCAGCACAGTCCAGCACGTCCTGCACGGTTCGGGTTACGCTTTCAACAAGGCGGAACAAAACACAACCCTGCGCCGTCTGATCGACACGGTCAAAACGGCATATGCCAACGGTGAGCGCGCCACGCCGAAAAAACAGCCGAGAATGCTGATCACCGGCTGTCCGCTCGGGGACGCCACCGAAAAAATCATTCGCTTTATCGAAGAAAACGGCGGAACCATTGTCTGTTTTGAAAACTGCGGCGGCGCCAAGGACCGTGAAGAACTTGTTGATGAAACCCTGGATCCGATGGATGCGCTCGCCAAAAAATATATTAACCTCGGCTGCTCCTGCATGAGCCCCAACGACAACCGGATCCAGCTCCTGTCCCGACTAATGGACGAATACCGGATAGACGGGGTCGTTGATGTGATTCTCCATACCTGTCATACCTATAACGTGGAAACCTTCAGGATCAGAGAACTGGTACAGAAAGAAAAACAAAAAGGCTACCTGGGAATTGAAACCGACTACTCATCGGCCGACGAGGGACAGCTCAAAACCCGGATCAGCGCCTTTATCGAGATGTTGCAATAATATAGATATTAACAATAGAGATGATCGCTATCATAAATATAATCAATTTGATTCCAGCGACAAATTGAAGTTAGGATAGAACAATTTAAACAACATTCACCCGTCCATATCAAACAGGAGATAGCGCACCGTGAAAAAAACAGTTCTTATTTCAGCCATTCTACTTTTTTTTACCGCATCCGCCCCGGCGGAAATCACCCTTTATGAAAAGGAAAATATCAAGGTCTATGCCGCCGGGGAACTGACCGCGCGGTTTGAAAACTGGAACTGGTTCAACCCGTCCGGATCCTCGGCCGACCACCATTACAGCTATCATTTCATTCGCTCCCGTCTGGCCGTCGGCGCTGAAACAAATAAACTGAATTTCTTTTTTCAGGCCCAGCACACCCGGCTCTGGGACCTGCCGGACAATGCCATGGCCCCGGCCCCCGGCGGTGCCCTTGGCCTCGGCGCCATCTACGCCGCCCATCGAGGCAGCGAAAATTCCTACAGTACCTTTATCAAACAGGCCTACATTCGCTTAAAGAATATCGGCGGTACCGGTCTGTTTATCAAGGCCGGCCGGTTTGATTACGTGGACGCGCTGGAAGTGACCTACAAGAACCCGAAAGTCATGTGGCTGAAAAAAATACGCCTGTCCGAACGTCTGATCGGTCCGTTCGGCTGGTCCGCCTTTACCCGCAGCTTTGACGGCACGGAAATCGTACTCGACAGGGATTCATTCAACTGGACATCCATGATCTCGCGGCCGACCCAGGGCGGGTTTGAAAACGATGCCCACACCTCCATCGACCAAATCACCCTGCTGACCACAACCTTGACCCTCAAGTACGACACGGTTTTTCCGGGAACGGAAGCGAGGATGTTCTACTATTTTTACGATGATGACCGCAACATGACCAAGCCGGACAACGGTCCGGCCGCTGTCAGCACCAGTGACCGGGAAATCGAGATCCAGACCCTGGGCTTTCATCTCCTAAAGACCCTTGAAACAGGACCGGGAGTTGCCGATTTCCTGTTGTGGGGCGCTTACCAGTTCGGCGACTGGGGCGACCTGACCCACCGGGCCTGGGCCCTTGATATCGAGGCCGGTTACCAGTTTAAAGACCTGTTCGCCAAACCATGGCTGAGAACCGGATACTACGTCTCCAGCGGAGATTCCAACCCGAATGACAGCGACCACGAAACCTTTTTCCAGATGCTCCCCACCGCCCGGAAATACGCCCTGTTCCCGTTTTACAACCTGATGAACAACGAGGATTTCTTTGTCCAGCTGATTCTGAAGCCCCACGAGAAAGTCCTGATTCGAACGGATCTTCACTTCCTGCATTTAAACGAATCCCGGGACCGGTGGTACATGGGCGCCGGCGCCACCCGGGACAACGGCAACATCTTCGGCTACATTGCCCGGCCCTCGGCGGGAAATGCCGATCTGGGAAAAGTCCTGGACCTGATGGTGGTCTTGACCCTGAACCGGCACGTGTCCTGTAATGCCTACTACGGCCATGTCTGGGGAGACGACGTTATCGAAGACGTCTACGGCAGCGACGATGACGCAGACATGTTTTTCTTTGAACTGAACCTGAAGTTCTAGAGGATAATTTCATGAAAAAAAAAGCCCCCTTTCATCCCTGCATGAACAATGATGCCCACGACAGGGTGGCCCGCATTCACCTGCCGGTGGCGCCGGAATGCAACATTCACTGCCGGTTCTGCGCCAGGAAAGTCGCGCCGCAGGACAGCACCACCCGGTGCCCGGGGCTGACCACCCGTGTACTGGCCCCGAACCAGGCGCTGGAAAAAGCCCGAAAATTCATCGAACAATGGGGGCCGGACGCAATTGTCGGCATTGCGGGACCGGGAGATCCGCTCGCCAACCCGCAAACCTTTGTCACCCTGGATCTGGTCCGGAAAAATTTTCCGGACACCCCCCTCTGCCTGTGCACCAACGGCCTGCTGCTGCCCGGCTGTATCGACAAACTTAAAAAATTGAACATGCACCATTTGAGCCTGACCGTGAACGGCGTCGATCCCGAAATCATTTGCCGGATCACCCCCTGGATCATCCACGACAATATCCGGATCACCGGCCTTGACGGCGCAAAAATTCTGATCAAGAACCAGCTGGCCGGCATTCGAAAAGCGTCCGCGGCCGGTATGTTTGTCAAGGTCAATACCGTCGTGGTCTCTTCCATCAACGAAGCGCATGTCATGAAAATTGCCGAAACAGTCAAGGCCGCCGGTACGGACCTGTATAACCCGGTCCCGCTTATTCCCGGCGGCAGTCTTAAAAACCAGTCGCCCCCGAACAACTCCCGCATGCACCAGATCAGAAAATCATGTGAACAGAAATTGCCCGTATTCTACAAATGCAAACAGTGCCGGGCCGATGCCGAAGGCATTCCCGGACAGGAGGCCTGCGCATGAAAGACAAAAAAAACAACTTAAACAGAAGGTCCTTTATCCGGGCATCGGGACTTGCCCTGACCGGCGCCCTGGCATCTCCGCTGACGGCATCCGCGGCCGCCTTTCAAAACACATCTCTTCAGGTCTGGTCCTGCGGCGGCCTGGCCGAGGCTTTTATTCCGGCCAGCCGGGAATATGAAGCTAATAGCGGCGCCAAAATCGCTTATACCGGTGCTTTTGCCGCAGCCCTGGGAAAATCTCTTTTCGGCAGCGCCACCACCGAGGTATTTGCCCCGCGCGTCCTGGAACTGGCGCAAAAACTTAAAAAAGCCGGTAAAATGGTTTCCTTTCAGCCCCTGTGCTTTACCCGGTATATGCTGATGACGCCGAAGGGCAACCCGGCCAATATCCAGCAAATTGAAGACATGGCCAAAGAAGGCATTCGGGTCATTTTGACACCGGATGCTTCCCCCCCCGGCGGCGGCGCCACCATGATCATCCTGAAAAAAGCCGGCATTCTTGAAAAAGTCAAAAAAAATGCCGTCCTGTCGGGCGATTGTGTCCAGACGGCCATGGCTGCACTGATCAAGGGAAAAGGAGATGTGGCAATCATGGAACAGCGCCTGACCCGGCTGCCCGGCTTTCTTGGAAAAACAGAACAGATAAATATTCCGGAAAAGTATATTCCGCCAAAACCGGTTCCCTTTACCATCGGCCGTATGAAATGGGCCGGAAACAGAGACCTGGCCGAAGATTTCATTAAATACATTCTGTCCGAAAAGGGCCAGTCGTGGTTTGAAAAGGCCGGTTTTATTCCGGCTCGGTCTGCAGAAGGGGAAAGATTAACGAAAAAGTACGGAGTCCGTGATGCGTAATATCAAAAGAAGAATCTCTCAGCTTGTTTTTCTGGTCATTTTAGGGGAATTTTCATTTTACGGTATTTTCAGATGCCCCTTTGCCGTTCCCTATATCCAGTGCGGCTCCTGTCCCGTGATCCAGTGCCCGGGCAAAAAACTGTGGCTTTCCTTCTGGATTATACTGCCCCTGTCCCTGCTTCTGTTCGGCCGGAGTTTCTGTTCCTGGGCCTGCCCGGGCGGACTGGTTTCCGATCTTTTATCCAGAATATCGCTGGTCAAAGGAAAAATCAAAAAGATTCCCAACAGGCTGATGTCATCTGTTAAATATTTAGTCCTAACTGCCTGTATTATTTTTATTTTATTTCTTAATAACCCTCGATGGGCCATTCCGATCCGGACCGGTGATTTTTTCAATTCCGTCAAACTGACCTTTGAACACGCTGATTCACTCTGGCTGCTGCGAACCGCCTTTATCCTGACCGGTTTCCTGCTGGTCCTGATAATCCCGCACTTCTGGTGCCGCTACCTGTGTCCCACCGGCGGGTTACTGGAACTGTTCAAAAAAATTGCTCTGTTTAACTATATAAAAACGGATCAATGCAATGACTGTGATGCCTGCCGCACCCCCTGCCCGGCAGACACCCGTCCCGAAGAAATCAACTGCACCAACTGCGGCGACTGCCGCAACACCTGCCCCGTGAACGCCATTCAGCTGAAAAAAGGCGGCCGGTCCATTTGACCGGCCGTTTTCGAAAAGGACTTACAGAGGAACCCGTTCAATAATCCTTTTATTTTTCTTGCAACCCTTTACAAAAAACCGTATAAATATTTATTAAATATAATACAGTACGGTAAACCCGCTAAACATATTCCAGCGCTGTTCATGGTAAAAAACCCAAGAATACAGCCTGTACGAATCCTGCCCTGATAATTGAAATCAGGATTAGCGAACTTCGTCACGTACTGTAACCTGTCGCACCGGTCCGAAAACAGTATAACCGGCTGAATGATGTCACGAAAATTGAAACCGTCAGAAATGTTTATGGGCCCCGGCGGGCGGCCTGCACCTTTCAGCATCGCGGGCCTCCTCTCAATTAAAATATTTCAAATAATTCCGAAATAACGGACAAATACTAATTTTTCAGAGAATACCCATGAAAAAAAACCGCACTGCTCCCAAAACCGCTCACTGGATAATCTTCGGCCTGATGCTCCTGGTCATGTGCTGTCCGGCAAATGTTTTCTCTCAAGAAACACCCCGTTTTCAAATCACGGACAACTGGGGGACCCCGCAAACGGACTTTTCCCAGAACGACATTGTTCGCTACAACCTGTTCTTTGATTTTGAGTTCCCGACCTTTATTCTTTCCGTCCTGTCAATCTCCTACCAGGGCACTTCCAGCGACAACCCGGCATACAAGGTCAACCTGTTTGTCCCGGGCATCAGCCCGGAAATTCGGGCGGCCCGGTCCGCGGATATCGACACCGGCCCGATTTTTGACTTTTTCAGCCACCACATTTTCTGGCGGGTGGCGGTCCCGCAGACCGCCTGGGGAACGGCGGAAGCCACTGTTACCCTGATAACCGTCCCCGGCTCCATATATATCCTTACCCGGGAATTTTCAATATCGGACAGTCTGGGAGACGACAACGATACCGGCAGCACCCGGGGGTGCGGCGCCTGTCATCAGGACATCTACAAGGGCTGGCGAACATCGAACCACTATCCGGCCGTCAAGTGCGTAGCCTGTCATGGCTCCGGAGAGGACCACGTGCGCAATCCATCAGCCGCCAACATCAAATCACCCGGATCCGCAGACTTTTGCCATGTCTGCCACTCCCGAAACAGCGGCAGCGGCATTACCGCGGCAGACGGATTTATCACCCCTATGCAGCAGAACAATGAGGTTTCGGCCACTCGGCACAGCCGTTTTAACTGCCTCACCTGCCACGACCCCCATTACGGTCCCTCATCCGGCAGTAACTACGGCATCAAGAAAACCTGCGTCACCTGCCACGATCAGAAAGTTTATCTAAATATGCAGGAACTTCTCTGCATTGACTGTCATATGCCCTATGCGGTGAAAAACGATACCTGGTCCGGCGGCGGAAACTACAGGAAAGGCGATGTCCGTTCCCATCTGGTCCGGATTCGCGCATCGGACGACCCGGACCGAATGTTCAACACCGGCGGCACGGCGCTTGCGCTGGACGATACCGGCAAGCCGTTTATGAACTTAAGCTTCGCATGCCTGTCCTGCCACAACGGCATAGATGCCGTGCTTCAGGACTACCGCAGCATGCAGCTGACCCACATGCTTATACATTAGGAAATGACAACCCGTACTAAAAGTGCCTAAAGTATTTAAAGTGCGCTAATGTACCTAGATTTTAATTTGAACTTTGGAATATTATATATTTAAACCGTTCAAATGACTTTTATAATTCCAAAAAAGAAACTGCATTTATGAGATATATAATTGTTATTTACAGTGCCCTGTTTTTACTGTTGATGGCCGCCTGCGCAACAGCACCGGTTCGGAAACCGGTCATGGAAAAGGATCCGGTCCCAATGGTGCTGATACCGAAAACCGAGTTCCGAATGGGCGCCGACGACGGCGAACCCGATGAGCGGCCGGCGCATCCGGTAAAGGTCAATGCCTTTTACATGGACATTCATGAGGTCACCATCGCGCAGTACACGAAGTTTCTCAACGAAACCGGTTTACCGAAACCTGATTTCTGGCAGCCGGAACTGGATAAACCGAATGACCCGGTCGTGGGAATCACCTGGCAGGAGGCTTCCGCCTATGCGGCCTGGACCGGCAAAAGACTGCCCACCGAAGCGGAGTGGGAATGCGCCGCCAGAGGGGTTTCCGGGAAAAACCGCTTTCCGTGGGGACAGGAACCGGATGTCCGTTTCGGCAATTACAACTCCTTCGGCATTATGCCGGTCATGAGCTTTCCGCAAAACAGCTATAACCTGTATGATCTGGGCGGCAATGTCTGGGAATGGTGCAATGACTGGTACCATAACCGCTATTATACAACAAGCAAAAAAACGGTTCCCCAGGGGCCGCCGTCCGGAACGCACAAGGTCCTCCGCGGCGGCGCCTGGTACTGCACGCCGCAGCAGGTCCGCTGCACGAACCGGTACTATTCTCTGCCGAATGCCCGCAGTTTCAGTGTAGGCTTCCGCTGTGTCCGGTCCGCAGCGGAGGAATGATGAAAGTCTGGCCGTCCCGGTATTCCGGAGGGAAGCCACCCTTCTCCGGCCCGGAAATATAAAAACCACGGCGGCAGCGGGCTTCCGGAAAAAATAACGGTTCGGAAATGCCCGGTATTAAAATTATCCGGCAATCGGCAATGCACGCTTGCTGAATATAATATGTATTTTGACAATGCAGCACATTTTAAATGACCTCTTGAACAAGGAATGCGAATGCACACAATTCGACAATTTCCAACCCTTCAGCCCCCGGCAATAGCCGGGGCCTGTTTGCGGGCGGTCCCGCTGCTCATACTTTTATTCTGGCCCGCGAATCTCATGGCTGTGGATGAGGACAACTGCCTGTTCTGTCACCGCTACCGCGGCCTGAGCTACATCAACCAGACCGGTGATTTCAAGCTCCTGTATGTCACGGAAGACACCTATACCAACAGTCCCCACGGGACCCTCAAGTGCACCGACTGCCACACGACAATCAAGAAATTCCCACATGACGAACCGGTCCGGGTGGACTGCCTGACCGTCTGCCACATGGACGAGCCCTCCTCCGGACTGCCCTTTTCCCATAAAAAAATCGGTGATTTGCTGACCCGAAGCATTCACGGCAAAACGGACCCGGAAGGGAACCCGAAAGATCATCTTGCGGACTACCCGGACTGTGTGACCTGTCACCTGGACCCCCTGTACCGCCCACTGACTTTTCTGAAACACGACATGCCCGGCCTCAAGGAAAAAACAGTCGCCCGCTGCGCCATGTGCCATGAAGAAAAAGAATTTATGAGCAAGTTTTACAATCACTTTACCTCGCGCATGCAGAAACAGCGCAAACCCCTTGAGGTTGTCGAAATGTGCGGCCAATGCCACGGAAACAGTGAAATGATGGCCCGCCACGATCTGCCCAACCTGATGAAAACCTACCGGGAAACCTATCACGGCAAAGCGATTTATTTCGGGGATGAACGTTCAGCCGACTGCAATGACTGCCATGTGCTTCCGGGCAAGTCGATTCACACCATTCTTTCCGCGGACGACCCGGATTCGGCCGCTTACAAAGACAATATTTACAAGACCTGTTCCGATATCGACTGCCATCCCAAAGCGGAGCTGAACCTGTCCGGTTACAAAGCCCATGTCCTGCTGGAACCCGGGGAAAATCCGGTGGAGTTTTATGTCTGTGTTTTCTTTGTATTGCTGACGCTGGGCAGTTTTATTCCCTTAATGATATTCACGGTACTGGATATGGCTCGCAATGTTTTTCCTAATGCCGCGCTGTTTAAACATAGATCGGGGGAAAAAGATGCGAAAGATTGATATCATCGAAAAAAACGGCAATCTGTTTTTTGAAAGACTGTCGCTGAACGAAAGAATCCAGCATTTCATCCTGTTCATTTCTTTTACTCTGCTGGCCGTCACCGGACTGCCGCTGAAATTCCACCATACCGACTGGGGCTCGTGGCTTTACGGCCTGGTCGGCGGTATCACCTATGCTCCTTTGATTCACCGGATCAGCGCCGTGGTCATGACGGCGGTGTTTTTCTATCATATCGGCTACGCCCTGTACTGCGCCTGGATAAATTATCTCAAACCGCTGAAAGACAGCGGTCGCCTGACCCTGAAAAGCGCCGTTCTCGCCCTTCTGGAACTGCCCATGGTACCGAACCTGACCGACCTGAAAGAACTCGGTTCCACGCTTAAATATTTTCTGTTTATCACCAACAGGCCCCCCAGCCTGGTGGCCCACGGCCTGAAAGAGAAGTTTGGCTACCTGGCCGTGTTCTGGGGGGTTCCGGTCATCGGCATTTCCGGTTTTTTCCTCTGGGGAGAAACCTTTTTCACCCAGTACTTTTCCGGACACGTGCTGAACTTCGCCTATATCGCCCACAGTGACGAAGCGTTTCTGGCGTCCATCGTCATTTTCATCTGGCACCTGTACAATGTTCATTTCGCGCCGGCTGTTTTTCCCATGGGCAAAGCCTGGCTGGACGGTTACGTCAGCGAACGCGAAATGATCCAGTACCACTATTACGATTACGTCAAGGCCATGAAAGCGGCCGGCATGGATAGCCGGATCAAAACCCAGCAGACCGCGGCAACCCTGAACACCGGTTTCTTCCGGCGCTGCTTTGAAAAATTTTACATGGGCGTGATGATCATCGCGATCTGCTATGCCACCGTTATTATCTGCCGGGTCATTTACGAATCCGTATTCGTCCTCGGGTACCAGGTCGTCACCACGGAACCGGCCGTCGAGGAACCGCTGGTCGAGCCCCAGTTCCTGGAGGAAATTCGCCTGGAAAACACGGAAAAAACCCGCCTGTACCGCGGCTACCGGTTTGTGCGCGAAAAACAGATCAAGAATCACTACCACCGTATCGAGCTCGATATCAGTCCGGAAAAAATCTCGCACTGCATCACCTGCCACGGCGATCTGCCGCATGCCAAGTCGGTCCATGTCCGCTCTTTCCTGAACATGCACAATCTGTATTTCGCCTGCCAGACCTGTCACGTCAGGCCGGCCGAAAAAAACAAACGCATCTACTATTACTGGTATAACCGGGAAACCGGCGAGCCGGTATTCAATCCTGAAATCGGCAACACACCGATCGACGAACTGAATATCAAGCTGGCGCCGTGTGAAACGTGCACCGCACCGCCCGACAAAAAAGATATTCAGGCCGCCAGAGACAGAACAGACCGCCGGATGAAAACACTTCAGGCAAAGGAGACCACCGTCGCCGAGAAGAAAAAGATTGTGCAAAAAATCCATGAAAAGGTGGCGGAAGAACCCATCGGCTGCGGCGAATGCCACACGCGCAAGGGCTCCCTGCTGCCGCTCAGGGATCTCGGATATCCGCAGTATCGGGCGGAACAGGTCGCCAGCGACCAGATCACCAAAATGATTCGCGAATACAAGGAGTTTCACACACCGGCCTTCCTGGAACCGGGTAAATATCGAAAGAACAATGAACAGTAGAAGCGTGAAACAAATTTTATCTGCCGTTTTCTCGCTGATGGTGCTGCTGCCCGCGGCTGCTCCCGGGCAACCGCTGCCGACGGTCCGGGCAAAACATCTGTACGATATTACTGCCGGGTTCTGTCATCCCGTGGATTTGGCCGCGGGCGCGGACGGACGCATCTACATTCTGGACGGTACCCAGAACCGGGTCGTCATTCACGCGCCGGAGACCCGTCAGCAAACCGCCTTTTCCATCGACCGGCCAAAAACAGTACCGCATCACCCGCTGGGCATAGACGTGGACAGCAACAACCGTGTTTACATTACAGACCCGGGCAACAAATCCATCCTGGTGTTTTCCACCGCCGGAAAGCGCCTCCGCAGCCTTGCGCTGACCGACCCGAATAACGACCCCGCGGATGTCGTGGCCGACACCGAGGCCAACCGCTGTTATGTCACCGACAACGATAATCACCGCGTACTGGTTTACCGCCTGTCCGATTTTAAACGCCTGGACACCTGGGGAGAATTCGGGGAAAAGCCCGGCCAATTTCATTATCCTTTCCTGGCCGCCAGAGACAAATACGCCACCCTTTACGTGGTGGATGTTCTCAACACCCGTGTCCAGGCCATTAATCAGGAAGGACGGACCATGTCCGTCATCGGCAGATGGGGCGTCAACCGGGGCCAGTTTTACCGCCCGAAAGGGGTCGCCATTGATTCCCGGGACAGAATTTTTATTACGGACAGCTACCTGGGCGTCGTCCAGGTGTTTCAGAGATACCGCAAATTTATCGGTGTACTGGCAGACGCCCGGGGCAACCTTTTAAAATTAAAAACACCGACCGGCATTGCCGTTGACAGCAGCAACAGGCTCTATATCACGGAAATGCTTCGCAATACAGTGTCTGTATATCGTATCATGGATTGAATAAATGGACGTTTACCGGTTCGGCCACAATTTTATGCCAAGCAAACGGTTTTTTATTTTTTTGACAGCCCTTAGCCTGTATGCCGTCCCGGTGTCCGCCCAGATGATCCACACCGGGAAACCGGACACGGCAAAAAAATGCGCGGTCTGTCATTTTCAGTGGGTTAACACTTTTTACAATGACCAGATGAACGGTGACCTGGCGACCCGGCCGGAAAAAAAGCAGGTGGGAATCCGCGAGATGTGTATTTCCTGCCATGACGGGTCCATTATGGATTCCCGTAAAAGCCTGTTCCACGGGTTTGAGCATAAAATCGGGCAGAAACCTTCCGCCGACATCCGCATCCCTGAAAACTTTCCGCTCGATTTGGACGGAAAGATGCAGTGCGCCACCTGTCACAGCCCCCACGCCCTGCCGAGCGACACGGAAAAACCCTACGGCCTTTTCCTGCGCGCCAAAAACATCGACTCCGCCATGTGCCTGATCTGCCATGAAGACAAAACCGGTCTAAACATTTCCGGCAATCACCCGCTGAATGTGAAACTGCCGGACCGGAGCGCCGGCCTCCTGGTCAGCGGCGCCAGAAAAGGGTCGAACAACACGCTTATCTGTGAAACCTGTCACATGGCCCACGGCGCTCCGAACGAAAAACTTTTGGTCCTGCCGGTTAAAAACACGGCCACCCGCTCCGTCCTGTGCGAGGCGTGCCACAGCGACCGCCCGCAGCTCTCGGACCGCCGCCCGGACCGGGCCAGCCACTTTGTCAACAAAAAAGCAAAAACGGCCCGGCCGCCCGAAACGTTTCCGTCCGATACGCCGCCGGGCCTGGGCCGAAACGGCGAACTGATCTGCATGACCTGCCACAAGCCCCATCAGGCAGCGGAACCGGCGGCCCTGCTCATCACAAACAACCGCAACAGCGGCCTGTGTATTTCCTGTCATAAAATTCAAAGCATTGTCAGGGGCTCCAGCCATGACCTCGGCCTGTCCGCCCCCAACCTCAAAAACATTACCGGGCAGACGGTCTCCGACACCGGTCCCTGCGCAGCCTGTCACTCGGCGCATGCGGGAAAAGGGCCGCTGCTCTGGTCACGACCGGGCACACCCACAGCAAACAGCCCCTGCCTGGACTGCCACAGCGAAAACGGTCCGGTGAAAGACGGAATGCCCCTGGGCCATTCCCATCAAACCGGAATAAAGCTGACCGCGGAAATGGGAAACACCGACCTGCCGCTCTACGGCAATGATATCCGCAAATCCACTGAAGGAACAATCGCCTGCCGTACCTGTCACAACGTCCATGATCCTTTACCGCTGCTGCGGCAAAAAGATAAAAAAGAAATTCGCCGCGGCAACTTCCTGCGCCTGAGCAATGCCGCGAGCACCGAACTCTGTGTCGACTGCCACGTCTCGAAAAAACAAATTATCGATACCGGTCACGACCTGACGCATACCAATCCCGGCGCTGACACAACCCGGTCCCGATCATTACGCCAGGCCGGTGTCTGTTTCTTCTGCCATACGGCCCACCACGCGAAAACCGAATCCTTCATCTGGTCCGCCCCCCTGGGATCGTCACTGCCGAATGAATGGAATACGCCGGTGAAAAACCGGGACCACCTGACGGTCAGGTTCTGCACAGGCTGTCACCGGGATAACGAAAACGCCTCCGACACTGTCCCGGCACGGGGACTGCATCCGGACCGGTTCAGCGTACCCGCGCAGATTATACACCGGACAGCACAGGCGTCAAAAGATCAGCCGCTTCCACTGTTTACACCGGACGGTAAAAAAAGCGCGTCCGGAAATATCGTCTGTTCCACCTGCCACGATGCGCACCAGTGGCAGCCGCTGGACAGGGCCCCGGATCGCAACCGTGACGAAGGGAATATTTTTTCCAGCTTTCTGCGCCCTGAAACAGCAAGTATTCTGTGTGCCGGCTGCCACGGCGCCGAAGCGCTGTTTAAATATCGCTATTTTCATTTGCCGATCAGCCGAATAACCGAGAAAGAGCCGTTTCCATTTTAACGTGTTGAAAATGATGACAAAATTAACAACCGCATCCGTCTTATGGCAGGTCATCTTCACCCTGCCGGCACTTCTGCTGGCCGGCAGCGCTTTTGCTGAAGCGCCGGTGAACCCGCACTGGACCGGAAAGCACTGCGCGGAATGTCATGTCGACGGGACCCCGCCGCAACTGAAATATGACGGGGACCCGATAAAGCTGTGCACCGTCTGTCACGAAACCGGCCATTCCCGAATTGATGTACATCGGGTGCCGCTTGAAGTTTCACAAAAAATGGCGGCGCAAATGCCGCAGGACTGGCCGCTGCTGGACGGACGCCTGAGCTGTTTCACCTGCCATGAACCGAAACTGCAGATGTATCGTAACGATCCCCTGCAAAAACACAATCCCAATTTCCTGCGGGGCAAAACAGTTCGGCTTTCCGCTTCATTTTGCTACAACTGTCATGACCGAAACCGCTACACCAGAATCAACCCCCACCTGGAACAGCTGGATGAAACGGGAAAACCGGTACCCGCAAAATGTGTTTTTTGCCATAAAAACCAACCAAATCCGCAAACGGCACAAAACATTAATGATGTGGATTTTATCGACACGCTGCCTCTTATCTGCATCGGCTGCCATGCCGGAAAGGACCGATCCCATCCCACCCGCGCCAGCCATATGCTTGAACTTTCGAAGGACATGAAACCGGCGGCAAAGGTACTGCCTGTTTCCCAAAACCGGATCTTTTGCGGAACCTGTCACAATCCCCATCAGGAAGGGGTTATTCAAAACGGACCCGGCGCTGCCGGTGCCGGCACCCGTTATTTCATTCGTACCGAAACACCGGACGACCTCTGTGTGATCTGTCATGCGGACAAAATAATTGACCCCGCAGACACCGCCCCCCGGCAGCCGGATCTACTGAGAAAAGCACCGGGGCCCATGACCGCCCACAAGCCCTGGCAGGAAAAAAAGTGCAAGATCTGCCACAGCGCAACGCCGCTCCGGCGCAGTCCTCCGCCCGCCCGCAACCTGTGCTTCGGCAGCGACTGTCATCAACCGGAAGTTATTGATAATGCTTTCGTCCATGAACCTTCAGTAACAAACAACTGCTATTTTTGTCATGAATCCCATCTTGCGCAGTACCGCTTCCTGCTGCGCGTTAATGAAGAAAAACTCTGCTTTACCTGCCACCCGCTGCTGCCGGATCATAAGCGCCTGACGGATCAGGTCAAAAAAGACCCCGGCGTTCATGACCGTTTCAATGCTTATGCGAAAAAGACCGGTCTGGCGGACGGCAAAAAATGCACCTACTGCCATTCTCCGGACCATCGAAAAAACATTCGCTCTGTTTTTCCGGGAATCTGCTCCGACTGTCATATTTTCATCAACAATATTCTGGCCGACCCGAAAGATATTCATACCGTCAACAGGGACCGGGTCTGCTCCGCCTGCCATGACTCCCATGCCGGCAAATACGAATACCAGCTCAAACAGCCGTTCGAAACCTACAAGGATATCCCATGACCATGACGATTTTCACTTTCAAACGCTTTCTGCTCCTGCTTTCCGTTTTTGCGCTGCTGATCCTGCTTTTCGCGGGGTGCAAAACACTGCTGACAACCTCCCCCCCCCTGCCGGAACTTACCGGTGCCTTTTATGTGGGCACTGATTCATGCATTCCCTGTCATGACGACGTTTATGTTCATTACCGGCGGACGGTTCACTACCGCCTCGATGCTTCGGAATTGCACGGTATGAAAAAGGGCTGCGAATCCTGCCACGGCCCCGGGAGTCTTCATGTCCGGGACAAAGGCGGCGTGAACAACATTTACAGTTTTTACCAGCTGACCGCTTTTCAAAGTTCCGAAATCTGCCTTTCCTGTCACCAGGGGGACCCGGTGATGAACTGGCAGGCCAACAGCCACCTGCTGAACGACGTCGGCTGCAACGCGTGCCACAAATCCCATAAGACGTCCGGCCCGAAAATGGTTTACCTGGGCGACCCGGAAATCTGTTTCACCTGTCATCAGGAAAAAAGAGCCCAGCACCTGCTGCCGTCCCACCATCCCGTCAGTGAACGAAAGATGAAATGCGGCAGCTGCCATGAGAACCACGGCACGGAAAACAACAACCTGCGGGAAGCTACCCTGAACGATGTCTGTGCCGGATGTCATGCCGAATATCAGGGACCGTTCACCTTCGAGCATGACCCGGTTGTCGAAGATTGTTCCATCTGCCATGAGCCCCATGGCACGATTACCAATAACCTGCTGAAACAGAGCCAGCCGTTCCTGTGCCTCCGCTGCCACCGCGGCCACCGCGAGAACAGGGACGCCGGCCCGCATCCGACCACTGCCGCCCTGCTGACCTCCTGTACCCAGTGTCATTCCAGAGTGCACGGCAGTGATCTTCCGTCGCAACTGAACCGAAACAGTTTAACAAGATGAGACCCATGCAGACTTTATTCAGACCCAGACATTTTATCCTTGCACTTCTTCTCACGATACTGGCCGGATGGCCGGCGGTCGTTGATGCCCGGGACAACACCACCCGGGAAACATCCGAATCACTGACCCGGTTTTCAACCGGATTTCACCATTACGATTCAAAAGGCTATCACGGCAAAGTTTCCGAATACACCCTGCCCGACACCGGATTTGACGCCTCTTTTCAACTCAGGCGGGCCCGGGAAGAATACTATTTCAATCTGAACAGTGAAATCCTGGACAAGGACGACCAGACCCATCACCTGGAAATGGATTTAAAACGATATTTCCATATGGACCTGTCCTATATGCAGTTTCGTCATTTCCTCGACCATGACAGCCTCAGCAACCAGGCCTTTCTGACCGACATCAACCCGGGAGCGAACAACAGCATTACCATAGAAGAAACAAAAGCGGACAACACATTCCGCCTGCCGGCACTGCCGTTCGTTAAATTCTTCGTTAACCTGCGAAAATATGAAAAACACGGTTCCCGCCAGACCACCACGGTCTCCAAAGACTGTTCCAGCTGCCATATCACCTCGGTCAACAAACGCATTGACCAGAGCACGGACGAGATGAAGCTGGGATTTGAAGCCAGGATCAGGAACACCACCGTGAACTACCAGTATTTCGGCCGCGACTTTAATGAAGGCCGTTCCGCCCCGCAGGCGGACTACGGCCGGGGCGCTTCTTTTTTTCAGTTTCAGGGCGTCCAGCCCTACGGCGACACGCCGGACTTTAAAAACAGCAGTCATAAGCTCAGCCTGCACACAAAACTGCCGTTTGCCACCACGCTGTTTGCCGCCTACCGTTTCGGTACCCGCTCCAACCGGGAAATTCACGAAGATGTTGATTTTTCCAGTTTTTCGGCCCGGCTCAGCAAATATTTCTCCAGGTTTATCTCCTGCGACCTTTTTTACGGCAATTATCAAATGGACAACGATATTGACGACGCCTTTGAAAGGGACATCGAAAAAGGCGGGATTGATATCAAAGCCCGTCTGCTGAAAAAAACATCCGTTAAATTCAATTACAAGTGGCAGGACATCGATCGCCATAATTTCGCTGAAAACAGCACCCGCAAAACCAGTTACAGCCTGGCCATGACCACCCGTCTGATCCGGGGACTCCGGCTTCACCTGCTCTACAAGATCTGCCGCGTGGACGATCCCTTCATTCTCGAAGACAACCGTTTTACCCGCACCATTATTCAGACCAGCCTTCCGGAAAAAGAGCGCCAGGTATACGCTTCCCTGAGCTGGTCACCGCTGTCCGCATTTTCCCTGAATACCAGCGTCCGGAGCACGCATTCCCGCAACACGGAGTATCAGGTCGATGAAGAACTGTTTGAATTCGTCCTCAGCACCTGGTACATGCCTTTTGAACGAATGACGCTGATCGGATCTTTCACCATATATAAAAACGAAACAGACACCGCCCATACCTACAAACCGGTCCATCTCTCCGATGAAGACAGCCTGCTGCTGAATGACAATGTTCCCTACGATCATCTAAGCACCTCCTTTTTTCTGTCGGCCACCTATCGGCTCAGCCCGCGCCTGGCCATCACCGGTGACATGACCTTTATCAACAGCGACGCGGACTTCGACATGATGCTCGATGACGAGAATATCGGCCGCTATTCCGATCTGGACATTCATCAGATCCGCACTTCGGCCGGGTTTAACTATCTGGTAAACCGACGCGTCTCCCTGTACGGCAAATACGCTTTTCATGAATACGACGACCGGAAAAACAGTTCCCTGGACGGTGAATACAGCATGATCAGCATCGGTCTCAACTACTCTTTTTAACCGGAGGGTTTCAAAATGACACGACCGCTTTCGACCATTCTCTGCCTGTTGCTGCTGTCTGTTCCTTTTCCGGCACAGGCGGTCCTGGTAAACCTGTCGCCGGAACAGGTTCGGGCGGCGGAAACATTTGCCGCCGAACACGGGAAGAAAACCGGGCTCATTCTCAACAATCAGTACGCTGTCGGCCGCAGCGAAATTTTCAGCGAACGGGTGGTTGTCCGCAGTAAGTGGCACAAGTACGCCCTGATGACCGCGATTAAGAACCGGAAAAACCAGAAAATGACCGAAAAGGAACGTGCGGACATTTTAAACGATCCTTTTCTTCAGATCGATATCCTCCTGTTCGGGTATTCAATCGACTTTGCCAAAAATTACCGGGTAAAAATCATCTACCGGGGAAAAGAAGTCTTGCCTGAAAAAATTCATGCCGACCATTTTCAGATTGCACAGCAAATCGGCGGTCACTACAGCGGATTTCCGTCATACCGGGCAACCGTCCGGACCTATTTCAGGTATGACCGCCTGTGCTCCGACTGCCGCCTGACCCTGAAAACCGGGCAAAACGGTCACGATCGGGAATTCCCCATAGATATGAATAATTACAAGTAAATCCAGTCAGTTAAACTTGAATTGCGCCGGTAAAAATGATATAAATCAACAAATGATTATGCTGGATCCGTACTGGCCGGCACCATTAACATATTTCAAAAAAAGTTAATATTTCATTAACTGACATCCCGATGCCCGGCAAATGTTCAATGAAACAGCCCGCAAAATCAACCGGTTGACAAAAAAATACCTCGAGTATATTATATAGTGTGATTCATACTGACGTTAACACTCAATCAAAACAGGAATAGAAACGGTATTTTAAGATGAATCCTTTACTCAAGCATCAATCCGGTCTGCTGCTGCTGATCGTACTGATCATTACGGCCGGCTGTGAGATCGTGGTGGAACGGCTGGAGAGCGAATGCGTTAACTGCCATACGGACAGGGACCTGCTGGAAGAGATCGCCGACCCGATCGAAACATCTGAAGACACGGGCGAAGGCTGAGGCGGCGCTGTGGATCCGTTGGATCCATGGAAACGGGTCTTCATTGATGAAGATTTCTTTTTGGAAGACCGCCACGGCAATATCGAATGCATCTGGTGCCATGAGGGCAATGAACATGCCACCACCAAGGCTTTGGCCCACGAAGGTCTGGTCGCCTTCCCCAGCAAAATGCCGGAATACACCTGCGGCGGCTGTCATGAAGAAGAGCATCTGGCCAACAAAACCAGCCTGCATACCACCCAGGCAGGCTATTTCGAGCGCTTTGAGCTCCGGGCCGGATTCGACCTGCGCGAAGACGAACATCTGCTCCACGAATTCAATGACGAATGCGGCGTCTGTCATACCAGCTGCGGCCAGTGCCACGTATCGCGGCCCATCACGGTCGGCAGCGGTCTGAACTGGGCCCATGAATTCACCCGAACCCCCAACGTCAACACCAACTGCACCGCCTGCCACGGTTCCCGGATCGGCGAGGAGTTTTCCGGCGCCCATTCCGGCCTGAATGCGGACGTACATTTTCTCAAGCGCTGTGAGTTCTGCCACAAGTCATCGGAAATTCACGGCAACCCCGACGATGTGCGCACCTATCGCTACGATGAAAACAAGACCACCGGCTTTACCTGTGAACAGTGCCACTATAAAGATCAGGAAACCGGGACCCAGATTGTTGAGGAAATGAATAACTATCACCGTCAGCACTGGCGGGGCGACTCCGGCGTGACCCTGACCTGCCAGGTCTGCCATTCCCAGTCCTACAAGAACTGCAACGGCTGCCATGTGGCCGGCGGCGGCATCACCGGGTCTTCCTACCTGTCCTTTGAGATCGGCCGGAACTATTTAAAAGAGACCAATGACCGTTACAAGGACTACGACTACATTACGGTCCGCCACATCCCCATTATACCGGACACTTACGCGCCCTGGGGCGTTGCTGATCTGCCGAACTTCGAAAACAGCGAACCCACCTGGAAACTGACCACACCGCACAACATCCGGACATGGACACCCCAGACCACGGTGGCGGAAGGTCAAAGCTGCGGGATCAACTGTCATGATACGGACTATTACCTGACCGCCGACGATATCGACTACTATGAAAACGCCAATCTGAATGAAGATACCGGCGAGTCCGGATACGGATTCACGGATATCAGCCGGGAAAGAGAGGCCAACAAAAATGTGATTATCAGATAGGGGCAAAAGCATAGAAAGGGGGGATAACAACTGTTTTCAGCCCGGTATTGAAACACCTTTGCAACGTTGTTTTAATAAAACAACTCAAAAATAGGCAATTGTTTTAACCTGAACCCGTTTTAAGTTACAAACCATTAAAAGGAGAACAGAATCCATGCTGAACAAATTTAAACTTTCCATCATTTCACTTGCAGCCGCTGTCGCCCTTTTCGCCGGCTGTATTATCGTAATCGAATTCGACGTCCTCAGTGAAGCCGGGGATGCTTACCTGAGCGAGTATAAAACACCCGACTCCGGCGAAGGCGTCAACATCAACATGTCCGATCTGGCCACCCTGATGGATACGGACGCATCCGGTATCTACATCATCGACTGGAGAAGCGCCACCGACTATGCCGCCGGGCATCTGATCGGAGCCGTCAACAAGTCTCTGACCGATCTGGACGACATGATTACCGACAGCGAGCTGCCCACGGATAAACTGATTATCAATGTGTGCTACACCGGCCAGTCCGCCAGCTTTGCCACCGCCGTCATGAACCTCCTGGGACAGGACGAGGCCTTTGCCGGCCTTGAAGCCAAAAACCTCAAGTTCGGCATGTGCGGGGTCCTGGCCTCGGCCACCCAGTGGACCAACGCCGTATCCAGCACTTATACCGCGTCGCTGGAAACCACAACCAATACCACTACCACCACCAATGACTATCCGGAAATCGATACCGGTGAAACCACGCTGGGCGGTATTGTGGCCGCGCAGCTGGATGACGCTGTGAACGGATGGAATATCAGCGCCGCAACCGTTTTTGCCGATCCCTCCCAGTATTTTATCGTCAACTACTGGCCGTTGGATCAATATGAGGATCCGGGACATATCGAGGGCGCTTACCAGTTTACGCCGAAAACATCACTACTGACCACATCAACCTTGAACCTGCTGCCCACCGATGAAACCATCGTGGTCTACTGCTATACCGGCCAGACCTCGGCCCAGGTGACCGCTTACCTGCGGCTGCTCGGCTATGACGCCAAAAGCCTGTTGTTCGGCATCGAGGGATTTGCCCATGACGTCAATCCGGGATCAACGTACTCAGCGCCTGCTGTTGACTACTCTTCCTACGTGACGCCGTAACCGACCAATTGTTGTATAAAAAAGGGCCCTTTCGAAGGGCCCTTTTTTTCAAAACGTAAACAACCTTTTTTCTGCCCAAAATAACATGTGCCGTAACTGAGACACGCATCCAATCGAGAGGAACCGACATGAAAAACAGACTTCTGACCTTTATGATCTTGTGCATGGTTTTATTCACATTTACGGCATGCGGCAAGAACACTGCTTCACAAAAAAAGTCTGCGTCGGCCACGGAACAAAATGAAACAGTTGCCCCGCAGCCGCAGACCTACACCGGAACCGTCACGGAAACCATGTCCACGGCAGGTTATACCTATGTTCAGGTGGATACCGGAAAAGAGAAAATCTGGGCGGCTGCGCCTGAATTCAAAATCCAAAAAGGGGTTACCGTCATCGTGCCGCCCGGCACCCCCATGACGAACTTCCAGAGCAAAACCCTGGACCGGACCTTTGACCGGGTCTGGTTTGTTCCTCATTTCCAGACCGCACAGGGAGAACCGATCCCCCCCGTATCCGCATCAAAAACACCGGTGACCTGTGCCGTTCCCGCGAACGCACCCGACTTCAGCAGCATCAAAAAGGCGGAAAACGGCTACACCGTTGCGGAGCTGTATGCGCAAAAAGAAAATCTGGCAAATAAGGAAGTGATCGTCCGGGGAAAAGTCGTCAAATACAACGCCAATATTATGAAAACCAACTGGATTCATATCCAGGACGGCACCGGTAATCAGGGAACGAATGACTTAACCGTAACAACCGATAACACCGCGAAAATCGGCGATACCCTTCTGATTAAAGGAATTCTGATATTGGACAAGGATTTCGGCTACGGGTATAAATACGATTTAATTATTGAAAATGCCCGGTGACTGTCGAATAAACGCGATCTGCCGAAATCATCCACTGATTAAAAATAACCACTCGCGCCGGGACATTCGTCCCGGCTATTTTATTTGACATTCGATCGTTTTTCTAATAACTTAATAGCAATTATCTACAGAGTTGATAAAGTGAAAAAGCCTACAAAGCGTCCGCGAAAATCTCATCTCATAGTTGCTTTCATAATTTGCTATTTACTTCTGTGTCTGTCTGCAGGCTGTCAGACAAACAAATCCATTACAACTCCGGCAAGCCCTCTGGCTAAAGCACTGCCCGCCATTCATATTGAAGACAATGATCCGGTAACCATGCGGCTGATTCCCGCCGGGTCCTTCATGATGGGCTGCATCGACGGAGATTCGGACGAACAGCCGACGCACCGGGTCTACCTGGAAGCCTTTTACATGGATGAAGCAGAAGTCACCTGCGCCCGGTATGCCCGTTTCCTGAACCAGACCGGCCATCCGCCCCATCCGCTGTGGAACCCGGAATATGACCGGCCCCAGGACCCGGTGGTCGGCGTCAGATGGTACGATGCCCGGGCGTTTGCCCGCTGGGCCGGAAAACGGCTCCCCACGGAGGCCGAATGGGAAAAGGCCGCCAAAGCCGGTACCGCATCCGGAACAAAAACCCCGGCCGCGCCCCTGTCCAAAGACAGCGCTAATTTTAATTCTTTCGGCACCATGCCGGTCAAAAGTTTTGCCCCCAGCGCCGTCGGTCTCTACGACATGATGGGTAACGTGTGGGAATGGTGCGCAGACTGGTACAGTCGGACCTGCTACCACAAAACCGCCGCGGACAATCCCGCCGGACCGGTGATCAACCAAAACAATGAATATGCAAAAAAGGTCATCCGGGGCGGCGCCTGGTCTTCCGCGCCCAACACCCTCCGGCTAACCAATCGCCACAAAAACGATCCCCTGATCGGCAGTTTCAATATCGGCTTCAGATGCGTTAAATCCGCTAAACATATAACCGACCGCCATGAATAAATTATGCTTGCTGCTTTGCTGTTTTCTGTCCGGGTTCCTTCTGCCGTCACTCGCCGTCGGTGAGACCGGCGCTGTTCAGGATAAAAGCCTGCTCCAGCCGGACTCCGCCAAGGAATGCGCCATTTGCCACTACAGCTGGGTCGACACCTTTTATGAGGATCATCGCAGCACGGCCCTGGCCATGATGCCGACAGCGCCTGAAGCAGCCGCTGCAGATATGTGCTACTCCTGCCATGACGGTTCCACGGTCGATTCCCGCAAGCACATCTTCAACGACCAGCGGCACCAGACCGGGGTTCTTCCGTCGGACAAGGTCACTATTCCCAAGATTTTCCCCCTGGACAGGGACGGGAAAATGGACTGCGCCACCTGTCACAGCGCCCACGGTGTCTCCACCGAACCGGGAATCGAACGCACCATCTTTCTGCGAACCTCCAATCAAAACTCCGAAATGTGCCGAATGTGTCACCGGGATCAGGGCGGCGGACCGGAAAACGGACACCATCCGCTGGACAAGACCACCTTAACCATTCCGGACCGGATTGTTCAATACGGCGGATATCGGGGAAGCGAACCCAATCGGGTTATCTGTGAAAGCTGCCATGTGGCTCACGGCGGATTCAGCGAAAAAAGACTGGTCCTGCCGGTGGACCGTCCATCCACCCATCCGGTCCTGTGCGAGGAATGCCACACGCAAAAACCCGGTCGAAACGAGGATCCGGACAAAAATCGTTTTTCTCACAGTGTCGATGTTACCGCCCGAAACGCGATTCTTCCCGGCAACTGGCAAAACCAAGATGAAATCCGCCTCGGAACAAAAGGCGAAATCGTGTGCATCACCTGTCATGCGACTCATGCAGCGAAAAACATAAAGTTTCTGCTGAACGACCAAAATAAAAAAGATTCCCTGTGTCTGCAATGTCACGCGGATCAACTTGACCGGATCACCGGCACAAAACATGACTTGACAGTCACTGCCCCGGACGCCGTCAATATCAACGGCCGGACCATTGCCCAGTCCGGTCCCTGCAGCTGTTGTCATCTGGTGCACACGGGAAACGGACCGTTTATGTGGGCCCGGGACTGGTCCGGACGGCCCGATCCCCTGACCGGCATCTGCCGAAGCTGTCATGACCGGGAAAAATGCGCACAGGAGCTCCCGGTTCCCGAAACCGGACATCCTCCCGGCACCGGCGCCCGGACCGTCAAAACATCAGCGGTTCTGCCCCGTTATACCGCAGCAGGCCAACCGGATCCCGATGGCGGTGTCTACTGCTCCACCTGCCACAACAGCCACCAGTGGGACCCGTCTGTTCCGGAAAACAAGGGCGATCCAGAAACCGACGGCAACCGGTCGAACAGCTTTCTACGCATCGCCAACACTGAATCCGGACTCTGCCTGGCCTGTCACGACGATCAAGGCGCTGTCCGCAACACGGACCATGATCTGCGCGAAACCGCTGCAACAATCAGGAACCTGGCCGGTGAAACCCCGGACCAGGCCGGCCTGTGCGGTACCTGCCATCTGGCGCATAACGGATCCAGCGTACTGATGTGGGCCAGGCCCATTCCGTCCGGCACCACGAATTCGCCGGTCACCGCCCTGTGCACCGAATGCCACACCAGCGGCGGCTGCGCCGCTGACAAACAACCGGGCCGCATCAGCCATCCGGTGGATGTTCCGCAGGAATCCCCCATGAAATCGGACCTTCCCCTGTATACGGAAACCGGCACAAAAGATCCTGCCGGCCGGGTCGTCTGCTCAAGCTGCCACAACAGCCACCAATGGAACCATCTCGATCCGCAGATAAAATCAAAGGACGGCACCGCAGCGGACAGTTTTCTACGCCTGACCGCCGCTGGTAATGCCTTGCTGTGTGCTGGATGCCATCAGGACCAGGCGCGTATCGAGGGAACAGATCACGATCTTCGCATCACCGCGGCAGACTATCAGGACAGAAACGGGGCCGCGCTTAAGGATCTGGGACTGTGCGGCCCCTGCCACACCGCCCACAACGGTATCTCCACGCCTTTTGTCTGGAACATGGCCCCGGGTCCCGCCGCCCCCGGTCAATGGAACAAGTCATTTACCCGGCCGGACAATATCATGACCGCCCTGTGCACCGGCTGTCATCTGGAAAATAAATGCGCAGCACAGAAAATCCCGAAGTACGGGCTCCACCCGGACCGGCTGTTCATGGCCATGAACAGGGAAACGTCAGATTCCCTGTCTTCATCCGTTGCAACAGACCGGTTCCCGCTCTATACGGACCGGGGCGAACGTTCCGCGACAGGCAATATTGTCTGTTCCACCTGTCATGACCCGCATCTCTGGAGTTATCGACAGGCCGGCAAGGGACCGGGCGCTGAATCAGAGGGCAGTGCCTTCAACAGTTTTCTGAGAGAAAATGTGGCCGCCGCATTCTGTGCCGCCTGTCACGGCCAGGAGGCCATTTACAAATACAAATATTACCATCAGGACAAGGGCCGGAAAAAAACCCGGGCACCCAAAAAACCGCTGAACGCTCCGGCAGGCTAAAAATGAAATTATTCAAAAAACCTTTGATGATCCAGTTTGTTTTCCTGTACGCCGCCCTTCTGACCGCACCCGGTTCGGGGTTTGCCGAGCCCCCCCCGGACACGGAGACGCTCATCGACCCGCATTTTACCGGCAAAAACTGTGATGTCTGCCACAGCGCGCTTCCCGAGGTTATGAGCACCGATAAAAAACTGAAGTTTAAGGGCGATGACATTGCCATGTGCAACTCCTGCCATGACCGGGAATATCTTCGGGGGGACCTGCATCCCGTCGGGATCATGCCCGGGGCAACATCGGCGGTGACCATACCGGCAGAATTTCCCCTTTTCAACGGGCGGCTCACGTGCCGGACCTGCCATCAGGTCTATCTCCAGTGCGTTGAAAAGCCGGCTGCTCAGTATGAAAACCTTTACTTCCTGCGCGGCGGCCCTTATGAAAAGACGGTCGACCTGTGCTTCAAATGTCACCCGCCATCCGCTTATACAAAAATCAACCCCCATGAACAGGTTTCACCGGAGGGGATCCTTCTGGAAAAACAGTGTCTTTACTGTCACCAGTCCCTGCCGGAGCCGGAAAAAGCATCCGGCATCAGCGATGTCCGCTTTCTCACCCAATCATCCACCTTCTGCGCGGCCTGTCACGGAAACCAGGAACAGGCCCATCCGGCAAACGCAACCCACATGACGGAAACCACCGCAGAAATGCGCGACCATATTCGGGCGGCTGAAAAACGGTTCCAGGTCAGCCTGCCGCTTTTTAACGGTAAAATTTTCTGCGGTACCTGTCATAATCCCCACGACCGAAATGTGATCCAGCGAAAAGCGGCGGCCAAAGGCGCAGCGGCGGAAAACAAACTTCGGCTGGACTGGGCACAAGACCTCTGTGTCGCCTGTCACCCGGAGAAGGAAAACATCACCCCGCAGGAAATATGCATGGCCGTCACACCCGCTAAAAACGCTGCCAAAAAAACGGAATGCCGAACCTGCCACGAGACCGGTCCCGTGCCCGATGATACTGGTGGTCCCGCCGCGCATCATAAATCGTTTATTGAAAAAAAGTGCCGCGCCTGCCACCGGATTACCCGCGAACAACCGGAACCGCCGGTCGTCTACAAAATGTGCTTTCTGTCCGGCTGTCACGATACGGGAATTTTAAACAATACTTTCAAGCATCCCGACGCCCTTCAGGCCAATTGCCTGTTTTGTAACAACCAGCACGGCAGCCGGTTCGGCGCGCATATCGTCAATGACCAGCAGAAACTGTGCAAAGCCTGCCATACGCTTCTGTCCGGCACACCGGAAGCCGGTGCGCAATCCGCCGCGCAGGATCTTCATGCGTACTATTACGGTCTGATGGCAAGACTGCTTCCCGACCAGGAAGCGTCCTGCAGCTTCTGCCACGGCGCCGATCACAGCAATGTCCGGCCGGACCAAAAACCGGTCCTCTGCTACAGGTGTCATAATGCCATTCGCGACCGGGTAATACGCGTAAAAGGCACGGCCAACAATATTCACGAAACCCTGTCGCAGTTCGCGGACAACAAATGTACTTTCTGTCACGATCCCCACAGCAGCCCCCATCCCGCGCTGCTGAAACAGGAACGTGACACGTACCGTTAAGCCGGCAATTTTATGAGAGGAACCTGTTTATGAACAAGCCACTGCTCTTTTCCAAAGGCATTCTGCTGATGTTTTCTCTGGGGATGCTGCTGCCGAACCCGCCTGCCGAAGCCGCAGACATTGAAAACTGCGCGCTGTGTCACAAGTATCCCGGTCTGGGAAGGATTGATCAAAACCAGAAAAAACGGATCTTTTATGTCAACGAAGATTCATACACCCATTCCGTTCACGGCCGGCTCCGCTGCAGTGACTGTCATAAAGAGGTGGATAAATTCCCGCATCATGATGTTCCAAAAGTGGACTGCGCCAGCCAGTGTCATATCACCGAGCCCTCCGGGGACCGGAAGTTCTCCCATGCCGCGATTATCGAGAAGTTCAACAAAAGTGTTCACGGGGCCTGCGATGAACCGTCCCATGAATCTTTACAGGGAGACCTTCCCACCTGTACCTATTGTCATGAAAACCGGATTCTCCGTCCGATCAGTGTCCTGGCCAAGGAATCTCCGGGAATTGCCCGTGAAATTATCAACCGCTGCCTGGGCTGCCATGAAGATGAGCAGTGGGCCCGGACCTACTACAGTCACCTGACCCACCGCATTCTCCCGCGCCGGTCGTCCAAAACCATGGTCAGGCTCTGCACCTCATGTCATGAAGACCAGGAGCGGATGGAACGCCACGGGCTGGAGGCCACCGGTACCTACCGGGACACCTTTCACTGGCAGGCCATTAAATACGGCAATCTCAATGCCCCCAACTGCATCGACTGTCACGCGCCGGTAGGCTATTTTTCCCATGAAATCATGCCGAAGGACAATCCCGACTCGTCGGTTCACGAAAACAATATCCTGCAGACCTGCAGCAATCAGTTCGGGCTGCAGCAGTGCCACCCGGGGGCGACACCGGCGTTCGCCAGGGGACCGATCCATCCGTCCGGCGTTAAGGCCCGATTGTTCGATGCTCGGCTGGCTACCTTCGATAAAAAGGAACAGATCAAACGGGGAGAACTGAGCCCCTTCAAATCGCTTATCGCTGAAAAAGCGCAGAAGGAAATGACTACCGGAGAATATTATCAGTATATCTTTTTGTTGATCATCAAATATTTTTATCGTATTTTGATCGGTTCGCTGATCAGTTTTATGATCTTTCACCAGTTCCTGGATTTTCTGGCGACCCGCAGAGAACTTAAAAGGAGGAAACACCCATGAGCGCTTTTCCCGAATCTGATGAAAAAAAATATATCCGCATGAACGGCCATGAACGTCTGCAGCACCATCTGACCTGGACCACTTTTGTCCTGCTGGCCGTTACCGGTTTTATGGTCGAGTTTCCGGAAAGCTGGCTGGTGTTTCTCGGCAGCTACAAGGAACCGGTTTTTTTCTGGCGGGGACTGATTCACCGCATCGCCGCGGTGGTCATGATCGCCAACCTTTTTTACCAGGGCTGGTATATTACCTGTACCCGCTCCGGCCGGTCGTATCTGATCGCCATGCTGCCGCGCCTTCAGGATCTCTGGGACTTCTTGCAGAATATGCGCTACTACCTCCGGCTCAGCCCGGAAAAACCCGCCTTTGACCGCTTTAACTACAAGGAAAAAATGGAGTACTGGACCGCCTGGATCGGCAATGTGATTATCACCGCTACCGGTTTTATTCTCTGGATCGAACATCTTTTTCCCAAATTCTTTTTCGATGTTTCCATTCTGGTCCATACCATGGAAGCCATTCTGGCGTCCTGTGCCATCATGGTTTGGCATTTCTACGAGGTGCACCTCAAACCGGGGAAATTTCCCATGTCCGGTATTTTCCTGGACGGTCTGATTCCCGAGCATGAACTCATTGACGAGCATCCGCGCGAGTACGAACGCATCAAGAAAGACGAAACAGCGACACATCTTATTGAAGCATAATTTTGCAAGAGGGACCCTGTCATGGCAAGATCATCCAATTTCTTTATTCGGTGGAGCGGTAACATTCTCGGCATGCTTTTTTTCCTGACCATTATTCTCCTGCTCTTTTCCTTTTTCAAATTCCTTTACTTTCCCTCCCGACCGAGCTCGGACAGCCGTCAGCAGGCCATGGAAAAATTTTCAATGGGAATTGACCAGCCCCTGGGCGCCGAGCATTTTCACATCCTGGATTCGCAGCAGTATGCGGACAGGGATAATGCGCCGCTTTGCCTGAAATGCCACGGCAACTACTGTCACGAAAAATCCGAGAAATTCAGGTCCTTTTATAACATGCATACCTTTTACCTGGCCTGTGAAACCTGCCACATCAGAGTGCCGACCGGAGAAAGCGTCTCATTCTCCTGGTTTGATGACCAAAGCGGTAAAAAATTAGCCGGCGTGCGCGGAGAACCGGGTCGGTACGGCGCTAAAATCGTTCCGGTCAAGGCCGGAAAACGACTCGACGATTTTCCGCAGAAACAGCTGGCTCTGGATTACCTGCGCCATGAAAGCACTTATTCGCAGGAAGAAAAAGAGGCTGTTCAGAAAAAACTGATGTCCCACATTTCTGAAAATGCACTGACCTGCGGGGAATGTCACAAAAAAGACGGGTACCTTGATTTCGACCGTCTCGGCTACAGTCGGCTGCGCAAAGACAAACTGGCAAACCTGGAGATCCTGCAATTGATCGAAGAATACGACAACTTCTATCTGCCCACCATGTTTGATCCTGAAAAAGCCTCCGGCAGCGGCAATGTTCTAAAAAATACGGAGGCCCCATGAGAGAAACATTACAATGCCTTTTCTGGTGTCTGATAGTAGCGGCGTTTTTCTGCGGCCGATCTTCGGCACAGGACAACATGCCGCCGGTCTTCAAAACAAAAGAGCGTTTTATTCTTAAAACCGGGTTTACCCAGCCGAGCGATATTGCCGTTTCTACAGACGGCCGCATCTATGTTCTGGACGGCGTCAATAACCGGGTCTGCGTGTTTAACCGCGAGGGGTCCCCATTGTTCACTTTCGGTACTCCCGGCAAAACGAACGGGTCTTTCAACTTCCCCATGGGAATCGGCATCGATGAGAAAAACCGTATTTACATCGCTGACTCGGGAAACCACCGCGTCCAGAGATTCAGCGCAGACGGCAAGTATCTGAATCAATTTACCACCCGGACCGCCGGCGACAAAAAACCGTCCGATCCGACGGACATCACGATCAACAGCGCGTTAAATAAATGTTACGTCATAGACAACGACAACCACTGTATAAAGGTATTTGATCCGGACAATGGCGTTCACCTGAAAAGCAGCGGCGTCATGGGTCTGGAAAAAAAAGAGTTCCGGTTTCCTTTCCTGATGGATCTGGACAGTGCCGGGAACCTGTATATTGTTGAAGTCATCAACACCCGGGTCAAGGTTCTCGACCCGGAAGCGGATTATCTTTACAATATCGGCGGATGGGGCGTGGAACCGGGAGAATTTTACCGGCCGAAAGGCGTTGCTCTCGATCCCGACAACAGGGTTTTTGTCAGTGACGGTTACCTTGGCGTTGTTCAGGTATTTACCCGTGATGGAGATTTTCTCGGTGTTGTCGGCGATGATAACGGCGAAATTCAAAAGTTCAGGACACCGACCGGCCTTTTTATTGATCAAAACGCACGGCTCTACATCGTGGAAATGCTCAACAACCAGGTCCGCGTTCTGGAACTGATAAATTAGCGTAAAAAATTTCTTTTTTTAAGGTGCGCAACGGGCCTGCCCCTTTTTTATATGTTACAATTAAAGTGATATGAACCTTTGGAAGAGGTCCGTAATGATCAAAACCCAATGGTTTACATCCTGCCTGTTTACCACCGGCCTGCTCACAATCCTCCTGTTCGGCACGTCCGCCGCCGCAGAAATGGATCATACCCTGCTGATCAAAACCTACACGGGATCAAAAACCTGCATCTCGTGCCATTACGCAGAAGTCAATGACGTCGCCGAATCCATCCACTACAGACTCATGGGGGACGTCCAGGGGGTATACAACATGTTCACCAACCGGCCGGAAAACGGCCCTCAGGGAAAAGGCAACCGTTACTGAGGACTTCCCGGCGGCCTCGTTGGGGCCAACTGGGCAGCTGTCTGGCAAAGCACGGACAATGAATATACCAAGCATGCCGGCTGCGGCAGCTGCCATATCTCGGCCGGGCCGGCCGCCATTCCGGTTACCCCCGAGGGGGAAATCATACCGGCCGGCAACGATGCCCTGGACCAGATAGACTGCGTTCTCTGCCATGGCAAAACTTATGACGGCGGCGGCACGGACGGGCAGCGAATCGTTCTCACCGCGGACGACGGCACTGCCTACTGGAGCCATGCCAGCCTGACCGACGCCCGGTCTGTCGGATTTAAAGTGACCGCCGAAGCCTGCAAACGCTGTCATATCAACAGCGGCGGCAAGGTCTTCAGCCCTTACGGCATTATGTCCCGGGCCTTCAAATACGGCATTGATTTTGTCCCTGAGCCCTATTTGCTGACCTATGACCGTGGTGACGGCATCATGGAAACCGCCACCATCGACGGTGATGTTCATGCTGCGGCCGGAAAAACCTGCGCGGACTGTCATTTTACCGGCAGTCACAAGGTTCGCTTCGGCTATCACAACGTGGCCTGGGCCCATGATGAAACACCGGACACCTTCAGCTGCCTGACCTGTCATCCGGCAAAGCCCCATGCCGCGTCAGCCAACAGCAACAACCTGATCCTTGACAGCCATACCGATGTTCTGGCCTGCCAGACCTGCCATATCACCCATACCGGCGGACTGGTTTCCCGGGACCTGCGTTTTCCGGTGGCACCTGAAGACAACGAACATTTTTATACTTTTGAAGATGTTGTCGAATACGGCATTAGCCCGGAATACCGCTGGTACAATGGAAAATCCGGTGGCTGGGAAGGCGTCCTCGAAGGGCCCTGCCCGATTGGTCCCATGGGCAGCAGAACGGGTCATGAAACCGGAGACGGATCCAAAATCTCGCCTTTCAAGCCTTACGAGGCCATGCTCTGGTTTGATATTCTGGTGGGTCAGCCGGTGCCGTATATTCTGGAAGACTTTTTTGTCGACGGCGATCTGGAAACCGCCGCCGACAGAGGCATGGAAGCCTCGGGCTGGATCCCGGACGGCACAAGCTATAATTTTGCCCTGCGTCGCGCCCTGGGAATTGTCTTCGGCTTTCCCATGATCTGTCCGCTCCAGATCAGCCACGGCATTCAGTCCGGCGAAAACGCCCTGGGGTATAATGTCCAGAGCTGCAGTTTCTGCCACAGCGAGGGCAGCCCGTTCTGGGAACACCTGGGCTATCCGCGTGACATTGAAAACCGGCTGAAAAATCTCTGGTAAACTGTTATCAATGACAAAAAGCCCGTTTTCAAATCGGTTTTTTTATCGATCGGTATTTGATTTTTTTAACTGTTTGACATAAAACACCCCCTCGGATATAATTTTAAAAACTGAAAAACATACAACTGATCATAACTTCACGAAAGAGCTGAAAAATGTCTGACCAGAATCCCAAAGTACCGTTTCCGCTGCCGCCGACCACATCCGCCTTCATCTGTGCCAACTGCGGTGCCGTATCACTGTATGCCGGCGGGGTCTGCAATCCCCAGGGCAAAGGCCTGAAATCGGACTGGTGCGGCATTAAACATGTGAATCTCGGATCGTTTTGTAAAAATGACGTCAACAATGACCGCTATCAGTGCAAAAACTGCGGCCAGGTATCGGTCACCCCGGAACTTTTATGCGAACCGGAGAAAATGTCCAAATAACACGATCACCGAATACCCTGCTCCCTGAAATAAACACTAAAAGCCCTCTGACCATAGAACAGAGGGCTTTTTAGTTTTCTAACCGTACCTTCGATAATTGCGCTGAATTTTTATTCATTATATTTATTTAAAGTTCTAAATTTGACATAAGTCAAGGAAACCAGGCAATAATCACATTATTATTGCGGCATAAATGATTTATATGACACTTTTGGTTAAATATGGTATACCCTGTTCAGCTTTTTAATAAATCATCTTTATTCATCTAATTCCAAGGGAAACAGCGATGCCCAATAACATAATGAAACTTCTGACGACCTGCCTGTACTTTCTTGCCTTTCCAGCAATATTAGCTGCATACACTCCGGGAGAAATCAAAATTACAGTTGAAGATTTCAGCACCGGAAATCCGGTTCCAGAGTCAAATGTCACTCTAAATCCCGTCAATTACACCGGCATCACCGACACCAGCGGTATCATCACTTTTACCGGCCTTGTCCCCTACCGGAACTATTACGTTTCCGTCACCAAGGACGGTTATATTGAAGACCGGCACGGCACCGGCCGAACCGGCTTTATCGGGGTACAGACCGGCGCCACCACGGAAGTCACCGTGCCCCTGCAAAAGGCTTCAACCGTTTCCGGGAGAATCACCACGGCTCAGATCCCGATCGAGAACGCCCTGGTTGCGGCTGTCGAGGAACGCATAGACGGCCTGGAATCGGTGGCCACCGCCCGCACCGATGACAACGGTACCTACATTCTCAACATCCCGCCCGGAAATCTCAGCATCAGGGCTGTTGCGGACCAGTACTACGAAGAGCAGTACCCTTTGACGGCCGCCGCGAACAGCGCCTATATCAGAGATTTTGAACTTACCAGAGGCAGCACCGCCCTGACCTTCACCATCAGCCCGGCACAGGACTACTACGGCAGCTCGGTCAGCTTTACCAGCAGCAACCTTTTGCATCATCTTTTTTTTCAGCGCTATTTCATGCCCATCGACATCCCGGAAGGCGCCGAACTGATAAAAGCCGGCAGCTCCAGCTATATTCCCACCCTGCCGGGAGATTACACCTTCGTTATGTTCGTCATCGATATAAACGGTGTCGGAAAAGAGGTCGTTCAGACCGTCCCCATGGTCAACAGTCCGCCCACCGCCCATCCCTCGGTCATTCCCGGCCCGTCTGAACTGCCGCTGCTGTACGACAATGAAACCCGTGCGCTGTCCAGCGGCCTCACTACGGTGAAGGCCGGCGAAACCGTGTATCTGCGCGGCTGGGGACGAGATGAGAACCTGCCGTCTCCCGAGGATTTCAATCCCGACGCCCCCCTGCAGGACATCTACGGCAACAAAAACGGCGACTGGGGACAATCGGCTTTTTCCTTCTCCTGGGAACTGTCCGACAGCTCGGGACAGGACCTGACCAACCTTTTAAGCAATCCCGATACCCGGAACCCCTGGTTTCAGGTTCCGGAAGACGCCGCAAACGGCGAAGTGTATACCGCATCACTGGTTGTTATCGGGGATGGGAATCCGGAAGATGATGCTTCGGTCAGTGATCCGGCAGACATTACCATTACCGTGGCCGGTGAACTGCAAAATGAAATGATCTGCCTGGTCTGTCACCTGGAAAAAAGCCTGAATTATGCAACAACCACCCACGCTGCCGTCAATGTGGGCTGTCAGGACTGTCACGGTCCGGCCGGCGAACACCTGCAAGGCGCGGCCATGGCCACCACCCACTGGCCCGGCATGTGCGGCCGCTGCCATGATGAGTTTGCCCAGTGGCAGAAGTCCCGCCACTCGGATCCGCTGGCGTTCGGCCATGCCGAAGTGGCCGCCCCCCTGATCAGCAACTGCTACAAATGTCACTATACCGACGGATTTATCAATGCGGCCGCATCCGGCAATGTGGAAAGTTTCAGTTATCCCATGGGGACCCCGGTGCCGGTAGACACCCCCAACGTGAGCTGCGATATCTGTCATGATCCGCACAGGCAAAGCACGAACAATCCCGTCGGCATCCGGACCGGATCGGCCGGGAGCGTGTGCGGCACCTGTCATGAGAAAAAGTGGCAGAACGCCACCCTGCGCGCCACGGCCGGCGAGGTCGAAAACGGCTATCACTGGGACGACTATTCGCAGTATCAGGACAGCGGCAATCCGCACCTGAAAACAAACGGCTGCGTCATGTGCCATATGGCCACCGATATCACGGATTCAGATTCACTTGGCATTGCCAAAGTCGGCGGTCACGGCCTGCGCATGCGCGATGCAGGCACGGACGGTGACCTTGGCACGGCCGATGACCTGCTGAATATCGGCGTCTGTCGGACCTGCCACAATGGCCTGGACACATTTGACCACGACGGTTTTCAGACGGCAATCAGATCAAAACTGACCCGTTTGGGCGATCTGCTCAAAGGGGCCAACCATGAATTCCTGCCGCCCTTCCAGCCCGGCAAATGCGCCACCTGCCACCGGGGCGGCACCCTGCCGTTTATCAACGAGACTGCTGACGAGATCCTGAACAATGCTTATAAGAACTACAGTCTGATCCTCCATGACAGAAGCTTCGGTGTCCATAACCCGGCCTATATCGAACGCCTGCTGGACGACTCCATTGCCGCGGTACAGAGCCTGGACCATCTCAGCCTGTCCGCTGTATCCGCCGAACCTTACTCCGGCGCCGTTGTCATCACCTGGTCTACCGCATATGAAAAGGACCTGAACGGCTTTAACCTTTATCAGTCAACCTCGGAATACGGTTCCTATACGAAAATCAATGATGCTCTGATCCCTGCCGAAGGATCGGATATTGCAGGCAGTGATTACGCCGAGGAAATCACCGGTCTTTTAAACGGCATGAACTATTTTTTCCGCATAGAAAGCATTGATTCGGAGAATAATGCTTTCAAACACGCGCCAGTCAGCGTCATTCCCCGGCTTCTGTATTTGCTTAAAGCAAAATCATCTTAACCCATTCAGAAAGTTGTTCATACCGTACACTGTTTCCTTCGATAACACCTTGAATTTTCCCTGATTTCCATTCAGCACAGCGAATACCATTTGACACCGCTATTTTCGATATACTAAAATAGAATTTTAACTGTTATCCAACTGCACCCAGTAAAGGAGTTCCTGTGATGAAAAAGAAATTATCTGCCGTCAGCATCGCTTTATTTTCAATCCTGATTTTCATTCCTGCCGCTCATGCCTACCAAAACATTAATGGGGACTCCGGCAGCAACTGCCAGGACTGTCATACCAGCTGGGCCGGCTACACCGCGTGGCACAGCAGCCATGAATCCGCGGCGTCCTCCTGCTATGCCTGTCATTCTGCAACCAGCAATAATGTACCGGTCAGTTCCTGTTCAACCTCAGCCTGTCACACAACCGAAGAGTGGCAAGGCAACCCTGAATATCACAGCGTCATCGGCGAATTAGACTGCATGTCCTGCCACGAAGATATGAACAACGGCTGTCCGCTGGAAAGATCTCTTAGCAGTGAAAATAAAATTGCCGTTTTAAAGCAGTTCCGCGATCAGGTCCTGGCCCGAAACGCTGGCGGCCGGGCGGTCATTGACTTCTATTACACGGCGGCCCCGGTCATCACCCGCGCGCTGGACAGCAGCCCGGCATTGAAACAATTTACTGTTTCACTCATTGACCGGATTATGCCGCTGATTGAAAAAAGCCTGGCCGACGAGTAAACAACCGGTTCAGTTTTTTATTCTGCCTGATATTGGCCGGTCTTATAATGACCGGCCAATCTTTTATTTTTCACACTTGTCCCGCAAAATATACGTCCCCGGCCGAACCCACTGAACCTCATATCGCCCTGCCGCGATAAAACCGGTCTTTTATAAAACGGATGACAGGCACAATTATCAATGCTATACTCAAAATAAAGTAAACGCTAGTTTGAATTTTAATCAGCTGAAACTGCGGCAGCATCCGGGAAGCAATCCATGTTTGATCATCTGGTCCGTGACGGCGTTATCCTTTTTCTGATCGGCATTACCATACTGACCAAGATTTCCCCCGCGCTCAAACTGAAACGCTATGCGGACGACGCAATCAAACTGTCCGTCACCATCGGATGGATTTCGACCGTCATCGGTTTTATCTCCATGGTCTGCGGTGTTTTTCTCGAGTCCGTCTGAAACGATTACAACCGGCTTGATCGGTTTTAACAGTTTAAACAATTTCATATGAAAACCGGCACCGCATCCCTTCCCCTGCACAGCGGCAAGGCTCCGGCCTGGCTTTTCGGCCGCATGAAAAAGCTTGCCCGGCAGATCATTCTCATCATGGCCCGCGATTACGGCACCGATGAAATCCTGCGCCGCCTGTCCGACCCGTTCTGGTTCCAGGCCCTGGGCTGCGCCCTGGGTTTCGACTGGCATTCCAGCGGACTGACCACCACGACCTGTGGCGCCTTAAAGGAAGCCTCAAAAGGCATTGAACACGAAACCGGGCTTTACATTACCGGCGGCAAGGGAAAAACCTCCCGAAAAACCCCGGATGAAATTCTGGATTTCGGCAAATCTATCGACGCCGCCCCCCAATCACTGGTCTATGCGAGCAAAATGTCCGCCAAAGTGGACAGCGCCGCGGTCCAGGATTCCTACCAGCTGTACCATCATGTTTTCTTCTTTACCGGCACCGGCGACTGGGCCGTGGTCCAGCAGGGCATGAATGCACATAACCGTTATGCCCGTCGGTATCACTGGCTGGGATCGGAAATGAACGACTTTGTCTGCGATCCCCACAAAACAGTCTGCTGTGATACCAAAGGCAGCGTATTGAATCTGGTGGCCGGAGAAGGAAGCAGTAACCGGACATCATCGCGGGAAATCGCCGCGGAACACCCGGACAGAATCCTTAAGGAGGTGCAAAAAATCAAAAATCTTGATCTACCCGCCCGTCATTACATCCTGCCCGACGACCTGAACCCGAAAAAACTCCATACCGTGCTGATCAAAACCTATGAACATCAACCGAAAGATTATGAAGCCCTGATGGCCATCCGCGGCATCGGGCCCAAGGCCCTGCGGTCCATCGCCCTTCTGTCCGAGCTGATTTACGGCGCCGAACCCTCTTTTCGCGACCCCGTCCGTTACAGTTATACCCATGGCGGCAAGGACGGCATTCCATATCCGGTCAACCGGGAAGCCTACGATCATTCCATCGATTTCCTGCGCGAAGTCATCAACAGCAGCAAAATTGATGCATCGGACAAGAAAAAAGCCTTTCAACAGCTTTCACTGTTTTATCATTAAACGGCGACCGACTGCACCCGGTATAATCACAGCCGACAAGAATTTTCATGAATTTAAAATACACCGAAACCAAGCGCCATTTAAATAAACCCGACCAGACATTTCTTTGCGATCTTGTTCATTTAGAGAAAAATCATGTGGTTCTGAAATACTTCTCCGAAGCCCCCGGACAAATCGCCGACATCACCATTCCGCCGGGATCCACCACGATAGCTTACTACTGGTCAGACCGCGAATACGTGCTCTGGCAGATGTTTGCTCATGACAAAACCCTGATCGGATCCCTGTTCCACCTCTGCACCGACATGAAAATAACCCAAACCGATGTCGGTTATCTGGACCTTATTCTGGATATCTGGGTCTCCCCGGACAGCACCGCCCGGCTTCTGGACCTGGATGAACTGGAAGCGGCCAAAGCCAAAGGTCTTCTATCGAAGCACCAGCTGTCCCGGATTGAGCATACTTCGCAACTGATCATGGACAATTACACAACCATTATCGACGCAGCCGGAAAGCGGCTGCACCATTAAGGACCGTACCGCCCCGCCGTTTTACACCATAAATAGCCGTTGCATTATTTCCCTGAAATGATATTTATAATAATTATTTTTTTATTAAGCCCTGACTCTTCATCCCGGCCGAAATAAACACCGCAGATTTAAAATGAAAGAGCCAATGCAACCGAACTATGATGTACTGGTCATCGGCAGAGGAATTGCCGGTTTAACCGCAGCCCTGCATGCCGCCGGCCGGGGCGCGTTGGTCGCTGTTGTTTACCATAATAATATCTGTTCGACAAACCTGGCCTATGAAGGAGTATTTCGTTTTCCGCAGGATATCGACGAACTGGAAACCATGGTTCATGACCATGGCTGCGGACTGGCCGACCCGCAACTGCTGAGCACTTTTTTTCAGCATTACCGGGATTACGGTCAAAAAGATCTGGAACGCATCTTTCCACTGACCAGTGCAAAACCCATCGGCAAAAAACATAAACGGGGCGGTCCCGGCATTCTGGCCGACCTGAACCAATCGTGCAACCGGAAAGACATCACCTTTATTAATGGAATGGCGGTTAAAATCATCACGTCAGGCCGGGGCGTATCCGCTGTTCAGATCTATCACTTAACGCACCTGATCACGATAAAAGTAAAAAGCATCATTATTGCCGCCGGCGGCGGCATCGGTAGCATTTACCAGACCACCAACAATGCCCCGTCCTGCTGTCTTCCCGGAACGGTGCTGGCCCTGAATGCGGGTGCGCGGCTGAAAGATCTGGAATTTATCAGCTACCATCCTTTCGGCGCGGTCAATTACCGCACCCGTGACAACACAACGCCGGTCTTTACCTTTTTCAACATCGGCATTATTACAGCCATTTACAGCAACAAAACCAACAACCGGGTCCCTTTTATCGAAAATTTGATCTCGACAAGAACCGTTGCGCAAAACCCCCACGACAACATTTTCAAAATCGCCCGTGAAGTCCAAAAACATAACGGTATTCATATTTACAAAACCGTTCACGGTCAAAGTAAAAGAATCAGCCTTGCAGTGGTTGCTCACAGTCTGATCGGCGGCATTGAGGTTGATACCGATTTTATGACCGCCGTCACCGGGCTGTATGCCGTCGGTGAATCCGCCGGCGGACTGAACGGCGCCGGACGGCTGCCCGGTATGGCCCTTCTGGAAGGTTATGTGGCTGGAAAACAGGCCGGCCTCCATGCGGCCGGTTACGCGAGCAAACACAATTACCGTCCCGTTAACCCGGCCGAGCTTCATGCATCATCGACGCGTTTCGGCATGTTTTCAAATGTAACCGGCGAAATCAAAAACATCGCGGACACCGCCATATTTATTGAAAGAACAGAGACCGACCTGCGCCTGGCCGAAAAAAGACTGGCCAAGCTCATGTCGGGAATTGTCAGGGAAGATCTGGCCCAGCATATTGAATATGCTCTGGCCGAAACGGTCTTAGCCATGATCCATGCCTCCCTGCTCAGGAAGGAAAGCCGGGGGAACTTTTACCGTAAGGACTATCCGCATCCCGACCTGAACATGCAGCACAATATCATCGTGCAGAAAAAAAACCCGGATGCGGCCGTTTCTGTTTTTCGGCAGCATCCCCCTAATGATTCACTGGCCTGCGGCAACGATGCTTAAACAGGATGACGTTAAAAAATCCAGCAGCTTTAAAACAACATAATTCACCATCAACAGGTATCTGAAAATTCATGACGCATCAAGGACCTGATTCCGGCAAACCGGTGATCGGTATTCTCGGCTGGGAAGACATGACCAATGAAAAGATCTACGGCAGCCTTGCCGCTCCGGGCACTTTTCCGTTTCCCGCCCTGTTCACACCCGTCGACGGCGCCTGTTTTGAAACCATCATTGCGCGCCCGGACAGGCGGGTCCTTGACAACATGATTCACACGGCCAGAACCCTGGAAAAATCCGGGGCCAAAGCCATCACCACCAGCTGCGGATTCAACGCCATATTTCAAAATGATCTATCCGCGGCCGTTGCTATTCCGGTATTCACTTCCACTTTAATCCTGATCCCTTTAATCAGCAATATGCTGCACACCTGCCCAAAAATCGGCATCATTACCGTTGACAAGACCCATCTGACGCGGGAACATCTGCAAAAAGCCGGGGTTCCGGACCGGGTTCCGGTCTGTATATCCGGAATAGAAGAGACTGCGGCCTATACACATATCTGCAAAACCCTGCAGCCCGAACGTTTAGACGTGGACGAATTCCGAAATGATGTGCTTGCCATTGCCGGGTCAATGGCTGCAGAAAACCCGGACCTGGGGGCCATTGTCCTCGAGTGTACTATTTTACACGTTTTCGCAAATGACATAAAAAAAACCACCGGTCTGCCGGTGTTCGATATCGTCGGTCTTATCAATTATATTTACAACTGCATTATGTTCACACCGGTATCCTGATCATCCTGTTATTCCGACCAGCCCGATATCCGGCTGGTTACGACAGGTAATGCCCCATTTTAGTATGACTACGGAAAGATCAATGGCAAAAAATTGCTCGGTAGAAATTGTAAATGATTCCCGACGGATACAAGCGGACCTGCCCGTCTGTGCGGCGGCCGGATACCTGAAGGCCGCCGCAGAAACCTACGGCTGGTTCGTCGCTTCCGACTTTGTCCTGCCTTTTTACACCCTGAACCGCATGTTTGCCCGTCACCTGGTGTTTACTACCGGACCCATCAGAAAAACAGCGCAGACAAGCATAAAACAGGAAAAAGCGTTCCTGACTGAAGTGGTGGTTCTCTGTCGCAGGATGGGCATTGATTTTATCCGTCAGCCCAAAACAACGGCGCTTTTTAATACCTATCCTGACGGCGCCATCCACATCCAGTGGGGATGCTACCGGGCGGACCTTCTCCAGGATGAAAAGCTGCTCTTTTCCCGCTTCAGCACAAACCGCCGCCGGGTCATTCGAAAAGCCGAAAGAGACCATGTGCGGATTCTTGACGGTCCCGAACATATCACTGAATGCCATGAACTCATTCAATGGACACTGACCCGGCAGAATTGCCCGGGCATAAAACTGGCGCAGCTAATGCGTTATCAGGAAAACCTGCCGCGGAACGTGTCCTTTTATCTGGCAAAACATAATCGCAGAAACCTCGCCTGTGCCGTCCTGGTCCACGACAGAACGACCGCCTACTATATTCACGGCGGCAGCTGCACAAAACCGCATCACGGCGCCGCCGCTCTGCTGCACTGGACCGCCATGCGGGACATGAAAAACAAAGGGCTGACAACCTATAATTTCGTCGGCGGCAGAATCCACCCGGTCAAGGGATCCAAGCCGGAATCCATCCAGATTTTCAAATCCCGTTTCGGCACCACCTTTACAAAAGGCTATTTATGGAAATATCCCCTGACTCCCTGGAAATACGGACTTTCACAAGGAATCCGCCGGATCACAGGACTGGCAAAAGGACCACATTACGGCGAAGACATTATCGACAATGAAATCAGAACCGGTCACATGGAAAAATCGAAACTGATAAACAACACCGCGTCAATATAACGATTTTTATTCGCCGGTTCGGGTCTCAATGATTCACCCTGTAAAAGCAAGCAAACATCTCCACAGGATCAACCGTCAATGGCAAAAACCATCCTGATTGTTGTACATCAATATGAAAAACCCCTGCTGGAATCCACCTTTGTCATCCGTTATCTAACGGAACTCTGGAAGCAGCAGGGACATATCGTCCGGATTACCCGCGGTACGGATAAACATATCGCTGCGGACCTTGTTATCAATCATGTTGACCTGACTGTCACGCCCCAAAAATATATTCACTATTTCAACCGATACACCAGAAAAGTAAATACCGATGTAACAGACATCTCCAAATCACTGATCAGCACCTGAACCCTGAATCCCAACAGTGACTACACCGGTCCGGTAATTGTTAAAACCGATAATAATTACGGCGGTGTAAAGGAAAAGAATTACCGAGTAGCTCAAGGCTGGTTCAAATACGCCACTAAAATCAAGTCCGGATTGCTGAACCGGGCAAATGAACCGGGAACACAGAACATCCTTCAGAAAAATTCTAATAAATCAGGACACTGTCACGGAAACACGGCCGATCCTGCAAACTGGAAACGGGTCAAAACCCTTGACCATAAAAACTATCCGATATTTGAGTCTTTACAACAATTGCCCCGGGGCGTCTGGTCAAACAAACACCTGGTCGTAGAAAAGTTCATGCCGGAACGGGACGATGCAGGCAACTACATCTGCCGGTACCTGTATTTTTTGGGTAATAAATCCTTTTGCGTTGTCACAAAATCAAAAAAGCCCATCGCCAAAAGTCATATTATCGGCAGACAGATCGTGTCCGGCCCTGAACCGGAAGAACTGATGAGGTTCCGAAAAACCTTCAAAATGGATTATGGCCGGCTGGATTACACCGTTGCAGACAGTAAAATTAATTTGTTCGATGCCAACAGGACACCGGCTTTTTCACCGGAAACCTACAGGATATACAGGGATCAGATCGATGCCATGTCCGAAGGGATTAACGCTTTTTTTTGATTCCGGAAAATTCGGGTCCCCCTGGCCCGGTCTCTCAGAACCTGTCATGTCGATGGTGCTATATCCTTTTCCGACATAATAGCGATGAAAGTTAACTTAAAACCGTGGTATAAAAACACCGCTGAAAAAAGGGGAGCAGATATTTATGCGAAAATATCTGCTCCCCTGCCCCTCCTTGCGTTTTAAAGAATGCGATTATTCCACAATGAGGTCGGGCCACGGCCGTCCCTGAAGAACGGTGGCAATGGTGTCATAAACACCCCGGACAATGTGCGGCCGGTACTTGTCCCCCACCGGTGCTCCGGCAATAATAAACGTCGTACCTCCCTTTGCCGCAACCGTCCTGAACGGATTATCGAAATCACTGTAGGGAACGGTTCCCGCGTACGCGAAATGAACGGGTTCCAGGGCTTCCTCCCGCAAGCAGTAAATGGTATCGGTATTCTCGGACATAAAATCAACCGACACCATGATCACCTTGTCGTACTTCTTCTCCAGAGCCATTTCCACCGCTTCAGCAGCGGAAAGCAGCTTGTTCTCCGGATCTCTGTCCTCACCGGCAAATTCCACATCCGCGATGACCACATCCGTTCGGGTTCCCTTCAGGGCGGTTTCAACCTCATTTTTCAGGTTGCCGTAATACACATCGGAAAGCTTGTGAAACGGCTCTCCCCTGATCACAGGCATGCCGTGACGGGTCAACACAACCAGCTTGTTCTCATCTTCGGGCAGCGGCAAGACCTCATCTTTAGCCATACTGACAAAAGCGTCACGGTAGGTCTTGAACGCGCCGGGATAAGGAGTATACACAACCTTTGCCCGGCCCTGCACCAGGTGTTCCACTTCAACATAGAAACTGTTGAACTGTTCAAGAGAAGAATAAACCGGAAACAGGTCACACACCACGATGGTCTTCACCTTCCGGGCAATCAGTTTCTCGATCGCCGCTTCAATCGTCCCGGGATACATTACCCAGCAGGTCTCCACCGGCGTTCCCGGCGCTTCTGTTTGAATCAGAGCCTTGACATCCCTGAACAGCGGCTCATGCTGATACCGGTAGGGGACCTTGTTGCCCGGCATCCTGGCATAACTGAAGGCAACCATTTTGATCCCTGTTTTTTCGATAATATCGATATAACCGTTTTTTTCTTTAAGCAAAAAATGCCCGGGTTTTCCCGCACCGCGGGATTTGACCCATGAATAGTCGAGATCCGTATACAGGGTCCCTGCCGCATTTGCTGTTTTCCCGAAACAGTCCATCAGGGTTTTCGGTTTAAATTCCTGTTCCGCCCACAGATTGTCCGGATCCCGCAGCACGGTACCACGGTCGCGCAGCACGATGAATTTCAGAATCGGCGGAAAGGAGCTCTTGAAAATCAGCTGAAGATAATTGTTGTAAAATTCAAAATCATAGGTTTCCGGCTGTCCCAGGGCCGCCATCAGGACACCGGCCTTGCCCGTAATTGCCGTGTCCTGATTCAGATACTTCCTGAAATTTGTCTCATCCTGTTTGGCGGCACAGGCCCCCAGAAAAAACAGCGCCGCCAGAATCACTGGGAATGTTTTTACGCTGCCGAACCGAAACATAACATTCTCCATTATTATTAATGAGATTGTTCAAGTATTTTTCCGGCACAGACAAACATCTCCCGGTGCCAGGCAACAAACTTTTCCGTACTGAAAAATGAACCGGCAAATTCATGCGCTTTACGTCCCATGGCTTCAGCCTTATCAGGGTTCATTAGAAACCAGACGATTTTATCAGCCAGCGCTTTTTCGTCCCCGGGATCAACCAGATATCCGGTTTCCCCGTCAATGACCATTTCGGGGATCCCCCCCACCCGGCTGCCGATAACCGGTGTTGCGGCCGCCATGGCTTCCACCACTACCCGGCCCAGCGCTTCGGAAAGCGACGGCAGCACAAATACGGCGGCCTTCCCCATCCTTTCGGCCAGTTCCTTCTGCGGCCGTTCCGGAACGAAGGATATACGGTCTGAAATACCGAGCCGATCGATCTTATCTTTGACCGCCCGGGTATAATCCGGATTTTCCGCCTTGCCCACAAGCTCGAGACGGGCATCGGGAACCCGGGCCAGAACAGCGGCAAAAGCATTCACCAGGTTCAGCACGCCTTTGCGGGGAATCAGGACGCCGGTGTAAACCACTGTCCTGGAGGTATAATCCGTCCGGTTTCGGCCCACAGACAAAAAAGCCTCCATATCGGTCCAGGCCACAAACTGAAACACCGGTTTCCCCGGGCACCACTTTACCGCCTGAGCGCGGGTCGTTCCGGATACCGGACGCAGAATATCGGTTTGACTGAAAGTAAATTTTGCCGCCCGGTGCATCAGAAGACGAAACAGACCCGGGCACCGGATCTTTCGCTGCATAAACAGCGTCTCTTCAAAATCATTATGGTTCTCGACAATCACGGCAATCCGCCTGCCCAGCAGTTTTGCGATCATTTTGGCACTGGCCGCGGGTACCCCCTCATAAGGGCCCTGGGCAACAAGGACGGTTACCCCGTGTCTGAAAATCAGCCCAAGCACGATTACCGGCACCAGGGTATACAGTTCCAAATATCTGAGGATATGAAAGGGGATTTTCGGCAACAGATAAAAACGGGCCTGTTCTCTGAAAAACCGGGGGAAAATATCCTTCGAAACACCGATGACATACAGATCTCCCAGCGATGTCAATGCCTGAAACTTCTTTCGACTGGTATCATCGAGGGGATCCGTATACCGTGCACTTCCGACCCAGCAAATCTTGGCACCGCGGTTTGATTTCAAGACATTATCCAATAATATTTAATCGGCAGACTAAAAATTATATTTAAGCCCCGGCCTGATGTCAAACACAAAAGATTTATTCAAACTGAATCTTCTCCAGACGCTTATAAAATACTTGTTTAGAAAAACCGTTACGACTCTTATTTCTGTATTTTTATTTCTATTTTTGATACTGTTACAGGAATTGAATTGGCTCTCATATCCATTTTCACAAAAAGGAAATTCCATCGATGACAACAAAACTCTCTTTTTTCGGCGCTACCGGCACGGTTACCGGTTCACGCCACCTCCTGGAAGCCGACAATAAAAAAATGCTTATTGATTGCGGGCTCTTTCAGGGACTGAAAAAAAATCGCCTTCGCAACTGGGCGCCGTTCCCCGTCCCGCCCGCAGAGATTGATAGAATCCTGCTGACCCATGCCCACATCGACCACTCGGGATACATTCCGCGCTTCTGCAAGTCGGGCTTCGCCGGCCGGATCAACTGCACCCATGCCACCCACGAGCTGGCCAAGATCATGCTCATGGACAGCGGTCACCTTCAGGAGGAAGATGCGAGATGGGCCAATAAAAAGGGGTTTTCCAAGCACCAGCCCGCCCTGCCCCTTTATACTCAGGCCGATGCCGCACAGTCGCTTAAACAGTTTGCCGCTTTTCATTACGGTGAGGATTTCCAGGTGACCGATAATATCCGGGTAAAATTCAAGGACGCGGGCCACATTCTGGGTTCCGCATTCGTGGACATTAAAATAAAAGCGGACGGCAGAACCCGGAAAATATTTTTTTCCGGTGATCTGGGCAGTCCGCTGCGGCCCATCCTGAATGACCCGGTGCAGGCGTATGAAGTGGATTATCTGATCCTGGAATCCACCTACGGTGACCGTCTCCATAGCGACAGTCACCGGACCCGGGATCAGGAACTGGCCCGGGTGATCAATGACAGCATCAATCGCGGCGGTACTCTGATCATCCCGTCCTTTGCCGTGGAGCGCTCCCAGGAGCTTCTCTACTATATTCGGGAACTGGAGGAAAAGGAGATCATCCCCTCGGTTCCGGTTTACCTGGACTCCCCCATGGCCATTGATGCGACCCGCGTGTTTGAAAACATGTCCTCGCTCTACGATTTTCAGGCCAAACTGCTGCTGCTCGCCAAGAAAAACATCCTGAGTCCGAAGCAGCTCACCTGCACCCGGGATGTCAATGATTCAAAAACGTTGACCACCCTGCAGGGCCCGGCCATCATTCTGTCGGCCAGCGGCATGCTTCAGGGCGGCCGAATTCTCCATCACCTGCGTCAGCGGCTGTCACAGCCGGAGAACACCGTCCTTTTTGTCGGATATCAGGCCGAAGGCACCAGAGGCCGCGCCCTGCTGGAGGGCAAAACGGAAATCAAGATTCACGGTCAGAAAATTCCGGTCCGGGCAAAAATCGAAAACATTTCCGGTTTTTCAGGACACGCGGACTATAACGAAATCATTGCCTGGCTGATGGGCTTTAACCGTCCGCCCGAAAAGACCTTTATCGTGCATGGCGAACCCGGTGCCTCAAAAGCCCTGGCAAATAAAATTGAAACGACCTTCGGCTGGAAAACCGTTATTCCCGAATTCGAGCAGACATTTTTGCTGGAATGATCATGATACCGGGTTTAATTTGGCCTTTTAATTTCAGGGGAATCCAGTTCATTGCACATAACAATCTCACCCGGAGAATCCAACGACCACCGTCTCCAAGACGGTAGATGCGTTATCCTGCTGAAGCGGGCTAAAGCAAAAAACGACACACCCCAAAATGATCCTTCGGAAGCTGCGCGCTCCTGACGGGAAAAAGGAGCTTAATAGATTTATAACCATCAAAAATTCAATCATTCTTCGTCTGAAGACAAGGATTTTAAACCCCGAAGGAGACAGTAAAAAATGTCTGAAAAACAGTATTTAATTGACGATTTCACTGCCGGTGACACCTGGCGGTTATTCAGAATCCTCGCCGAATTTGTCGAGGGATTTGAAACCATGTCCGAAGTCTACCCGGCCGTCAGTATCTTCGGTTCCGCCAGAATCGATGCTGAAGACCCGACCTACATCAAAACCGTTGATATCGCCCGAAAACTGGCCGAGAACGGCTTCAATATTATTACCGGCGGCGGACCGGGCATCATGGAAGCCGGAAACAAGGGCGCCAAACAGGGAAACGGACAATCGATCGGCATAAACATCAAACTGCCCATGGAACAGAAAGGCAACCGCTATGCCGATCTGCAGCTCGAAATGAAATATTTCTTTGTCCGCAAAGTCATGTTTATCAAATACGCGCAAGCATACGTGGGAATGCCCGGCGGCTTCGGCACCCTTGACGAAATATTTGAAGCGATTACCCTCATTCAGACCCACAGGATCAAGCCTTTTCCCGTCATCCTGGTGGGCACGGACTACTGGTCCGGCCTGCTGGACTGGATCAAAAACACCCTGCTGACCCGAAAACTCATTTCCCCCGAAGACACGGATCTGATCACCCTGACCGATAATCCCGATGAAGTCCTCCGCATTATTAAAGCGTCTCTGAGCCGGCCCGGGAAATTTCAAAACCGGCAGTGAAATTCCCCATTATTTTTCTAATATTCAGTCGATTTACGGCCAAACAAATAAAATTTTCCGGCCGAAATACCCGGCAAAATACTTCTGTCGCGACAAAATCAAATTGTCAGTTAATGGCAAAAACAAAATGTCAGTAAAGATTAAGCAGCTAAAAGGATATGATCATTCTTGAAGCCGCACCTTTTAACGATCCTTTTTATGCTTTCATAAG
>Ga0272441_10000603_pt1 | contig 81449 bp, 51 predicted proteins | sample SSMProp6N_FD_193582 | JGI IMG/M metagenome (GOLD analysis project Ga0272441, IMG submission 193582) | Marine sediment archaeal communities from Little Sippewissett salt marsh, Falmouth, MA, United States - SSM-Prop-6N | ecosystem: Environmental > Aquatic > Marine > Wetlands > Sediment ...
GACTGTGTGTGTGCCTTGAGACGGCAAGCGGATACGGCATTTCCGCTGTGATACGTGACGGTTTTTCCAGCGTGACGGTGGTCCAGTTTTGAAGGGTGGCGCGGCGATGAGCGAGCGGAGTGAGCGGACGCGGCTGTCGATTTTGCGTGTACTGAACGAGCTGAGTGGACCTGCGGGCGCGGCGCGGATCACATCGCGGTTATCGGCACTTGGGATCGCGTTGCAGCCGCGGAGTGTGCGGTTCCATCTTCAGGGATTGGACAAAGCGGGTTTGACGCGCTGCGTGAGCCGGCGTTTGGGCCGCGAGATCACGGAGCGGGGTCGGGCGGAGCTTTCGCACGCGAATGTGATGGAGAAGGTTGGTTTCATAGCGGCGCGTGTGGACGTGTTGGGCTATCGCATGTCGTACGAGCTAATGACGGATCGGGGCACGATCATAGCGAACATGGGCGTGATCAAGCAGCGGGATTTTTCGCGTGCGGTGTTGCGGATGCGGCCGGTTTTCGCGCGGGGGTTGGGGATGGGGCAGCGCGTGGCTCTGGGCATGGGCGGCGAGACGCTGGCCGGCTTCGGGGTGCCGAGCGGGTCGATTGCGTTGGGTACGATCTGCAGCGTCACGCTCAACGGCGTGATGCTGCGCGCGGGGATTCCTGTCCAGTCCCGATTCGGCGGTCTGGTCGAGATGCGCGACGGTCGGCCCGTGCGGTTCGTGGAGTTGATGGAGTACAGCGGCACGACGGTCGATCCGTTGGAAGTTTTCATTACGGCCGGCCGTACGAGCGTATTGCAGTGCGCGGAATCGGGTTCGGGCATCATCGGCGCGAGTTTCCGCGAGGTTCCTTCGCCGGCGCTTGAAGAGATCGGGCGGCTGCGCCGCGCGATGGCGGCACGCGGGCTGGGCGGGATCCTGACGGTCGGCAAGCCGAACTGTCCGCTGTTGGACGTCCCGGTCGCGGAGGGACGAACGGGCATTCTCGTGATTGGCGGCTTGAACCCGATCGCGGCGCTGCACGAGGCGGGGATCCCCGTGGCGATTCAGCCGTTGTCCGGCCTGGCTCCGATCGCCGCGTTTGTCCGGTTCGAAGAGATCGCGCTGAAGGGCCGGCGCCGTTCGCCGTACGTGGACTGAGAGCGGCGTCCCGGACAAGCGCTGGTGCGTCCGGCGAACGTCACGGCGTGGCTTGCGTTGGGCGACCGCTTGAGCGCAGCGGTTTCCCCGCTCACCGCAGGTGCGGTGCGATGACTTGCGGTGCGGGCGGGCTTTCGCCTTCGGCGAGCCTGTGGATTCGATAGCTTTGCGCGCCGACGTTGCTGTTGGGGTCGCGGATGTTGAAGGTGAGGATGTGCTCGCCGGGCGGGACGGATGCGAGGGAGAGCTTGCGTTCCGTGCCGGTCGCCGGGGCGTCCTCTTCCTCGAGCAGCACGAAATCGACGTAGATCGTCAATTCGGCGCCGGCCGCAGTGAACCGCGTCGCCTGTTCGCGCTCCGGGAGCTTGATCCGAAACACGGTTTGTTCCGGCAGGAAGTACGTGTTGGGTTCCGTCTCTGTTCCGTTCCTGAATTCGATGGTGAAGCCGGGCTCCCTGGCGAGTCCGTTGCGCCAGAACGGGTTGATGGAGCGTGTTTCATCTTGCGTTTTGGAACGGGCCGCCCGCTGGCTTGCGGAGAGGGCGGCGAGCCGTTCGAAGTCTGCGTCTTCGGCGCCGCGCGTGGGCGTGAAATTCTTGGGCAACGCGCAGGTTTGGACGGTGGCCATAAGGCGGGCCGGGTTGATTTGCAGGGGCTGGTCGCCGACCGCACAGTCGAACGGGATGCGGTGTTCGCCGGGCTCCTGAATCCGCCAATCCACCGGCGTGCACAACAGGCAGCTCATTCTGACGCCGAACCGCACGCGCACGAGCGCGCGCTCGGGCAGCGTGTAGACGCAGGCACCCTCGGTTGGATCGAACCGCACGCGGTCGAGATAGACGATGTCGCCGCCGCTCGCGGGTGCCGGGCTCGACTGCGCGTCGGCGCCGGGTCCGCCGGCGAAGAGCATGCCCGCGCATGCCGCGGCAAGGGCCAGGCTTTGCAGCGCGAACCGGCGTCGGGTCCGCGGATGTTTGACCGGTGCTTTCTTCTTGCTCATGGCATCTCCGAACGATGAAGGCTTTGTCCGGCGCCCACCGCATTGACCAGCACGCAGCAGTAGCCGCCGCCGACGCGTTCCTTGAGCTGGACGACGGCCGTGATTTTCTGGCCCGGCGCCCAGGGCGAGGTGGTGTCGGTGATCAACGGGATCGCACCGTTGCGGCCGCCGGCCACGACGTAAAACATCCAACCGGACCGCGTTTCGAACCCGGGATAGATGGGCACGTCCTGCCGGCCGTCGATGGCCTCGATGGTCACGAGTTGATCGACATACTTCTCGGGTTGCGTCGCGAGCTGGTCGACGCTCAAGGGCCTGTCCGTCTCCCGCACGCGTGGGGACGTGGTCCTGCTGCGCGCGACCGTGAGCGTCGTGACGGCCGGCCGGCCGAGCCGCGCGCCGCCGCCCACGAAGACCTCGCGTGCCGCGACCTCGAAATCGGTCAGGGACAGCGGCGCGACGTTTACGCGCCAGGTGCCGACCGGCAGATCCAGGGTGCAGCGGTTGCCCTCCACGAGGAACAGGTGTTCCCGGCCATCTTCGTTGCGCGCGGTAACCGCAGCGTGCGTGGCCGCACCGGGCGAGGTCCACCGCAGACTGTTGCGCGCGCGGTCCCAGGCCAGGCCGGAGGCCTGCGCGTCCGGGCTGTCCGCGGCGCGACGTGCCAGGATCCGGTTCTTCGCGACGACAACGGGGACTTCGAGTGCTTTTTCCTTGCCCAGCTCCGCAAGAATGCGCAGCGCCGCGTCGGCCGGCCCGAGGGCGGCCAGCGCTTCGATCGCAGCGGCGCGTTCCGCCGCCGCATGCCTGGTGTCGCGTGCCGCTTGCGCGAGCGTGTCAAAGGCATCCGCGTCGCCGATCGTGCACAAGTAGCGATAGGCCGCGATGCGCACGGCTTGCGCCTTGCCCGCTTTCGCGTGCTGCCGCGCGGCCGCCGCCCCATTCGTCGCGCCCTGGTCTCCGAGTCGCGCGAGCAAGGCCAGGAGCTGCGCGGTCGCAAGCGAATCGTCGCCGAGCAAGGCCGCGGCCTTTGCGAGCTTGGCCTTCTGTTCGGAGCCCGCAACGAGCGCCTGCACGGCCCAGTCCGCGGGTTCGCCGCCGGTCTTGACGAGTGCGGCGAGGAGCTCGGCGGTCTTCGCGGAATCGTAGGCCGCCAGCGCGAGCACGGCCTCGCGGCGCAGGGCGGCCGGGGCCTCGCGTGCGATTGCGCGGAGTCGCTGTTCTGCATCTCCGTTCTTGATCGAGGCGAGCGCACCGACCGCTCGGACGCGGAGTGCGACGGCGCGGTCCGGATCGAGCGCGATCGTCTGGAATTGCGCGGCCGCGTCGGGTTGCTCGCGGATCTGCTCGATGTAGACGGGGTCGGTTGCGCCGGCACCGGTCCGTGGCAGCAGGGCGGCCGCGAGTATGGCACCGGCGATCCACAGCGGTGCCGCACGGGTTCGCCGCAGGTCTGTTCTCAGAGCACTTTTCATCACTATCTCCTTGGAAAACGCTCCCAAAGATTCCTCTGCCCGCGAATCACGCGAATGCACGCGAATGGGGATCCGCGAATCTGGTCGAATTCGCGTAATTCGCGTGATTCGCGGGCAAGACATTCTCCGGGGTTCGTGTCATTTGGGTTCGATCCGGATGACTTTGGTTGTCGTCAGGTTGTCCTGAGCGAATCGGTTTTCCAGAATGATCTTTGCGTGTCCCGTCGGCGTCGTATCCGGGATCGTCGCGGTCGCGGTCCAGGTGTGTCTGTTTCCGTCGGGTGCCACGGCGAATGGGAGTGGCACGGTAGCGCCGTTCGGCAGGCAACACATGACGGGGGCGAACGGTGCGGGTACGTCATGGTCGGCGGTGTCGAGCCAGTTGCGCGTGGTGAACGAGACAGTCACGGTCTCGCCTTGTTTGGGACGGGGTGGTGCAAGTCCCGTGACGTTGGCCTTGATCCGAGCCGTACTGAACGCGATGCAGAGCGCGTCCCGCTCGCCGGCGGCGGGCGCGGCGGGCGTGCCGTAGTCAGCGTTGTCGGGGTTCCCGTCGCAGTCGTCGTCGACGGACGGATTCGTGATCTGCTCGCCGGCCCAACCGTCGCTGTCGCCGTCGAGCCGGTTGCCTTTGGCATGCACGTCTGCGAGCGGGCCGCCGTTTTGGGCTGCGTTTTGCGCCAATTCGGTCACGCCGCTCGTACCGGCATCGACCCAGATTGCGTACACGGAGTCGTGGCGCAGGTTGATCGTCTTGCCGGCCTGCGCGGAGACCAGGATGTTGCTTTCGCCGCCCGCGCCGCCGCCCCGGATGTTGAGGTCCGCGGCGGGCACGGTATCGAGCATGCGGTAGCCGGCCGCATCGCCGTTCGCGTTGGCCGGGTCGAAGGTCGCGCCGGCGACAGTCGCGACGGCCGCATGGTTTGTGCCCGGGTTGAAATTCTCACCGGCGTCCACGAACCCGTCCCCGTCCTTGTCCACGAATGTCTCGCCGTCTTGCCCGAAGAACAGCATGCGGCACAGTCTCACGGACGCGGCGTTGACGGTCGCGGACGCGAGCTTCTCGCGGAAGGTCAGGCGGTAGGTCGTGGCGCCGCTCAGGACGGTCGACTGGTTGGCCGCGCCTCGTGCGGGCGCGGTGGCGATGCCGGTGTGAAGCTGCAGCGGGCGCAGGTCCAGCTTGATCGCGTCGTCCCAGTGCGGTGCGTTGCCGGCCGCCAGGTAGTGGAAATGCGCGGCGTCGTATTTCATGTCGGGAATGTAGAAGCACATCCACCCGGAGTACTGATTGGTGAAGAACGCGGGACCGCACTGATCGGGCCCGTAGTAAGGTGCCCACATGTGGACATCCGGATAGAAGGTGGAGATGCCGCGGTAGCTGTCGTAGCCGGGCGCCTTCATCACGACCTTGCGCACGATCCTGTCGGCGCCCGCATCGTGGATCAGTTCGTCGAGCTCCTTGGCTGCCGCGAAAAGGGTGCTGCCCTTCATGTCCGCGCCGCCGGCTCCGGTCAAGCGGCGCACGGCCCGCGCGTAGTTGCCGAGGTCGATCCCGAAGTTCTCGCCGCTGATGCTCTTCTCGTTCGTCTCGCGAATGCCGGCCCCCGTTTTCGGCTTTGCCTGGAACCGGATGTTGCGCAGCCCCTGCATCCCGGCGGAACGGTCGCCGAGATAGAGGTGCGCGTCCTTGAGCAGCGCGACCGCGAGTTTCTCGGAGGCCTCGATGACAGCGTTGATGTCCTTGCCGCCGGGCTTGTACAGAACGGTGCCTGCCCATTCGGTCCCGAGATTTCCGTCGGTTCGTATCCAGTCGGGCATCTGTTCGGCGACGGCCAACGGCTTGTCGGCGGCCGCGCCGACCTGTACGCCGCGAATTTTGTCGACGATCTTCTTGTAAGGCACCTCGCCGGCGAACGTGACGACCTCGCTTCCGATCATATAGCGTGCGACCTTTCGCATCTCGGTCATGACATGGATCGAGCTCATCAGGCACTGGTCGAACATCACGACATCGAGTCGGGGCCGGTCCGGGAAGTCGAGCGCGGCGCGCGTATCGGTGTAGGACATCTTGCGGTTGCCGGGCGCGGGCAGGTGCTTGTCCTGCGAGTGGCCCTTGGACAGGTGTCCGTGGTTCTTGAAGATCAGCATATTGTAGCGGGCCGGATACCGGCGCCGGCAGTACTCGACAAACGCGCGCAGCGTCTCGGGTTTCGTCATGTTCAGTTCGACGGGATCGGCGCGTGCGCCACTGTAGCCCGTGCCTTCGCCGGGCGCGGCACCGGCCGCACCGCCGCGTGCGAGCAGGACGTCGAACGCCGCTTCGAAATTGCCCGAGTTGTTCACGTCCAGGTACACGTCGTCGTCCGTTGCCTGATAGGCGCCGTTCCCGTTGCGGTCCCACCACCGCATCGCGGTCTGCTGCGCGGCGCCGGCGGAGATGTCATAGAGCCGGGTGTCGGGTCCGGCCGCGTTGAGATCGACGAGCGCGCTGACCGCGGCGCTGTGCTTGTTGGCCGGGTCGCTGAACGCGAGGGCCGGATTATTCGTGAGCAGCGTGTGCATGTTCGCATAGCCGGGGGCGTTTTGGAGGTTGTTGTCGCCGGCCACGTAGAACATGAGATTCCAGGTCACGTTGCCCACGGTCAGTTTGTGCGCGTGCGTGCAGGCCACGGGCCGGTCGTCGGGCTTGAACCAGACTCGCAGCCGGCAGTCGTGCCGGCGGCCGGCCGGCGTGGCGATCTTGCCCTCCACCTTGACCTGCTGCGTGCCGTTCGTGCCTTTGATGGCGGCATGTCCGAACAGCGCGGCTTGCGGCTCGCGATGTTCTTCCCAGCGATACGTGCCGGCCGGCGCCGGCGCCGGCTCGTATTTCGCGCCGTACGCGAACTCCTCGTTCAGCAGCACGACATCGCGCGGCTGGCTCACGTTGTCGGCTTCGGTGACGGTGATCTCGTCCTGTTTCGCTTCGAGCTGTTCGGTGCCCATCGCGCCGTATTCGACGGTGAGATCGTTGCCACGGATCTTCTTGTCGGCGCTGCGCACCGATACACAGGCCGGGGAGCCGGCCGGCACGACGGGGGTACAGTACAGGATCCCGTGCGAGCGGCGCATGCCCGTGCGCGGGTCGATCCGGACCGTGCCGAGCACGACCCCTTCTTTCTTGAGCTCCGCGCCCGTATTGGCTGGGATCGCGGTACCGACCAACCTGTCGTTGACGGCTACGAACATGCGGTACGGCTTGAGGTAGGCGTCCAGCTCGTCGTCGGTGACCTTGCCTTGGTCGACCATATCGGCCAGATAGGACGGCAGTGTGGGCAGGTTCTTGGCCGTGTGCTTGCCGGCCGCGAACGTGAACCGGATCGCGTCGCGCCCCTTGTAGGGCGTGTTCTTGGCCTCGTAGCTGTAGCCGCCGTTCGCCTCGACAACGACCGTCTTGTTCGCATTGCCGATCGCGTAGTTCTTCTTGAAGCTGGCCCGGAACGGGCCGCCCGCACCGTTGGCCGGGTTCTGCGTCGTGTTCACCGCGACCGGGTTCTTGAGAGCGGACTCGAACCCGTCCTGCGGCCGGTCGGTCGGCGGTTCGCCGAGGGTGACGCTGGCGACCGGGTTGAGGAAGCTGATCACCTCGCCCTCGATCTCGACCTGGCCGGCCACGTCTCCGTCTTTCGGGCTCTGGATCAGCACGATCGGCCAGGGCTCGAACGTCCACAGCGTGTTGGTTGTCTTGCCTTCGGAGTTGACGACGTTGAAGCCGGCAACGGGCTCCACGTTTTCGAGCGCACCGTCGGCCGCCTTCAGAAACCCGTCATAGCGCACGAACTGCTCGGCCAGCACGGCGCTGTTCACGACATTGGAGCTTGCGTCGATCGGGTAGGGCCCGCGCACGGCCAGGATCGGGATGCCCGCGTCGGACTTGTAGTGGTTGTAGGCCTCGTCCTTCGGGTCGGCCGAGCAGCGCGTGACCTGGACGGTCTGTTTCACGGGCGGATAGCCGGTGCCGGGGCTCGCAAGCGCTGCCTGCCGCGCATCCTGGCTCGTGAGCGTTATCTGCCTGGTGTCGCCTCCGGCGCCGCGCGCGCCGACCTCGATCGTGACCGAGAGGTGCCCGCTCGGCGCGCTCACCTCCTGTGACGCGCCGGACTTGATGTGGTCGATCGGTTTCGCGTTTCGCACGAACAGCACGCCCCGGACCACGCCTTCATCCATACAGCTTCCGCTCGCCTTCGGGAGCCGGCAATGGGCCTTCACTTTCTTCCCGAACGCGGCCTTCAGGCGTGTCTCCTTGACGTCCGCGGAGGCGCCGGCAGGCAACTTGAGGTTGCGGGGCACGAGAAACAGCTCCCGCGACACGAGCCGGCCGGCGTCGTTCGTCAACGTCGTGGTCTGTGTGTCGAGCCCCGTCTCGATCGTCACATCGAGCTTGTTGGTGATCGCGGCCGACAAGGCGATTCGGAAGCTGTGCCCGGGCAGGTCGGGGTCTGTTGCCGGTACACTCGCACGCGGCGTGACCGTGCGGCCGGTGAGCTTGCCGTCGGCATCGCGTTGCACGGCGATGTCGACGCCGTCGCTGCCGAGATTGCCGAGACTGTTCACGGCAACGACCGTGATGCCCGCCGCGCCGTTGCCGAGCGCGATGTCCGCGCTCTCGAACTTGCGCACGAACGGGCCGAGCCCGTTCTTGCCGTCCGGGTCCGCGAGCCCGCCGGTGGACAGGTTCGCGACGGCCGTCCCGTTCACGAGCACCTTGCGTTTGTCTTCGATTGGCGCGACGAAGCTTCGGATCGTGCCCGTGACCTTCACGCTCGGGTTCTCGCCCGCACCCGGGTCCGCGAGCGCATCGAGCTTCACGACCGGGCTGGGATTGAACAACGGGAGCATGTCCGTGTCGGCGACTTCTTCGCAATCGACGAAATCGAGATCCACGACCGTAAACTTGATCTTGTCGCGCGCGTTCTCGCTCGCACTGTGGCTGACGGTCAGGAACACCTCCCCGGTCTTCACGCCTTCGACCCACAGGTTGCTTTGTGCCGAACGAAACGCGCTGCGCTGGCCGGCGTCCGTCAGATCCCAGGACGTGGCGTTCGAGTTTTCGAGCACGCCCTTCGCGCCGTCGTCGGTCCAGACGCGGATGTTGTCGTTGTCCCGCTCCAGCTTGACCGTGCCGTCGCTTACACTGCGCGGCAGCCCGATGAAGACTCGGCACATGTTGTCCTTGTTCGGCTTGTCTTCCTTGTTCAGTCCGACAAACGCGCCGGGGTCTTCCTCGTCCTCTTCGGCCAGGCCCGGCCTGACCAGGTCGAGCCGGGTCTTGGTCACGAACCAGACCTTCCCTTTCACGCCGCCGACCGTCGGGTTATGATTGATCTTGAGCGTGAACGTGACGAGCGTGCCGTCCGGGTTCGGGTCGATATGGTTCGAGACGTCCATCGGCCGGACGTCTTTGTTCTGGTCATTGTGCGTCAGGTCGTTCGAGCCGTTCACGTAGAGGTTGTGGCCCGCGCACCATTTCGCCAGCCCGTTGGAGATCCCGCTGATCCACATGGGCACGTTCGGGCGGCGTCGCACGGAGATCTGTCGCTGCAGGATGATCCCTTTGCGGCCCCAATCCTGGATCGGCTTCTCGGTGCCGTCCGTGATGAACCAGCCGATATAGAAATCGTTCGTTGCCCAGGCCCGTGGCGCGAGACGGCCGGCGCACAGACAAAGCGCGGCCAGCGCCGCGATCGCGGCGTGCCTGCTTCCCATGCCTGTTCGAGCTCGCTTGTGCATTGTCTGTGCTCTGCGCCTCACGGCAGGTATCCGTCCGGATACCCGTCGTCGTACGTGTCTACATCGTTCGGATCCAGTCCGAGCCGCCATTCGTCATAATTCGACAGGCCGTCTCCATCCACATCCGCGCCGCCGTCGTAACGGGTGATGCTCCCGAACATCGCGCGCTCCCAGTCGTCGGGCAGGCGGTCCTCGTCGTCGTCGATCGCGAGAGCGGGATTCGAACGTTGCTCGTATTCCTTGCCGTTGGTCAGCCGGTCCCCGTCAAAATCCATGGTGCTGTGCTCGTCGATGCTGCCGAAATGATAGCGCTCCCACACGTCGGGCAGGCCGTCCTTCTCCGAGTCCGTGTAATCGGCGCGGGACGCCTTGTTCGTCGGGTCGGAGCCGAGCCAGTACTCGTCCTTGTCCAGGTCGCCGTCCCCATCGGAGTCGGACTTCGCGTTCACCACGTTCGTGCCGCCGAACCGGAAGATTTCCCAGTCGTCGGCCATTTCGTCGTTGTCGCGGTCGTAGTCGCGGTCCGGGCGTGTCTTCTGTGCGTATTCGGCCTTTTCCGGCACACGGTCGTGGTCATAGTCGGTGCTGTCGTCCTGGCGCAGGCTCCGGAAGTGATGCCATTCCCACTCGTCGGGCAGCGTGTCCGGGTCGTCGAAGGTCCGGGCGGTCGGGTTGCATCCGTACGCATACTCCACGGCGTTTGCGTACCCGTCGCCGTCGAGGTCCGCGTCGGCGACCAGCGTGGTCGCCGCGTTGCCGAACCAGGTCGCGACCCAGAAGTCGGCGAACCCGTCGCCGTTCGTGTCCTTGTATTCGTCCGGTCCGATATCGACGGCGCGCCCGTGCGGCCGGGTCTCGCCGTCCAGATCCACAGGCGTGGCGTTCGAGAGCGTGCCGGCATCGACACAGGGCGAGTCGGCCCGAAGACGGAGGTTCCCAATTTCCGGATCCAGAAAGCGCGGGTCGGCGGTAAGGATCGCGGTGCTGTTGCTCGGCCAGCCGCCCTGCACCAGGCAGTTGTCGGCCCGCAGCCGGCCGCGCTGCAGCGTGATCTGGTTGGGGACGTTGCCCCACAGGATCGTATTGACGAGCCCGATCCGGCCGGCCCGTCCGGCGACGGCGCCGGCGGCGTGCGCATGGTTTCCGGCGAACGCGCAGTTCTGGAACACGGGTTCGGATTGCCCCTCGACATAGACGCCGCCCGCCTGGGCCTTGGCCGTGTTCCGCGCAAACACGCAATTCTGAAAGATCGGGCTGCCTGCCCGCACATACGCGCCGCCGCCGTTGCAGTCGGCGCGGTTGTTTCGCAGGATGCAGTTCTTGATCGTTGGGCTCGCCTTGTACACATAGAGCGCGCCGCCGCTGCCGGTCGCGGTGCAGTCCTCGATCACGCAATCGACTAGGGTCGGGTTCGCGCTCGAGATATTCACGCCGGCACCGGAACGGGACAGACCGCCTCGAATCGTGAGCCCGCTCAGCACGGTGCGGGGTCCCACGCCGGACGCGAACGAGAAGCCGTTCCTCAAGTTCTCGCAATCGACCACGCAACGCCTGGGCCCGCTGGTCGAGCGGATCATGATCGGCTTGTTCGCGATATAGACGCTCTGGTTGCCCTGGCCTTTGTACAGACCGTCGGACAATTGGATGATGTCAAACGCCGCTGCGCGGTAGACGGCGGTTCGGATTCCGGCAAACGGCTTCGCGGCACTGCCGTCCGCGCCGGACGCGGCGGCATCGGGTTTCACGTGCAGCGTGGCGGCCGGCTGCGATGCGTTGTTTGTCGGGTTCGTCTTGTAGTGGTACTCGTAGGCGTTGCCGAACCCGTCTTGGTCCGGGTCCGTCATCATGTCGGCCGCGGCGCACGGGTCGAGCCCGTATTTCTGTTCCCACGCGTCCCGCATGCCGTCCTCGTCCGTGTCGGGGTTGAGCGGCGAGGTGCCGTGCGTCAAGACCTCGGCGCCGTCCGAGAGCGTGTCGCCGTCGGTGTCGGACTGGGCGGGGTTCGTGCTTTCGGTGTACTCGCGCAGGTTCGTGAGGCCGTCCGGGCCGTCCGGATCGGCGTCCGGCTTCGCGGCGAGCCCCGAGAAATAGCGTTGCTCCCACGCGTCGGCCAGCGTATCGCGGTCGGTATCCACGAACTCGTCGGCGCCGATGTCCGTCTTGCCGTCGGTATCGGCGCGACCGGGATGATCCCACGGGGTCTCGCCGTCCGCATCGCGGTTGCCCAGCGTGCGCGGCGCGCCGGCGTCGATGCACGGAGAATCGGCCTGGAGCCGGTAGCCCTTGGTCAGGCGCGGGTCCTGGTCGACGTTCCCGTCGCCGGCATAGCCGCCCTGCACAACCGAATAGGTGACGATCGGCTTCTGGCTGCTGAACGGGTCCTTGCCGTTTCCCCAAATGATGCTGTTGTGCACGACCGAGCCGGCCGCACGGTAGTTCGCGATGGCGCTGCCGCCCCGCGCCGCCGTGTTGTCCGCGATCGTGCAATTGTAGACCTGCTGCGTCGAGGCGTAGTAGGTGTAGAGCCCGCCGCCGTAGTCGGCCTTGTTTTGTGCGATCACGCAGTTTTCCAGCGTTGTTCGCGCGCGGCTGCAGTAGACGGCGCCGCCGCTGCCCGCCCGGTTCTCCGTCAGCCGGCAGTTACGCAGGTAGGGCGCCGCCCCGCCGTCGACCGAGAGCGCGCCGCCGCTGCCCGAGGTCCGGCATCTTCGGATCGTGCAGTTCACGACCAGCGGCGCGGCCTGCGACTGGCAGCCGATCGCGGCGCCGCGTCCGCTGCGTGGGTCGCCGTTGATGATTGTGAGCCCCAGCAGCACGGTGCGCGCGTCTTCTTTGTTGGAGAACCAGAAGGCTCGGCCCTGCCGCTCGCAGTCGAGCACGCAGCGGGTCGGGCCGCCCGCGGAAGCCAGCATGATCGGCCGGCCCCGAAAGTTGAGATTCTTGTTTCCGGCGCCCTTGTACACGCCGTCGGCGAGCCGCACGATTTCGTAGGCGTTCGTCGCCGCGCTGAGGCCGTCCGCGATCCGGTTGAACGGTTTGGCCTTGGACCCGTCACCGCCGCCGCGGGCCGTTGCGTCGACGTAGAATGTCGGGTTCGGTATCGATGCGGCATCGGTCTTGTCGGTTCCGTGATGCGCTTCGTACAGGTCCGGGTAGCCGTCGCCATCGGTGTCGACGGTCGGGTCGGCGTCAGCCCGCAGGGCGGGTGCCGGCGCGGCGGCCGGCGCGATCGGCGTGAGGCTTCGGATGCAGGCAAGCATCGTCCCGTAGTACTTGGCGCCGAACCGCGTGGGCACGATGCCGGTGAACCGGAAGACGGCTTGTTTCGAGTAGACGAACTCCACGAGCGCGTCGCACGGCGTCGCTTGAACGGTCGGGTTGAAACGCCGGTAGTAACGGCTCAGTCCGTCGACCGTCTCCGTCTTCTGCGCCACCAGCGTACCGGCCGTTATCCGCTGTCCGAACCGGCTTGCGTCAAAGTCCTTGGCGCGCTGCCGCACAAGCGCCGGGCCGTCGTCCGCGCGTGCGGCGGCCGGCAGCACTTCAAACCGAACGGAGAGGGCCCCGAGATCGTCCGGGGAAACCAAGCGCAGGGAGTTTGCGTCGCGCTCGCGGACCAACCAGTCGGCCGGCGGGCGCAGCCGGTGTCCGGTCGCGCCGAGCACGATCGGGTCCGCGGCGCGCGGGCCCGCCGTGTCGGCCGCGGCCCCCTTCGATTCGAGACTGAACAGCACGGCCTTGAGCGAGCTGCTCAATTCGCTGCGCGTGGTTGTCGCCGAGAGCGTGAGCCAAGCGTCCCGATCACGGTAGAACAGGACCTGCACGTCGATCGGACGGCCGCTGTCCCGCGTGCGCACGTAGTGGCGGTACAACGCGCCGCTGCCGTTTACGCGGACCGGGCCGCCTTCACTGAGCCAGACCGCGCCGATTTCCGTCTGGAGCCAGGTTCGAAACTCCTGGGCCATGTCGCTGAGCGCGCGCGTGCCGCGCGCCCCGCGCGCTCGAATCGAAGCGTCGGCGCGCGGACTCGACAACCGCAGAAGCACGCCGGATGCTCTTGTCGGCCGGCTGCGCAGCGCCAAGTCGTCGGGAGCCGTTACGACGAATGGCAGTTCGCCCAGTCGATGCTCGGCGCCGTGTACGGGCGTGCGTGCGGCCAGCACGCATGCCGCAACCGCCAAGGGCAGCGTCAGTCCGGCATGTGTTGAGAATCGCCTCGCCATTGCAGCTTTTCGCGCTGAGTCCGTCGGAAACGAGCGAGCCGAAAGCCTACCACGCGGCTCACGGCGAAGCGACCAAAAAAAGGAGCAGAACCGCGCTGCGCGACGAAGTTGATGAATAATGCAGGCCGCTGCCACATGCTTGCGCTCGGCCGGGTTATCGCGTAACGTTTCGTTGGCAGTCTCTGGCGTATCCGACCAGGTTATCTTCTGAGGAGCCACTCATGAGCCGGTGGCTCACCCGGACGAACGAAAAGGGCTGTCTTGAATTGCCCCGTCATAGGTTGCGACGGTCTTACGTCGCATCTTGGAGTGGGCGCGACGCGGGTTCGATGAGTCTCCTCGTCGTCCGTACTCCTCGCCCGTACTCGTCGCGCGAGGTCGGTGACTCGGCCCTCTCTTCCGTGCGACGAGTAGGTACGACGATTACGTGCGAGGAGTTGGGGTCGTCACTTCGCTTCGGTTGTGGGCCGAACCAACGTTAGGGCAAGGTCGTTTTCACAAGGGAGGCGGCAATGCGGAAGCTTGTTCTCGTATCGGTCCTGTGCGGCCTGCTCTTTGGCTGCGTGGGGGGGCGGCGCCCCGTCGTGATTGTGTATACGGCGTTGGACCAGACGTTTTCGGAGCCGATCCTGGCCGCGTTCGAAGCGGAGACGGGGATCGACGTGCGTGCGGTGTACGATACGGAAGCGACGAAGACGGTCGGGCTCGTGAATCGGATTGTGGCCGAACACGGCACTCCGCGGTGCGATGTGTTCTGGAATAACGAGATTGTTCGGACCGTTATGCTCAAACGCCGCGGCATGCTCCAGGCCTACCGTTCCCCGTCGGCGGCCGACATTCCGGCCGGCATGAAGGATGCGGACGGATACTGGACGGGGTTTGCGGCGCGCGCGCGTGTGCTGATCTGCAACACCGAGCAGCTCCGGCCCGCTCAACGGCCGGCGAAGATCCTGGATCTTGCGGACGCGCGCTGGCGGGGACGCGTTGCGCTGGCCTATCCGCTGTTTGGGACGACGGCCACGCATGCCGCCGCTCTGTTTGTCGCACTGGGCGACGCGCAAGCCAGGCGGTTTTTCGAGCGACTGAAGGCGAACGAGGTCGTCGTCGTGGACGGCAATGCGGCATCGAAAGATGCCGTGGTGCGCGGCGAAGTGCCCGTGGGGTTCACGGACACCGACGATGCGAACGTGGCGCGCGAGCAGGGCAAGCCCGTGTCGGTCGTTGTTCCCGACCAGCACGAAGGCGGCATGGGCGCGTTGGTGATTCCCAACACGGTCGCGTTGATCGCGGGCGCGCCGCACCCGGAGCAGGGCAAACAGCTCATCGACTTCCTGCTGCGCCGCGGGACCGAGCGTCTGCTTGCGCACAGCGGTTCGGCACAGATGCCGGTGCGCCGCGGTGTGCCGACGCCGGATGGCATGATTCGGCTTGACGAGGTCAAGCCGATGGCGGTGGATTGGGATGCGGTCGAACGGCGGCTTCCGGACGTCGCTCGGACGATGGCCGAGCTTTTCGTCCGATAGACCGCGTGGGACGGGTTTCGCGATGCGCACGATTCGACAGGTTCGGACCTTCCTGATCGCGGTGAGTCTCGGTCTGCTGCTTGCGTTTGTTTTCGGGCCATTGGCCGCCTTGTTCGGACGCGCGGTGATGCGACCGACGGGACCCGTTGCGGCGCTGTCGGCGTTTGGGCCCCTGCGGCAGGCGCTGCTTCTGGCGCGCAGCCTGGCCCTTGCACTCTGCGCCGCGCTTGGGGCGACGGCCGTGGGCACCGTGCTCGGGCGCGCCGTCTTTGCGCAGAGCAGCCGCGCACAGAAGCTGTTCGCGCTGCTCATGGTCCTGCCGCTGCTGCTGCCGCCGTTCGTTGTCGCGCTCGCCTTCATCATGCTGACCGACCGGATCGGCGTGCATTGGTTCGGGTTCGGCGCCGCAGTTTTTGTGTTGAGCCTGGCGTTCGCGCCGTTGGCCGGGCTTGTCGTCTGGGCAGGTTTCGTGCGGATCGGCGAGTCGAGCAGGGCAGCCGCAGAGCTCGGCGCGGGCCCTTGGCGTGTGTGTACGCAAGTGGAACTGGGTCTGATCCGGCCGTACCTGTGGACCGCGTTCGGCCTGATCGGGCTGTTTTCGTTTGCGGACTACGGCGTGCCGTCCCTGCTGCGCGTGACCACGTACCCGGTGGTCGTGTTCTCGCACTTCGCCGCCTGCTACGATCTGCGCGGCGCCCTGCTCAGTTGCTGGCCGTACGCACTGTTGCCCGGGCTCGCACTCGCGGGGTGGAGCAGGTTGTTCGGTTCTCGGCTTTTCCGGGCCGCGGGGCGGCCTGCCGGCCAGCGCGACTCCCAGCGGGCCCGGCGCGCGCGGCGGATCTGGTGTGTGATGTTCGGCTGCGTCCTGTTTGTCTGCGCCGCGTTGCCGATCCTGGTGCTCCTGGCAACGGCGGGTGGCCCGGATGCCTACGCGGCGGCATGGCGCACGGGCCGGCGGCAATTGCTGACCTCCCTCGCGCTGTCGGCCGGGACGGCGACGTTGCTCGTGCTGTTGGGTGGCGCCGTGGCGGCCGGCATTTGCGCGAGTGTCGGATGGCGCCGGGTATTGCAGAACTACCTGAGCCTGCTGCCGGCCGCGCTGCCGGGCACAGTTTTCGGGATCGGTCTGATCTGCGCATGGAACCGGCCGAGCACGGCGCCGGTCTACACAAGCCCGGCGATTCTCGTGCTGTTGTACCTCGCTCGGTTTCTCCCGTTCGCAGCCAGAACGCTCCTGGCCGGGTTGAACCGGATCACGCGGGAAACGCTCGATGCCGCGCGCCTCGCGGATGCGTCCGCCCCGAGACTGTTCCGCGTCGTGCTCGCTCCGCTCTGGGCACCGGCCGCACTGGTGGGCTGGAGCCTCTGTTTCGTGCTTTGTTCGCGGGAATTGACGGGTACGCTGCTCGTCGCGCCGCCCGGCATGGAAACGCTCGCGGTCCGAATCTACTCTTTGTATCATTACGGGGCGGGCAGGCTCGTGGCAGCCCTCGCGTTGCTTCTCGTGTTGACGGGCTTCGCCGCATTCGCGGGCGCAGGGTTGCTGCTCCGGAGTACGAGACGATGGTGCGTGTCGAAGACCTGAAGAAACGGCTGGGGCACAGGCAGATTCTGGACGGCGTGAACCTGTCCGTGCCGCGCGGCGAATGCCTCGCCGTTTGCGGACCGTCCGGTTGCGGCAAGACCACACTGCTGCGTCTTATCGCCGGGCTTGACGACGCGGATGCCGGGACGATCCGGCTCGACGGAGAATTGGCCAGTGCCCCACACGCCGTCGTGCCGCCCCATCGGCGCCGGATCGGCATGGTGTTCCAGGACCTCGCGCTCTGGCCGCACATGACGGCGCTTGCACACGTGGAGTTCATGCTCGGCCCGCACGAAAGACAACGGCGCGCACGCCGCGAACGGGCGAGGGAGGTGCTGGCCAACGTGCAGTTGAGCAGAAACATCATGCGGTACCCGCACGAACTCTCGGGCGGCGAGCGGCAGCGTGTGGCCCTGGCCCGTGCGCTGGCCGCCGAGCCCGCCGTCCTGCTGTTGGACGAGCCGTTCTGCAGTCTGCACCGGGAGTTGAAGAATCGCATGCTCGCGCTCGTCCGCGAGCTGCATGCCTCGCGCGCGATCACGACACTGTACGTCACGCATATCCCGTCGGATCTGCCCGGCCTGGCCGAGCGTGTGGCATGCATGGCCGACGGCGTGATTACCGGCGTGAGTGCGACGGACGCGTTCGTCGCGCAACGCGCCGCGCGCGTGGGAGGGAGGGAGCCGTGAGGCGTCACGCTCGCAGGATGAGTGCGTCAAACGCGCGACTTCTTCTCGCCGCGGCAGCCCTGCTTGCCGGCGGTTCGTGCGCACGCAAGGGCGCAGATGCGCCGCCGGTCCGCGAGAACCCGCGCTACGTGTCCTGGGCCACGCTGGAAACCGACAAGCTTGCCACGGTCTGGCTGCTCCAACGCGTCGTTGCGCCGCACGCCGAGTTCGTGTTCGTTCCGAAACACACGCTGGTCACCAACGGGATCGCGTTCGACACGCCGGACGCCGAATTGCGGCGGTCTCACAGCCTGTCGTGTTTCCAGAGCGTGCTGCGCAAACATGCGATCCGCGATCCCGTTCTCCAGTACATCGGGCGGTTGACCCACGATATCGAGGTGAACCATTGGGCGCAGAAACGTTATCCGGAATCGGCCGGACTCGAAGCGCGGATACGCGAGCTTATCGCCACGTACGGTGCCGACCCACAGGTATGCGTTGCGCACGCGCTGCCCGTCTTTGACGCGCTGCGCGCCCGGCTCCGCGACAAGAAGTAGCGAATTCGGTGTTGAATTCGGGATCGCCTTGAACTGGCCTCGGCCCTGTGGTAGCCTCTGTTGTTTGCGTTCGCGTGCCGGCCGGCCGCGGGTGCCGCGTGCGAGGTTTTCCGGAACATTGGGTGGGCGATGACCAAACATATATTCCTGACCGGCGGCGTTGTATCATCACTCGGCAAGGGGCTGACGGCAGCATCGGTAGCGCTGCTCTTGAACCGGCGCGGCTACAGCGTGCGGCTGCAGAAACTGGATCCGTATCTGAATGTTGATCCGGGCACCATGTCGCCGTACCAGCACGGCGAGGTTTACGTAACCGACGACGGCGCGGAGACGGACCTTGATCTGGGCCACTATGAACGGTTCACCGGCATCGACTGCAGCCAGGCGAGCAACTACACCACAGGCCGGATCTACAGCGAGGTGATTGCCCGGGAACGCGCGGGCGATTATCTGGGCAAGACCGTGCAGGTCATTCCGCACATCACCGACGAGATCAAGAACGCGATCCGGTCGCTGGACGCCGCCGACGTGGATATCGTGATCACGGAAATCGGCGGCACGGTCGGCGACATCGAATCGCTGCCGTTTCTCGAGGCGATCCGCCAGTTCCGTCAGGAGATCGGGAAAGAGAACGGAATTTTTGTGCACATCACGCTGGTGCCTTACATCAAGGCGGCGCGCGAGATGAAGACGAAGCCCTCGCAGCAGTCGGTAGGCATCCTGCGCACGATCGGTATTATTCCGGACATTCTCATCTGTCGTTGTGAACGGTCCTTGACCGACGAGCACAAGGACAAGCTGGCGTTGTTCTGCAACGTGGACCGGAACCTGGTGATCGAGGAGAAGGATGTCGCCTATTCGATCTACGAGGTGCCGATCGATCTGACCAAGCAGGACGCGGACGTCTACGTTCTGGAGAAGCTCAACCTGCACGTGAACCGCATCGACATGAGCGATTGGCAGGCGATGATCGACACGCTGATCCAGCCGGGCAACGGCTCGGTCGAGATCGCGGTGGTCGGCAAGTACATCAGCCTGCGTGATTCGTACAAGAGCATCTACGAAGCCTTGACGCACGGCGGGATCGCGAACGATGTGCGGGTCGATGTCCGGATGGTCGAGTCGCAGGACGTCGAGAAACAGGGGGCCGAGAAGCTGCTTTCGGGCGTTGCCGGGGTGCTCGTGCCCGGCGGGTTCGGCGACCGCGGGATCGAGGGCAAGATCCAGGCGGTGCACTATGCGCGGGAGAACCAGCTGCCGTTTTTCGGGATCTGTCTCGGCATGCAGGTGGCCGTCATGGAGTTCGCGCGGAATGTCTGCGGAATGGATGGTGCGAACAGTACCGAATTCGTGCCCGACACGGCGCACCCGGTCATTGATCTGATGGAGACGCAGAAGGGCATCACCGACAAGGGCGGCACGATGCGGCTCGGTTCCTGGCCGTGCACACTGGGCAAGGACACGCGTGCGCGCCGTGCCTACGGCCGTGAGCAGATCGGCGAACGGCACCGGCACCGGTACGAGTTCAACAATGCGTATCGGGAACGGATGTCCGAAAAGGGGCTCGTGTTCTCGGGCCTGTCCCCGGACGGCGAGCTGGTGGAGATCGTGGAACTGCCGAGCAGCCCTTGGTTCGTCGCCTGCCAGTTCCACCCCGAATTCAAGTCGCGGCCCATGGCCGCGCACCCGCTGTTCCGGGGCTTTGTGAAGGCGGCATTGGCCAAACGAGAGCAGCCTGCAACGTAACCGGCCGCCGCCGCGCATCGGCGTAACGGCGGCGATCGAAAACGAATTGGCGTTTCGTCGCGATTAACCGAAAGGCATTTGCGTGGAGGCAGCGTATGAATAGGGATCGACAGCGTACCTTCTTCTTGCTTGGCGTCGTGCTGGCCGCGTGCCTGCTCTGTGGCTTTGTACGGGCGGACACGTTCTGGGACTGGCTCAAGCGCGACCGGGAAGCGCAGCAGAAGCATCGGCAGGGCGGCCGCACGACGCCGGAGACCCCGGCCGAACAGCCGGCATCCGGAGCCAGGGCGGCCGATGCGGCCGGAACGGCTGACTGGCTGATCATGGTGTATTTGGCCGGGGACAACAACCTGGACTCGGCCGGCCTCAAGGACGTGTGGGAGATGCAGACCGTGGGCTCCTCGGACAAGCTCAAGATTGCGGTCTTGATGGATCGCTGGTCCGAAGCGGTGCAACACGGGAACATCGAGCCGTGGAAATCGGCACGCCGGTTCCTTGTTCTGCCTCAGTCCGAGCTCGGGGCCGAACGCTATTCCTGGGACCCCGCCCTGTCGACCTGCGAGGAGTTGGGCGAGCTGAACATGGGCGACCCGCGCACGCTTCGCGGGTTCGTGAGTTGGGCGCTCAAGAAGTATCCGGCCCGCAAGACCCTGCTTGTGCTCTGGAACCACGGTGGCGGCTGGCGCAGCGCGATGCAGCGGGCCGTGCGGCTCTCGCGCGGGACGACGCACGACCCATCGATTCCGGGTATCGAGATGCTCTCGCGCGGGATCGCCTGGGACGATTCGAGCGGCAAGGATTTCCTGGAAATGCGCGAGGTACGCGGCGCGCTTGAAGCGTTCGATAAGCTCTCCATTGTGGGCGCCGACGCCTGTCTGATGGGGATGCTCGAGGTCGCCTACGAACTACGCAATCGTGCCGACTACCTTGTGGCGTCCGAGGAGCTCGAGCCGGGCGACGGCTGGCCGTACGACCGGATTCTCAAGCCGCTTGCCGCCCAGCCGGCGATGGCGCCGGACGCGCTGGCGCGCTTGATCGTCAAGGCCTATGCGGATTTCTACGGGCGTACGCGCCAGCGGACCACGCAGAGCGCGATCAATCTTGCCCAGATCCCCGCGCTGGCCTCGCGAGTGGACGCGGTGGCCGCCGCGTTAATCGCACATTTCGAACAGGGCGGCACCCCGGATTCTTTGTTCGAAGGGATTCCCGGCTTTCCCGCCGATTCCCCGATGTACCGAGATCTCGATGCCGTGCTGGCGGGGTTCGAGTCGAAATATGAGGGGCCCGTCCGGACCGCGGCCCGTGCGGCCCGGAGCCAGCTTCAGAAGACCGTTATCGCAAATCATTCGCATCGCGATCTGAAAGGCACGGGGCTGAGCATTTTCCCCGGCGGCGGGTTCGAGGCCGGCGACTATCGACCGGACATCATCGAGTTCGCGCGTGACACGAAATGGGACGACCTGTTGAAGCAGATCGCCTTGCGTCAGGGCTCGGGCGCACGCATGGCCGCGCCGCCCTCGGACCGGTGGGCCGTGCTGATCGGCGTCGAGAAATACACCGATTCGAAGGTATCCCGGCTCGCCTACGCGGTGGACGACGTCGCGCATTTGAAGTCGGTTCTGATCGAGCATGCGGGATACAAGGCGTCGAACATCGTTACGCTCACCGACGAACAGGCGACTGTGGAGAAGGTCCGTTCGACGCTCGGCACCTGGCTTCCGCGCCAGGCCGGCGAGAACGACATGGTCCTGATCTATTTCTCCGGCCACGGCGGTGCCGAGCCGTCCGTGACCGGCCGCGGTGACGACGGGACCGAGAAATACATGATGCTCAACGACAGCAAGCTCGACGACATGTACAGCACGGCGCTGCCGATGTCCGAGCTGGCCCGGATCTTCGGCCGGATCCGCTCCGACAAGCTGCTCTACGTCATGGATGCGTGCTACTCCGGTGCCACGCCCTCGGCCCGAGGCGTCGCGCGTGACGGGATGCGGGCCATCGGGTTGAGCGACAATTACCTGAACAGTCTGGCGGCGAGCAAAGGGACGGTTGTGTTGACCGCAGCGCGCGCGAACGAGGTTTCGATGGAGTCGCCTTCGTTGCAGCGAGGTGTCTTTACGCATTGGTTGTGCGAGGCGTTGAAGGGCTACGCCGACTTCAACAAGGACGGGATCGTTTCGGTGGTCGAGCTGTTTCAATGGCTGACCGGCCGCGTGCCGGACAGCGCCAAGAAGCTGGGCGCCTCGCAGCACCCGGTGATGAAGGGCGAAATCACGGGCGATTTCCCGGTCGCGGTCGTCAAGCAGCCGCCGGCTTCGCCTGGGCAGGAGTAACCGCGAGAGGTCGAGAGTTCGGAACCGCTAATGCACGCGAATGAACGCCAATGAATCTGCAATTCGTGTGCATTCGCGATCATTAGCGGTTGAGAATCTCTATTTTCAAAGGAGGCGAGACAATGCGTAAGACTTTTTGGTGCGTCACATGTATCACGGTGACTTGCGGCATGGCGTTCGTGGGCCTGGTCCGGGCCATGGCGGCGCCGCCGCCGACAGAAGCGACGGAAGGCGAGCGGGCGGCCGAGCCGGCGCCGGCGCTTTCGATCGCGTGGCAAGACACGACGCTGGTGTACAAGAGCGGCGTATGGGAGCTGCGTATCAAGTACCTTCAGAAGGGCACGCGCAGCGAGGGCCAGGACGGGAAGTTGTTCAAGGAGCAGAAGGCGGTCGAACCGAAACAGGCGGGCGCGCTCCTGGACACGCCGTTCGGCAAGCTCAAGCACTACGGCAAACAGCGCCGCAGTCTGTGGGACGTAACAGGCTGGAATTTCGCCGACAAGAAGCAGATCAAGCGATCGGAGCACGTCAAACCCACGCAAGCGTCGTCCGCACCGTAGCGGCTCACGGCGCGCGTGTGGCGTCGACGAGCACGCAGACGTACCCGCCGTCGATGCGCCGTTTGAGTTGCGTTACGATGTGTACGGGCGTATCGGGCGGCCATTGCGATGTGCGCTCGCAGACGATCGGGATCGCGCCTTTCTCGCCGCGCGCCAACACGAAATACATCCATTCCGAGGTCGGCGCAAAGCCTTTGTGGATCGGCAGCCCGCCCTGGCCGGTCACGGCATCGAGCGCGAGGATCCGGTCCACGTGCCGCTCCGGCTGCGCGGCCAGCGTGTCGACCGTTGTGCTCGGACTGCTTTCCCGGATCGTCGCCTGCCGCGCACGGCTGGACGTGATGTTCAGGTATCGCGATTCGCCCTGTCCCAACCTGGCGGCGCCGCCTTCAAACCGTTCCCGCGCGGTCACGGCGAAATCGTCGAGCAGCACGGGCTTGACGCTGACGTGCCAGATCCCCTTGGGCAGGCTGGGCGTACACTGGTTCTGTGCGACGACGAAGAGCTGTTGAGGCGTGCGCGTCGCCTTGAGGGCGACCACATAATGCCTGACCTTCTCGATCCTGTCCCACTGCAAGCGGCGGCGTTCGAAGTGGAGATCAAGCGGCATGGGCTTGCGGCCTCTGGCGTGCTCTTCGATCAACCGTGTCTGCGCCATGCTGACTTCGACGCGCAGGGCACGGTCTTCTTCCAGGCGTGCGAGCTCGGGCAGGACACGGCCGGGCTTTTCCACGCAGACCAACGCCTTGACGGCCGCGCGCCGTTCCGTAGTGCCCAGCGTCGTGTCCTTGGCCTGCTCGACCAGGAACTCGTAGCTGTCACGGTCTTGAACGGCCGCCAGATACGCATAGGCCTGCATACGGATCCGGACGCTCGCATTCGACTCCGCGAGATCCCGAACAACCGGTGCCGGCTCCACGATCCGCGCACGGGCCAGACGTGTGAGCATGCGGGCGGTCAGGTTCTCGTCCTTCTTTGCGGCCAGCACGACCGTGCGAAGCCGCGCGATCTTGTGCTTGTGCCTGCTGTCGCTCGTCAGTGCGTCAACGGCCCAAGCCGCCGCGCGATTGCCGGGCGCCGCCAGACGCACCAGCAACTGCGCCGTCTTCGGCGAGTCATAGTCCGACAGCGCGAGCACGGCCTCGCGCTGCACCGCGCCGTTCGCACCCATCGCGACCTCGCGCAGGCCCGCTTCGGCCTCGGGCGTCGCGGACTCGGCCAGAGCTTTGACTGCGTCGCGTCGGAGCCCGACCGCCAACGCCGGGTTCAGGCCCGCGTCGCGCAGCTGCCTGAACGCGCCCGGCTTGCCCCGGATCTCCTCAATGTAGGTCGAGCCCGTCGCAGCCCGTCCCTCGTGCGGGCCGCCCGCCGAAGCGATGACGGCAACGGCGCAGGCAAGCGGCAGCAGCGCGGGCTTGGCGCCACGTCTTGTGTCCATCCTTGCCTCCCCTTGTGAGAATTGACGATTGAAAGAAGCCTCTCCTTCTCGCTGCAAGAATGGAGAATATGAGGGGTCCGGGCCGCGAGGTCAAGGGCGGGTGTCCGTAGATCCAACCAACGTACTCTTCCCTCGTACTCCTCTATCGATCCGGATCCGGAACGATGGGAGAGTACGAGGGATGAGTACGATAGGGGAGGAGGGGGACGACGAAGGCCTACTGCTCGGCTCCCGGAGCAGCGGCCACCGGCCGCAGGCTCTCGATACAGGCACGCATGGCATCGATTTGCCCGGCTTGCTCGACCGGCGCGGTGGCCGTGAATTGGAAGCACACATCCGCGCCGCACACGATCGCGACCAGCGCCGTGCAGGGCGTGGCGTGTGCGGTCGGCTCGAAACGGCGCCGGAGTCGGACGGTGTCGTTCGTCGCGAACGTATGCGCGGCAACGAGCGTGCCGGCCACGATCCGGGCACCGAACGGACTTCGGTCGAACGCCAACGTGCGGCGGTGGACCAGTGTCTCGGTGTCCAGCGCCCGCTCGTCCTCCGCCCGGTCTCCAAACTCGACGTAGAGCACGGCCGCCTCGTCCGGTGCCGCCAGGCACACCGAAACCGCGGTTTCGTGACGAATGCGCCACCCGCGCGGGGGCCTCATGCAGTAGCCGCTCGCCCCGAGCCGCACGGGCTCGGCCGGTCGGGATGGCGGCGCGGGAGCGGGCTGCGCCGGGAGTGGCGAGACGCTCAACAGCAGATTCTTGAGCGGCGCGCGTTGGTCGGGCTGTTCGGTCGTCGCGACGAGCGTGAGCCAGTGGTCCCCTGCCGTGCCGTGCAGCGCCAGAATGTTCAGGGGCCTGCCCGCGCCCGCGGGCCGGGCATACTCTCGGTACAGTCCGGTCTGCTCGCCAATCCGGATCCGTTCGCCGCCGGTCCATTCGACGGGCCCGAACTCGGCATCCAGCGAGCTCTGGAATTCCTGCAGCATCCCCGCAAGACTTCGCGTGCCGCGTCCGCCTTTCGCACGTAGCGACACGCGGCCATCCTCAGAGCTCAGTTCCAGGACGTAGTCTGGATCCCGTTCGGACACGGGGGCAAGCGACAACGCGTCCGGTACCGTCAGCTTGAACGGCAACCCACCGCCGATCGGCAGTTCGGTCGCCGCGGGCTCGGCTGCCGCATGCAGGGCGGCAGCCACGAACCACGCCGCGATCCGGCGGGTAACTCGCCCGACGCGGTCTGTCTCCAGAGGTCTTGTCTTTCCCGGCATACGGCGAGCCATCATAGAAGAAACTGCGAAGTTTTCAATATCTGAGCGTGCAAAGTGCGGGCGGCCGACAGCCGCATGTCCGGATTACGGCCCGTCGCGACTTGCGACAAAGCCGGCCACGGGAAAGTCCGGCGGGATCCGTATCAAGTCCGGGACCGCGGCAACGAACTCGTTGTTCTCGCCTGACGTGTGCGGATTGTTGAATTCCCACACGATCGTTTTGTCCGGTGTCACTTCGAACACGCGTCCGTAGTCCGACTCGCTGATCAGCGTGTTGCCATTGGGTAAACGGTGATTCGTCCCCATGAGCGACGAGAAGAAAGGCGCCTTGCTCGTGCCCTCGAATTCCCAGAAGATTTCTTGAGTCATCGGATCGAATTCGACGACACGCGACTTCAAGGCTGTCCCGCCTGCCCTCAGGCCGCCGGAATAATTGTCGAAGACCAGCATTCTCCCGCTGTCCAACAGCGTCGGGTCGTGCTGGCATTTCCACGCGTTGGACAGAGCCCAGACGAGCTTTTTTTGTTTCGCGTCGATAATGGCGACGGTCGACACGTTCCGGAAAGACGTCAGAATGTTGCCTTTCTTGTATAGCCGCGAATATTGTTCCAGGCTACCGTCGAACACCTCCACCGTGTTCGGGTGCAGGAGGTCCAGCGGCTCTGCCCCCGGGCGATACATCGCCATGTCGAGAAGGGACGCGTAGCGTGAGTTTTCTATGCACTCGATAATGGAGATCTTGTCGATCACTTCGCCCCGCGGATTCAGGACCGTGATGTTCTCGTCGAAGATGCGCCTGCCCGCCACCAGACGGGGCGTGGCAGGTGCGTCGCCGATTTCCAGATTGTACCGGCCGTTCTCGTCGCTGTCCCGCCCGAGGACGTACACCCTGCCGCGTTCGTCGACGTCGAGATCGTGGTGATTCCAGCCCTGGTGCGCCCACAGCAGGTTGGAGTTCGCGTCGAGTTTGATGATGCCGGTGTATTCGTAAACGGCCAGCAAGTCGCCGTTTTCGAACAGGTGCAGGCGCCGGAAATACCGACGTGCCTTGTTCCTGTCCGCCTCGGCCAGGCGGGGCCAGACGGAATTGCGTTCGTATTCCCACTTGTGCAGGACGCGTCCCTTCATGTCCATCAGGAACGCCTGCGGCCGATGCGCCGACGAATACAGGTTGAGCCCGTTGAAAGCCCTGGCTGTGTCATAGAGGGTCACGCCCACTCGTTCCGCGGGAGGCTGCGAGCCTGTGACGTACGGCAGCGACGTCAGTCTCTCCAACGTCTCCCGGTGTTTGTTGCTCTCAACGGTTCTGCGCTGATGCCAGAATCCGCCGTCCTTCTGGAACAGGCTGCCGGCGGCCGGTGCACCCCCCTTGTCCGCGGCCTTCGATTCTTCGCCGGGCGATGATTCGACCGGGCCGTCGAATCGAGAGTCGACGCCGCTTCTTCCCACGATCCAACCGGCGGCGAACCCGGCGGCGGCCACCAGGATCGTTGTCCACTTGCCCATGATTGCCTTCCCGTCGCGTCCACTCGTCATGCGTGCGCGCCGCCGTAATCGTCAACCGATCCCAGCATGGCGGTCAAGCCGGAAAGAGCGGGTTACGATGACGCGCGACGATCTCTTCCCTCTCAAGGCTCGGGCACGTAGCGGTATCCGACGCCGTGCACGGTCGTGATGAGCGCCGGCTTCGACGGCGTCTGCTCCACCTTCTTTCGCAGTTGCGCAATGTGTTGGTCGAGCGTGCGGGTCGTGCCGAGATAATCGATGCCCCACACGGCGTTCAGGAGCTGGTCGCGGCTGAGCACCTCGTTTTGGTGTGCGTGGAAGTACTGCAGCAGGCTGAGCTCGCGTGCCGACAAATCGATGGTCTTCTTGCCTGCCCGGGCCCGGTACTGCTTCGCGTCCACCTCGAGTTTGCCGAAGGGGAACTTGTCGGGCCCGGCGGTTTCGGGCTCGGCGCGTCGCTTGGCGCGCCGCGCCCTGCGCAGGACCGCCGCGACGCGCGCGAGCAGTTCGTGCACGCCGAACGGCTTCGTCATGTAGTCGTCGGCCCCGAGCTGGAGCCCGACGACCTTGTCGATCTCTTCGCCCTTCGCCGTCAGCATCATGATCGGCACGTGTTCGTCGTGCGCCCTGATCTCGCGGCAGACGTCGTAGCCGCTCGTGCCCGGCATCATGATGTCGAGCAATACGAAGTCGAACTTGCCCGTGCCGAACAGCTTCAGTGCCTGGTCGCCGTCCGCCGCGGACGTCACACGATAGCCCTCGCTCTGGAAGGTATCGACCAGCCCCATTCGGATATTGGCGTCGTCCTCGGCGACGAGGATGTGGACTTGTTTGCTCATGTTTTCCTCCCGCGCAGAACGCCGGCCTGGGAGATCGCATGCCGGCCAAGCACGGGAAAGCTCGCGAAAACGAGAGGCCTTTTCGCGCCATTTCGCGTGTTTGGCGGGCAGCGTCTCTTCATCCTTCGCTCCTGCCGCTGTCGATGTGCTCGCCGGCCGGCAGCAGCGCCAAAAACCGGCTGCCGCCGCCGTCGCGCGGTTCATAGTGCAGATCGCCGCCGAGCTCGCGCAGCAGCCGGCGCGCGATACTGAGTCCGAGCCCGGACCCGGGTTGCCGAGTTGTCAACGAATCGTCGACGCGGTGGAATTTTTCGAAGATCCGCGTGCGGTGTGCTGCGGGCACGCCGGGCCCGCGATCCGATATCGTGAGTGCACACATCGAATCGCGCCGTTCGAGTTGCACGCGCAGTTCGCCGCCGGCAGCGGCGTATTTTACCGCGTTGTCGAGGAGGTTCAGCAGCACCTGTTCCAGCGCGTCACGATCCGTTCGGACCGACACGTCGTGAGCCGGCAGATCGCACTGCAGTTCGAGCCCGGCGCCTTCGATTCGCAGCTTGTGTGTCTCCAGAAAATCGCGGAGGTACTCGCCGAGGTTCAGGCTTTCGACGTTGTAGCGCTTGCGGCCCTGTTCCAGGCGGGAGAAGTCCAGGACGTTGTTGACCAGCCTTGTCAACCGTTGGCTTTCGGCGGCGATCACGTCCAGGTAACGCTGTCTCTTGGCCGGCTCCTTCACGCGCTGCGCCTGCAGCAGTTCGGCGTACATCCGGATATTCGTCAGCGGCGTCTTCAGCTCGTGCGAGACGTTCGAGACGAACGACGTCTTCTGGCGCGCGTCCATGGCACTGCGGTGCGCGAGCCAGGCGAGCGCGCCGCCGCCGAACACGACGGCGGCGAGGAAGATTGCGAGCAGCAGACTGGCCAGCAGCGTGAATGCGGGCGCGGAACGATGCGTGCGCAGGCCCGTGAAGAAGACGGCGACCTGCCAGTGCGGCAGATACGGGGCAAGCGAAGCGGCAAGGGCCGGGCGTGCGCCGGCTTCCAGCTCCGGGCCGCCCGCCTGGTGCAGCAGGCTTCCGCTCCCGTCCACGAGCGCGAAGACCGTGTCGGGCTCCGTGGCGGACGGGAAATCGGTCACGATCCGGGAGAGCAGCGCCATGACCTCCAGCTCCAGACCGTACACGTCGGCAGCGGGCGTGTCCCGGCCGGTCCAGCCGAGAATGTGCAGGCGGTTCTCCTCGAACCACGGGAGCCAGCCGCCGCGCCACGACGGCGGCCTTGTTGCCGCCTCGCCTTTGCCTTTCCGGCCCGCCAGCTTCGCAAGCTGCTTGCCCTGCCCGCGCAGCCGGTTGATGTCCTGGACCCAGTCCGCCTGCGCCGCCTGCTGCTGGGCCGGGTAGGGGACCGCGTCGGGGCGGGGGCCGACAAGCCGCTGTGGCGCTGCGTTGAGGCCGGCGCCGGCCAGAAACTGAGTGTCGCTTTCGGTCGTGTCGGAATCCCAGGGGATCCGGCCGCTGAACAGCGCATCGAACCGCGCAACGAATCGCTGCTCTTCCGTTGTCGAGGCCGAGCCCGGCAGCGGGTAACGTAATCCGGACCGCGCATTCCAGACGAAGACATTGCGCACCAGCGGATTGTCGTCGCGCCACGCCTCCAACGCCGCGATCCGGCCGGACTGCGGGATCTCGCGAAGCCCGGCCATCAATTCGTCTTCGATCGCCGAAACCGCGACCAGAATCGTCTGCGCGATGGATTCGGCCCGTTCCCGCGAAGCGGAGCGTGCGCGCTGTGCCATGCGCTCCCGCTCGTGCCGGATCAGTTGGAACGCGCCTGCCCCGATCAGAAGTGTCGGGACCAGCAGCAGCAGCCAATACAGGACTATCGCTTTGCGGCTCATTGGCTCTCCGCAGGCTATCACGTCCGCCGCAGGGTTGCACGAGGCAAATACCCCGGGCCGGCTGTCCGGCCCGGGGTCGACTTGTCTCGACGCACGCACGCGGCGTCACTTGGTCATCTGCTGCTTGCGGAACTGGTAGTTGTCGGTCACCCAACCCTTGCGCTTCTTCTTCGTCATCCCGTCGCGGTCCAGATCCTCTGCCTGTTGTTCGAGCTGCGACGCCCTCTCTTCGAGCTTCTTGTCGTTGTACTGCTGTGCGGCCTGCTTGAGCTCGCGCGCGGAAGAGCGCAGTTCCCGGACCGCCTGTTTGACCTTGCCCTCGTCGGACAAAACGATCGTATTGTCCACCGCGACGGCGGCGCGATGATAGAAATAGTCGCGCTGCACCGCCTTGTTGAACGACTGGGCGACCTCGTCACGGTCCGCGCTGAACCGCGCGCTGGCCCGGCCGAGCGCGGTCTCTCTGCGTTGGGTGAACGGGTCGTCGTACGAGATGCGCGCCACGGCAATCTCGCGCCGCTCGCCGGGCGCCGCTTTCGGAACCGTCACTTCGACCAGCGCGTATTTCTCCTGGCCGCCGTAGAGTTGGTTGAGCGACAGTTCGACCGTCCGGCCCTTGATCCTGCCGTCGCGCCCGATGATCGAGACGGGCAGCACGCCTTCCGGGCATTCGATTATGAGCACGACCTTCTTGGCGACGATACTGAGCACGTCCCCGAGCTCAGCCGTGAAGATGCGTGGCAAGTCGTTGCTGTTCTCGACGAAGTACGTGTTCCCGTCACTGCGATCGGCGAGCCGCGTCATCAGGTCTTCGTTGTAGTCGACGCCCACCCCGACGGTCGTCACGGAAATGTCTTCCTTGATCAGAGCCGTCCCGAGCCGTCCCAGGTCTTCCGGCGTCTGCGGCCCCACGTTTGCGAGCCCGTCGGAGAGCAGGACGATGCGATGCACATAGTTGCCGTCCAGATTCTTGCGCACCTCCGCCGCGCCCTGGCTGACCCCGCCGAACAGGGCGGTGCTGCCGCCGGTTCGGATCGCGCGGATCCGCTCTTCGATCGCGGCGATGTTCGTCGCATGCTGCGCCGGGACAATGGTCTGGATGTTCGTGTCGTAGGTGACGACCGCGAAGATATCGCGCGGACCCAGCCTGCGCAGCGCCTCGATCGCCGCCTCCTTCGCTTTTTGAAGCTTTGTGCCGCGCATGGAGCCGGACCGGTCCAGCACCAGCGCCAGATTTACCGCCGGCCGTTTCTGTCGCGGCGGCGCGGGCGGCGCGTCGAGTGTGACTTTCACCACCGCGCGCTCGCCCTCTGCCACGGGCAGCACCGCGCGGTCCAGTTCGATCCTGCAGCGGACCCCGGCCGAGCCCGGTGCGCTGCCCTTCGCGCCCGATTCCGGCAGAGCCAGCGCGCCTGCGATCAACGCCGCAACGACCACCAGTTTCCCGAGATTCCAGAGCCTGTTCATCTGCGACCTCCTTCTTCCACTTCTGTTCACCATGCCTCCCTTCTACAGGCGCAATCCTAGCAGAACAGGCCGGCAGCGTCGTCACCGGCGGGTCAAGCGATCGTAAAAGGAATGTAAAAGGCCATGAGCCCACGCGTAACGCAGTTTCTTCTTGACGCCGTCCCCGATCGGGTATACAAGATAGGGCATATCAAGCTCCCCCCTGCGCAAAGGGTCTGACGTGTCCGGGCCGGACGCATTGGGCCCACCAACCCTGAAGCCGCCATTCAAGGGACAGGATCGTCTGTCCGCCCGGCATTCGGACTGCGTGCGGCTCGAGAAGGGGGGTGAGAGCAGTGGCAGGAACAGCAATGGCATCGAAGCGGCGCGCAGCAGTGACCGGGAAGCGAAGGGCGGGAGCACAGACGGCGATATTCGTGGATAGGGATACGGACCGACGAACGGCCGCCAGTCTGGCCGCCGCGGTGAACGGCACGGTCAGACATGTTGGCGCGCTGCCCAGCGAGCTGGCGCGTGGGCTCGAGCGTTTTGGCGCGACCATGCAGCGGTCGCTCCACGGTTGAGGCACGGAGAGGGAATGGACAGGTCCGTGGCGCGCCGCGCCACGGACCTTTTTGCCTTTTCTTGGCATACAGTTGTTGCACGGCGCGGGGCATTCCTGTAAGGTGCCGTGGTTCTTGGCCGCAAACTCCTTGCGACGTTTGTGATTGAACCCCCATTTCGCGTATTGACGGACGCACTGTATGCATGGGGCGGGCGGTGGCTGAATGAAAGCGCTGATCGCGTTGGAAGACGGGCGATGTTTTGGGGCCCGATCGTTTACGGGGCCGGGCGAGGCGTTCGGAGAGCTCGTCTTCAACACGTCGATGACGGGCTATCAGGAGATCCTGACCGACCCTTCCTACCACGGCCAGATTGTGACGCTGACCTACCCGCTGATCGGCAACTACGGCGTGAATGTGCGGGACGTCGAGTCGGACCGTCCCAAGGCGGCCGGCCTGGTGATCGGCGAGTGCAGCCGGATCCCGAGCAGCTGGCGCAGCGAGAAGACGCTGCCGGACTATCTGCAACGGCACGGGATTCTGGGCGTCGACGGTGTGGACACGCGTGCGGTGACGCTGCACATCCGTTCGAAGGGCGCGATGAAGTGCGCGGTCTCGACCGAAGAACTGGAGCCGGACCGGCTCGTCGCGAAAGCCCGGGCCTCCGAAGGCTTGGTCGGCCGGGATCTGGCCTGCGAAGTGAGTACGCCGGCCGCCTACGACTGGCTCGAGCAGGAGACGCCTGCCCACGAACGCGTGCCCGGCGCGCCGTTGGACGTGGGCGCCGAGCCCGGCGTGCATGCGGAGAAACGCGTGCGGCGCGTGGCCGTGATCGACTGCGGGATCAAGCACAACATCCTGCGCCTGCTCACGCGGCATGGCTGCACGCTGCGCGTCTTTCCCATCGCCGTTTCGGCCGAGGAGATTCTCGAGTGGCGGCCGGACGGCTTGTTCATTTCCAATGGCCCGGGCGATCCGGCCGGGGTCCCGTACGTTGTGGAGCAGGTCCGGCGCTTGATCGAAGGGAACCTGCCGACCTTCGGGATTTGCTTCGGACATCAGCTGCTTGGCCTCGCATTGGGCGGGAGCACGTACAAACTGAAATTCGGGCACCGTGGCGCGAACCAGCCGGTGCAGGATCTCGCGACCGGCAAGGTCGAGATCACCGCCCAGAACCACGGGTTCTGCGTGGACAAGGAGTCGCTGGGCCCGGACGTGCAGACGACGCACGTCAACCTCAACGATCAGACTTCCGAGGGGCTGCAGCACACGAACTTGCCCGTCTTCTCGGTGCAGTACCACCCGGAAGCGTCGCCGGGCCCGCACGATTCGTTCTATCTGTTCCGCAGGTTCATGGATGCGATGGCAGCACACGGCGTGCTGGAGTGAGCCGGGAGGCGAAGACCGTTGCCGAAACGAACGGACATCAACAAGATCATGATTATCGGGTCTGGCCCGATCGTCATCGGGCAGGCCTGCGAGTTCGACTATTCCGGCACGCAGGCCTGCAAGGCGCTGCGCGAAGAAGGCTACGAGGTCGTGCTGCTGAATAGTAATCCCGCCACGATCATGACCGATCCCGAGACCGCGGACCGCACGTATGTCGAGCCGATCACGACGGAGACGGTCGAGAAGATCATTGCGGCGGAACGGCCGGACGCGTTGCTGCCGACGCTGGGCGGGCAGACCGGCCTGAACGTGTCGGTCGCGAGCGCGAAGCAAGGGATCCTGGCGAAGCACGGCGTGGCGTTGATCGGGGCGGACGTCGCGGTGATCGAACGGGCCGAGGAACGCGAGCTGTTCAAGGCCGCGATGGAGAGTGTCGGCCTGGAATGCCTGAAGAGCCGACTTGTCGGGAACGTGTCGGACGCGAAGAAGGCGGCCGAAGAGATCGGCTTCCCGATCATCGTCCGGCCCAGCTTCACGCTGGGCGGGACGGGCGGCGGGGTTGCGGCCGATATGGACGAGCTCGTGCGCATTGTCGAGGGTGGGCTGGATGCCAGCATGACGAGCGAAGTGCTGATCGAGGAATCCGTACTGGGCTGGAAGGAATACGAGTACGAGGTGATGCGCGACAAGAACGACAACGTCGTGATCATCTGTTCGATCGAGAACCAGGACCCGATGGGCGTGCACACGGGCGACAGCATCACCGTCGCGCCGGCCCAGACCCTGACCGACGTCGAATACCAGATGCTTCGGGACGCTTCGATCAAGGTCATGCGCGTGATTGGCGTGGAGACCGGCGGCTCGAACGTGCAGTTTGCGGTGCATCCCGGCACGGGCCGCATGGTCGTGATCGAGATGAACCCGCGTGTTTCGCGCAGCTCCGCGCTCGCCAGCAAGGCGACGGGTTTCCCGATCGCCAAGTTCGCCGCCAAACTGGCCGTGGGCTACACGCTCGATGAGCTGCCGAACGACATCACAAAGGAGACTCCCGCGAGTTTCGAACCGGCCATCGACTACTGCGTTGTCAAGATCCCGCGGTTCGCTTTCGAGAAGTTCCCCACCGCCGAGCGGACGGTGGGCGTGAGCATGAAGTCGGTCGGCGAGACAATGGCCATCGGCCGCACCTACAAGGAGGCGCTGCAAAAGGCCTTGCGCGGCCTGGAGATCGGGCTCGACGGCCTCGACCTGAAGTGCGAGCAGCTGATCGACAAGGAGCACTGGCGCGACCGGCTCGGCGACATCGGCACCGTGCAGCGGCTGTTCTATGTGAAGCATGCGCTCAAGGAAGGCATGTCGGTCGAGGAAACCGCGGAGCTGACCGCGATCGACCCGTGGTTCGTCGACAACATCGCGCAGATCGTGGAGATGGAAGCGCGCCTGATCAGCCTGGCGCCCGGCCGCACGCTGGAGCCCGCACTGCTCAGGCAGGCAAAGGCCTATGGCTTCTCCGACAAGCAGATTGCGGCGCTGCGCGGCAGCGGCGAGACCGAGCTGGACATCCGGCGCCGGCGCTTGGCGATGGGCTGCAAGCCGACGTTCCGGCTCGTGGACACCTGTGCGGGCGAATTCGAGGCTTACACGCCTTACTACTACTCCAGCTACGCGGAGCAGGACGAGTCGCGTCCGTCGTCGAAGGAGAAAGTGATCATCCTGGGCGGCGGCCCGAACCGGATCGGGCAGGGCATCGAGTTCGACTACTGCTGCGTGCACGCCGCGTTTGCGTTGCGAGAGATGGGCTACGAGACGATCATGGTCAACAGCAACCCGGAAACGGTGAGCACCGACTACGACACCTCGGACAAGCTGTATTTCGAGCCGCTGACCTTCGAGGATGTCATGAACATCTTCGAGAACGAGCAGCCGATCGGCGTGATCGCGCAGATGGGGGGGCAGACCCCTTTGAACATCGCCGTGCCGCTGACCAAGGCCGGCGTGCCCGTGCTCGGCACCTCGTCCGACAGCATCGATCGGGCCGAGGACCGGGAGAAATGCCGCGATTTGCTTGTCTCGCTCGGCCTGCGTCAGCCGGAAAGCGCCACGGCGTTGAGCGCCGAGGAAGCCAGACAGGTTGCCCGCAGGATCGGCTATCCCGTGATGATTCGCCCCTCCTACGTGCTTGGCGGCAGAGCCATGATGGTGGCCTACAACGACGACGATCTGATGACCTTTGTGGCCATGGCCTTCGAGGCCAGCCCCGGTTTTCCCGTGCTGATCGACCGGTTCCTGGAAAACGCGATTGAGGTCGACGTCGATGTCGTCTGTGACGGCAGCGACGTCTACGTCGGCGGGGTCATGCAGCACATCGAAGAAGCCGGCATCCATTCCGGCGACAGCGCCTGCGTGACACCGCCCTATTCGTTGTGCGCGGAACGGGTCCAAGCCCTTGAGGATGCGTGCACGCGCATCGCGCTGGCCCTGGACGTGAGGGGGCTCCTGAACGTGCAGCTTGCCGTGAAAGACGAAGAGATCTTCATTATCGAGATCAACCCGCGCGCCTCACGGACGGTGCCCTACCTGAGCAAGGCGACCGGCGTGCCGATGGCCAAGGTCGCCACACGCGTTGCCGTCGGCCAGACCCTGAAGGAGATCGGGCTGCCGCCGCGCCCGCGCAAGCCGCGCTACTACGCGGTGAAGGAAGCGGTTTTTCCGTTCAACCGGTTCGGGGGGGTCGACCCGATCCTGGGCCCGGAAATGAAGTCGACCGGCGAAGTGATGGGGATCGACACGAGTTTTGAAGTCGCCTATTGGAAGAGCCAGATTGCCGCCGGCCAGGACCTGCGGAACACCGCGGGTACCGTGTTCCTGAGCGCAAAGGATCGGGACAAGCCCTGGATTGTCGAGCTCGGCGCCGAGCTCGGCGAGATGGGATTCAGCATCGTGGCGACCTCGGGCACGGCCGCTGCCCTGAAGACGGCCGGGATCCGGGTGCAGGTTTTGAGAAAAGTGCAGGAGAACGAACACCCCAATGTCCTGGACCTGCTGCGCGAAGACAAGATCGCGCTGCTGATCAATACGCCCAGCGGACCCGTCTCCCGAGAGGACGAGATCCGGATACGCTCCGAGGCAATTCTGCGCAGCGTCCCGATCGTGACCACGCAGTCGGGCGCCCGCGCGACAGTCGCGGCGATGCGTCACATGCGCAGCGGCGACTGGCAGGTACGCGCCCTGCAGGACTTGCGCTGAAGCGGGCTAGACCCCCAGGAATCGGCGGACACCGGAGTACACGTAGTAGATCCCGAGCAGCTTGACCATGATCGCCGCCAACCGGATCGTCACGGTGTAGGCGCGTGGCGGAATTACCCGGCGTCGGCCGGCTGCCAGAGAGAACGAGACCAGCGTGTACCACGCTGCGTCCGAGAGGATATGGCCGGTGAAGAACGCGCCGGCCGCCAGCCATCGGTTCGGCAATACGGCGACCGCATCGGTGATCATGGCCAACCCGACCGTCGCCCACCAGATCGTGAAGTACGGGTTGGCGATCGACGTGAGGATCCCACCCAGAATCGGGGTCGCCTTGCCCGCTCGACCCACCGACGACGCCGGCTCCGTAAGCCCTTGTTCCGTCCCCGACCGGAGCAGTCCGATCGCCATGACAACCAAGAGAATCCCGCCCGGCACGCTGATGATCAGATGAAACAGGGGCTGCGCCAGGAACCGGCCGAGCCCGGCCAGCAACGCGACGATCACAACGATTTCGAGGAACATGTGGCCGATCACCACCAACGGACCGGCCCAGACACCGTGCCGCCTCGTCTCGGCCACGACAAGCGCGAGCATCGAGCCCGGCATCATCGCGCCGGTCAGCCCGACCACGAAGGCAAGCACAAGAACGCGGGTGAGTGTGAGCACGATAGACTGTCCGCCTTCCTTCGCGCCGAGTGCCCGAGGCGCTCGGGACTCGGCGCTACGGAGGGCAAGCTGATCACTGATCACTGATCACTGATCACTGATCACTGATCACCGATGACTTCCCTACTCGGCGCCGTCCCAACAGTAGGTGCAAAGCCTGTCCTTCGGCAGCCCGATGGCCTCGACCAGGTCGGACAGCCGCTGGTATCGGAGCGTGGTGAGATTCAGGCGTTTGCGGATACTCTCGACCATCGCGCCGTGCTTGTCGGAGTTCGGATCGGCATATTCCGGAAGATCCTTGTCGTCCTGCCCGTTCTCAAGTTCATGGATCGCGGTTCGCGCCGCCAGATCGAGCTCGGAGCGGGACCGGGAGAAGTTGAGGAACTTGCAGCCGAAGCACAGCGGCGGACACGCGGGCCGCATATGCACTTCGCGTGCCTCGTAGTTGTAGAGCCGCGCAATGATGTCTGTGAGCTGGGTCCCGCGCACGATCGAATCCTCGCAGAACAACAGACGCTGCCCGCCGATAAGCTCTTTGACGGGGATCAGTTTCATGCGGGCGACCAGATTCCGGATGCGTTGGTCCTGCGGCATGAAGCTGCGCGGCCATGTCGGCGTATATTTCACGAACGGGCGGCGGTACGGGATGCGCGATTCGTTGGCGTACCCGATCGCATGGGCCGTGCCGGAGTCGGGGATCCCCGCCACGATATCCATCTCGACGTTGTCGTTGCGCGCGAGCGCGGCGCCGCACCGGTTCCGGGTCGCCTCCACGTTAATGCCTTCGTAGTGCGAGGAGGGATAACCGTAGTAGACCCAGAGAAACGAGCAGATCTGCAGGCGCTCGCCGGGCGGCACGCATTGCTTCACACCCTCCGTACTGATGAACACGACCTCGCCGGGGCCCAGATAACGGTCGGTTTCGAACCGCAGGTTCGGAAACGCGCTGGTCTCCAGGGAGACCGCGACCGAACCGTCCTTCTTCCCCACGATCACGGGCGTCCGGCCCAGCCGGTCCCGCGCAGCGTAGATGCCTTCGCGTGTCAGGATCAGAAGCGAACACGAACCCTCGATCGCTTCCTGCGCGGCACGGATTCCGTCTTCGAACGTTGCCTCCTGGTTGATGATCGTCGCCACCAGTTCGGTCGGATTCACCTGGCCGCCGCCGAGTTCCGAGAAATGGGTTGTGCGTTTGCTGAACGCCTTTTTTGCCAACGGTTCCGCATTCCTTACGACACCGACGGTGACGATCGCGTAGGTTCCGAGATGGGAGGCGATGATCAGAGGCTGGTCCTCATAGTCGCTGATCACGCCGATTCCGCTCGGGCCTTCCATGTTCCGGATGTCCTCTTCGAATTTCGTGCGGAACTGCGCATTGGTGATGTCGTGGATGCTGCGGCCGAACCCGCCGTCGTTTACGACCACGAGGCCGCCGCGCATGGTGCCCAGATGTGAGTGATAGTCGGTCCCGTAGAACAAGTCGGGAACACAGTCCTCTTTCGAAACGACACCAAAGAACCCACCCATGGTTTTCCTCCCTATGCAGACCGATCCTGTCGAACGCGGCAGTGAATGCGGAGGACCATACCCGAACGCGTCTGGGACCACAAACCAAAAAAGGGGCGGCACATCCGGCTGTTCGCGCTTGCGGACGGGGCAGCGCGTAGACTATTCTGAACGACACGAGAGGACGCAATGAGTACGCAATTGGCAAAGGCGCGCAGGGGAGAGATCACGCCGGCCATCCAGGCGGCGGCACGCAGCGAACAGGTCGAGCCGGAGACGGTTCGGGCCGAGCTGGCCGCGGGCCGCGCGGTGCTGCCGGCGAACCCGGCGCACGAGAATCTGGCCCCCGCCGTGGTGGGCCGCCGATTTCGCACGAAGATCAACGCGAACATCGGCCGTTCGCCCGAACGTTCGAACCTGGCCGAGGAACTGCGCAAGCTCGATGTCGCGCTGGTTGCCGGCGCAGACTTCGTGATGGACTTGAGCGTAGGCGATGACCTGGTGGCGCTGCGAACCGCCATGCTCGAGCACTGTGCGGTGGCCTTGGGCACCGTCCCGATCTACGAGGCGCAGGCCCGCTGCGGAGGGACCGGGGCCAATCTGGATGCCGACGTGCTTCTGAGCGTGATCGAGGAACAGGCCCGGCAAGGCGTGGATTTCATGACGCTGCATGCCGGCCTGTTGCGGGAGCACGTGCCGCTGGCGCTGCGGCGCGTGATGGGGATTGCCAGTCGAGGCGGCGCGATTCTGGCGGAATGGATGCATGCGCACAAGTCGCAGAATCCGCTGTATGTTCGCTGGGATGATATCCTCGAGATCTGCCACGGGCATGACGTGACCGTCTCGCTCGGCGACGGGCTGCGGCCCGGTTGTCTTGCCGATGCAAGCGACGAGGCGCAGTTCGCGGAGCTGGCGACGCTCGGTGAACTGGTCAGGCGTTCGCGGGCCCGAAACGTGCAGGTCATGGTGGAGGGGCCGGGCCACATTCCTTTCGATCAGATCCAGATGAACATGGAGAAGGAGCAGGACGTGTGCGACGGCGCGCCGTTCTACGTGCTCGGCCCGGTCGTCACCGATGTTGCGCCCGGCTACGACCACATCACCTCGTCGATCGGTGCAACAGCCGCTGCGTTCCATGGGGCGTCCTTGCTCTGCTACGTCACGCCGGCCGAACATCTCGGGCTGCCGACCGAGCAGGAAGTGCGCGAGGGCGTCGTCGCCTACCGCATTGCCGCGCACGCCGCGGACGTCGCGCGAGGCTTGGCGCATGCCCGGGACTGGGATGACCAAATGGCGCGCGCACGCATGGCGTTCGACTGGCAGCGCCAGTTCCAACTCGCCATGGACGGGCCCGGCGCACGGGCCCGCTACGAGCAGACGCGTTCCGACGTCGAGCCCGACCATTGTTCGATGTGCGGCCGCGAGTTTTGCGCCGTACGCACGTCCAAGCGGCTCGCCGAGGAGCTTGAAGAGTGATCGGTCGGGCAGCGGGCGGCGTTGCATACACCTGGCAGATTGTGACGGAACAAATCGATTGCCGGTGACTGCTGTCGAGCGGGATGAACGCTTGGACGAGGCGCTGTGGGATCGACTGAGGGTGGATCGACTAAGGGTGGATCGACTAAGGGTGGGGAGACCATGGCCGAACAGACACGAGACACACCGACACAGCGGCTGATTGCGACCATGGCGAGGCTGCGCGGCCCGGACGGCTGTCCGTGGGACAAGGAGCAGACGCTCGAGTCGCTGAAGAAGTATCTTGTCGAAGAGAGCTATGAAGTGCTCGATGCGATCGAGTCCGGCGATGTCGAGCGGCACAAGGAGGAACTGGGCGACTTGCTTCTGCAAATCGCGTTTCAGTCGCAAATCCGCGAGGAGCAGGGCGATTTTTGCTTCGATGACGTGGCCGACCGAATTGTGCAGAAGCTGGTCCATCGGCACCCGCACGTTTTCGGCGACACGCGTGTGAAGGGCACACAGGACGTGCTGCGCAATTGGGAGACGCTCAAAGCGGCGGAGAAGGACAAGTCAGCCGGCACCGAACCGCTGGGCGGCATCCCCCGTCATCTGCCTGCGTTGCACAAGGCGCACAAGATCCAGACCCGTGCCGCGCGGGTCGGCTTTGACTGGACCGAAGTCCACGATGTTGTCGCGAAGATTGAAGAGGAACTCCGCGAGGTCAAGGAAGCCCTCAAGCTCGGCGATGCCGAGCAGTTGCGCGAGGAGCTGGGCGATTTGCTGTTCGCCGTTGTGAATCTGAGTCGGTTCCGAAAGATCAGTGCAGAGGAAGCGTTGGACCGAACGGTCGCCAAGTTCGCGCGGCGCTTCGGGGACGTCGAACGGCGGGTCCGGCAGAGCGGCAAACAGCTCGCCGATTGCGACCTGGCGGAACTCGACGCGCATTGGGAAGCGGTCAAGCTGGAAGAGAAGTCGGAAGAGGGAAGTCAGAAGCGAGTCTGAGATTTGAAACTTGAGATTTGAAATTCGAGGGAGGAAAGGCCGCATCGTCTAGTGACGCAGCGTGGCCCGGAACACATTTTATCCAATTTCCAATTTCCAATTTCCAATTTCCAATTTCCAATTTCCAATTTCCAGTCAGTATTCCTCCAGGTGGTTCCACTCGGCGTTTTCCAGCCAGCTCTGGGGGCGCGAGACGAATTCGATGATATTGTCGAGCAGGAAGCAGTGTTCCTTTTCTTCCGCGGCCAACTTGTTGAAGATCTCGCGCTGCGCGGGCACTTCGACTTCCTCCGCCTTCTCGATATAGAAATGCTCGCTCTTCCTCTCGATCTCCTGGGCCTTCTTGTACAGATCGATCTGGCTGATATGGAAGTTGAACTGGTTGTCGGCTTCCTTCATCGCGACAAAAACATTCTTCGCGTCGTTCAGGATGCCTGCTGCCGGGATTTCGGCGTCCGTTTCGTCGCGCATCCGGCGCAGGATCTGCCCGTGCCGGCGCTCCTGGTCCGCGAGCATGGAGAGGATCGTGGCCAAGCCGCTGTCGTTCGCCTTCTCCGCCAACTCCCGGTAGTAGGCTTCGCCGTCGGCTTCCATGTTGATTGCGAACTCAAATATGTCCATGCCCAACGCTCCTGACTCGTCGCGGCCTCAACGGATTCGCTATGGTGCCGCCCAGACTATGCGTGATCGGTCGTAATCTTGTCAAGCGGCGTATCCCTGGCGAAGAATTCGGCGAGGCCGGCAAGAAATGCCACTGCGGCCGCGACGCCCGCGGTGTAGAAGCCCCAGGCTGGATACCCTTCGAGCCGGAGTTCGTGAGCGAGCACGAGTTGCAGCGGAATCTGCGGCAGCGCGCCGAGCGCGGTGACGGCGGGCACGCGCCGCGAGGCCCGGAACAGGAAGCGGGCGACCAGCATGAAGGCCAGCAGACAGGCGGGCAGCACGGCGAGCAACCACTGCACCCAGCCCGGAAGCCATGTGTCCCGTATGACGAGCAGCAGAATGCCGACGAAAGAAATGGCCACACCGCCTGCCGCGTGGCAGCCGAAATGGAGCCACAGCGCGATTCCCGGACGAACGCGCGTGCGCACCGCCGCGAGGGCGCCCGCCGCCAAAGCCCAGGCGTAAGGATACACGATGGCCAGACAGACCGCCGCAAAGGCGGCGGACTCCCAGCCGTTCTCGACGGGGACCACGGCCTCGGCTGCCCAGACAAGCCGTCGGACCGGGGTGTTGAATGCCTGGGGCGGCAGGAAGAAGGATGCGGCGAAACACAGCAGGGCCGCGCACGTGACGAACCGTATCGCCCGCTTCATGGTGCCGGACTCCCTCGCAGAACGTTTCCTTGGGTCGCCTTCAACACGTAACACACAACATACGACATGCAACATTCAATCTGGCGATACAGCGAAATTCGGGATGTTGAATATTGACTGTTGCGTGTTGACTGTTGCCTCTTCATTCCCTCGCCTGCGCCGCCTGTGGGCGAGCGTTGCCCTTGAGGAAGAAGCCCAGCGCATTGACCAGGTGGCGTCCCTTGATTTTGGCCTTGCCTGGGTGCTGGACCTCGCGGTTTTTTCCCTTCGCAAAGATGTCGGTCGAGTGTCCGCCGTCGAAACTGAGCGCGTCCCACGCGCCCAGGTGGCGCATCAAACGCGCGAACTCCTCCATGTTCAGACCGCCGCTTTCCGCCGATCGGCCTTCGACGGCCAGGAACCATACCGTCTTTCCGTCCTGACTGACGCCCGCGCCGGCACGTGGGTGCCGGCTTCTGCTGATATAGCTGGTGTGCCCCTTGCTGAAGTTCTCGCGGTCGAATTCGATGTTGACCTTGCCGGCTCGGATCATGCGGGGGCCGCCGCCGATCGCCTGGTGCGCTGCCGGCTCGAGTTGTCCGGAGATCGTGATCGCGGAGCCGATCTTGAGATCCCCGCAACGCGCGGCCACGGCGGGTACGCACGTCAGGATCCACTGGCCGTCCTGAACCGGAATGACCTTGCTGGTGCGGATCAGGCCGAGGATCGTGCCTCGGTTCTCTCGCCCGAGCGTAAGGGGACCGGCCGCCTTGACGACAATGCCCAAGCCGCGCGTGAGCGCGACGTTCGGGCGATCGTAGCGCCGGGTGAAGACGCGAAAGCCCGGCTCCAGCCTGGGCGTGGCCGGCCGGTTCACGTGTGCCACACGATACCGGCGCGGATGTCCTTCGAATTCGATCGACATGCGCAGTCTCGGCAGTGCGACGCTCGGGACGCCTTGCGCGTCGATCAGCAGCGCAGACTTTTCGGTGGGCGAGAAGAACAGCTCGCCGTCTTCCGCGTGCACGCCCCACGGGCCGCCGTGCATGGTGCGCCTGTGGAAGTAGTCGCCGTTGATTGCGGCTACGGGCGCACGGCCGCTGGCGGCCAGCCGTTGCACCGTGTCGGCCAAGCGTTCCCGGCCCGTCGCTTGCAGCGGAGCAATCGCCACGCCGCCGGTTCCCAACTCGGCCTTAACGACATGGAACCGGAGCGGCGGACTCTTGCGTTCGGCGTGGGCGTACCAGACACCGGGCACCACTTGCTCGTAGGCCGGGACCGGGAAACTGGCGGCCCACAGCGCGTGTGTCCAAAGACCGAGCGCAACGCACAGCACGCTGCCTGCACGTGCGCGGGCAGCCTTGTCGCTCCGGCTTCCGAGACGGCTCATGAGAAGCAGTCCTTTCTCGCGGTGCCCGCGACGGGTGGATGCAGATAGATTGGACGCAGCGGTTCTGAGCGGATGCCCCGCCGTCGACGCCTCAGCACCGTCCGTCCCACCCATGCCGCAGTCGGCAAACATCGTTCCCCAATCAATGCAGCGTTGCCCGACCCGCAGTGATGCACCAGGACATCGGCGAGTCGGTCCCAGTCCGGCGTCGCCAACAGGGCGCCCGGTGGGACCCGACCCGCAACCGCGTCGGGTCGCGTCAGTTCCCACGTGGCGCCCGGCGCGAGTTCGCCGCTGTTCCCGTGGAAGAGCGCAAACCAGAGCCGGCCCCTCCGTGCGTCGCCGACAATGCCGATCGCGGCAGCATCTCGCTCCTCAGCCAACGCCTGTGCAAGCGCTTCGCCGCTGCTCACGCCGTAGACTTCAGAACCTGCCGGCAACCCGAACGCGCGGGCCGCCGCCACGGCGCCGCGCAGACCGGTGTAGGAACCCGGCCCCAATCCTACCGCATAAACCCGCACGTCGTCCAGCGTGACCTTGCCCATGCTCAGCAACCCCGGCAGCACAGAGAACAGATCCTCCGTATTCTCCCGCGTTGCCCGCCACCTGCGTTCGCCGAGTACCCGCTCGCCGCAGAGCAGGGCGACGCTGCCCTCAGCTGTCGACTGCTCGATGGCCAGGGTCAGTGGCTCGTCCCGGCCCTGGCCCGCGCGCGGCGCGCTGCGCTGCGCGGCCTGTGCAAGACGTGCTGGACGGGCATCGGACATAATCCTCTTCACATCATAGCCGTTGCACTGCTAAGATCAATTCAAGCTTTGCTCGGCTTTCTTGCGCCGATGCACGGTGCATCTGTTGCCGAACGGACAGCGTCAGACGAGCAGGAGGACAGGTATGGCGGTGAACTATGTCGAGAAGATTGATGGCCCGGTGAAGATCAACCATGTTTTGGCAAGCGTGTCCAACAAGACGGGGCTGGATACATTGGTGCCCGGCCTGCTCGAAGCGAATCCGGAGGTCAGGATCTTTTCGACGGGCGGCACCCACAATGTCATCAAGGAACTGCTTGGCGACAAGGCGGACCGCAATCTGACGCAAGTCTCGGCGTATACCGGTCAGCCCGAGATGCAGGGCGGCCTGGTGAAGACGCTGGATTTCAAGATTTACCTGGGCCTGCTCAGCGAGACGTACAATGACGCACACAACGCCGATATCGAGCGGCTTGACGCCGTGCATATCGATATGGTCGTGGTCAATCTCTATCCGTTCGCCGAAACGGTCGCAAAGCCTGACGCTACCGTGGAAATGGCCCGGGCGAATATCGATATTGGCGGCCCGTGCATGGTGCGGGCCGCGGCAAAGAACTATCTGCGGGTCGCTTCTGTGACCGACCCCGCCGACTACGAGCAGCTTGTCGCCGAATTGAAGGCCGGCGGCGCCACGCTTTCGCTGAGCCGCCGCTTTGAACTGGCCCGGAAAGCCTTCGCGCACACCGCGTCGTACGACACGGCCATTTCGCAGTATCTCGCGGGGCAGGATGCCGAGTCCGTGGCCGGATGCTACACGGTCGTGGGCTGAGCAGCCGTGTGGCGAAGCGGCCGGACGCCTCGCCTTTCACGCGGTACGGCCTGCGCGGGCTCAGCGCTTCGCGTCCAGCAGGCAGGTCAGCCAGGCGAGTGCAATCCAGAGTGCGGCCGCGGCCAGCGACGTTTGAGCCGCCAACTTGGCACAATCCGCGTACTCGGGGACCCAGCGCTCGCCGGTCTTTTGCACAAGCAGCAGTGCGATGCCGGCCAGAGCCGCTACGCCGCAGGCAATCACGGAGTGCCGCTTCGCATCCTCTATGGTCACGTTGCTCATGGCTTTCAGTCTGGCTGCCTCGAGTAGCTTGGCCGAAGAGGCGGGGCCAATTCAAGCACAAACCTTGCGTTTACCGCTTGATCTACAATGGACTCACACGGTATCCTGCTTGTGGCAGACCCGGGACAAGGAGCTTTGAGAATGCGTGTTGCCCTGCCTCCTGTTACAGCGCCGCGCCGGCCGTGCTCAGCAACGCTTGCCGCTGCCTGTGCCGGTGTGCTGATCGGGTTGCTCGGCTGCACCCGCACCGCGCGCGCGCAGAATGCCGTGAACCACGCGAAACCGCCTGCCCCCGTGGAGCTGTCCGATCGCGGTTACCTGCGCGTGGGGCGGCAACCGATTGAAGTCACGATTCCGCGTCAGCGCGTGACGCTGGATCGCGTGGTCAAGCTGCCGCTGATCACGGAGGACGACACAAGCTACTTTGTCGCACTCGAGAACACGAACGTATGCGCGTTTCCGAAAACGAACAACCGGCTCGAACCCGTCGCCCGTATTGGGGAGGGGAATATGGTCTTCTTCTTTCAGAAGGTCAGCTCCCAGAAGGCCCATCTGTCGATTCCCGCGGGCACGGAGCTCGCGGTGATCGATATCGAAGCCGGCGGCTACCGCGCGCGCATCGGCGGGCTCGGCGGCGTCGGTACGGTCTTTGTGCCCAAAGACGAAACGGGCGTGTCCCTGCACGACGAGAGCCTGTTGGAAGAGTATGAGCGCATCTCGGGCGCCAGAGCCAGGCAGCGTGAAGCCCAGAGAAAGGCGGCGGCCACACGTGAAGCCGAAGCCGCGAGGAAGACGGCGCATAAAACACACACGCGCGTGCCGACTCCCGGTGTCGCCGAGACGCCCGGTCGCGCGACGGAGCCCGGAGCGCGGCTCGCGAGCGTCAAGCCGCGAGAGAAAACGCCTGCTCCCGACCGGCCGCGCAGGCGAATCCTTGCCACCGTACCACGCGGCCCGCCACCGGATTTCCTCACGCCTTTTGCGGGCCGCTTCGCACTCAGCGCATTGAGCGCGATGTGGTCGCGTCTGTGCTCGCGCATCCATTGGATGACGATGGCGGTCGCCGACCCGCGTCTGGTGGCATGTTTCGCCGTGTTGCTCGGGACCTGTGTGGTCGGCCTGCTCTTCCTGCGGCTCCGGCGCGCCGGTTACCTTCGGTTCAGGGGTCTGCACGGCATGCCGAAACTCGGCGGTAAGGCCCGCCGTGAACTCGAACAACAGAGCGAAGGCAGGGAAATCTCCGGGTCGCTCGAACTCGTTTCGATCGTGGACCTCGTGCAGTTCCTGAACACAACACATCAGAACGGCACGTTGCTCGTGGGTGACCGTGCGGACCCTGCCGCCAAGGCTGTGTTCGTCGGCGGGCAGATCAAGTCGGCCAAGTGTGGGTTGTTTGACGGGGAGGACGCACTCTTTGCCATGCTGCGCGAGAAGGGCGGGCCTTTTGTCTTTTTCAAGGGCACCATCATGAGCGAGGGCAGGGAGATCACGAGCAAGACAACCAGCCTGCTGATGGAAGGGGTCCGACGCCTCGACGAAAACAGCCGCGTTGACGACAGTTCCGCGCCCAAACTAAAAGCACGTCTGCGCGAGATGCTTCGGAAAAAAGGCTAGCATGCGTGCTATGGTGTGTCGCCCTTCTTCACGGCGAACGGCTGGGCGTTCTCGGCAATCTTGAAGGTCACGGGCTGGGACGAGGCGTCCGCGGCGTTCTGCTTCATGACTTCTTCGAGCAACGTGCCCAGCTCCAGGCATGTCTTCTCCGTGTAGAGCTTCACGAGTCCCGGCGTCGTCTCCTTGCCGAACAGCACAAGGATCAGAATGTCGAAGACCGTGCTCTGGATGTAGATGTTCGCGCGTTCGCCCTGATGAAAAATGGAGTGGAACTCCGGCTCGCCGATCATGCGGGCCAGTTCACGTGTGGCGCAAAAAGAGCCGGCCGCCAGGGCCGCAACGTTGTCGATCGTGCCGTCCTGGTCCTGGCTTGTCTGCGCAATGATGTTCCCGCCTCGATCGCTCATGAACACGGACTTCGCCTCCGCCTGTACGGAAAGATCGTGCAGCGCCGAGTGCAGCTTCTTGCTCTGTGCTTCGCTTATGGCAAAACCACTCATGATGACTAAGAATCGGCAGATACGCTTACGTCGCTAGGCACGTCGACGACCGGCATGTTGTTCTCTTCGATGAACTTGGCGATCACCAGGCGTGAGATCAGATTCAGACTCTCGAATATGCCGACACCCTCCGTTGCGATCGATTCAAAAAAATGGACTTTCGCCTCCCGCCTGTTCAACGAGAAATCCATGTAGTAGGACGGCGCGACGCTCGGCAGGTCCCGCTTGTTGTATTGCAGGATATAGGGCACGTCGTCGAGCTTCATGTTCTGTTTCGCGAGATTCTCCTCCATGTTCTGGAAGCTGTCCACGTTCGCGCGCATCTCGCTCCACTGTGAGTCGCCGACGAACACGATGCCGTCCACGCCGTTGAGAACCAGGCGTCGTGTCTCGTTGTAGATCGGCTGGCCGGGCACCGTATAGAGCTGGAACTTGGAGGTGAAACCGCTGATGATATCTGACTTCAGCGGAAGAAAATCGAAGTACAATGTGCGATCCTGTTGCGTCGAGAGCATGGTCATTTGACCCTTGACGTCGTCGGGAATCGAACGATGGATACACTCCAGGTTCGTCGTCTTCCCGCAGCGCGGTGGACCGTAATAGACGATCTTGAACGAGATCTCTTTTCTGGCGAAATTGACGAAGGACAACGCTCTCGCTCCCTGCACGCTGCGCCTTCTCTGCGCAGCTTCTCCTGCCCCTTCTGCCCCACATATTACCCTTGTCATGCGGGGATGTAAATACCATAATGCTGCAATACGACGGAAGAATCTCCACTTCGGCAGTGGAAGACCTGGACAACCCGTTCCAGACGTGCTTGGTGTCTTTGGGTGTCTGCAAGCAGCGAGGAGAGACGGCCATGCCGCTTTTTGACCGATTTCGAAAGAAGAAGAGCGCGGAGGAGGCCCCGGCCGAGGCCGAGGCCGAGGCTGAGGCCCCACAGCCTGAGGACGCCGCGGGAACCGAAGCGGTGACGCAGCCGGCCGCCGCGGCAAGCACGCCGACAGCAACGCCGGCCGCCGCGCGCGCGGCAGGTTCGTCCGAGGAGCCGGGCCTTGACGATATCCGATCGGCCCTGCAGGAGATCAGCGAGGTCCTGGGCCAGGGCGAACAGGAACAACCGGAAGAAGCGGCAAGCGCGGAGGGCGCCGTATCCGTGAACTTGCCGCTCGCCGAGGTCCTCAAGCTGCTGCCCCCCTCCCATCTGGCCGAAGGCAAGGGACCGGCCGATCCGTCCCAGACCGTGCCGGTCGTTGTTGCCGGGCTTTACGAGCAGTTGGCGGCAGGCCTTGTCTCGGTGAAGGTCTCGAGCATCATCAAGGGGATCCCGTCGGATCTGCTCTCGGCCGCTGCATTCGAAGACAACACGACGAGTGTTGAGTTGCCGCTGCCTCTTGTGGTTTCGCTTGTTGATCCGCAGGAACTCACGAAGCGGACCGCCCAGAAGCCCGTGAAGTACGATATCGCGCATCTGCCCAGTCCGTTTGCGCGTACGCCGTTTGCGTCGGCAAGCACGGGCGCGCAGCCGCTTGAGCCCGGGGCTTCGATTCAGCCCCCGTCCCCGCAGGAGACGCCCGCGCCCGCAGCGGAGGAGCCTGCCGCCGCGCCCCCGCCGCCGCCCGCGCCGGAACCTGCCGCGGAACCTGCCGCGGTGGCACCGGCCGAGCCCGCGCCGGAACCTGCCGCGGTCACGCCGGCCGAGCCCGCGCCGGAGCCGGCCGAGCAGCCCGTTGAGCAGCCGGCTGTGTCGGCTGCGGAGGAGCCTGCCGTATCGGCGCTCGATCAACAAGTGGCGGAGATGAAGCGTGAGGTTGCGGCGGTTATGCCCGAGGCGGAGCCGGCTGCGGCGGCGGAGGAACCGGCTGCGGCTAAGCCGGCGGAAGGCGCAGCGGTGCCGTCGGCAGCGGTGGAAAAGGCGCTGGAGGCGATTGCGGCGATTGCGGAGATCGAGAAGACGACCGGGGATGCGACTGAGGAGACAGGCGGGATCGGGTTGGCCGGCGTTGAAGAACGGCCCGTGGGTTCCACGGCGGTCGAGGAGCCGCCTGAGTCCGCGGCAGCGGAAGAGCCTGCCGCCGCACCGGCTCCGGAATCGCCGGCGGAACCGCCGGCGGAATCGCCCGCGGAAGCGGGGTTGGGGCTTGGCGCGGTCGAAGAGCAGCCTGCGGACCAGGATTCGGTCCAAGCGGCAGCGGCACCAGCCGCGGAGCCTCAGGACGCCGCCGAGGCTTCACCCGCTGCATCGGATTTTGGGTTGGGTGCGGTGGAAGAACAACTCGTCTCCGCAACCGAGGAGCCCGAAGAAACGACCGCACCGGGCGCCGTTGAGGAAGCGCCTGCGGCACCCGACCTGGGGCTTGGTGCGATCGAAGAGCAGCCTGTGGCCGCGGACTCGGCCGAGGAGACAGCGGCGCCGGCCGCGGCGGAACCCACGGAACCCGCTGCCGAATCGCCCGTTGCATCGGATTTCGGGTTTGGTGTGGTCGAAGAGCAGCCTGTGGCCGCGGACTCAGCCGAGGAGACAGCGGCGGCGCCGGCCGCGGCGGAACCCACGGAACCCGATGCGGACTCGCCCGCTGCATCGGATTTCGGGCTTGGTGTGCTCGAGGAGCAGCCTGCGGCCGCAAGTTCGGTCGAGGCGGCGGCACCGGCCGCACCGCCGGCGGAACCGCCCGCCGTGCCGGACCTTGGGTTTGGCGCGGTCGAAGAACAGCCTGTGGGCGAACGCTCGGTCGAAGAAGTGGCGGCACCCGCTGCAGCGCCCGCGGAAGCCGATGAGGAACCGCCCGCGGAAGCCGATGAGGAACCGCCCGCGGAAGCCGATGAGGAACCGCCTGCGGAAGCCGATGAGGAACCGCCTGCGGAAGCCGATGAGGAACCGCCCGCGGAAGCCGATGAGGAACCGCCCGCGGAAGCCGATGAGGAACCGCCCGCTGCCCCGGATTTCGGACTTGGTATAGCCGAAGAGCAGCCTGTGGCGGCTGCGACGACCGAACAAGAGGAGGCGCCGGCCGCCGCAGAGCCGGCGGAAGCTCCCGCTGCCGCGGTGACGGAACAGGTTGCGCCCGAGCCGCCGCCGCTGCCGCCGCCGTTACCGCCGTCCGCGCCCGCTGCGGAGGAGGCCCCGCCCTCGCAAGTCGAGCCCTCAGAGATCGCGGCCGCGGCCGCGGCCGCCGCAGCGACAGGTGCCGCTGTGCTTGGCGAGCAGGAGCCCGCCCCGCCGCAAGCGACTCCGCCGCCGCTGCCGACCGAAGCCGAACCGGCCCCGGCGCAAGCCGAACCGGACTCGGCCGAGGAGCCGGCGAAGGAATATATCCCTGAGAAGCTGGAACCGCATGTAGTGGAGCGCGTAGGCGGTGTCGATTTGAATGCGGGCAGCGTCGAAGACATCATGCAGCTGGACGGGGTGACCCGGCGTATTGCGCGCAGCATCGTGAAATATCGCGAGGAGCACGGGCCGTTCCGGGATATCTTCAGCTTGCGCAAGGTGCCGCTGGTCGGGGCCAAGGCGTTTCGCGACATCACGGGCATGCCCTACAGCAAGAAAGGGCACGATCGGCGCGAGAAGTTGGCCAAGCTCCTCAAGATTCCGGTCACCGAGGTGGGACGGCTGCGCAATGTCGCCGAAGCGTTCTCGCGCAGACCCGGCTTCGCCGGTTGCGTGATTTGCGACAAGGACGGTTTCCTTATCGCGCAGGGCCATGCGGAGAAGTTTTCCGAATCCCTCAGCGCGGTCGCGCCGCAGTTGTTCAAGAAGATGCTCGAGTATCTCCAGTCGGTTGACATTGAGGCGATCGACATCGCGATCTTTTTCGCCGGTGATTTCCCGCTGACCTTTGTGCGCAGCGGCGACCTGTACTTCATCGCCATTCTTGAGCAACGCAAGCTGACCAAGACTCAGGTCAAGTTCGCGCAGCGTGTGGTTGAGGAGGTCGAGTGGCTGCTCAGTCGGCGCGGCTATATCGGCATGACCGCATAACGCTGTGCTCGTTGCGCCAGTGCTCGAATCGTCGGTGCTGCCCGCGTGGGATCGGTCCTTACTGCTCTGTTCTCCGTAAACGAACTGCGCGGGCCTGCGTCTGCGCCGCGAGCTTTGATGAGGAACAGTCGGATTGCGACAGACCATGAAAGTATTCGCAGAACCGGACGACATGCAGGCGGAGTCGTTGCGCTTGCGTCGGGAAGGCGTGCGGATCGGGTTGGTGCCGACGATGGGGTACCTGCATGAGGGGCATTTGTCGCTGGTGCGCATAGCACGCGAACATTGCGACGTCGCCGTGGTCAGCGTGTTCGTCAACCCGACCCAGTTCGGGCCCGGCGAAGATCTTGACTCGTACCCTCGCGATTTTGAGCGGGACCGGCGGCTTTGCGAGCAAGCGGGTACGGCGATCTTGTTCTGTCCGTCGGCCGACTCGATGTATCGGCCGGCGCACAGTGTGTATGTGCAGGAGGAGTCGCTGTCGCGCGGGCTCTGCGGGGCGTCGCGTCCGACTCATTTCTGCGGGGTCACCACGGTTGTCGCGAAGCTGTTCAACATTGTACTGCCGCATGTGGCCGTGTTCGGCCGCAAGGATGCGCAGCAGGCGCGAATCCTCGAGAGGATGGTGCGTGACCTGAACTTCCCCGTCCGGCTCCTCGTCGGCCCCATCGTTCGCGAGCCCGACGGCCTCGCCATGAGTTCGCGGAATCGGTACTTGTCGCCGCGCGAACGCCGCGACGCGTTGTGTCTGCGCAAGGCGCTGCTGGAGACGGAGCGTTTGTACGGCGAGGGCGAACGCAGCGCGGCCGCGCTGCGGGCGCGCATGGAAACGATCATTCGCCAGGTCGACTCGGCGACTATTGACTATCTTGCCGTTGTGGACTATGAAAACCTGCAGCCGCTCGAGACAGTTGACCGACCGGCTCTGGTTGCCGTTGCGGCAAGAGTTGGCGCGACGCGGCTGATAGACAACACATTGATCGGCATTGAGGAGAACGAAGAATGACGCACCAACGAATTCGGCACACGGCCTCGTGTGTTCTGCTGCTCGGTCTGCTGGCTTGCGGGTGCGGGCGAGGCAAGGCGACCAGCGAGCTCGAACGGGCGGTCACGAACATGACCGCGCTCCTGAAGCAAGACCGCGTCGAGGAGTTCCTTGCGGCGTACGTACGGCCGGAGGTCCTGGCGCGGTACAAAGAACGGCCGGGCAGATACGATCGGTTCCTCAGGGATTTCCGGGAAAAGGAACAGGCTGGACTACTCGCCGATCTGCAGCATGCCGCAAGCCTGGAGCCGCAAATCAACGAGCAGCGGACGATGGCCGATTTTGCGGGGCAAGCCCTTTCCCGCACGCGCAGGTTCGTGCGGATTGAGGGACGTTGGTATATCCTCCTGTGAAGGAAACAAGGAGGCCCGCCGTCGCTATCCCTGCCGCGCGGCTTGGGATGCCTGCGCCGGCCTGTCCTCCGAGACAGCCTCCACGGCCTCGACCAATGCCCGCAGGATGCTGTCCGGTACTGCGCCGACTGCGGCGTGGCGGACGCCTTCGAAGTCCTGTCGTTCGTCCGGCTCCGCGCACAGGACGACAACGCCGGTGTGTGGTCGCAGTTTCGTGATCGCGCGCAGCAGCCCGGACGAATCGGGTCCCAGCAGTTCATCCTCGATGACCAGTGCGTTCAGCTCGTCGTCCTGCTGCACGCGAGCAAGCGCGGCGTCGGTCGTTTCCGCCAGCTCGACTTCGGCCGGGGTCTCGCGCAGTCGCTGCTCGATCGCATGTCGAGCCGCGGCCGTAGCCGCGATCATGACCGACCAGCCGTCGACGTGTTTGTCGAGGTCCTGGGCGGGCGCGGCGGAAGGCGTCAGATCCAGGGCCGCGTCCGCGTGCGGCAGGCACAGCCGATAGACGCAGGGTCCCTCCGGCAACTGCAGCACGTCGAGCCGACCGTCCGCCTCGTCGAGGATCGAACGAACCACCGACTCGATAACGCCGGCGTCCTCCCGGGTCGGTTGCAGCTGCAATGGCTTCGTGCCCCGCGGTTCCGGGCCCTGCGAATGCGCCGCATGCGCGGAAATAAGAATGACGGCGGCGAATCGAGATTCAACGCCGGCCAGATGATCGGTGCCAGGCTTGCTGAGACTGATGCGCAGAACGCCGTGCATGGCGAGCCCGTCGGCCGCCAGCAGGCCGAGACTCAGCACCGCTTGTTCGATTTGAGCGGGGGCCAGCGCCACGGGCGGGAATTCCATGGTCTCGCCGGGCCCCGGCGGGGCGGGATCCTCGAGGCCGGCGAGCTCCAGACCGGTTGTCTCTGCGAGCGCGTGACGCAGCAATCGCGCGGCGTTGGCCAGGCTCTCAAGCAGATTCGTGCTGAGCGCGGCGCCCTGCTCCGGTTTGCCCAGATCCAGGAGTTGTCGGGCCAGAGCCGTTCCTTTTCGGGCCGCCTTGGCGATTGTCTCGAGCGAACCGCGTGCCTGAGCGGGCAGGGCAGGCTCCCGCCCGAGCAAGTCGGTGTGTCCGAGGATACCGCACAAGATGTCGTCGAAGTCATGCGCCACGCCCCTGGCGATGCGGCCGATGAGCCGTTGGCGTGCGGAATGCTGAGCGCGAATCTTGAGTCGTCTCATCTCCGTTACGTCGCTGAGCAATACGAGGCTCAGGCCGCCGGACGGTTCCGCGCGGAAGCGGACGGTCCGAACGCCACGCTTGGCATACAGTACGTTCTTCTCGATTTCACGCGGGCTCCGCAGGTCGAGCAGCAGGCGCAGATCCTCGGCTGTGACGCAAGGGAAGACTTCCCGGAGTCTCGCACCCGAGCTGAAGGGTGAGGGGGCAAGCCGTCGCGCCGCGGGGTTCGCGCCATTCACCCGCCCCTTCCCGTCCAGCACGAGCAGGCCGTCGCTCAGATAGCCCATTTCTTCCACGAATCGATGGATCCGTTTCATGCTCTCGGAGCGTATGGCCCACACGCCCAGCGCGCCCGCCAGAAACATGAACCCGACGGTCAGTGCCCAGATCGCCCAGGATATCGATTGAATCGCGGGATCGCCGCCGGGCGTCTCCCCGATCTGGTCGTCGATGTAGGCAATCAGGGAGCGCGCCGCGATCGCGGCAATGGCAAACAGAAGCACCAACAGGACCGCGTACTTCCAGATGTCCTGAGGCAGCCATTGCATACGAGGAGTATAGCCGGCGGCCGGCGCTTTTGCACGAAAGAAAACCGGGCCCGCGCTTTCGCGCGGGCCCGGCCGTTTCACGGGGAGGGCGGTGGAGAAGTGATCAGTGATCAGTGATCAGTGATCAGTGACTTCCTTCTACCGTACGCTTTCCAGTTCGCGCTGCGCCATGTGCTTGTGAATCAGGCGGCCGTTTTCGGGGATGCCGTCCTCGCGAATCAACGTGTCGGGATTCGCGAGACCGACGGTCACGAAGATGATCGTCTCGTTCTGCGTCTTTGTCTTGCTGGTGTGCGAGAAAAGATACTTGCCGATCAGCGGAATATCGCCGAGCAGCGGCACCTTCTTGATCGCTTCGCGATCCTGGCTTTCCGTCAGGCCGCCGATCGCGACCGTGTGCTTGTTCTGCAGCGTGAACATGGTCTGGATCGTCTTCTCGGCGGTGACCGGGAAGGTGATTCCGTCGGGCGCGACCTTGTCGCGAACGAACCGTCGGAGCGACGGCTCGATCTTCACAGTGATGTTGTCTTCGGTGTTGACCGTCGGCGTCACGTTCAGGTCGATACCGAAGTCGAAGTACTTCTGGTCAGGGTCCAGAACGTAGGTGGTCACCGGTGCGCCGCTCTCGGGCGTGGTGGTTTCGCCCTTGATGTTCGGCACGCGCTCGCCGATATGGATGGTGGCCGTCTCTTCGTTTGCCACAATGATCTTCGGATTCGAGACGACGTCTACGCCGTCGGTCTCCTTCAGTGCGCTCAGAACGAGCTTCAGGTCGCTCATGGTCAGAACGGCGGAGCGGATTTCTTCGCTCTCGAACGGGACAATCAGGTCCATGGTCATCTTGCCCTCGTCCAACTGGGTCATTGTAACGTTGTTACCTCGGACCATCGATTCGCCAACGCTTTGGCCGTATTGATAGGTGCCCATATCCGTGTTCCAGACACCTTGGTTGTTCTGCAGGTCGAATCCGCGGTTCCACGCCATGCTCTGCGAACCGATGCTGCTCCGCGAGCTGATATCGGACCGGCGATGTGTCTCCTCGTACTCGCTCTTGAGCCCGGCGGCGGTCACCGAGAAGTTCTGGAGCATGCCCCAGTTCACACCGAGATTCCGGATTGCCGAGTCGTTGAGCTCGACAAACTTCGCCTCGATGAAGACCTGCTTGCGTGGTTGGTCAATGGTCTTGATGACTTCCTTGATGTCCTTGAGTGTCGTCGCGGTGGCCCGCACGATCATCCCGTTGCGCGACGGGTACTGTACGGCGCTGCCGCCGCCGAGCAACGGCTTGATCACCTTGTGCACGTCCGAGACGCGCGCATATTTCAAGAAGAACGTTTCGATGAGCTGCGGCTCAGGCGCGTCGGGCGGTCTCGGCACGATACTGTAGACTTCGGTGTCCGGGATTTTCTCGATCAGCGCGAGCCCGTGCATGTCGAGAATTGCCGTGAGCGCCGGTTTCCATTCGACGTCTTCGAGGTTCACGGTGACGGAGCCCTGCAGGTTTGTGCCGGAGGCAATGATGTTTGCGCCGGAGATGCGTGTGAACATCTGGACCACATTGCGCAGGGGCACCTTATCGAGCGTGACCGTGATGAGGTTCGTGTCCGGCTGCTCTTCCGTCAACTCCGCCGTTTCTTCCTCCATGCCTTCCTCGGGCGCCAGGACGATCGGTGTAATCTCTTCGGCGGCTTCCGGCAGGACTTCTTCGATCACGGGGTCCGGCGCCTCGCCGACGGGTACCATTTCCTCGCCGCCCAGCTCCTCGGGGGCAATGATCGGCGCGAGCGCGTCCACACCGGCCTCGTCGATCGGTTCCAGCGTTTCGGACGCGGGCTCGGCCGTCTCCGGTTCTTCGACGAGCGGCTCGATCTCCACGGCAGGCATTTCGGGCGCGACGACCGGCGCCGCCTCCTCGGCTACCGTCTCGACGGCCGGCTCTTCGACCGCGACCTCCGGGAGATCCTCGACGGCGACGGCCGGCTCTTCGACCGCGACCTCGGGGAGATCCTCGACGGCGACGGCCGGCTCTTCGACCGCGAGCTCGGGGGCCGGCTCCATTTCGAGCGCTTCGATTGCGGCTTCCGGCGCAATCTCAGGCGCGATGTCGGCCGGCCCGGCCGGCACGGAGCCTTCCGTTTCGGCCGCCGCCGTCTCCGGATCCAGCGTTTCCTTGAGATTGTCGGGCACGGCAGGCCGCGTTTCCGGTTTGGAGATCTGCGGTGCCGGCACCTTCGGTACCCTTGTTGCGGGCACCGCCGGGTCCTCATCGGTCGCCGGGATCGCGGCGGCCAGCGTCGTCGTGTCGGCGGCCGTCTCGTTCCATGTCTGAGCGCTGCCGGCAGGGCGCACACCCCACAGGACGAGCATGACGATGAGCAGGGGAAGCAGTTGTCTCGTTGTCTTCATAGCTACCTCGTGTTTCGGTTCCGTTCTCCTCTGCCAACTCTTTCGCTACTTAGGGAAACTGTTGTATCCAGAATCCGGCGGTACTGCCCATGATGTACCATGCGCCGTTGCCGTAGACCGCGATATCGGTGAAGCCGTCGCCATCGTAGTCGCCGGGCACGGGCACGGCGCCGGACCAACCGAATTGCCGGACAGTGAAGCCGAGCGTGGAGCGCATGATGTACCACGTCCCGCTCGGTTGGTCGTAGAGGGCAAGATCCGCGCTGCCGTCCCCGTCATAGTCGGCCGGCACGCGCCAGGGGCCGTCCCACCCGAACTGGCGGGCGGCGAACGGCGAGGCCGAGCCCAGGATATACCATGTGGCGCCCGGCCCAAACACGGCCAGGTCCGCCCGGTTGTCGTTGTCGTAATCGGCGGGAACCGGGGCAGCCTGCGACCAGCCGAATTGCTGGGCGAAAAACCCGTCCTGCGAACGCAGCAAGTACCATGTGCCGGACGGCTGGTCATAGACCGCGACGTCCGCACGGCCGTCCGCGTCGTAGTCGGCCGGTACCGGAGTGGGGCCGTCCCAGCCGAATTGGACCTGGGTGTAGCCGGCCGTGCTGCGGAGGATGTACCACATGCCGCCGGGCCCAAACACCGCGAGATCGGTCTTGCCGTCGCCGTCATAGTCGGCTTGGACCGGGGCGGCCGCCCACCAGCCGAACTGGACAAAGGCAAAGTCGAGCGAGGAGCCGAGCAGATACCATGTACCCACGGCCTGATTGTATCGCCAGGGATCGGTCCTGCCGTCGCCGTCGAAGTCGTCCACGGCGTTGCCGGGCGCGAACAGGGGTCCCTCGTTCCCGAACCGCAGGAGTCGATGGTTGCCGGTATCGGCGACATAGACGTTGCGGAACACATCCTCGACGACCCCTTCCGGCGAGATGACCACGCCGCCGCCGAAGAACTCGCCCCAATTGCCCGCGGCGTTGCGTTCCATCACGCGGCTGGTGCCCGTGTCGCAGACGAACAGGTTCGTCGAGCCGCCGGCCGCCAGGCCGGTGGGGCGGTTCAACCCGTCATCGGTTGACGATCCGATCACCTCGAGAAACGCGCCGTCCCGGGTGAATTTCTGGACCCTGCTCGGTCCGTCGGGCAGCGCATGGTCGGTAACATAGACGTTGTCGTGCTCGTCCACGGCCACGCCGTTCGGCGTGCGCACTTCGCCCGGATCGAAACCGGGCCCCGCGAAGATCGACCATTGGCCGGTGGCGGCGTGGCGCTTCTGCACACGGTTGTTGTAGTGGTCGGCAACATAGACGTTTCCGAGTGAATCCACCGCGACCCCGAACGGCCCCTCGAATTGGCCGAGCCCGAGCCCGTGCGTGCCCCACTGCTGAAGGAAGGCGCCCGCGGCGTTGAACCGCTGGATCCGGTGGTTGTTCGCGTCGGCAACGTAGACCGTCTCGTCCGGGCCGACCGCTACGTCAAACGGCTGGTTGAACAAGCCGGGCATGCTGCCGCGCCCGCCCCAGGCGGACCACGAACGCGTGATGCGGTTGTATACCTGGACCCGGTGGTTGCCGCTGTCCGCGACGTAGACCTTGCCGCCGGCCCCGGCCGCCATGCCGCGCGGCACGTTGAATTCGCCGAGGCCCTGCCCGAACCTGCCGATCGCCTCGGCCTGGTAGTAGGTCTTGGTCAGGTCCGCCAGCACGTTTGCCGTGAAGGTCGTGGAGAAGGTCGTGGGCGTGATCCAGTCCTCGATCTCCCGGAATGTGACGACATAGTTGGTCCCGACCGACAGGCCTGTCATCAGGAAGTCGCTGTCCAGCCAGGAACCGTCGTTGATTCGCCATTGCGCGCCAAGCGCGATGATGGCCGCCGGTTCGATGTGAACCCGGAGGCTGGGACTGCCGAACTCTTCGGTATAGTATGCGGTGTGGTACGTGGTGTTTCCGCCGAGCACCGTCAGGTTCGTGTCGGACGGCTTCATCCACCCGCCGACATCCGAGAAGGACACCACGTGTGCGCCGGCCGCGATGTTGCTGACGATCACGCCGCTGCTGAGCCAAGTGCCGCCGTCCACGCGCCACTGTCCGCCGCCCGAGCGGGCCTCGGCCGGTTCGATGAACACCTGCATCGAGCCCCGCTGCGCATAGGTTCGCGTGATCGTGATGGTCATGCCGTTGGTCAGCGTGAGGCTCTCGTTCGGGGGCGCAACCCAGTCCGTGAGCCCCTTGTAGAGGATGTCGACGGTCGGATTGATCTGGTCGGGGAACTGCACCTGCTCGCCGCTGTCGCGCCAGCTGCCCAGTCCCTGCGCCTGCCACTGGGCGCCGTCGATCACCGCCTCGGGCGGCTCCAGGTTCACGCGCAGCCCCGCGGGCGCGATGATGGCGGTCTCGGTCGAGAACCGGACGTTGTTCACCATTTCGCCGGCGTGCACCCATTCGACCATCCAGTCGCGCGTGAACGTGAAGTCCTGCGGGCCGTGCGGCTGATGGTACTGGCCGAACGCGAACGTGGCGTCCGTCGCCTGGGCGTCGTCAAACCGGAGGTAGTTGACCAGGTTAGCACTCGCGCCGTCGACGGTTCCGTCGAGATTGTCGGTGATCTGGACCGATGTCCGTACGGATTTCCAGATCCGCATTTCGTCGATCAGCCCGTTGTAGTTCTCGCCCAGCCGCACAAACGTTTCGCCGCCCTTCCCGTTCAAGGGGGGCGCCTCGCTGTTGGTCAGGCCCGCGATCATGATGCCGTTTGTGTAGACTCGCAGGATCGAGGTCACCGCATCGTAGCTGGCGGCAAGATGCGTCCATTCGCCGGCCGGTAAGTCGCCCGCCTGCGCGCGGAAAAGCAGGCCGCCAACGGTCCTGTAGCCGGCATAGACTTCGAGCGTGCCGCCCACTTCGTCGAGCCCGAGCTCGTAGTTCACGGCGTTGACGCCGCCGCCCAGCGCCTGGACGGACCGGCGTATGATCGTGCCTTCGCCGCCCAGCGTGCTCGCCGGGTTGACCCACGCCTCCAGCGTCCAGGACGGGAGCCGCTGGTACAGCGAGTTGGGGATGCGCACGTAGTCGGTCGCCGCGCCGTCGAACTCCATGCACAACGCACTCACCGGGTCGGCGGGATCGGCAGGACTCGAGCCGTTGTTCAACTCGTCGCTGTCCGTGACACTGTCGTCGTCCGTGTCGATCATGTCCGGACGGCTGTCCTCCTGCTGCTCGATCAGGTTGACGACACCGTCGCCGTCAAGGTCCTCTTCGCGGTCGAGCACGCTGTCGGTGTCCGTGTCTTCGGCGTTCGGGTTGGTGCGCGACCAGTACTCGTAGATGTTGTGCAGCTGATCGCCGTCCGGATCGCCTGTCGCGCCGTCGTTACCCGCGGCGGAGTACGGGTCGAGATGGTTGATCATCTCCCAGCCGTCCGGCATGCCGTCTCCGTCGCTGTCGTCGGCGCCGCGCACGTCGACACCGCGGATTCTGGCAAAGTCGTTCGAGTCGGGGCCGTAGCCGGCCGTCAGCGCGAACCCGAAATCGCCGTAGGTGCGATCCATGCTCACGGCGTTCTGGAGCCCGCACTGCGCCTTGCGCGCGAAGTCTTCGGCCGTTGTGCCGCCGTCGTCGAACCGGTAGTAGGCGAGCAGTCCCGTCGAATCTTGCGGGACCAGCTTCGTTCGATACGTCTCAACCTGGGCGGGCGTGCGCGCCACGCCCCAGATTCGGACTTCATCCATGCGTACCTGATTGACGAACGAGGCGTCCGGCGACTCGCCGATCGTCGGTGCGCGCCAGCTTGTGAAGGTGCGGTTGCACAGGCCGTCCTCGTAGATCTGCTGTTCCTGCACGAAAATGCCGTCGATGTACAAAGCCAGGCTGTTCGCCGCGTGGTCCCAGACGCCCGCGATGTGAACCCATTGGTTCGCGGGAATGGCGAGTCCGCTGACGGCATATCGGAACCCGGACAGCGTGTCGAAGCTGATTTTCGGCACGTCGTTGGTCAGCTCGAGCCGGAAACAGACGAGCCCGTTCGTCGGGCCCGGGCAGTTCACGAGGTAACCGGACCGTCCGGTCGTGTTCAGTTTGACCATGCATTCGACGGTCCAGTCACGGCGGTGCAGGAGCGGGCGGTAGCCGCCCGCGGGACTGCCTTCGGGGTCCGGGATCACCATGCCGCCGGCCGCCGTGATCAGGGCCGAACGGCGGATGAACGGATGCATGGAGTGGACCGGGCTGGTCCCGACGTCGCTGCCGGCATACTGCTCCTGGATCTCCGTGTCGTCGTTGCGGCCGTCATCGTCGGTGTCGGTGCCCGTATCTGCGCCGAGACTGATTGTCGGCAGCGCTGCGCCCAGCGTCGTGTTCGTGCCGGGTACCCCGCCGCCAACCGTCCAGAAGTTGGTGGACACGTAATAGTAATCGCCGCGCGCGACGCCCGCACCCGGGAATGTGCTGATCGGGCGCCAGTTGTGCTGGTTGGGGTTCGTCTCGTCGCCGGTCCCGTTGATGTACGGCTGGCTCGATGCACGGTCGCCGTCCTGACCATAGTACTCCTGGGAGTTGATCAGGTTGTCGCCGTCCGGGTCGCCGCCAAACCCGTTATCGAATACGGTCGAACCGTCGTCGCACGGGTCCAGACCGTGCTCGACCTCCCAGCCGTCGGGCAACAGATCGACGTCCGTGTCCGCGGAACGCGGGTCCGTCCATTCCTGGTTCTGCAGTGCCGCGAAATCGTCACCGATCTTCGGCTGCGTCGCGCCGAGTGCCAACGGCGGCGAAAAATCGCGCAGGCCGTTCCCGTCTGTGTCAGGCAGGGCGATCCGGCCCTGCAGCCAAATGTCGTTGGTGCCGCCCTCGCGCAGCTCCAGCAGCAGGCACTGTTCGCGGTAGCTCGTCAAGCCGTCCTGGTCCGGGTCGCCCGCCGCGTTCTCCGCGGATTTCGGGTTCGTGCCCGTCCCGCCCTTGTTCCAGGCCGCTTCGAAACTGTCGATCAGCGAGTCGTCGTCGGTGTCGACGTCGATCGGCGACAGATGGTCGCCGCTGCCCGCACTCTGCGCGATGCCCGGCGCCTCGCCCGGATCCTGCTTGAGCCGCGGCGTGTCGTCGATGCCGTTGTATTCCTGCGCGTTCAGCAGACCGTCGCCGTCCGGGTCCATCGCCCAGTCGTTCGTTGTCGGGTCCGTCCCCGTGCCGACGGCGTGGTTGTCCCATTCCCATTTGTCGTCCATCAGGTCCCCGTCCGTGTCCCAGTCGGTTGGGGCCAGAAAGCCGCCGAGCAACGTGCCCGAGTTGTTGATGGCGATGTTGAACTCCTGTTGGTTCAGCAAGCCGTCCCTGTCGAAGTCCGTAGCGCCGGTCTCGTCCAGGTCGTTGAACCAGTGGACTTCCCACCAGTCATCCATGTTGTCGAGGTCGGAGTCGTCCACAATCTCGACGTTGAAGCCCGCCACGCTCTCCCCCTCAGAAATCGTGGCGTCTTGCGGAATATTGCGCGGCTCGCCCTCATCGTATTGCTGGTCGCCGTCGCCGTCGATCCACGCCACGACCGAGTAGCTGCCGTCCGGCAGCGTCGAGCCCAGGCTGTACGCCCCGGGGTCGCCCGCCAAAGGAAGCGAGACCACGGCCGTCAATACGTTTGAATCCAGAGGCGGCCCGACAATCGAACCGCCCGCGCTCCAAATGCCGACGATCGCCTGGCCGTTGCCCGACCCGTCGCCCGGCGGGTTCAAGACGTCGTTTCCCCACGTCGAGTCGCAGGTCACGTAGCCCGAAATCGTCTGCGCCGCCAGCCTGGAAGGAGCCAACAGGACCATGCACAGGCCGGCAAGCAGCAGGAGAATCACACTGTAGTGCAGGTGCAGCTTCTTCATGGTCCCGCTCCTATTGCTGAATGACGACGGCCATCGCCGGTGTGCCCACGCTGTCCGTGCAGATCACAACGTTCGCCCCTACCGTCGCGCCGTTTCGTACGTATACGGCGTCCTGGCCTCCGCCCATAATCGTGCCGAGACTGATGTCCCCTACGCTCCAGGCGTACGGCTCGATCCCGCCTTCAACCGTGAAATAGACCGTGTTCTGGCCCGCGCCCAGCGTCACCTCCGAAGGGTCAATCTCCGGATAGTAAACCGCCCATTCCGACGGGGGCGGCGCCCAGGAATCCGAGTCGAAGTGCTGGGGCACGTCGTCCGTGTCCGGCTCGTCTTCGCAGCCAATCAGGCCCGGAAACCCGCCGATCGCAGCCATCAGCCCAGCCAACAGAAGAATGTTCAGCAGTCTCTTCATGGGTATCTGTCCTCCGTGTGACATTGGCCTATTCCTTAGCTAATAGACCCCCTGTTTCTCCAGGTTGTTAACACCTTATTAACAGCCAATCTACAAAAAGCAACAAAAATGTGAGTGCCCGGGACGCGGTCACTTCACCTCCAACGGCCTCAGTTCCAGGGTTTCGGTGTCGGCGTCAATTCTGCGGACAACGAAGACGAAGCGTCTGCCGCGAAAGTTTGTCGTCAGGCGTTCGCCGGCCTGCACGATGTTGCCATCGACCACCGCCAGACTCTGGCCGCCGCCTCTCTGTTTGCTGAAGCCCTGGATCTTGAACTGCTTGCGCGCCGCAACCCATTGGTCTTGGGTGATCTTCTTCTTTGGCTTGGGCTTCTTCGCCTCTTTTCTGGGCGGTTGCCAGCCGACCGGCCAGAACGGATCCCTCAGAAGCTCGGATGCGTTCTGCGCCGGCGTGGTCGGCTCCCCTTCGACTGCCGGGTCGGTCTCGGCGGCGGGCGGCTTCTCGTTCTGCTCGCCTGCGGCTTCGGCGGGCGGTGCATGCATCACCGCGGTGAGCGCCGCGCTCAGCGTCAGCAGGCACAGCGTTGTGGCGGCGTACGCGAGCCAGAGAGAATGGCGAGTCGGCGTCTTCACGGTGTCTGGCCCTCCTCGTTCCCTTCTTCCAAGGCGCCGGGCGCCTTCTTCTCGTTGGCCCAGATCGGCCACCAGATCGTGAGGCCGACGCTGTGCTTCTCGCGATTGTCATCGCGGGCCGTGATCGAGATTGCGGATACGGACAGGTACGGGTTGTCCTGCTGCATGGTCCGGAGCAGCCGCAGGACTTCCGCCAGACTGCAGCTCAGGCTCAATCTAAGGTTATAGGTTCGGAAGGCGCCGGTGATCGCGCTCTGTTTTCGCGCGCCCTTGGGCAGCGTGCCGCGAGGACCCTCCGAGTTCTGGCTGAGGTCCAGTCCCGCAAGTTTTCCGTACTGGCGCATACGCTCGCGGATCCCGATCTCGTAGGTCCCGTAGATCGGGATCGGGATATAAGCCTGACGCAGGCGTATGAGTTCTGTGCGGGTCTCCCTGTTCTTCTGTTGCAGGACCGGCAAGGTCTTCAGGCTCCTGTTGATCTGTTTGATCTCGTCGTTGATCTTCGCGATCTTTTTTGCCGTGTCGCGCCGCGATTTCTGGAGCGGCTTCAGAACGAACCGGATCCCGGCGAAGACGACACCGCTCAGGATGATCACGGCAAGCACGATCACCTGGATCCTTTCCTTTCCTTTCGGCATCTTCATCGGTTGTCGATCCCTATTTCTTCGCCTTCTCCGCGGCGACTTTCGCGACTTTGCGCGGCTTGTACCGGCATTCGATCTCGAAGACACGCACCTTCTCGCCGCTCTCGTCCTGGCTGGCTTCGTCGTAGCGGGTCACCTTCACGGCGTCCATCACCGGCTCGAAGACCGCGTCTTTCTCGAGGCTCCTCTTGAAACGGTTGAAGATCGTGTCCGGATCGTCGCCCGTCGCCTTGCCCGTCAACGTCATAACGTTGATGCGTACCGGCGTGCCGGCACTGACCGAGAGCCTCTCGGCCACGCGAAGGCGCGTGAGCTGGATCATCGGATGCACCGTCTTCTGCAGCCCGAGCAACTGGTCGTGCCAGAGCATGCGCGAGGCGCTCAGCGCCTTGAGCTCGGCGAGCTGCGCCAGGTTCCGCGCGACTTGGCCCTTGAGACGCAACGCCTCCTTGTACTCCGGCTTCTTTCGATTGACATAGGCCTCGTCCGCCTTGAGCTTGCTGCGCTGCGATTGGAAGCTCCAGAAGATCCAGAAGACAATGCCCAGCACGATCGTCGGCACAAGAATCGCCGCCGTGCGCACGAGAAAACGTACCCGGATGCGACCGCCACTGCGGCGTTCGCTGTCGAGCAACAAGTCCACGCGTAGGTTCATTGCCTGCGTTCCCGCTAGCGTCCCTCAAACCATGCGAGCCCCGCGCCAATCGCCGCGGCGAATCGCGAGCCTTGCCCCTGCAACTGCTCCGGCACCGCACCCGGCGCGGGCGCGAAATCCGCGAACGGATCCCACTTCACCGCCTCCACGCCCGTTACCGCCTCAAACTGCTTCACGCCCTGCGCCGAACCGGTCAGCCCGGAAGAGCCGTAGATCATGCTCACATGGCATTGATCGCGACGCTCAATGAAATCACGCGAAATTACGAGCTGCCGCAGAAACGGATCCAAGACCTCGCTGATCGGCTGGCTGATGTCGAAACTGCCGTCCGTCATGATGCCCCACGCCGTGTCCGCGTCCACGCCCAGCGCCTGCTGGATCTTCTCGCAAACCGAAGTGCTGCCCATGTCGAACTTGCGCAGCAAAACCAGATCGCCCTTGTTGAAGAAGGCCAGGAACGTCTGTTCCGCGCCAAACTCAATCACGCCCACCGCGCCGTCCGCGTACTGCTTGGCCGGACCGTGCAGGAATGCAGTCAGCGCGGAAAGACCCGAAATCTCAAGCGAGACCGGAACCGGAATGCCCGCCGCGAACGGCCCCAAAGCCACGGTCGCGCTCCCCTCCGGAAGCGCGACCGTCAACAACCGCGTCTCGCGCGACTGGCTGATGACCTTGAACCCAATCCGGTACTCCGCACTGTCCAGCCCCATCTGTTCGTTGATCAGCTCCGCGCTTACACTGGATTCATCATGCTGACCGGGCAGGCTTAGAAGCTTGATCACCGCCGCGCGGTCCGATACCGCAATCGCCGCGTGGCGGGCTGTGAAGACTTTCGGAAGCTCAAACGTGGAGTCTTCCTCAAGGGCAGGCAGTAGGGCGGCGGCGGCGACGGTGAAAGACCCGTCACCGGTCTTGCGGAGCATCACGATCTTGATGCCCGTCGTGCCGAAGTCGATACCCAGCACTTCGGTCCGGCCCCCTGCGAGCCGTTTCAATATGTTCCCGGTTGTCGCCATATCCTCTGATGAACCTCAATAGGCTGCGGCCGTCAGAGCAGACTACAAGCGGTTGGCATTAGGCTCTCTTGCGCGGGGGCCTAGGCTGTTAGACAGCAAGTTTCATGCCATGAGTTTGCACGAAACTAAGCCTTTTCTTCGCGCTTGTCAATACGAAATTGTAGCCGCTCTCGCCAGGCCCGCCGATAAGTCCCTCGTTGCAGGCTCTGGCACGCGCTCACGCCTGCCGGCCAACGCAGTCCTCTTTTTACACAACACCATTCTTTCGAGCAAGCGATTTTTCTGAAAATTGGTAGAATTTGTTCTCAGTTTTGCAAACGTGAGAAACGAACGACGGGCGGGAAGAAGCGCCGCGCGGGGCGGTGGGTGAGCGAAAATCGCAGAGTGGTCCGCAGTCTGAATGCCGCGCTCTCGACATGCCCGTGCCGCGAGATTGGGCGCGCCCGGCTACCGCCTTCGTCATCCTGTGCCGGCGCGTCGTCGCCGCCCCCGGCCGGCACCTCCGCTTCGGATCTACTCGTAGAAACGGTCGGGCGCGGGCTTCACGGACGATGCCGGGCATCGCGGGATACGGGCAGAGAGATCCCGTCCCGAACGGAACCGCCAAGGGAGGATTTTCGGAAGCGGTGCCGTGGGGTTATCTTTGCGGGAGAGACCTGCGGCGCCTCGCGAGGCCCGGATTCCGCGCGCGCTTGACTTGGGCAAACGGCCTCCTTATCTTGTGTGAATGACACCCACAAGTTGTGCGTTTGCTCTGCGCCGGGGCTTTTGTCGGCCATCGGATCCGTTCCGACTGCGATTCTTTGGCTCGTGCTCCCTCTCATACGCCCCTTTTTCTCGCGTTTTCGCTTTTTTGTTTCTCAGTTTCGCAAAAGTGAGAAACTAAAATGAAAGGGCGGCGTGTGTGGCGTGGAATTCTGGGGGAATCTGGGGGTCTATATGTTGGTGTAGCGCTGGGTTCTCGGAGTTGCGAAACAGACAGTCATGCAAGGGATTATGGGTGATTTTCGGGGTATTTGGCGGCGCAGTGTGTAAGGCGGCGGGTTTAGGGATCGGAAGATATTCGGGCTGGCGGCGTGGCTTTTGGCATGCAATCTGCTTCTTAAAGTAAAGGCCGGGCATTTAGCGGGGCGCGCGGCGCGGATGGGTAGCTGGAGAAAGGACGGCCGATGTTCTCTCGTTTACATTCGAATGAGGGTTTCACGCTGATGGAGGTGATGATCACGTCGGCGTGCTTTCTGGTTGTCGCGATCGGGTTCACGCAAGCGATGCTGGTAGCGATGCGCACGCACTATTTGTCTCGGAACTACTACTGGGCGACGTGCATAGCGCGGAACCGTCTGCAGCGTGCCTGGAGCATGAGCTTCGACAGTTTGGGCATGATGCGGGAGACGTCGAAGCACGTGGATCGGTATGGGAACCAGACGTCGGACGGCCGGTATTTGCGGTCGACGATTGTGAGCAACATCACGGCGGACAGTGTGTGGATTTCGGTACAGGTTCTTTATCCGGGTGTTCCGGGTGGCGGGAGCGTGGTACCGATCGAAGTGACGACACTGATCAAGGAAGACATGTAGCTGACAGGGAGCCAGGGATGAGACGTCACAACAGAGTTTGCAGGCAAGGCTTCACGCTTGTGGAGATGATTGTCTCCTCGGGCGTGGTCCTGCTGGTGATGGCGGGCGTGATGAGCGCGTTCATTATGGGGCTGCGCATGTGGCACAACGAGGCGATCCAGAGCGAGCTGGACTTCGACTTGCAGATTGCGATGGAGAACATTCGTCGCGACATGCGGCTTTCGAGCGTAGGCGTGGGGCTGATGTCGTTCTATCCACCGGACGCGGTGGAGTACAACGCGATCAGCATTCCGCTTTCGGTCGACACGAACGGCGACGGTCTGCTGGATCGTGACGACGACGGCAAGATCGTGTGGAACAAGACGGTGGTCTACCACGTGCGAAAAGCGAGTCCGGACCAGTTGGTCCGCACGGTGTTCACGCCGCGCATGTCGAATGCGTCGCCGACCGATATTTTCTGGCAGCTCTCGAACGCGGTCATGACGTCGACGCAGGCGGAGTTGGGGAACGCATGTCTGTCGAACGAGACGTACGAGTCGCGGGTCATTTTCGAGAATCTGGTGGACCTGATGTTTCGGCCGCCGGACTCGGTGTACGACTGCTACTCCGCGGAGATCGAGCATGGGCATTCCTACAATTTCGGCAGCCTTGTGCTGACCGGCGGCATGCATTCGCTGACGTTCAAGGTCCGGGGCAAGAACACGAACAGCGTCGGTTACAACGTCGAGATCGACCGGGTGACGTTGAGCGCGTCGGGGAGCCCGCGCGAGGGCGAGACGTACTTACCGATCAACACGCACCCGCGTTATCCTTATTACACGTGTTCGGTCACGGGCGGCACGCTGGCCGCCGTGGACATGAGCGATGTCTCCCCGGTCTGGAAGCAGCGCAGCCAACTTCGGTTCCTGGCCGACGGCGAGGATTCGGCATTGACGCTGCGCGTGGACAACGATCTGTGGTGCGACAATCTTTTCGATGTGCCGAACCCGGCGCTGCGGAGCAACTGCACCGTGAAGCTCGACTACAGTTTCACGAATGTCGCACCGTATGTGCCGGACATCGTGGTCTCGCCGGACCGCGGCCTCGCATGGGTGCCGACAAGCGCGGGGACCAACTCTCCAACGCCCAAGCGTTTCCAGAACGTCACGGCGATCACCAACATTATTGTGGGGGGCCATCCGACCTTTTACGGCCCGTCCCGGGACGGGAAATGGGCGCGGATCGGGTTCGAGCGCGCCACGGGCTACAGCTTCTACATCTACGACGTGAAGCTTATCGACCCCGCGACCGGGCACAAGGCGGATCTTACGTTCGTGGACGGTAAAATGGATCGGTACTATATTCCCGCGACGACGTACAAGCGGACCACGCACGAATCGACCCTGACGAACCACGTGATTTGGAGCGACTGGGCCGAATCGGTTGAGATCAGGGAGGGCCAGACGTACTGGGTCGCATTCAAGACCAAAGAGATGAGCACGGCTGAACTCTTCATCTACGAGCGCGACTTGAGGAACGCGCTGGGCTGGACTCGCCGTGACCTGCCGCCGGGTACGTTCCGGCCGACCGATGAGAACAGGGCCTCGATCTGGGCCAACACCGAGCACGTCACGATGTCGATCCAGAACGGCACATCGGCCCCCGAACTGGTGTCGGTGCACGCGCTGGAGGTCTGCTACCCCGTCTACTCGGTGTTCCGGTCCGGCATCTTCGACACGCAGATGGCCGCGCCGGTCTACGAGAAGCTGAACTGGACGCAGGTCGAGCGCCAGATCGGCCCCACGCTTGTCGGCGACGTCGATATCCGGATCCGCTCGAGCGACACGGTCGAGGGGATGACCAACGCGAGCTGGACGGAAGCGAAGGGCTCGGACGACGGCTATTTCCAGAGCAACCAGGACAACTCGTTGGCCTCGCTCGGGCATCGGCGCTACGTGCAGTACGAAGCGCGGCTCACGATGGACGATGACTACTCGACCAGGGACGACCTGATCCCGAAGCTGCGCGACTGCACGATCAACTGGAAGGGCCCGACCGGGTTGGTGGACCTGATCGTGGATTTCGGGAAGAGCCCGAGCAACGCGGTCATCAGTGCGACGGTCGACGGGCAGGGCTTTATCAAGGGGATCGAGGTCGACATGGAAATTTTCAAGCGTGGTTTTCCGACCTGGAAGAGCGTGCGCGGCGTGCTCGAAGTGCGGCCGCTGAACACCGGCCGGTAACGCGCGGCAGGGAGGGCGCCTGTCGCGCCGTAGCTCGCAGAGCGAAGGCGGAAGGCGCCAGCCGAGCCGAAGGGGGGCTATGAGATTGGCTTGAAAATGGGGATTGGAGGGCGAGGCTCCAGCCGAGCCGTCAACCTGAAACGATGTACGAAGAAGGAAAGAGCGGTAACAAGGAGAAGCGGAAAGGAAAGGGGAGGTGTGAGATGAAGAAGTTTCGGAACAACAAGAGCGGATCGACACTGATTGTGATGATCTGCGTGTGCAGTGTGCTGATGCTGGCGGGCCTGGCGTTCACGTGGATGACGGGCAATGCGGCGTTTGTCTCCCGCAAACTCGAGAAGGGCGTGCGCGCGCTCTCGGTCGCGGAGGCGGGTGTGGCCGACATGCTGGCGAAGCTGGAGACCGACTATTACACCTGGGCGGAGAACTGCGCCACCGGCACGGTCGGCGACGCCACCTTTGTGGTGTCGACCGAATTCGACGGGAGCACGGGCCATATCATCATCACGAGCACCGGGATCGTGGGGAACGACCGGCGCACGACCGTGCTCGAGATCCTGGGCGAGCTGCTCGAGATATGGGACAATCTCGTGATCGACGGCGCGATCGTGTGCGGCGGCGACGCGAATCTCGAGACGGGCGCGCTTGAGATCAACGGTGATGTGCATGCGAATGGCAACATCAACCACAGCACCGGCAATCCCACGGTCGACGGGCATCTTCAGGCGTGCGGCACGATTGCCGACAGCCTGAATGTGACCCCCGGGCATGAGATCAATCCGGGCGCGGCCCCGATTTCGATTCCGGACTACACGGACACGTTCCCGGACTGGAAGACGCTGGCCCAGGCCGACGGGTGCTACTTCGAGGGGGACCAGACGTTCCCGCACGGCGCGCTCGCCCCGAACAACGGCGTGATCTACGTGACGGGCGACGTCGAGTTCGGGAACAACAGCTGGTACGTGGGCACGCTCGTGGCGGAAGGCACGATCACGATCAACAACCGGCTGACACAGACCTCGTTCAACACGAACTGGCCGTCGATGTTGTCGCTGGAGAACATCAACCTGCACAACAGGAACAGCTACTATGGCATCATCTGGGCAGCTCAGAACATCGACTCCCATAACAACCGCTATGTCGATGGCAGCCTGGTTGCGCTCGGCGATGTGTCCTGCGCAAACCGCGCGGAGTTGAACCCGCTGCCGTGGCCGCCGGACTGGGATCCGGACGACACGAACGACGAGCCGCCGGAAGTCATCGTCGGCGGCTGGCTTGAGTAACGGGAGATCGCCTTCAGGCGATCGGGGGAATGAGGAGGGGGCCGGCTCCGCTGCGCGGGGCGCGGCCCCCTCGCTGGTTGCGGTGAGATCGGCTGTCCGGCACAGCAGAAGATGGATCCCAAATCGTCAACCGTTCGCGTCGCCGTTCTCAGCCTGCCCTCCATAGCTCGCAGAGCGACGGACGGGTCAACCGACGGATGTGCAGTGAGATCGGTGAACGATAGCGGCGACGAGAACGGATTACGATCAGAGAAGGACGATTCAGGGCCAGACAACGTGCAGCTCAGCCTAACACCTTGATCTTTCGCCCCAATCTCTTACTGCTAACAGTCGATTTCCTCGTTTCTCGCGAGGATTTTGCCAGAATCGTTTCAACTACGAAATACGCGAAACACGCGAAAAGAAGACACTCCCTGTTTCGCGTATTTCGCGTGTTTCGTAGTTGAAAATCCTCTTTGGCTGCGGCTACGCCGCGATGTGTTTCTTTGCGGCTATTCTTTCTCTGGCGTGTCGGGCGGCGGTCCGAGGATGACATGAGCCGGGCAAGATTGCCGGACGAGTACGCTGACGATTACGCCAGAGGAGTCAAGGCCTGGTTCGAAGTTGTGACTCTTCTCCAACTCGTCGATCCTAACCCGACTTCGCGGATTCGACCTGGATACTGACTTTTTTCGGCATCGAAAGCGACATGTTTTCTAAGAAACAGACGCACGGGTATGCCGGAAGAGCGTGTAGTGAAGACCTACCCCCTATTCGGGGTTGCAGGGAGCGTGGTATTCTCTCGGCACGATGTTTTTGCGATGCACGAAGCGGAAGAAGGACGGCAAGGAACACCGCTACTGGAATGTGGTTGAGAGCCGCCGTGTGTCCGGCGGGCGCGTCGTTCAGCGGCAGGTCCTTTACCTCGGCGAGATCAACGACTCCCAGCGCGAAGCTTGGCGCAAGACGATCGAAGTGTTCGATGAGGGGGTACGTTCACCTCGAACGATGGCTCTGTTTCCCGAGGACCGTCCGGTTGAGATTTCCGATGATGATGTCGTTCAGATCCGGCTGAAGGATCTGGAACTGCGCCGGCCCCGGCAGTGGGGCGCGTGCTGGCTGGCCTGCCACCTGTATGAGCAACTCGGGCTCGATCAGTTCTGGTCACAACGCCTGGAACCAAGCAGGAAAGGGACCCGTTGGGACCTGGTGACCCAGGCGCTGAGCTGTTATCGGCTGATAGATCCGGGCAGCGAATGGCGCCTGCATCGACATTGGTACGATAAGAGTGCGATGGGCGATCTGCTCGGAGCGGGCTTCGAGTTGGCCGAGAGCCACAAGCTGTATGCATGCCTGGACAAGTTGCTGGAACATAAGCGGGCACTTTTCGATCACCTGACGCAGCGTTGGAAGGACCTGTTCAATACCCGGTTCGATGTACTGCTCTACGATTTGACCAGCACCTACTTTGAGAGCGACCCGCCGTTTGCAGAGAACGATAAGCGCAAGTACGGCTACAGCCGTGACAAGCGCTCAGACTGCGTCCAGGTGGTTATTGCCTTGGTGGTGACCCCCGAGGGATTTCCTCTGGCCTATGAAGTCATGGCCGGCAATACAGCCGACAAAACCACGTTACGAGGCTTTCTCAAAAAGATCGAGAAGCAGTACGGGAAAGCGGAGCGGATCTGGGTAATGGATCGAGGGATCCCGACCGAAGAGGTGCTCGAAGAGATGCGCAAGAGTGATCCGCCGATCTACTATCTGGTAGGCACTCCAAAAGGGCGATTAAGCCGTTACGAGAAGTCGCTTGTAGAGAAGCCCTGGTGCAAGGTGCGCGACGGCGTGGAGGTCAAGCTGCTGCCTGAAGATGAGGAGGTCTATGTCCTGGCTCAAAGCCGCGACCGCATTCACAAAGAGCGGGCCATGCGGCGACGACAACTGAAGAAGCTGTGGGCGCGCCTGCATCAGCTTCAGAACATGAAGACGACAATGGATCAGCTGTTGCTGAAGTTGGGGGCGGCCAAGCAGCAGGCGCCCTCGGCGTGGCGACTTGTCCAGATCGATATCCCTGCTGAAGGTGAAGGACTGTGCTTCTCGCTGCGCAAAGACAAGCTGCGTAACGTTCGGCGTCGCGAGGGGCGCTATCTGCTGCGAACGAACCTGGTGGATCGTGCCCCCGAACAGATGTGGGAGTTCTATATCCAGCTGGTCCAGGTTGAGGAGGCATTCAAGACCTTGAAAGGCGACTTGGCGATCCGTCCGATACACCATCAGAAGCAAGATCGCATCGAGGCCCATATCTTCGTTGCCTTCATGGCCTATTGCATGCATGTGACGCTACGTCGCCGCCTGCGCGATCTGGCGCCGGGCCTGACGCCCAGGTCGGTCCTGGAAAAGTTCGCCGCTGTGCAGATGATCGATGTGCACTTGCCGACCACCGACGGGCGCAAGGTCATCATGTCACGCTATACCCAGCCCGAGCCCGAACTCCGGATCCTGCTTGAGCAGTTGCGGCTCTCGCTGCCGGAGCAACCGCCCCCACGTGTAACGGCGAACGGCGACGTAAGGAAATAGGGGGGGGGCTGTAGTGAAGACCTTTTCAATCCTCGCGTTGATTTGCAGGCACTTATGAACGCGCTACCCCCCGAATCCGCGAAGTCGGGCTAATCGTCGCGCGTCATCGTCGAACGACAGATGGCGCCGTGGCACGAGCCTCGGGCGACGAGTAGGCACGACGAGTACGTGCGAGGAGAGCGCCTCTTCCCTCAACCCTCACCCGCGCGGCGCGTCGGCCGCGCCGAGCTCCTGCAGGGCCGCCCGCAGCCGCGCGGCTTCCTTCTCGTGCCGCGCGGCTTCCTCGGTGCGGCCCAGGGCGCGGAGCGACGCGGCCAGATTCTCGTGGACCCGCGGCAGGTCCGGGTTGCGCCTGAGCGCTTGTTCGAAGCAAAAGCCGGCGTCCTTCGGCCGGCCCTGCCGGGCTGCAGCCAGACCGAGGTTGTTCCACGCGGAGGTCTTGAGCGGGTTGATCTCGACCGCCCGGCGCAGGTGCCGCTCGGCCGGCTCGACTTGATTCAAACGCAGCAGCAGGTAGCCGAGGTTCTCGTGTGCGGCCGCGAATTCGGGGTGGAGCGTGACGGCGAATCGGAAGTGGCGGAGCGCGGCCTCGTATTGCCCCAATTCCTGGCGCGCGATGCCCATGTTGTAGTGCGCAACCGCGTTGCCCGAATGCTTCTTGAGCACATCGGCGTACAACTTGACCGCCTCCCCGTATCGGCCTTGTTCGGCGAGGACCCCGCCCCGCAACAGCCGGTACCGGGGTTGGGGATTCCAGTCGACAAGCCGTTGGCACAGCGGCTCGGCCTCTTGCGCGCGGCCCTCCAGCAGCAACAGCCGAGCGCGTCGAAACAGCGACTCGGTCGTCTCGCCGCCCATCAGCTCTTCGAACGTATCGAGCATCTTGCGGGCCGCCCGGACTCTGCCCATGTACTGCAGTGTCCGTGCCGCGTCGAGCAGGCCCTTCGCATAGACCGGCTCCCGGCGCGCGGCCGCGGCGAACCGCTCTCGCGCGGCCTCGTCGCGGCCGCTCATGAGCTCGATCGCGCCTTCCAGATGTTCGTGCGCGGCCTTGAATACCGGGTCCGAGGGCGTGGCCGGCACGGGGATCGGGCCCAGCGTCTCGCGCATGGTTGTGACCGCATCGAGCTGCCTGCGCGCGTCCGGCGGATAGCGGCCTGTCGCGAAATACGCGAAGCAGGCATCCGGCAGGAACCGGAATACGAGCGGCAGGTACCCGCCCCAGACGGACGCGCAGACGGTCACCGCCGCGGGGCGCGGCACGCGCGCGCGCAGCGTCTCGCACACTTGTTCGGGCGGCCACAACAGTTTCTTCCGCAGATGCGCCTCGCTTAGCGCCGTCGCGAACGCGAAGAAGTCGATGTCGAAATCCAGCAGTGCGCCGGGCGGCACGGCGGGCAGCTCGTCGAGCGCGAGCACGTAGACGGTCGCGCCGCGCAGTGTGAAGGTGAACCCGCCGGAAGCCAGGACCTCGAACAACGTGCCCGGTTCGAGCCGCAGCACGCGTTTGAAGTGCTGTTGCAGCGCGAGTCGCTTCTTCAGAGAGAGCGCCTTGTCCGGCACCACCCAGTAGAAGGTTTGCACCGTGCCGTCCGCGATGCACGGATAGATGAAGTTGCCGAGATCGTACAGGAACGCGTCCGGCCGCACCTCGAACCGGAAGTTGCCGGCGATATCGCTGCGGCGGTAGATCTCGTCGTAGTTGCCGGCGGCGCTGAGTTCGGCCAGCTCGGCCAGCCGCGCGGGCGGCACGTACCGGCAGTCGTCGTGCGTGTCCAGGTGCACCAGCGTCGCGCCCTTGATCCCGAGCGCGTGCCAGACCAGGTAGCCCGTGCTGTGGTTCTCGATGAGATAGACGTTATTCTCCGCACGCACGATGCCCGGCAGCCGTGCCACGTGCGCCGGCGCGCGCGGCGCGCGGCGCGGCAGCAGGATGCCGATCGTGCCGGCCGCCGCGAGCACGAGCGCTCCGAGAATGAGGGCGGGCTTTCTCATGGGTTGAGGCCTGCGTCTTCGTTACGCGGGGACTTCACAGTACGTCGAGTTCATCGCTCAAGCATACCGCAATCCTGCGTGCTGTTCAAGAATACGCAGCGGGCCCTAGCCTCTACTTCTGGTCTGCGGCCGCTTGGCCCAGGAAGAAATCGAGGGTATTCGCGACTGCGTCCTCGAGCTTGACCGCCGGCGCCCAGCCCAGCAGCCGGCGGGCCTTTTCGATGCTGGGTTTGCGGTGCTGCACATCCTGGTAGCCGGGCCCGTAGTAGCGACTGCTCTCGATATCGCGCGTGCCGGCCGGCGGCGGGAACCGCTTGCGCAACGGGTGCGCCTCGAACTCTTCGATCAGCAGCTCGGCCAGTTCCTTGACGCTGGCCTCGTTGTCGGGATTGCCGATATTGAAGATCTGCCCGTCGCAGTCGTCGTTCTCGAGGATGCGATACAGACATTCGACCCCGTCGCGCACGTCGGTGAAGCAGCGTTTCTGTGCGCCGCCGTCGACGAGCCGGATCGGGCTGCCCTCGACCAGGTTCAGGATGAGCTGCGTGATCACGCGCGAGCTGCCGATCCGCGCGGAGTCCAGGCTGTCGAGCCTGGGTCCGATCCAGTTGAACGGGCGGAACAGCACGAACCGCAGATTCTCCTGCTGGCCGTACGCCCAGATCACGCGGTCGAGGAGCTGTTTGGCGCACGCATAGATCCAGCGCTGTTTGCGGATCGGGCCGAGCACCAGCTCGGAGCCGTCCTCGCGGAACTCGGGGTCCGCGCACATGCCGTAGACTTCGGACGAGGACGGGAACACCAGCCGTTTTCCGTACTTCGCGCAGTAGCGGACGATGCGGAGGTTCTCCTCGAACGCCAGGTTGAACACGCCGAGCGGGTTGCGCTGGTACTCGATCGGTGTCGCGATCGCGACGAGCGGAATCACCACGTCGCTCATCCGCACGTGATATTCGATCCATTCCCTGTGCACCGCGATATCGCCTTCTGCGAAATGCAGGCGTGGGTTGTCGAGCAATCGCGAGAGCTTGCTCGAGCGCAGGTCCATCCCGAAAACTTCGTAGCGCTCGTTTTGCAGCAAGCGCTCGACCAACGCGTTGCCGATGAACCCGTTCACGCCGAGGATCAAGACCGTTTTCGCCCGTGTTGCCTGCAGTCTGGACTCGACGCTCGGGTCGAACCGGAGCCCGGCCCCGATCGCGTGTTCGGCGGCAAGCTGCGTGCCCGTCGTGTACACCTCGCCCTCGGCCTGCGCATAGTCCACGCGAACCGCGCCTTTCCCGCACGCGACCGTGAGCGGGTCGGCCGACAGGACCGTGCCGGGTTCGCCTGTCCGGCCCGGTACTTCCGTTACCTGCCACAGGAAGAACTTGCGTTCGCCGTGATGCGTGAATGCGCCCGGGTACGGGTGCGTGACCGCGCGGACCAGGTTCCGCACGGCGGCGGCATCGGCGGCCCAGTCGATCTCGCCGTCCGCGGGCGTGCGCCCGCCGAAATACGTAGCCTGCCGATCGTCCTGCGGGGTCCGCTGCGCGGTCCCGGCAAGGAGCGCGGGCAGCGCGTCGTCCAGCAGCGGGTCCGCCGCGGCGAGCAGCTTCTCGAACAGCGAGCGCGCCGTGTCCTCCACGTCGATCCCGACCCTACGCTGCGCCACGATGTCGCCGTCGTCGGCGCGCGGGGTCATGTAGTGCAGCGTCACACCCGTCTCCGGCTCGCCGTTGACCAGCACCCAGTTGACCGGGCAGCGCCCGCGATACTTGGGCAGTAGCGAGCCGTGCAGGTTCAGGCAGCCCTTCGGGAAACACTCGAGGAGTGCGGGCCGGAGCAGACGTCGGTAGTAGAAGGAGAAGCCGATCTCGGGGTTCAGCGCCCTGATCTTCGCGACCGAAAGCGGATGGTTCACATCCGCCGGAGCGAAGACCGGGATGCCCTCCGAGGCCGCAAGCTCCGCCACGGATTCGAACCAGATGTTCTCGGCCGGATCGTCGGTGTGCGTGAAGACCGCGACGACCTCAAAGCCGTGCCGGAGCAGCGCGCGCAGGCCCGCGCAGCCCATGCTGTGATAAGCGAAGACGATGGTCTTCATGAGTCTCCTCAAGAAATACGGAATTCTAACCACGGATTACACGGATTTCACAACTCTTGCCCTTGTCAATCCAAGTAATCCGTGTGATCCGTGGTTTTCGTGGTTGCGGGTCAGCCCCCGGCTCATGACTGGCTCCTCAGAAAACAGAACCTTGTTGGACATCGCTTGAGCGGCTCAGCAGGAGCTTCGCCCTCCATTTTCATCGTCTTCGGGTCTACGACGAAGCCAGCACATCCTTGATCGCGGCCACCACCTCGTCCGCGTCCTCGACCGTCATGTCCGGGAACAGCGGCAGCGAACAGAGCCGATCGGAATTCCATTCCGTGTGCGGTAACATCCCTCGTTGCATGCCCAGGTGTTCCGTGTAGTATCTCTGCAGGTGCACCGCCTTGAAATGCAGGCCGGACCCGATGTTTCTTGCTTTCAGCTCCGCCATAAAATGATCCCGGCTGATCCCGGCCTTGTCAACATCCAAACGGACAACGAACAGATGCCACGCATGTTCGTGTGGATACGGCGGCCGGCCGAGCGGCCGGACCTCGTCGATTCCCGCAAGTCTTTCCAGATAGTGCGCGGCGAGCCGCGCGCGTTGGCGGTTGAACGCCTTGAGCCGCTCGAGCTGCACGAGCCCGAGCGCGGCCGCAATGTCGGTCATGTTGCACTTGTAGCCGGGCTCCATCACCTCCGCCTGCGGCGCGCGGCCCTGCGTGTCGCGCTCGTGTGCGTCCGCCGCCAGCCCATGGAACCGGAGCCGATGCAACCGCGCCCGCAGCGCGGCGTCCCGCGTGCAGATCATGCCGCCTTCACCCGTCGTGATGTTCTTGATGGGGTGGAACGAGAACACGGCCGTACCGCGGCTGCCGACCGGTTCGTCGCGATACATCGTGCCAAGCGCGTGCGCCGCGTCTTCGACGACCGCGATCCCCTTCTCGGCAGCGAGGCTTCGGATGGGGCCCATGTCGGCCGGCGCCCCGGCGAAATGGACCGGTACGACCAGCTTCGTGCGCGGCGTGATCGCCGCTTCAATCGCTTGCGGTGTCACGAGCAGCGTGTCGCGATCTACATCCACAAAGACCGGCTTCGCGCCGGCCAGCACGATCACGTTCGGGGTCGAGACCCAGGTCAGCGACGGCGTGATCACCTCGGCGCCGGGCCCGATGTCCAGCGCGCGCAGCATCAGCTGCATGCCGGCCGTGCCCGAGCCGACGGCTGTCGCGCCTGATGCGTTCACGCGTTCGGCGAATCGTCTTTCGAACGCCGCGGTCTTCGGGCCCGTCGTCAGCCAGCCGGACCGCAGCACCCCGGTGACAGCCGCGATTTCGGCTTCGCCGATACTGGGCCGGCAGAAAGGAAGGAATTCGGCTCTCATCCGCATATGGGGTCGGAACACCGTGCCGGCACAGTACAGCATACGCGGCGCAAGAAAGCAATCGTGCGGACAAGCGTGCTTTGCTAGACTCGCTCCCGGAAGATGGGCGCGATGCGTACAATTGCTCGTTTCGTGTGCCGCGCGTACGGTGCGGCGCCGCATTTCTGGCACCTGCTGCTGCTGGGCCTGCTCGTTCTGGGTGCGTTCGGCCAGAGTCTGGGGCACGGGTTTGTCTGGGACGACGACGGACTGATCGTACAGAACGAGAAGCTCCATGCGGGCGGCGAGTGGCGCCGCGTCTTCTTCGCGAGCTTCTGGGCGGTCGGCGAGAATTTCGAAGATTCCTCGCGCAGCTTCTACCGGCCGTTGATCAGCTTGTCCTATGAGCTGGACTACCGGTTCTGGGGGCTCGAGCCGCGCGGGTTCCACCTGACGAACCTGCTGGCGCATGGCGTGTGCGCGGCGCTCGTCTATTTGCTGGGCCTCGCGGTGCTGGGCACGGCCCCGCGCGCCTTGTTCGCGGCCGCGTTGTTCGCCGTGCACGCGGCGCATGTCGAGAATGTGGCCTGGATCTCCGGCCGCACCGACGTGTTTTGCGGCATGTTCTACTTTCTCGCGCTGTGGTGCTTCGTCAAGTGGTTCGATGCGGGGCGCTCCCGCCCGCTGTGGCTCGCGGGAATGGCGCTGGGATATGTGCTGAGTCTGCTGAGCAAGGAGATGGCGTTGTCGTTTCCGCTGGTCGCCGCCGCCTACTACATCCTGTGCGGCAGGGACCGCGCGTCGTGGCGTGTCGCGTTTCCGGCGTTCGGGATTCTGTTCTCTCTTACCTTCCAGTACATGCTGATGCGTGTAGCGGTGCTCGGTCACGTTGCCGGCCCGTCGCAGTTGAGCAACGTCCGGCAACAGATCGCCCTGACCCCGTACGCTTTCGCCAAGTACCTGGGCCTGCTGCTCGGCCTCGTGCCGGTCGATCCGCATCATGGCGAAGAGATCATCGGCGAGCTGAGCAACGGCGTGTTGCTCGGGCATCTCTATGTCTCGCTGGGCTATGTGCTGTGGGTCGGGTATCTGGTCTGGCGCAAGCGGCGGCTGAGCGCGTTCCTGTCCGCCTTCGTCGGACTGAGCCTGCTGCCCGTGCTCAAGCTGGGCACGTTCGGCGACGTGCTCTACGCTGACCGGTTCCTTTACGTGCCCTCGTTCGGGTTCGCGTGTCTTCTGGTTGCCGGCGCCGCGCAATGGGTCGGGCGGCGCGCCGCGCGGCCGGCGCTGAGATTCGGGCCGGGCGTGGCGTATGGCGCGTTTCTGCTCGTTCAGCTTGGCTTGGCACGGACGCATACCGTCTACTGGCGCAGCAACCTGACGCTGTTCGCGAGAGCGGCTCGGACCTCGCCGCGCTCCGCCTACATCCACTTCAATCACGGCAACAGCCTGCTCAAGGCCGGCAGCTGCGCGGCGGCGTTGCCGGCCTACGACAAGGCGCTCGCGCTGCGGCCGAGCTATGCCGACGCGTTGGCCAATAAGGGCGTCGCGTTCAACAAGCTCGGCCGGTACGAGCGCGCGCTGGATTGTCTGAGCCGGGCGGCGGGCGCCGTGCAAGGGCGACAGCGGTACGTTGTGAACTGCGGGCTCGGCGACGCCTATCGGCAGCTGGGCAAGTTGCGGCAGGCCCTGGTGCAGTACCGTCTCTCGCTGCGCCTGCGGGAAACGGAATATGTCCACAACAACATCGGCGAATGCCTGCTTGCCATGCGCCGGTTCGAGCCGGCCGCACGGCATTTCGAGCGGGCACTCGCGCTCAAGCCGTCGCCCTATGTCTGCAACAATCTCGGGTTCCTCTTCATCGAGCAAGGCAAGCCGGCCGAGGCCGTGGGGGTTCTGAGCCGGGCGCTCGCGTTTCCGGCCGATGTCCTGTCCGCACGCCAGGAGTTGATGATCCGCTACAACCTCGCGCGCGCGTGGTTGGCCCAGCACGACGCGCGCGCGGCCGAGCCGCACGCGCGGCGTGGGCTCGAGCTGCTTGGCCAAGTCCGCCTGCCCGAGCGCCAGAAGGCGGCCATCGGCGGCGTGTTCGCGCAGGCCGGGGGGGATGGGGGAAGTCGGAAGTCGGAAGTCGGAAGTCGGAAGTCTGGAATCGGAACGGCAGACATGGATGA
>Ga0272441_10000604_pt1 | contig 81447 bp, 71 predicted proteins | sample SSMProp6N_FD_193582 | JGI IMG/M metagenome (GOLD analysis project Ga0272441, IMG submission 193582) | Marine sediment archaeal communities from Little Sippewissett salt marsh, Falmouth, MA, United States - SSM-Prop-6N | ecosystem: Environmental > Aquatic > Marine > Wetlands > Sediment ...
ATTAGCTCAGGGCGTTATCATTGTTCTTGTATTGCAATACACTAATAACGCCATAACCGGATGGGCGTCTGGTGCAGTTTGGTTTGCAAGCTGTAACCGTGTATACGAAAATAACGGATGCAGACAAGGTATTATGCGGCTATTAACGATTCAATAACAGAATCATGAACACTTAAATAAGTGAACAGGGGGGTTTTTCTCTTGACAGGTGCCTCTTTATGGGCGTCCCCTATACACTTAGAAGCATACTTGCCCCTCATTATATAATCCCACCCATAAACAATCAAACATTTTCATTGTAACTTTACCTAGGAAATAAGCGAATAAAATGCAGAGGAGGGTTCTTTTTTTACAAGTGACATAACTATTACATTAATGTTACCTTTTTGTTACAGTATCGGCAGCAATTCAGGATATACTTATAGTTGGGTAAGATCTTGTGCTACAAACATGATTGTTTAGCGCTGGTGGCAAATAGGAAAATAGGGAATGTATGAGGAACCCAAAATTAAACGGAAAATCAATTGCTATCATCATAATACTGGGGCTGTTGTTGGTTATAACATCGACACTGCTTGCTAGTGATAACGCAGTGACGGAATGTCTTAGAGTGGAAGCAGGTAATCTTTCCCCAAGATTAAGGGTAACATTGCGGGAATTTAAAGACCTTTATGCGTCTGGATATGACCTGCTAGATGATAGATACATTAGATTAAAGGATGGAATGGATTATCGTGTTCGGCAATTAGATAAGTATTTTCTGAAAGACAATAGAAAAGAAATACTGAATTTAATAAGCGGGATATCTTTGTCCGAAGAAAGATATAGGCATATAGAAAAAAGTTACCGCAATCGGTTTTTCATTAATCACAGCCACGCCGTTGTTGACTCTAATGGTGTTATATGCGCTATTGTTTTTGCCCAAAAAAAAGGTGTGTATGTTGAAATTGACCTTTTAGCAACACGAAAAGGTTATGACAGGAAAGGGCTAGCAAAGTTGCTGCTTGGGTGTGTGGCCAGCCGTTTGCCAGAAGAAATGGACATTATTATTTTTGTGCCGGAAGAGCATATACATGCGGTATATCTATGCCAGGATCTTGGATGTAAAGGGATGGGGGAGGCATACGATGATGTTGGCTGTTTGGGGAATTTATTCACGATAAATGCGGAAGATCTAGTCTGCAATAGCCATCGGATGCTTACCAGATACGTGGTGCCTGATGAGATACATATGAGAGAAATAACGGATTTGGCTAAGTCCGGAGATTCTCCTATAGTAGCGCGGATAGTTGATATCAATGGGAATGTAGTGTCAACTGCGACTCCGAAAAAGTATGAAACACCTACTCAATATGGCGCATATGGTCTTCATGCCGAAATAAACGCCATCCGTCAAGCGGAAGCAAAAGGATTTACTGATTGGGCACACTCGACCCTGTATGTTACACTTGAACCTTGTTATAAATGTTCAAGGGCTTTAACAGAATTTTATGGTTTTAGACGGGTAGTATACGGACTAAGAGACGAACTAGCTGATGTGGATAGGAATATGGATGGTTACAGGGATAATGGTGTCTTGTTCGAACAACATGGCGATAGTGATTTAAGACGGGAATTATCCGATCTTTTTACTTTAGCAACGGAGGAGGTGAATCCCGTATATGCCGCTATGCGAGAAAAAGAAAAGCAATTATCAAAACAGTATCGGTCAGTCTATAGGAGAATTTTCGGGGAGGATATTCAGGTGGCTGTGTTTGACGCGGATCTGTGGGCAGAACATGGGAAAGGGCAATGTAGTGATTTAGGGGAAGATGAGATTAACGAGAGATTTATGTTCAGACAGTTGGAATGGATAAGTCAAAATCTTAATCCTGACAAAAAGCGGGCGCTTCTCATATCCGGAAGTAAAAGTAATTATACCTGTGCCCGACAGAGAATACTCGATGATGAATTATGCAATGCGGAATCCGTTCGTTCCCAACCGGATCTCGAGAAGTTGGTATTTATGGGCAGATGTGTAACAGCCGCAGAAACTTTGCTTTCTAGTCCGGGTAAACAGCGCCAGGACGTTGTCAGAAGGATGAGTAACGCATTGGATAAGTATGATGGGGCCGAAGAACCTACTGGAGTGGGAGTGTTCTTTAAAGGGGTGATAGAAGCCGAGGACGGAAGCATAATAGCTCCTTTTAATGATGACGGCATTTTTAAGGTAGTAAGGTTTTACCCGGGAAATGCGGATCCATTTTCTGATTCAGAAATGACGGGAGAGTTAGACGTCCGGATATTAAACAACCGGTATAAGTACCAGATATTAAGAGAGTCGGTGCCTGGTATAGAGTCGATAAAAAGGGATTTTGCCGATCTCAGCCGCAGCGCAGGCGGGAGTTCGGTGCAAACTTTGAGGGACAAATACTATATGCGAAGGGTATTGGATATAGCAGATAGTCGCTTACGATCCGGAAAATTCCCGATCGCTTGTATAGTTGTTAATAATACTACCGGAGAAGAGATTATTATTGAAGAACGTGTTAAAATCCACGGTGTTTCAGATAAATACAGAGTACCGCAACATGTTGAGATGGTAGGATTACAGCAGGCAGTAAAAAAAGATTGGAAATTAAGACAATGTTCTTTATATGTTAGTGTTGAAAACTGTTATCATTGCGCGAAGGCAATAAGAAACAATTTTAGAACATTAGGCAAAGTGATTGTAGGTTGCCAGGAGTCGGAACAAAAAGGAAGGGGGTTTGCAGTTTTAAAAGATAGCGGCGTACCGCTGGAAATTATATATGACGATGGGTTAAGACAAAGGGCCGAAGATATAATAGAAACTTACAAGGCCGGTAATGAGACGCGGTGTGACGTGGAACTAGGGCAAGCCGATTTTGAATATGCGGCTAATAATGCCCGGGCTGTATTAAGAAGGTTGCTGGACGATCCAACATTATATGACAGAAATATTCGGGTCCGGGAGCAAGGCATTCCTTTATCTATAGATCATGACGATGTTTTTGATTGGGCGGCATATTGTTTTTTAAAAGAAAAGAAAGTATTTTCGAACTCTCCTTATCCTCAGATTTATGCCTTAAACGTGGATAGGTACTATGATAATGGAAATATCAAAGGCACAATCGAAAAAGTGATCCGGGAAATACACTGGGGCCGTATTAGAGGTAATCCTCGGGATGAGGGGATTAAGTTCAATTTTGTCCTGATCGGCAATATGAAGAGATGTATGAGAATAGCTAAAGCAATTACAGACAGGAAGGTTTTGGGGCCTGCTCAGGTGTATATTCTTGATGACATCGATACTGAACCAGTTGAATTTGGTTCCATAGATTATGGCCATACTAAAGTAAAAGTTAGAAGCTCGCCTGCCGCATGTCTTGATACTATAGGGTGGATAAATAATGCTAATCCGAAGTTCGATTTATTAGGTAGAACTAGAGGATTTACCGCGGCTCAGGTTGCTTCATACGAGCCATACAGCCGGAGAACTGTGGATAGAGCATTTGAGATATTAAAAGATCTTGGGATATTTGTGCCTGTTGAGGTAGAAGGAAAGGTAAATCGTGGGCATTACCGGTTTTCAGATATGATGAAAGGATGTGATCAAGGATATTCAGGGAGATTGATCGATGTGGTCAGTAATGTGCGATTTCAGATCGGGACAGGGGGCGACGAAAGACCGCTAATGTGCAGTAATATCCCAAAAGAGGAAAGACCCCTAGTTGAGGAAATCCTGAGGCTTCACGTCGCACATTATCTGCATGCACGCATGGAAGGTCTCCAGTCAACCGACAAGCAGTACGTAATAAAAGCCTGGGATGGATATAGCGGACCTTCTCAAGAAAGTTTACTAACACGGATAAGACAAGAAACAGATGTTACCGGATGCCAAGTGAGTTTCGAAGCTATAGATGGTTTGCTGTCATTCGCTTGCGCCCCAGAGAACATAAATGATTATACCGTAGTTATCTTGCCCAGTAATCTCTTAAACCCTGAACAGCTAGAACGTCTGGCCCTAGCGCGAACAAATGTAATATATATCAATATGGCCAAAGAAAAATTAGCCGCGTATGATGTGGTTCCAATAGAAAGCATAGTGGCTGTTGGGCGCGCATATCTTGCGAAAGACGAAGAAACATTTTACAAATTATATGAGATGCTGACACGGACTACTGCCTATGTCCGCCTGGCATTTAGCGAGCTTAAAGAAGACCCAATGTTGTTCATCGATACCCTGCATTTTGTCCTGAAGCCGATTACTGCCCGAAATGCGTCTGATCTTAGTAGGATTAATAGAAGAATGCGTGATCTGATAGCTGCCGCCTAGTTCGGAGAATTGATTTCTAGTAGATGGACTGTTTTCTGATTAAAAGACATGAAAAACTCTAAGAGATTAGGAGACGTCTTCTATATTTATTTCGTTGTGACACTATTGTTGCAAATTGTCACCGTGCTGTTACCCTTATTCTATTAGAACATTGGTACGGTTTAAGGGGTTTGGGCCAGTGTTAAGGATGTACTCGGAATATACCAAACTGGCGGAGAGTAGAGGATTCGAACCTCTGGTACCACAAGGGTACAACGGTTTTCGAGACCGCCGCATTCGTCCGCTCTGCCAACTCTCCAAGAATATAATATTTATCAAAATATGAAAAATTATAGGACTTCAAGTACTAGATAGTGCGAGAAGTCTTGATATCGATATTCTGTATTATACTGGCATACGACATAAGGGTGATGGGTGATCTTTACAATTACATGTTATCCATAACAGCTTTTTTGAAATCATCGACTCTTTTACCCACATAGTCGCCTTTAAACCAATAACCTTTTAATATCTCACCTTTATGTTTCCCGCGCTTTGAGTAATAATATGTGCCCACTCCATGGAATTTATCATCCTTGAACTTGCCAACATATTTATCACCTTTTCTGTCACCTTTGCCATAAATAAATGTGCCATTTCCATCATACGCGTCACCTTTAAATTCTCCCGCGTATCTTGTGCCACTATTATAGGTTAATAATCCATAGCCTTCGAAATAGCCATCTACAAAGTCTCCCTCATAAACATAGTTCTTTCTAGTATACTTCCCTTTGCCATTATATTTATTGTCAGCAAACTCGCCTACATATGTCACTCCGTTTTTGAATATTTTCTTGCCTTTTCCTGAAAATTTGTCATTAATAAAATCACCTTCGTAAGTGTAATTTTCTGTCGTATACTTGCCTTTTCCATTAAAACGGCTTTTAATGAACGCACCCTCATATTTTCTGCCATCTTTATATGACATAACTCCAAATCCATGGAAGAGGCCATTATGAAAATCACCTTCATATGTGTATAGCTCTCTATTCATTACACCTTTTCCATTCGGGGCATTCTTCTCAAAAGTACCTTCGTATGTTTCGCCAGTTGAATACGTGATCTTCCCGTGGCCTTCTAACAATCCATTCTTAAAATCTCCTATGTATGTTGTTCCATCTTCGATTAAAATCCTTCCTTTTCCGCTTTGCAATCCATCCTTAAATCCCCCTTCATATATACGTCCGGTAGGATAAGTTAATTTTCCATTACCATTCACCAGGCCATTCTTAAACTCCCCTTCATATTTTGATCCGTTTCTCCAGGTAATAACACCCTTTCCATTGAATAAGCCGTTTTTGAACTCACCTTTATATATGCCGCTATCCGGTAATCTGGCCGTTCCGGAACCATTTTTTACTGGTTCAGCAGATATATTGTTTGGTATAGTGAGATAGAAGAGAGGCAATATCAAAAGAGATAAGAATAGTTTCTTCATGATACTTCCTTTCTGTATTTGTTCACATCTAGCGCACTTGCCACTCATTATATAATCACACCCGCAAACAATCAAATAATAAATTACCTGCCCTTGACAATGGTCATGGAGTAGCGTAATATATTATTCAACAGAGCGTAATTGTATCGTTTAATATATTTATACGGGAAACATGCCTAGACAAAAACTGCAGATCAGGATAATTATTCTCATATCCGGATTATCCGTTCTCTTTATATCCGCCTTCGCGTATATTCAGTTAAGACATCAGGTACAGAACATAGAAACCTATAACTCTGAACGCGCTAATAATTCCTCGCTTTTCATGAAAATGTTATTTGAACTATTATTCAAGGATGTTGAGACTGAGGAGGCGTTGCCTGTTATGTTTCAGGGAGCCATAACGGCATATGAGGATATGGGGTATATTGAAAAGGCGTCTATCCTTACGACTGACGGCAAGGCTATCGCTACAAATGATCCTCTTGTCAGGGAATACGGAGAGTCAAAAGAATCACTAAAGACCTATAAGCGACTGGCTCAGACAAAGCGCGGTAATACGTGGATGTACAGTGCCGTGAATCAGAAAACAAAGAGCCAAGAATTTTTTATACCAATTAAGATAGGGCAGACCAGCTACATTGCTAAGCTTTCTTATTCCGTGGCTAAGAATTACAAACAGGCTGTTGATGAAATGATAATTCCGGTTGGGTTGACAGCCCTTGCCGTGATAGCAGGCAATCTTTTACTAGGATATGTCCTATTATCAACTGTAGTGCACCCTATAAAACAGCTTAACAAGGCCACAAAGGATATCGCGTCGGGACATTTAGACAGAAGGGTCAATATAAGGACACGTGATGAGATAGAGGAGTTAGGGCATACATTTAACAAGATGGCAGTTGCTCTTAAGAAAATGAAAGAGGTCGCGGAGAACGCTAATCCATTAACCGGATTGCCCGGCAACAACATAATCAGAGAAGAGATAGAGAACAGGATAAAGAAAAATGATGAGTTTGTTGCAGTGCATCTTGATCTGGACCATTTCAAGGCCTACAACGACAGATATGGAGTCGGCAAAGGGGATGATGTTATCAAATTTACCAGCAGCATAATAGCAGATGCTGTAAAGAACAAGGGAAATAAAAATGATTTTGTCGGGCATGAAGGAGGGGATGATTTCTTTTTGCTGACCACTCCGGATAAGGCTGAGGCAGTAGGGGACTACATCATAAAAGAGTTTGATTCAAAGATCAGGACATTCTATACAAAGAATGACCAGGAGATAGGGTACATACCGGCCAAAGATAGGCAGGGGAATTTGACAAAGTTTCCCATTATGACGATCTCCCTGGCCGGGGTGACAAATAAGTTTAGACCTATTAAGAATTACGGTGAATTGACAAATATAGCTGTAGGGGTTAAGGAAAAGGCAAAAGCCATTAAGCAAAGCAATTTCTTCCTGGATCAGAGGAAATTTTAATAGATTATATAAAAGAAGCGGAGTTTATTGAAACTCCGCTTCTTTTATGTTATACTCACAAACGCGATCTAGGGTTCATTGATTATGGAAGTATGTGCCTGTAGCTCAGTCCGGATAGAGCAACGGCCTACGAAGCCGTGTGTCGCAAGTTCAAATCTTGCCAGGCACGCCAATTTTTGAGCCTATCGGTCATACTTAAGTAGATGCCATACGGAGCTTGCATATCGCAGATACCTCAGGTATACTTGATGAATTAGAGATGTCCATAAAAGTTACATATAATAAAGGAGTAATAAATTGATAAAAATAGCTAAACAAGAAACCGATGCCCAAAATGTAAGACAGTGGTCGAAAATTATACTTTTTATCGTCGCTATTATTTTGATCGCTATGTCTCTATACCTGATAAAGCGCGCGTTTAAGACTTACGATAGACAAGAAAACGTATTCGATAGAAAAGAAAATAGACCTGAGTTCTAGTCAGGTTTTAAGCCAAAAAAACCTTCTTTCTTTATCCTATTTGATCTGTCATTCTTTTTTTTAACTGTAAAGTTGTATCGTTCCAATTAATATGGTATATTGTCAGAAATATTGAACCCTGTGTTAAAATGGATCAATTAAACAGGAACTATGCTAACGGACAGCGAAACTTTACATTTAAAATTTATGAGAGATGCCCTGAAGCAGGCTGAGATCGCTTATGAAAAGGATGAGGTCCCTGTCGGCGCGGTTATCGTTCATAGAAATCAGGTAATAGCCAAGGCACATAATCAGATAAAAACGCTTAAAGATCCAACAGCCCACGCTGAAATGATAGCTATAACTCAAGCGGCGGATTACCTGAAGAACGAGAGATTGAAAGACTGTACCATGTATGTTACAATAGAGCCTTGCTCGATGTGCGCGGGCGCCATGGTCCTTGCAAGGATAGAAAAACTCTATTACGCGGCGAAAGACCCGAAAACAGGCGCCGATGGCTCAGTCGTTAATTTATTACGTAATAACAAGCTTAACCATATAGTTAAGACAAAATCAGGAATTCTGGAAGATGAATCCCGTTCTTTAATACAGGATTTTTTCAGGAAGAAGCGGAAGTGACGCGAAAATGTCCTTTGCGATATCTATCGCTCGGGATCCGAAAATTTTCGGAGAGGTCGCCCAGTCCGGTTTAGGGCAGCGGTTTGCTAAACCGCCATACCGGTGAAAGCTGGTATCGAGAGTTCAAATCTCTCCCTCTCCGCCAATTTGGCACCGCCAAAAATTGGCAGAGCAATTGAGCAATAGACAATAGAACAATAGATGTGAAATTGCTCAATTGCGGTCTATTGTTCTAAGGATAGCACAAATGCCTTTTATGTTCGAAAATCTTGAGGTTTACAAAAAGGCAATCGATATCGCTGACGAGCTAAGCACTCTCACCGAATCTTTTCCAAAAGGCAGCTACTATTTAACCGACCAGCTAAATCGTGCGGCTTTGTCTATTGCGACAATAATGCCGAGGGCAATGGCAAATACCACAAGGCGGACAGGATTAAATACTACCGGATTTCGCGCGGTTCCGATTTCGAGTGTATTCCGATATTAGAATTGTGCAAACGGAAGAAATTAATTAAAGATGAGGCTGCTAAAGCGTTCAAGGATCGACTGGATGAGATCTGTAAAATGCTATCAGGGCTGATGAATTTTTTAGGTTGTAACAGGAGTAACCGTGAAAATTGAACGAATAATTCTGCTCGTAACGCTCATGCTTATCGTGTTAATTCCAGGGCAGGTTATTTACGATTGCGATACAGCTCATGCGCAGGATTTCGATAGCTTTGGATTTTGCAAGGTAGAATTATCGGTAGCCAAGACTGAATATACGGTTGGAAACAAAATAGAACTAAATTTTGCGATTATCACAACTCGAAATCTCAAAATACGATTATTTGAGGAAAAATGGAAATCGTTATTTTTGTGCGTAACCGTAAATAATCACGGAAGAATAGGCGTTAACGAATACGAGTATCCCGTAAAGTCTTTGGGGCCAAAGTTTACATGGTTCGTCAAGGACGATAAGAGAATAACCGGCACCGAAAAGATCGAAATAATTGATATTGATCAGAACAGTCCATATCGTTTGAATATTCAAGGTGTTATTTCCAAAAATGAAGATACTGGCAACATTATTTTGGATTTTTTTGAATTCGGCAAGTTCGAGGTGTTGAATCAAGTTACGAATTGCGGCATTTACGGATTTTGGCGACCGATTAATCCGTATCCTTTAGATTCGCTTGAAGACACAACAAATGTTGTGGAAATATCGGTGACAGCCTCTAAATAACATAATCGCAATAAAGTTCTGACTTTGTTGGTTCTTTGTTTTTAGCAGGTTTACTGAATACGGGTTCGCCTGGCGTCCACGATTACCCGCCAGTTTCTATTCAATTATCTCCGGTCCTATTTCTTTTAGGATAGCTTTAGCGATCAGTTTGTTCCCTTTGAAGTTAGTATGGTGGTCATCAATGAAAATGGTTTCGTTTGTTCCCATGCAGCCGCTAATGTCATAGAAGTTTTCGTCATTCGAAAACTCTTTCCTCGCTAAGGCGTAAACTTCCCTCTGAAAATTTACTGATTTCTCGTCTTCAAAATACGGGGACGTTTCCTCATATTTACTTAATACCTTTTTCGTAAAAAGATTCGGCTGCATGATAAAAAATGGCTTAAAGTTGAAATCGCCGGCTACGGCGTTTATTATCTTTTTATTTTTTTTATAAAGCCTGATAATGCGGTTGGCCTGATGAAGCTCTTTGTCACTCAAGTCCGTTGCTTTGTCTCGCGGGTTTTTCTGCTTCCTCAAAGTGTTTGTAAGTAACAGGATAGCCTTTACTATATTGGATTTTTTGATGATGATTTTTAGGTTGCATGTGTTATCATAGAGGCCTTTTTGAGATAAATAATTTACCATGCCCGAGATCCCGGCAGAGATGCTGGGTTGCAAAAAATCCCCGTTATTATTGCCGTCATGTAATTCCCAATAGCCCATGATAGCTTCGTTGACCCAATCATAAAAAATAACATAATCTATCTGCTCCCTGCCTAGTTTTTGAAGCAATAGGATTATTTCCTGAGTATTTTGATAACCGCCCACACCATAGTTTTTTACTTCGTAATTTATGTTTGGGTCTTTTTCATTAAAATATTTGGAAAATAATGAGGCAATGGTATTATTATCACTAGCGGTTCCGCCTCCCCACATGGTGGAACCGCCTAGAAAGACAATGACTTTCTTTTTTAACTTCTGATCTTTCAGATGCTGGGTAGTATTCCTGAAACCCTGGCCATCAGTCGACATATACTTTCCTTCGAAATCAGGCTTTGGCCTGTAAAAGCGATAAAAATCAAATTCGACATCTGAATAGATATCTTTTTGTTCATTATACAGAGCGTTTATATCAACGTCTTTTTCAAATAATTCCGAGGCCTTGAATGATCGCCTCCAATTTCTTTGGTCCCTTGACCGTAAATCCAGATACTTAAGCACGAGATAACAACTGCCTTCAGCGAAGCTTAAAATGAGGGTGATCAGTACGAGATTTAATAATATTTTTTTGTGCCGCATAGTTTTAGATCCTAGAATATCATATGAAAAAGGGTACGAAGGAGAGTTTAGCATACCAGAGACGCCAGTGGAAGAAAAAAGTTTAATCCTGACGATATCCAGTGTATTTGCGGCGGTGCTGATGTCGGCGTAGGGGGTTACCTTAAAGCGTCCGGGACAGCTCGCTTGATCCAGTTTCCAACCTCTTCAGGTCCGGGACACTCCAACTGTTACTCAAACACCCGTGTCCCGGACCTTTGTCGTCCGAACACCTGGGTACCGGACGCTTAGAACCTGTTGAAGATGAGGGGTGGATGTACTATAATATTACGTGAGGTGATATTATGGATGCATTCATCAATCAATTAAAGATTTATATCATAGAGATATTTCCGAGTTTAATGGCCGGGTTTTTTGTTAGCGGTATTATAAATGAGTTCATGCCAAAGAACTGGGTCGATAAATACTTAAGGAAAAGCGGTATAAAACCAATATTTTTCGCGACATTGATCGGGACCCTAGCCCCGGTATGCTGCTGGGGCTCTCTGCCAATCGCTGTCAGCCTGCGCAAAAAGGGCGCTTCGCTTGGGCCCATATTCGCATTTCTTGTCGCGACACCCGCAACGTCCATAAGCGCTCTATTCGTTGCCTGGAAGTTCTTAGGGATGCAAACCACAGTATTTATATTCTTCGCTGTGATTGTGATGGGGGTAATATCTGGTTTAATAGGGGATATGTTAAAAGTGCCTCCTGGACAGGCTGAGGAAGATGATCACGAACATGATAGTGGGGATGACTGCCCGCATTGCAGGGCTAAGAAGAATATCGCTTCTAGGATTAGAGCGATCTTTAAATATGCCTTTTATACTATGCCGAAAGAGATAGGGCTTGAGATAATCATTGGTTTATTACTTGCGGCTTTGGTAAGCTCCATAGGCGCTATAGGAAGATTTACCGAAAGTTATCTTTCACGGGGGTATGGATTCTTGTTCGCGTTGGTTTTCGGGCTTGTTTTTTACATGTGCTCCACGATGAGCGTGCCTTTAGTACACGCGTTCATAACGCAAGGGATGAACGCGGGCGCGGGATTGTCGCTACTGATCCTTGGGCCGATCGCGAGTTTTGGTACTGTGCTAGTCATCCGAAAGGAATTCGGGGTACGGGTGCTGGTGATATTTTTGGGGACAATTTCGGTCCTGTCGATACTGGCGGGGGTGGTGTACAACAGGTTGTTTTAGCTTTCCAGCGTCCGGGACAGCTCGCTTGATCCAGTCTCCAACCTATTCAGGTCCGGGACACTCCAACAGTCACACGAACACCCGTGTCCCGGACCTTTGTTATCCGAACACTTGGATACCGGACGTTTAGGCTGCTCGCTTGATCCAGTCTCCAACCTATTCAGGTCCGGGACACTCCAACAGTCACACGAACACCCGTGTCCCGGACCTTTGTCGTCCGAACACCAGGGTCCCGGACGCTTCAGCGGTGAAATAGCTTGAGAATATGTCATGATTGTGATATAGTATCGGAACAATTGAAGTACGTACTACAAGGGACAAGTAACGAGCATGTATATTCCAATCGCGAGAAGATACCGCCCGGTTAATTTCGACAAGATCATAGGGCAGGATCATATAACAAGAACACTCAAGAACGCTATCCAATCGAACAGGGTAGCGCATGCCTATCTTTTTACGGGCCCGCGGGGTATAGGAAAAACATCCACGGCAAGAGTCCTGGCTAAGGCATTGAATTGCGCCGGTGGCCTTACGATTAATCCATGCGGTAAATGCTCATCATGCATGGAGATCGCTAAGGGCACAAACCTGGATGTGCTTGAAATAGATGGCGCCTCAAACAGGGGGATAGATGAGATACGCAATTTACGGGAAAACGTGAAACTGAAGCCGATATCAGGACGTTGCAGGATATACATTATTGATGAGATCCATATGCTGACTCCCGAGGCATTCAACGCGTTATTAAAGACGCTTGAAGAGCCACCTGCCCATGTAAAGTTCATATTCGCGACAACAAGGCCGTATAAGATCCTGCCTACCATTATTTCAAGATGCCAGAGGTTTGATTTCCGCTTAATACCGTCTAAGACTATAATCTCGCACCTGAGGTCTATTACGGAAAAAGAAAAGATTAATATCGATGATGACGCGCTTTTGCTGATCACGAAACATTCCGGCGGAAGCCTTCGCGACGCGCAGATCATGCTGGACCAGATAACAAGTTTCACTAAAGGCAAAGTAAAAAGTCAGGATGTCAAAGATATGCTCGGGTGCATAGAGGAGGACATGCTCATTGCCTTATCGCGGGCGATATTATCCAAGGATGGCAGTTCAATACTAGAGCTTATTAATGAACTGATCAACAGCGGCAAGGATCCGTTATTTATATGTACGACTTTGATCAGGCATTTTCGTAATCTTATCGTGATAGCTGCTTGCAAGGATCCAAACGAATTCGTGCTCGCGGAAGAGGCATTAATAGTCAAGCTGAAAGACTTAAGCGGTAAATTCGATCAGGAAGAATTGTTCTACATTATCTATACGCTTACACATGCGCTCGACCTAATAGGGAGGACATCACTTGGACGGGTGCCCCTTGAGATCTCGCTTCTTAAACTGGCCCGCAGGAAGAAGGCCCTGCCCGTAAAGGAGGCACTGGAGAGATTAAAGAAAATAGAGAGTTCAATGAAAAGCGGTATCATAACGCAGGATAAAATATTAGGTGAGCCAAAGAGGGATATCCCGGAGCGGGGTGTTTCACTCAAAGAAAATAATGTGAGCAAAGTATCAAACCATAATGATGCCGCTGATAACACAGGAGATGTTTCTCTGCAACGGATCAAGGGGATATGGCCGGAGGTTGTCAGGATGGTTAGGGCAAAAAAGGTATCAACGGGTGTGTATCTTGAAGAAAGCGAGATAGTGAGACTCAATGAAGATAAACTGATATTGGGTTTCACAAAATCCAACTCTTTGCATAAAGAGGCCCTTGAGGCAAGGCAGAATAAGGACCTTATCTCGCAGACAATAAAAGACCTCACAGATAAGACTTTTCAAGTAGAACTCATTTTTATCGAGAGCAATGGCCAGGATGAGAAAACCGCGGCAAAAAATGAGCCCGGTATGGATACCCAGCGTTACTCTGCCGCTGGGAAAATAGAACCTATTATTAAAACCGCGGTCGATAAATTCAGTGGAAAGATCATAAAGCAGTTCTAACCTGAAGAAAGGGGAGTCGTCTTGAATGGTTTTCCCGAATCCATGAAGACTCTTATAAAAGAGTTCAATAAGATGCCGGGTATAGGCGCTAAAAGCGCCGAACGCCTCGCGTTTTATATCCTTAGAAGCAAGAATAATGATGCCCGGAATTTGGCGGAGGCAATATTAAAGGTAAAGTCCAGCGTCAGGTTCTGTAAAATATGCAATAATTTAAGCGATACCGATATATGCCATGTCTGTGATGATCCCAACCGGGATAAGAATATCATATGTGTTGTCGAGAACCCCAAGGATGTTATTTCCATAGAAAAGGCCGGTAACTATAAAGGTATTTATCATATATTGCTCGGAGCTTTATCCCCCCTTGAGGGTATAGGGCCTAAAGATATCAAAATAGATGATCTTATAGCCAGGATAAGAAAGGAAAAACCCAAAGAGGTTATACTGGCGACTGATTCGAACACAGAGGGCGAGGCGACAGCGTTGTATTTAATAAAGCAGCTTAAGGGATCAGGGGCCAAGGTGACGAGAATAGCCTCCGGCATACCTGTCGGGGCCAATCTCGAGTATGCGGACCAGGCGACGCTCACACGGGCTTTTGAGGGAAGGGTTACGGTATAATCATTAGAGACTTAGTTACTTTTCATTCAATCTTGACAAAAGTATATCAATAGGGTAAAGTATATAAAATTTAAAATAAGGAGGCAATATGGGCATTTTTCAGACAATAGGGAAAAGTTGTGTTCAAACGATCAAGTTTTCTCGGATAATCTTGATAATGTTTGGATATTTCCTCGTATTCGGACTGTTAATGCTGCCCTTCGCGGGGGAAGACGCAACGGCCGGGTTAGGTGAAACTAATCCGATTGGGATTTTAATAAGTATAATAGGCATGTTCGTTCTCGTTTTTATACAAGGAGGTGCGCTTTCGGCTGTGCGTGATTTTATCAAGACAGGCTCTTTTAAAATGTCAGACTTGATCGAGAACGGCAAGAAATATTATACGAGATTATTGTCATATGTAGGATTGATCCTTGGCGCGACCATTGTTATAATGGTTATCATAGCGGTTATTATTGCCGGTATACTTGCAGTGTCGAACAATATATTTACGCAAGTTATAGTAGGCGCCTTGTTGACGGCTGCCGCTATTACGGCCATGATATTCTTTCTTTATCCCATCTACATTATTGTGGCTGAAGATACCGGCCCGATAGCAGCCTTAAAGAAGGGGTTGGAGATCAGCAAAAACAATTTCTGGCAGACCTTATTATTAATGCTGATCCTTTTTATAGGCTTGTTCCTGGCCAGTTTCCTGATAGGGTTTTTGCTGATAGGGATATCAGCCTTTTTGCCGAATATAGTCGGGCGTATTATTACGATCATAATCAGCAGTGTCCTCCAATCAGCGTTTACTATGTTAATCATGGTGGTGATAATGAACTATTATCTTTCCTTAACAACCGGCGCCGGAAAACAAGAACCCCAAGCGCCAACAACAGCGAGTTAATAACAAAAATGAAAGACTTAAAAGATCTATTTGAGGTGAGATGGCATGGAAGGGGCGGGCAGGGAGCAAAGACAGCGGCCCAATTTTTGGCGGAGGCCGCCCTGGAAGCGGGTAAAAATATACAGGCGTTCCCGGAATACGGGCCTGAAAGGGCAGGGGCGCCGATCAGATCCTATACCCGCATAAGCGACAATCCGATCAATATCCATTCAAGTGTGACGAATCCCGAAGTTGTCGTCGTAATCGATCCGACTCTATTGGATGTCGTGGATGTAACGGAAGGATTAGACGATGATGGGGTATTGGTTGTGAACTCTCCCCAGGGCCCGGATGAGATCAGGAAAAAGACAGGGTATAAGAAGGGCAAGGTCGGCACATGTGACGCGACGAAGATCTCTCTTGAGATATTGGGCATTCCCATGCCGAACACGCCGATGCTTGGCGGTCTTTTAAAGGCCAAGGCTATTGTGGAGGTTGACGCGGTCATTGAGCAGGTAAGAAAGAAATTCATGAAAAAGATCGGCCGGGAAAAGACAGAGGCCAATATAAAAGCTATAAACCGTGCGTATAACGAAATCAAGATAGGATAATAAAATATGGCAAAAAAAGGATGGAAAAGTATACCGAATGGAGGACTCATAGACAGGCCGGGTACGGCTATGGAGTATAAAACAGGCGGCTGGAGGACTTTTAAGCCGGTTGTGGATAAGGCAAAATGTATCAACTGCCTGCAGTGCTGGATATATTGCCCGGATTCCTCTATCAAGGCGGAGGACGGCAAGATGGCAGGGTTTGATTATGATCATTGTAAAGGGTGCGGCATATGCGCCGCCGTTTGCCCGGTCAAATGCATAAAAATGGAAAAGGAAGAAAAATAGAAAATATCATATATGGCAAAAGTGGAATTAAAATCCCAAAAGGAAAAAAATAAAATGGTAAAAGGTAAAATAATCCCGTTGACCGGAGATCAGGCCGCGGCGGAGGCCATGCGGCAGATCGAACCGGATGTAGTCGCGGCTTACCCGATAACACCGCAGACAGAGATCGTGATGAATTTTTCACAATTCGTCGCTGATGGAAAAGTAGATACAGAGATGATACATGTTGAATCGGAACACAGCGCCATGAGCGCCTGTGTCGGGTCAGCCGCAGCGGGCGCGCGTACTATGACGGCGACTTCTGCTAACGGCCTGGCCCTCATGTGGGAGGTCGTTTACATCGCCGCCTCGACCAGGCTTCCTATAGTAATGCCTGTAGTGAACAGGGCATTATCCGCCCCTATCAATATCCACTGTGATCATTCAGATACCATGGGAGCGAGGGACTCCGGCTGGATACAGTTGTATTCTGAAAACGCTCAGGAGGTATATGAGAACATTATAGCCAGCATAAAAATAGCTGAGCACAAGGATATCAGGCTGCCGGTTATGGTCTGCCAGGATGGTTTCATTACAAGCCATGCGGTTGAGGGTGTAGTTATGTTCGAGGATAGAGATGTCAAGGATTTTATCGGTGAGTACATGATAGAGAATTCTTTGCTCGATATTGACAATCCTGTGACTTATGGGCCGTTGGACCTGCAGGATTTTTATTTCGAGCATAAAAGACAGCAGTCAGAGGCTATGGAAAAGGCGATTCAGGTCATACCCGAAGTCCTGAAAGAGTTTAATACGAAGTTCGGAAAGGATCATGGATGGTATGAAGGATACAAACTGAATGACGCGGAGATAGGTATTGTGGCGTTGAGTTCTACCGCGGGCACGGCAAAAGTGGTGGTGGATACGTTAAGAAAAAAGGGTGTGAAAGCGGGACTTTTAAAACCCAGGTTTTTTAGGCCGTTCCCGCGCGGGCAGATCTGTGACGCGCTGGCAGGCCTTAAGGTTATTGGGGTTCTCGATAGAAGCGAGTCTTTTTCTACTATGGGAGGCCCGCTTTTCAATGAGATAAGAAGCGCTCTTTATGACAGTAAAAAGAGGCCCATCATATTGGATTATATATACGGCCTGGGGGGCCGTGATATAATCCCAAGCGAGATCGAAGGCGTATTCAATGAATTAAAACAGGTAGCAAAATCAGGCAAGGTTAAAAACCTTGTACAGTTTTTAGGAGTAAGAGAATAACATGGCTAACATTAAAGAATTATCCAAGATACCGGAAAGATTGACAGGCGGGCATAGATTGTGCGCGGGTTGTGGGGCCTCTATCGCTGTCAGGCAGATATTGATGGGTACTAAAGATCCGATAGTCGCGGGAGCCGCGACGGGGTGCCTGGAAGTAGCGACTACGATCTATCCTTACACGGCATGGAATATCCCTTTTATTCACAACGCGTTCGAAAACGTGGCGGCTACTATTTCAGGCGCTGAGACCGCCTACAGGGCCTTGAAGAAGAAGGGTAAGATAAAAAAAGATATTAAGTTCATAGCGTTTGGAGGGGACGGCGGCACTTATGATATAGGCCTGCAGTCTTTGTCAGGCGCTCTGGAAAGAGGGCATAACTTCGTATATGTATGTTACGATAACGGCGCTTACATGAATACAGGCATACAACGGTCGGGGGCAACACCTAGAGGCGCTTCCACTACTACGGCGCCCGCGGGCACGGCAAGTTACGGCAAGGTTCAACTCAGAAAAGATCTTACTTCTATTGTGGCTTCACATAACATTCCATACGCGGCCCAGGCGTCAATATCTCACTGGAACGACCTGGTAACGAAGAGCCAGAAGGCTTTCAGTGTTGAGGGCCCGGCATTTATTAATGTATTGGCCATATGCCACAGGGGATGGAGGTCCAAGCCGGAGGAGACCGTGTCCATAGCGAAGCTTGCCGTTGATACGGGATTCTGGCCGTTGATCGAAGTCGAAAACGGTACATGGCGTTTCTCATTCAAGCCGAAAGAGAGAAAACCTGTCGTAGAATTCTTAAAAACACAGGGGAGATTCAAGCATTTATTCAAAGAAGAGAATAAACCAGTACTGGATCAGATTCAAAAAGATATAGACGCTAACTGGCATAGATTAGAACGTTTTGTAGAGGCAGGATGCCAGGTATCCGCTTAGATACCCCTGTTATTTACTAATCTATCGGTCTCTGTCCAACCGATCTTGGTGATCTCAACACCGGTTAGGACCTCTCCATATACGAGAGGTGATTCTTTTTCCCATACTACTTTACCATAGGCTGTTATAGGTTTTGAGCTTATGGTCTTTAAAATGTCCAGTTTTAACAGGCTATTACGTTTCATGAAGTTTGACGCCCTGAGTTTCAGGCCGGTACGGGATACATTCTCTACTATAGCTCTTAACTTCGCTTCAGATGGCCCGTCAATGACCTTACATAAAACATCATAGTGTACGGGGATGCGCGGATATCTGCGCCTTTCCATTTCTGCTATCATATGTTTACTCCTATCGCAACAAACTACATTAACCAGATTACCATGTCTTGACCTGGTCGATCGACCTGGTCGATCGACCAGGTCAAGACATGTGGTTATCCTAGAATGTGTATTTATATTGTGTAACCTCTATATAATATACTACATTAACGGGTTATTATGGCAACAGTTAAGTAACAATAATGTAAAAGAAATGTAACAGTTTTAATACCAGATAACGGCTATTTAATGACAAATGACAAATTGCAAATGACAAATTAATTAATAATTCCAAATGATAAAGGGTGTTGTCATTTTATCATAATTGATTTGGAATGTATCCCCCTTTATGCGCCTATTGAGTAATACCATGATAACGCTTTCGTGGTATGAAAGCAAGGGAAAAATCCAAAAACCCGCACCGGACCTTCCAGCGTCCGGGACAGCGCGATCAATTCAGTTTCCAACCTCTTCAGGTCCGGGACACTCCAACAGTCACACGAACACCCGTGTCCCGGACCTTTGTCATCCGAACACCCGTGTCCCGGACCTTTGTCACACATGGGCTCCGCGCAATGACGAGTTGACCTTTTTTATTGTTTGTGGTATATTCATCTATCCAGTGTCATATTTCAGAGGAAAGGAGAATCCAGCAAATGGGCAGGAAGAAAAGAAGGCAGATCAAGTACAAACAGAGTCAGAAGAGAAAAAAGAGAATGGCAAAATTGCGCAAAAAGGGCCAGAAACTGAACGAGTACTTTGCTGAAGGTGTATATATAAAGCGCGGTATCTCATAACCAGAAAAGAAACCGGGGGGCTTTTATGTTTGGCATAGGAATGACAGAGCTTATAGTAATACTGGCTATTGTGCTTCTTTTATTCGGCGCGAAAAGGCTTCCGGAGGTTGCCCGCGCCCTTGGCAGGGCAATAAAGGAGTTTAATAAAGCGTCAAGCGCTGATGACGGGAATGTAAAACCCGATTCTAAAAAAGATAATTGATCCCATGGAAGGGCAGTTGACTCTTCTAGAGCATTTGGAGGAATTGAGGCGGAGGATAATTAAATCCTCCATTTTTGTTTTTATCGCCTCAATATTTGTCTATGTGAACGCTGAGGCGCTCATAAACGTAATTACCCGGCCGGTCGGGAGGCTTGTATTCATAGCTCCTCATGAAGCGTTTACATCCTATATCAAGGTTTCCCTTTTTGGGGGAGTGATCGTATCCAGCCCTTATATATTGTATCAGGTATGGGGCTTTATATCATCGGGGCTGAAAAAGCATGAAAAGAGGCACATCTATATCTTCGCGCCTTTATCATTTATTTTATTTGTGCTTGGCGCGGTTTTTGGATTTATGATAATAGTGCCTATCGGGATAAAATTCCTGCTTGGTTTTTCCTCTGACTATCTGGCCCCCATGATCACTATCGGCCGATATATCTCTTTTGTCGCTGTATTGACGCTGTTATTCGGGGTGATATTTGAACTTCCTGTTGTCTCGATGTTTTTGGGCAGGATAGGGGTGTTGAAGCCGGATCAGATGATATCAAAAAGGAGGTACGGGACACTTTTTATCTTTATCGCTGCCGCTATGTTTACACCTCCGGATGTAGTTACACAATGCCTCTTGGCTGTCCCCCTCCTAGTTCTTTATGAGATCAGCATATTGTTAGTAAAAATGGTATACCGGCCTAAAAATGGGGCGTATAAATATTAGAGTTATATCACTGTCCCGGAGGGGATAGTAGTGCCTTTTGGTATGATGACTATGCCGTCTTTTATGGAATACATGCCGGATTCAAATGATTCCAGGTTTTTCTGGTTCACTATCTTTACTCGCTCCCCGATCCGGACATTTTTATCCACGATTGCCTTATTGATGACAGACCCCTTGCCGATGCCTATCGGCGGTATGCCTTTGGACCTATCCTCTTCGATGCCAGACATCGATTGATAAAAATCAGCGCCCATGATGATGGAATCCTTTATCGCCACGCCTTCATCGACACGGCTCCTTAAGCCTATTATTGACCTGTTAACACTGCATTTGATCAATATCGAGCCTTCACAGAGCATTACCTTATCAAGCCTGCAATCCTCCATTTTTACACCGGGCAGGTAACGCGGCCGTGTGAAATATTGCCAGTTCTCATCGAAAAGGTCTATAGGAGGTATGGGGTCAGTAAAGATCAGATTTTCTTCGTAGAAGGCCTTGATGGTCCCTATGTCCCGCCAGTAACCGTGGTGGATATAGGCATGTGTCCTTGCCTTGGAAAATGATTCCGGTATGACCTCTTTGCCAAAGTCGGCTTTTCGATTGGTATGCAGGATAGTCCTTAACACATCTTTATTGAAAAGGTATATCCCCATGGAGGCAAGGTAGTGTTTCCTGCCGTTTATGGTTACGCTCATATGCTTGACCACGCTTTCATTCTGTGGTTTTTCAACAAAGTTCTCTATCTTACCGTTCTGGTCAACGCACATTATCCCGAAGTCAGCTATCTCGGCCTTTTTAAGCGGTTTACACGCGATAGTTATCTCTGATTTCTTCTCGTGATGAAATTCCAGAAGCCTTCTAAGGTCCATTTTGTAAAGCTGATCACCGGACAGTATGAGTACGTATTGTATGGCAGGATCGTTGAAGTGCTTCAGGCATCTCCTTACGGCATCGGCTGTGCCCTGGAACCAGTCAGTGTTTTCCATGGACTGCTCGGCAGCCATGATGTCCACAAAGCCCTTGGAGAAAGGGTCCAGTTTATAAGTCCTGGCAATGTGTTTGTTCAGGGATTCAGAGTTGAACTGGCTCAAGACATAGATATGGTTAAAACCGGAATTAAGCGAATTGCTTATCGGTATATCTACCAGCCTGTATTTGCTCGCGAACGGAACGGCCGGTTTAGCCCTGTCTTTTGTCAGGGGATAGAGCCGTGTCCCGCGGCCGCCTCCGAGCACTAAACATAATACTTCCTTCATCCTATTGCCTCAAAGTTTTATATATTTTAATGTATTCATTAGCGGATCTTTCCCATGAAAAATCCAGCTCCATGCATCTTTTCATGAGAAGGTTCCATTCATCTTCTTTATTGTATATATCAATAGCCCTTTTTACGGTGCCTATCAAGTCTTTAGACGCGGCACCATGGAATTTGAACCCGTTACCTTTTTCGGTATCTTTATCATAATCGATTATTGTGTCATCCAGCCCTCCTACGGCGCTTACTACAGGTATGGTGCCGTATCTCAGGCTGTACATCTGATTAAGGCCGCAAGGTTCATACCTGGATGGCATGACAAAGATATCCGAACCCGCCTCTATTTTATGAGCAAGAACATTATCAAAATCAATCGTTACTATAAGATTACTCCTGTATTTTCTGGCGGCCCTGATCAGTTTGTTCTGATATATCTTATCGCCTGTCCCTAAAATAACGATGTTAAGATTGAGCTCGACTAATTTATCAATACAGTCGGTCAGTATATCCACACCCTTTTGCCATGCGAGCCTTGTTATGACCCCTAGCAGGGGAAGGTTGGGATTCCCCTTAAATTTGACATGTTCCAAAAGATCCAGTTTGCATGTTGCCTTATTCGCGATGGAATCGCTGAAATAATTGACCTTGATGAACTTGTCATTTCTGGGATCCCATCTCTCATAGTCCACACCATTTAATATACCATATAGATCGGCTTTGCGCAAATTTAGAAGGTGATGGAGGCCGCATCCGAACTTTTCTGAAAGGATCTCTTTGGCGTATCCCTTGCTTACGGTGGTAATTATATCGGCGTATAATATGCCGGCCTTCATATAACTTAATTTGCCGTAGAACTCAAGCTTTTCGTTCGTTAAGAACCCGTTCGGGATGTCCACTATATGTGAAATCCTTTTCGGGAACACACCCTGATAGGCAAGGTTATGGATAGTGAATACCGATTTTGCCCGCCTAAAGAAGGGATCGTCCTTGAGTTCAATTTTTAAGTAGAACGGCACAAGGGCGCTTTGCCAGTCATTTGAGTGTATTATATCCGGTTTGAAATCAAGCGCCCGTGCGCTTGAAAGTACGGCCTTACAGAAAAAAGCGAATCTTACAGCGTTATCCGGATAATCCCCTGATGGGGTGCCATAGAGGCATTTTCTATCGTAGTAAGCCTTTTTATCAATGAAGTAAAAATCAACACCTTGTCGATTGTCGTGATATAAGGTAAAAGCCGTATTCAGTTTTCCGATCTTTACGGGGATGCCTTCCAATATCGGTTTCAGTCCGGGGAAATTTTTCTTAGTTTCATGATAGTAGGGAAGGATCACCCTGACATCGTGGCCAAGCGCCTTCAGTGAAATGGGAAGGCTGCCGGCAACATCAGCAAGGCCTCCTGTTTTCGCGTATGGCGCCGCTTCAGATGATATGATCAAAATGCTTAATTTGTCCATAACCATGGTTTACTTCACGATATCGGCAAGAGATTTAACGGTGTCCCTTAGATCATGCGATCTTTTTATTTGGAGCTTGTGTTTTTCCGGAGAATTGTCGGCGGTTTTGGCGTTATCTTCGATCTCTTTTGCGATATCATGGATTTCCATCAATCGAAGGTTGCCGGCCGCGCCCTTTATATAATGTGAGACAGTAAATATCTCATCCTGTTTACCGCAGGCTATAGCCTTATCAAGCTCCTCCATTTTTTGTTTTAATTGTTCATAAAACTCTTGGATCAGGGATGAGTACATGGGTTCGTCTATGCCGAGTTTCTTACTTATCTGTTCTTTATCCAAGCGCATAATCTTGCCTTATTATTCCTTTGATATTATCTGTGTGACCATTTAATGAGTTTCTCTTTAAGTTTTTCAGATGATATGGGCTTGGCCAGGTGATCGTTCATACCGGCACTTAGGCTTCTTTCTTCATCTTCTTTCATGGCAGCGGCCGTCAGGGCTATTATCGGGATATTCCTGTCAAGTTCCTTACGGATGACCCTGGCCGCGTCCAGGCCTCCCATCACCGGCATCTGAAGGTCCATAAGCACAATATCATAGCTGTTCCGGCGTAATTTGTCAATTGACTGCCGCCCGTCCGCCACGACATCAACCTTACAGCCGAAATTCTCCAGTATGACTCTTACAAGCCTTTGATTTACGGGATTGTCTTCACAAACCAGTACGCTTATGTCTTTCAGTATTAACTCCCTTGACATATGCCTTGTTATGATAGGGCCTTTTTTGCGCCTATCCCCCAAGGTTGTCTGTATAACGCGCATAAGGTCCTCTCTTATGATAGGTTTTGGAAGATAGGCGTGAAACCCGGCATCCTGCGCTTCACGAGCGGAACCCGGTGTGGCATAAGACGACACCGCTATCAGTTTGATATCGGTGAATTTTGGGTTTTGCTTTAGCCTTCGCACGAAATCGAACCCATCCATTACGGGCATCATGATATCGATAAAAATGATATCGGGCAGTTTCTTCTGTTTATGTATCCATGTCAATGCCTCATCAGCGGAGGATGAGATATGGCAAACAGTTATGTTAAAGCGCTTACAATAAGATCTCAGGATATGCTGTGAATGCCTGTTATCATCTATTATGATGGCCTTCTTCCCTTTGAACCGCTTTTTATCAACGGGAATGATATTCCTTTCCGTGACCCGGCCGGCTATCCTGAGCGGCAGGGAGACCTTAAATGAGCTTCCTTCATTTTCTACGCTTGATACGTCCAATTCACCGCCCATCATTTCAGTGAGCGCTTTTGTTATGGCCAATCCCAGCCCGGTGCCGCCGTATTTGCGTGTGGTCGAGGCATCAGCCTGCGCAAAGGCGTCAAATATTGCCGCCAATTTATCTTTTGGGATACCAATGCCGGAATCCTTTACGGATATGTCAATGACCCGTGCTCCTTTGTCGGGTATCAGGTGCGTCCATTTGGAATCGGCAGGTGTTTGTTTTACGGACACGTTTATATTTATAAAACCTTTTTCAGTGAATTTTACGGCATTACTGAGTAGATTCAGTAATATCTGTCTCAGCCTTGTGGGATCCCCGTTCAAAGAAACAAACGATGCCTCATCCATGATAAGGTCCATAGTTACCGGTTTCCCGCGCAGTTTGGGCCGGATGATCTTCATCACATTTCTCAGTAAAATTTCCAGGTCAAAATCAATATTTTCCAGGCGCAGTTCTCTGGCCTCTATCTTTGAGATGTCGAGTATATCATTGATCAATGCCATCAGGGCCTCAGCGCTTTCATGGATTGTCTCCACATAATCTTTTTGTATTTCGTCGAGGTTTGTAGTATCCCTTAACAGGTCAGAGAAACCAATTACCGCGTTCATGGGGGTTCGTATCTCGTGTGACATATTGGCCAGAAATTGGCTTTTCGCTTGGGAAGCTAATTCAGCGTCTTCTTTTGCCTTTTTAAGATCGGTTTCGGCCCTTTTTCTATCCGTAATATCACGGATGATACCTATGGATCCCGTAACGTTCCCATCGGCATCTTTTAACACGCTTACTGAGATGTCAATGTCGAAAATCTCGCCTGTTTTTTTAGTAACCTTAGTCTCAAAATGATGGCGCAGGCCTTTCTGCCTCAGGTTATATGACCTGATCTTTTTCCATTCGTCCTTAGGGTATAATATCTTTACGGGTTTCAGGTACAGATCCTCATGGTTCATGGCGAACAGTTCTTCTGTGAACCTGTTCCACGATGCTATACGCTCTTCGGAGTTAACGAACATTATCGCGACAGCTGAATTGTCAAATATGGTTTTATATCTTTCCTGGGCCTCTTTAAGCTCCCGTTCGGCTTGTTTTAGCTCGGATATATCAACAAGATCATAAACAACGCCTACAGGCTTGTTGTTAATGCCGGTTACGACAGAGGCGGAGAGGGTGACGCTAAGGCGTTTTCCGTTTTTAACAGCCCACCTTATCTCATAGTTGCTTATTTTCCAGCCCGGGATCATTATTTCAGGTATTATGACCGAGCTGTCTACCTTAGGGAAAAGTTTTTGAATGGGCATACCTATAAGCTCATTCTTCCCGTATCCGGACATCTCGCATGCCGCATTATTGACGATGTTTATATCGCCTTTAGCGTCCACAAAAAAGACAGCGCCCTGCATTGACTCGAATATTTGGCTATACGCAAATATTGGGGCCAGGCCCTCAAGCTTGTAATGTCTTATGGCTTTAGCGCTCAGGAGCGCAAAGATCAACAAAGGGACATATCCGAAGGGGTATACAGCAATGCCTGCGGCAGCCATAAAATCCACCGATCCCAGAGAGGCTATACCAAAAGCGATCAGGAAGGATTTGAATTTTTCTTTATCCCTGTCAGAAGGATGATACTTGGATGCTGACCAGAAAAGATCAAGGGTTGAGATCATCATACTTATGAAGAAAAGAATATAAAGGATACTCGCTGGGCCGTAATCGGCGTAGTATCCCCAGAAATATCTGTGGACATTCGCAACGAACCAATCGGATGAAAACACGACCAGGGAGAAGATACCGGATAGGGCTATGCTTGACCAGGCGACATATCGGAATTTATTGAATCTATGTACCATTACTAAAGCGAACAGGTATACAAGGCTTGGTATGAAGCAAACGCCGATATGCTCAAATCTGGCCCACCATAGCGCTATTGATTCGGTTTTAGAAGAGTAAAGGCCGGCGTACGACAGCATCCAGATTATTGCCGGAAGCGTCATTAGCGCAAAAAGCATGCCTGTCCGTGATCTTCGTTCCCATACGATAGTAAAGATTGACAGGGTGATTAAGGTTAATCCGGTGATAAAAGGGGCCAGCGCAAATATTGTGAAAGAGTAACTATTTGGGTCTAATATGGACTGCAATTAGAAAACACCCTTGAAATCTGACATGCTGGGCTTGCCCGGGGCAGCGCCGCTTGAGCCCAGCTCAGAGAGTTTTACTTCTTCGAGGATCTTATTATTCATAATATCAAAGGCGTCTATAATGGATTTAGCTCCTTCAACTTTTCCAATATAGACGACATCATCTATGTCCTTACATTCTTTAGAATAGTTGCCTTCGCCACGGTTGTAAACGAGTATGTGCGGGGGGATAGAGGCCCTCCATAAGTCTTTGGGCAGCTTAGAGAAGGTATCCTTCATTTTTTTTATCTTTTCTTCTCCGCTTAACTTGCCCTGAGTATATTCCATCAGTATACATGACGGCCTGTTGGCCCTGAGGGTTTCCTCAAGAGGATCGAGGTTGCCTATCAAGACCATTTTATATCCGGACTTCTTTACGGCCTTTTTTACATCTTTAACGTAAGGCGATATGACGCGGTCGATCAGCAGTACCGAAGGTTTTGGCCTTTTTTCGATGATCCGTTTCACCTCCCGCATTAAGTGCGATATCTCTATAGGTTTTGAGATAAAACCATCCGCCTCGATACTTTCAAAAAAATCCTCTAGTTCCTCCCGTGAAGTTAATATCAGTACAGGCATGGGGGGTTTTCCGTCCGCGCCCGAGATCTTTTTGTAAATCTCAATGCCGCCTATTTTGGGCAGGACAACGTCCAAGATGACAAGGTCCGGTTTGACTTCGTTCAGCTGTTTTAACCCACTTTCACCATCGGAGGAGTCGAAGACCTCATAACCTTTGTCCTCCAGGTTATGTTTTAATATTTTTACAAGGGAAGAATCATCCTCTATTATCAGGATCTTTTCACCTGCCATATAACCTCACATGTTGTTTTTTTAATATAAAAGCGAATAATCAATTGACATATTACCTTAAATCATATTTAATTACAAGCACAATTTTGAGGTTTATGTGTATCAACTATACACACTTTTTCACCCACAAATAACCTTCCTAGTTCCGGGACCTAGGTCCCGGAACTAGGTCCCGGAACTAGGAAGGTTAATATAAAATCTTGCGACCATGTCGCTCTTCATGCGACCTGGAGGCTATCTGAAAAAGTGTCTTGATTATTAGGTGAGGGGATGCTAAAATAATTTTTGCGGTACATGTGTATAGATATTGATTTTTTTAATATTCAGCATAGGGTGTTATGATACTGGGATATATAGATCCGGGAACGGGGTTTACTGTAGTTAGTGTTGGGGCAGGGCTTGTAGCTGTAATTGTCGGTTTCTTTACGGTGATCCTGGCGTTCTTTAAGAAGATATGGCGCTTCTTCAAAAATAATAAAAAAAAAATATTTATCACGGTATTATGTTTAATAATAATTTTTCTCGCGGTAGCGGGTCTTAGGGCAAATAGGAAGATGTCATCATTCGATAAAAAAATAATAATACTGGGATTTGACGGGCTCAGTCCGGATATCATAGAGCCGATGATGCGGAAAGGGATGCTGCCTAATTTCTCCCGGTTAAAGCAAAACGGTTCTTACCGTATCCTAAGAACGACAAATCCATCTCAATCACCTGTAGCCTGGACCGGTTTTTCCACAGGGCAGAATCCCGGTAAGAACGGTGTCTTTGACTTTATAGAGCGTGACATCGATACCTATAACCTGAAATTGTCGTTATCGAACATAGAAAAGGGCGTGCCGAAGAAAGTTATAAAGAGTAAATGTTTTTGGGAATATTCTTCGGACCTGGGAGTGCCTGCTACTATACTTGCGTGCCCTATAACATTTCCGCCTGATAAGGTTACGGGTAGAATGCTGTCAGGAATGGGGGTGCCTGATATACTCGGTACGGAAGGAACGTTTTCATTTTATACCAGTGAACATCTGGAAAGAGGCAAGGATATAGGCGGCAAGGTGTTCCAGGTCAGAAAATCACCTTTAATCATGATAGATCTGATAGGGCCAAAAGTGGCCGCCGGCACAGGCCCGGCTAAGAATGTAAAAGTTCCCGCGAAGGTGACAATAGACGGCGATAATAAGGGTGTCGTCATACAATACCAGGATAATAAAGTCCGGCTGCCTCTCTATAAATGGAGCGCATGGCAGGACGTTGTGTTCAAATTGGGCCCGTTCAAGAGGTCGCACGGGATATTCAAATTCTATCTCAGCGAGATCGTGCCCCATTTTAAATTATACATATCTCCGATAGAGTTTGACCCGAGGCATCCGTATTTTACGATAACGCATCCTCCCGGTTATAGTAAGGAACTTGCGAGAGCCATAGGCCTGTACCATACCCGTGGGATGCCGATGGATACATGGGCGGTGAATGAAAACCGGCTTTCGGACGAGGCCTTTATAGAACAGGTCGATGAGGTGTTGCGGGAAAAGACCGAGATGCTCAATTATGAGCTTGCGCGATTCAAGAAAGGGATCTTGTATTGTTATTTTGAATCATCGGATATTATTCAGCATATGTTTTGGCGTTATACAGACCCCCTGCATCCTCTATATAGGGAGGACGCGAAAAGAGAATTCAAGGAGACTATTGCTGTATGGTATGAAAAATTGGATGCCGTACTGGGAAGGGTGATAGATACGATATCGGATAATGATACGTTAATAGTTTTATCAGACCATGGTTTTGACACGTTCAGGAGAGCGGTGCATATAAACAGCTGGCTGAGAAAGAACGATTTTCTGAAATTAAAGAGCCCTTACGCTTCCTCGGGAGCGGAATTGCTAAGCGATATAGACTGGTCAAGGACAAAGGCTTATTCAATAGGATTTGGGGCCATTTATGTCAACCAGCTCAGCCGCGAGAGGTTCGGAATAGTCTCGCCCGGCTACCATACAGAGCAATTAAAGGATGAAATAGCGCAAAAACTGGGAGAATGGATAGACGAGAAGTATGATGAAAAGGTCGTGAACAAGGTCTACAAAAGAGAGGAAATATTTTGGGGCAGATACCAGAACGAGATGCCGGACTTATACGTTGGTTTTAATATAGGATACAGGGCATCATGGCAGACGGCCCTGGGGGCTGTCCCGCGTAATCTTATAGAGGATAACCTGAAAAAATGGTCCGGTTCGCATTTGTTTGATCCGGAATTGATACCCGGTATCCTTTTTACGAATAAAAAAGTGATCAAGGCAAGGCCGTCCATTTATGATATCGCCCCGACAGTCCTGAAATTAATAGGTTATGATGATAAAGAGCTGCGTGAGTGTGATTTTGACGGGGCCCCGTTGTTCTAACGGTCATAGGTAGCCGAGGGACTTCAACATTTCGCTGTTTCTATCGTAATATCCTTCAGTATTGAGATATTTATCACATATTTCCTTCATGTCCGTTTTCAGCTCTCTTTTGACATTTTCATCATCGATATCGGAACGGGATTTTAGGTCAACATATGATTCTTTTCCGTTGTCATACCAGTATTTATGGGCGGCCTTTAATACGCATTTTTGTTCGCGCCAGAATGAAAAGGCGCTTCTGAAATCAGGCCCCCTGGTGCCGCGTATCAGGGGCAGAAGGCTTTGACCTTCAAGTGTAGGGAAGAAGGAAGGCATGCGGCCTTCGTCAAAATATTCTATTATTGTAGGAAATATATCTATGGTTTGGACCCATTCGTCGCCTACCACTGTCTTTTTATGTGTGCCGGGCAGTTTTATCAATAAGGGAACGTGTATCTCTTCCTGTGATACCAGTTGAGCGTGATCCCACCTGCCGCCATTGTCGCCAAGTTCCTCTCCGTGATCCGAGGTAAGGATTATCAATGAGTTGTCATAGCCGCCATTTTTCTTCATCGAATCCAGGAAGATACCTAATTGGTGGTCGAAGTAGCGGATCTCTTCGTCATAAGCGTTAATAAGGAACCGGCGGTGCTCTTCAGGAATGATCTTCTTATCTCTTGTAATACTTTTTGCCCTCCTGTCACCGCTATATTTAGAGGTTTTGTTATAATATCCGATAAATTCATCAGGGGGCACGTAGGGATCATGCGGGTCAAAAAAGAAAAGCCACAGGAAGAATGGCCTGCTGTTATTCTTTTTTATCCATTTTCGCGCGGCATCGACCAGGTATTCAGCCCTTCTTGCGGATCCCTTATATCTATTAAGTTCACAAAACGTGTCGTAATGATCAAAACCCTGCTGGAGGTTTTGCTGGGCAAGGTCCCTGAGGAACTGGTGTGAGGTTATGGCCGCGGTAGTGTAACCTTTTGACTTGAAGTATTCAGCCATTGTCACATAGCTTGATAGGGAAGGCACGGAAGATTGATATTTTGAGGAGAGGACATTCCAGACAGCCGGTATGGTGCAGGGGGCCTGTGTGATGGCCTTCTTGAAAAGAACGGAGTCCTTTGCCAACCTGTCAATATTTGTAGTGTTGTCGCGATGGTAACCGAAACAACCATAATGGTCGGCCCTTGATGTCTCTACAAGCACGAAGATCACGTTAGGGCAGTTTTTGATCAATTTTGCTTTTGCGATCCCATAGGCAGACAGTGCGATGTTCATTGCCACCGCGATCATGACAATGGCCAGAGATATTCTTTTCCCTGGGTTTAGAGCGAAAAATTTCAGCCTGCCAAAAGCCGCGAAAGACAACCACGATGCGTAGTGCAGTATGAGTATCGCGAAACAGAAACATATAATGCCAGGCCCTTGTCTATTATGACCTTGGCCATATGTATCAAGTTAACCTTTCCCGCAAGGAATTCGTACGATTTAGCCGATAATTCCCCAGCAACATAAGCTAATGAAAATCTTGATATGTATGAATATAAAACTATCAATGCCATAATTGCCACTATGATGACGAATTGAAAGCGATAGTCCCTATCATGCATCAAGATGAAAGAGACAAAATTGCGGTAACAGTTAAACAGAAAGGAAATGAAGATAAAAGAGGCGATATTGATATTAATGATCTTTACAGTCGTAAAAAAAGCGAGATTGTATAACCCATATTACAGATATGAGTTGGACAGCACTTCAATTACGGAGATAACACAGCCGACCGCAAAGCCTAAGATCAATCCTTTCTTAAAAAATCCCTGCATGTTATGCTCTTTTAGAATTATTGATTTGCCTCAAGATACATGCCCGCTGCGATGGGTACATTATCTTTCTCAAGCACAAATCTTCCAAGCTCCCGAATGAATCCGGGGTCTTCGATGACTATCGGCCTGGCAGGCAGGAATTCAGCTATACCGGCCTGGTTCAGGTCGAGCCTTTCGACATTATTGCCGATAATCTCCAGGGTGGAGGAATCAACGGTTTTAACGATCTTTTGCACCTGACAATCCACTTCCTGAGTTTCACATCTAAGGAGCAGTTTATCGCCCACTTTTAAAGGATGCCCGGACATCCAGAAAATGTTAGCTTCAAACTGCTTTTTCGGTTTTATCTTGTCTGTCGCTTCAGTTATGACCTGGCCTCTTTTTACGCCGGCGGGATCAGAAAGTATAATGCCTATATTCTCTCCTATGCCGGCATAATTTGCGGTTTCCCTGAACACCTTTATCTTATCTATAGTTGCTTTGTTCCCGGATGGTAAGATCGCTATGTCTTGCCCGGCTTTGATCCGGCCTGAAGTTATTTTTCCCGCCACGATTGTTTCATTCCCTGATGTGTATACATCCTGTATGGGTAAAGTAAGGGGTTCTTTTCTTATTTGTGATGTATGCCTGATCGAATCCAATACCTCTATAAGGGTCATGCCCCTATACCAGGGAGTCTTTCGTGACCTTTTGAATACATTTACCCCTTCCTTCGCGGAGATAGGTATGATCTTATCGATAGGGATACATGCCTGCGCCATAAAGGAAGATATTTGATCTTTGATCTCATTAAACTTGCTTTCTTCGTATCCGAGCAGGTCCATCTTATTTACCACGATCACCAATGATCTTATGCCGAGAAAACTAATAAGGAAGGCATGCCTGCGGGTCTGTTCCATAATGCCCTCATTAGCGTCTATTATTAGCACGGCATCCTCAGCGTGGCTGGCCCCTGTCAGCATATTTTTTATGAATTCGACGTGTCCCGGCACATCTATTATCACATAATTCTTTTTACGTGTGTGAAAGAAAATTTGTGTCGTATCTATCGTTATGTTTCTTTCTCTTTCCTCTTTCAGGTGATCGGCAAGATACGCTATCTCGGTATCCTTTCCCAGTTCGCGTGAGATTTTTTTGACCTCAGCCAGTTTGTCCTTAGGCAGGGAACCCGTTTCCAGCAGCAGCCTGCCTATCAGGGTGGATTTTCCATGGTCGACATGGCCGATTATTACTATTTTAGATGTGTCTTTTTTTATCATAAGGGTTACATGTATCCCAGGCTTCTCAGCTTCTGCATGGTATACGCGTTCTCTTTATCCTGCGCCCGGCCGCTTCTTTCGGATATTTTTGTGGTTTCCAATTCCCTGACTATCTTTTTAATGCTATCAGCGTTTGAATTAACGGGTTCGCAACAGCATTTACATCCGATACTTCTATATCGTTTGCCGCCTTTGGCGAAATACAGGGATACTGAAGGGATGTTTTCTTTTTGTATATACCGCCAGATATCATATTCTGTCCAGTGCAGCATGGGGTGTATCCTTAGATGCTGTTCTTCGGTGACCTCGGATTTGTAAATGTCCCATAGCTCAGGCGCCTGGTCCTGATAATTCCATTTAAACTCTTTATCGCGGGGAGAGAAGTACCGCTCTTTCGCCCTGATTCCATGCTCGTCTCTGCGGATCGCCAAAAGAAGGGCTTTGAAGCCGCGCTTTGCGATATGCTGTTTCAATGCCTCTGTTTTAAGCAGATTGCAGCATTCTAATTTACCTTTTTCCGGGCGCATACCCTGTCCTATGGCGGTTTCGTTTCTGGCTACGATCAGGTCCAGGTCCCATTCCTTCCGGTACTTATCCCTGAATTCATAGATCTCGGGAAATTTATAACCTGTGTCAATGTGAACGACAGGGAACGGGATACGCCCGAAAAATGCCTTGTAGGTAAGCCAGAGAAGGGTTGTGGAATCTTTTCCTATGGACCAGAGCAGGGCTATTTCGCGAAAACGCGCATAGGCCTCCCTGATAATGTAGATGCTTTTATTTTCGAGCTCTTTAAGATGTTCCATGTTGTACGGATATTTATTACGGCAATGTCAATTATACCGCCTGCATTAATGTGTCAATGTAGGGCATGTTTAAAAGATACCCTGCATTCATTATTTGATACGAAAACGTTTAAATGTGTAACTTCTTGTGATAGAATACACGGGTATTATACAATATTTGCTCACTAAAGGGAAATATAATTGGCTAGAAATAGACGTACCACTGGACGGATAATTATAGCGCTCCTGGTCTTATCCGCGCTCCTTGGCGTATTTTTCAGGGCGCATAATCTGGATAAAAAATTTTTCTGGAATGATGAGGTCTCGACTGTGCTTAAAATAAGCGGCCAGTCAAGGAATACGATCGAGGCCGGGTTGAGGAACAAAATCGTAAGCGCTGATGTATATAGGTCTTTTCTGGATATTGATAAAAAGGATTCCATCTTTAACTGCGTCGGTAACATAGCCGTGTATGATGCCCAGCACGCCCCATTATATTACATCCTTCTGAATGTCTGGTGCAGACTGTTTGGCGGCTCAATTTGGACCATCAGATTTTTATCGGTAATATTCGGGATACTGATGCTGCCTCTTATGTATATGTTGGCGATGGAGTTATTCAGTGATAGAACTGTCGCTTATGTCTCTCTGATCCTGTTATCTTTATGTCCTTTCCATGTCTTATATGCCCAGGAAGCGAAGATGTACAGCTTATGGGCATTTACGGTATTATTTTCAAACATATTCCTTTTGAGAGCGGCAAGGATCAACAGTGTAAAAACATGGGCATGTTATTCTATCTCACTTATCCTGGGGATGTATTCCCACATATTTTTTGTGTTTGTCATCATGTCTCACGTTTTATATATAGTTTTATTCGAAAAGGGTAAAAGAGACATGCTGAGGCAAAGGTTCGGCAAGGCATTGATGGGAGCCGGCGCGGCTTTCCTGCCGTGGATATATGCCATGTTCGTAAGTTATAATCCTGTTCACGCGGCTGCCTGGACATCCGAAACACTTCCTTTACGGGCGCTGTTGAAGGGATGGATGATCAATCTCACGAGGGTTTTTATTGATATAAATGCCGATTATAGGTTTGATAGTCCGGGGCTTATCTATTACGCTATACCGGTATTGATCCTGCTTATATATGCGGTTAGGACCTCATCAAAAAGCATGGATAGGAAACCCTTGATATTTATAACGGCTCAATTGACAATAATAGCTGAATTTCTGATCCTGTCGGACCTGATTTTCGGGGGTCGGAGGTCAGTGGTGACAAGGTATTTCACTCCCAGTATACTTATGCTTCAACTTATGTTAAGCTATGTTTTGGCCGATAGGTTGAGGAACACCGGCATTATCAAACGAATATTTTTATCATGTGTTATTGTCTGCGTTATAGCCGGCTCTGTGTATTCCTGCGGAAAGAATTCCGGGCATACTATCTGGTGGAATAAATATATGGCAAGGGAGCTGCCGAAGAATATCCCCGCGACGGCTGAATTAATAAAGGCCGAATACAGACCGCTTGTTATTATAGCGGATAATGACAACATGATCCTGCCTGAGATTATTTCGCTCGCCAATATTCTCGGCCCTGAAGCCGATATGCTTCTGTTGCCTGAGTCTAAAGGATTGCCTGAGCTTAGCGGCCGTGGCAATGTTTTTATATTAGGGCCATCGATAGAATACTTGAGAAAACTCAAGAAAAACTGTCATTATAGGCTTGTATATGTTGACCATCCGGATATAAGCGCGAATCGAGGGCTGTGGAAGGTGCTTGAAAAAACTCGAGCATAAAGCGGTGAGGTTTAACTCATCTGTGATCCGGAAGCTAATAAGAGATACAAGAAGTTAGCGTCATTATATTTTAAGCCTCTCCGCGTTTGGCCATCAGCTCATTTAACCTTTCTACATTAAGATCCCTTAAATATAGAGGGGTTTTGTCATCCAAATACGCAGGCAGACTGCGCTCAAATATTTTCCTGTTTGTATTCATATAAAATATCCCCAGGGGCAATGGTTTTGTTTCGATTGCCTTCTCAAAGGCCTTTACACGATCGGAAGCATCATGAGAATCATCGAGGCAATACGTGTTTTGCTTGAACCATTGGCAGGTATTTATCTTGTTGAATGTGACACAGGGGAGGGGCATGACCTTTTTGGTCGCGAATACGTTATAACCGGCCTTCTTAAAGGCCCTCGCGAGTAATCTTTCAATCGGCCTGTCCCGTTTTGCCGCACAGAACGATAGATGCCTGGTTTTTGACAGAAATCCTTTTCTTCATGATAACATCCCGGATTTACACAGCCCCGCGAATTTTTTGCCGCTTTCCCTTATTGTCCGTTTATACGTGGAGTAATCAACCTCCACCAGCCCGAATTTATGGCCGAAACCTTTATCCCATTCAAAATTATCTATCAGTGACCAGTAAATATACCCTATCAGGTTAACGCGCTGGGCCATGGCCCTGTAAGCGCTTTTCAGGTGACTGTAAATAAAATCCCACCTTAGGTCATCATCATCGGTAGATATTCCGTTTTCCAATATAAAGACAGGGAGTTCATAGGCTTTAAGCTGCGTTAATATGTTGGAAAGACCCTGAGGGTAAACAGCCCAGCCAAGGCTGTTTTTTTTCAACTTACTTGCGCTTTCTTCGCCATTGTCCATAAGCAAATTCCTGATAAGAAATCCCCTGACATCGACCAGATTTCTGGTGTAATAATTAAGGCCTATGTAATCGATAGTCCTCAAATCGCGTAGTTTTTCAAGCAGAGATAGATTGAATATCTTTTCTCTCAAAGTGGCCCCGAATCTATTCCTTATGTTGTCCTTTAGGGGAACAAAGGCCTGCATATGTTTTGATATGCTTACAAGAGGATTTGACAGGTCATTGCTTTTATACACGGAATGGATCATTTTATAGCAGGCGTTATGGGCGGCTACAAGGTTATTAACAACAGTTTTGGAACGGGAAAAGGACCTGACTTGAGGCGGCCACAGCCCTGAGACATAAGAATAATAGGCATATACCATTGGTTCGTTAATAGTCACCCAGTATTTGACATAGTCACATAATGCCCTGACTATTTTTTCGGCGAATTTAACGAACAGTTTCGGCGTCATCGGATTTTCCCATCCGCCGATCTTAGAAACCCAGAGGGGATTGGTAAAATGATGGAGGGTTACGATAGGTTCAACACCGAGCTTTCTTAAAATGGCCGCCATATCCAGGTAATGATTGATAACCTCCTCGTTAAAATTACCTTTTTGGTTTTCAATCCGGCCCCATTCCACCGAAAATCTATGGGCATTGTGGTTCAATGCCTTTGTCAGCTCAAGGTCATCTTTATAGAATTCATAATGCCTGCATGCCCGGCCGGATCTTTCTTTAACCCCGCTTTTTATTTCCCATTCCCACCAGTCGCTGTTGGAGTTATTGCCTTCTACCTGGTAAGCAGACGTAGCGGCCCCGAATAGGAATTCCTTTGGAAAATCCCGCATATCTATTCACCCCTGTGATAAATTGATTACACCTTTATAAAAATTATACCCTATAGGTCAATGAATCCAAAGAGATATTTTATTTATGATCTGCCATATACCGGCAGGGACATCCACTGTTTTCGGAAATATCGCATTGTGATCAAAGACGTGTGCACGATTATAGAAAGGTTCATGGCCCACCATATGCCTATGGCGCCAAGGCCCAACTGTATACCCAGGGTATATGCCAGGGGTACACGGATAAGCCATATGCTTATCGCGGCTATTGTCATGACTGTTTTTGTGTCACCGGCGCCGTTCAACCCGCCGCCCAGGATAACGCCCCAGGTCATTATGGGTTCAAATAAGAATACTATAAGTATGTATTTTACACTCTCATGGATCACTATATGATTATCGGACAAGGACGAGGCGATAACCCTTGACCCCGCCATGACAAATATAGTTAAAAGAATGACGATTATAACTCCCGTGATCGCGGTAATTATTCCCGAAAAAAAGGCGTCATTCTTTTTGTTCTTACCAAGCAGGTTGCCTACTACCACCGCGTTGGCCATGTTGAAAGCGAACGCGGGAAGGAATATAGCTGATTCGATCTTCAATCCGTTTGTGTAAGCCGCGATGGTTTCCACATTGTTATAGGGTAGGGAACTTATTATCATATAAAGGACCATCGTTCCTGTCTGCCAGAATATCTGAAGAGCGCCGGCAGGCCAGCTTATCCTTAAAATTTCCGAGGTTTCGGATAGGGTAAACTTCAATCCCTTTGTTAGTTTGTACACATGAGATAAATTTAATAAAGTGCCTATAAATAGAGAGATAACTGTTGAGATGGCTATCCCCTGGAAACCAAGCGGTGTGTGAAAAGACAACAACAGGTTCAGGCCCACGTTCAACAGGGATACCAGGCTCATTGTCGCCAGGGATCTTTTTATCGAATTGCTTGCGCGAAGTATCGCGTTTGTATTGATCATGAGATAATGAAAAAGTATACCTACTGAGTAGATGGATAAGAATATCTTTGCCAGGTCTTTCAGGGCCTCCGGAATAGATAAGAACCCGATAAATAAACCGGAGCATGTAACACCCAGCGCGCTGAATAGACAGCCCGCTAAGAAGATGGTGCTGAGAGAGGAGTTTACGGCCCTTTTATATCGCCTACGGTCTCCGGAGGTAAAAAGCCTGGAGATAACGGCTACGGAACCAACGGTAAGCGCCATCGCGATTATCAGGAGTATAAAATATATTTGGAATGAAACCCCGTAAGCCGCCTGTATTTCCTTTCCGAATTTACCGGCCACAAAGACATCTGTAATGCCCATTATGAATATGAGGAACATGATAAGTGTCATTGGCCAGCTTACGGACCAGCTGTCAGCCAGAACGCGCCTGATCTTTTTACTGAGTAATAATTTTTTTATACCTATGTCGGGCATATTATGAGAACTCTTGGCCTCTGTCGATTTTAACTTTAAAAGGACGGGACATTATTCCGGATGCAACTCTTTTTCGTAATATTCGTAACATCTTTTACACATAGGATCATTTTTCGCCCAATGCGGGTATCTTTTCCTGATAGCATCCACTATGTGTTTTTCTGTATGCGGGACTATGACCGAGAGGTCCCTTGACATAACCCTGCCGCAGGTGGGGCATTTAAATTGCATTATCGGCTCCTTTTATATTATATCGAGATGTTACTATAACAATCTTATTTTCGCAAGAAAAATCATCAGAAATCACCGCTTATTTTTTTGAGGGCGATAGGAAAAGGGTATGCGGGGATAAAGGGCCGGGTCTGGCGGCTATTTCAGTGAACAGTAGATCATCTGTCGTGATAATGATTATTGCCCGGGGTGATGAGAGTGAGGCCTCATTTAATAAAGTTAAAGATTAATGTTTGATATAGGGCAGTTTCCAGATGTTATCAGCGTACTCGATTATCGTCCTGTCGCTTGAGAACTTTCCGGAACTGGCGACATTGATTATTGATTTTTTTGTCCAGTCCTCGATGTCCCTATAATTTTTCGACACCTTATCCTGTGCTTTTAGGTATTGATCAAAGTCAGCGCATATGAAAAATGTATCATCCTTGGTGATATGCTTCAGGATAGGACCAAAGATATTGGCCTCTGACGGGGAGAAGAAATTACGCTCTATTAAGGAAATGATCTCTTTGAGCATAGGGGAGTTATTGATGAAATGGCTTGGATGGTATCCTCCGGATTTTAGCTCGATAAGCTCCTCTTCTTTATGCCCGAACATGAATATATTTTCTTTGCCTGTCTCTTCGGCTATCTCAATATTCGCGCCGTCAAGGGTCCCTATCGTAAGGGCGCCGTTTAACATGAATTTCATGCATCCGGTGCCCGAGGCCTCCATACCCGCGGTGGATATTTGTTCGGATAATTCACTGGCGGGTATGATCTTTTCCGCTAAGGAAACGCGGTAGTTCGGTATGAAGACCACTTTGAGTTTATCTTTCAAGGACTTATCCCTGTTGATGACCATAGCGACATTGTTTATGAATTTGATAATCTTTTTGGCCATAGAATAACCGGGGGCGGCCTTGCCTCCGAAAATAAATGTCCTGGGGACTATATCCATATTAGGATTTCTCTTAAGCTTAACATACTCACTGACGATGTATAAACAGAAGAGAAGCTGTCTCTTATACTCGTGTATCCTTTTGACCTGGACGTCAAAAAGAGATTGTGGGTCAACCTTGATGCTCATTGTCTTTCCGATATAATCCGCCAGGCCCTTTTTGTTTTCAAGCTTGATATTACGCCATTCTTTCCTGAAACGAGCGTCTTTGGCCAGGGCCCTGAGCTTTTTCAGTTCATAAAGGTCGGTTATCCACTTATCCCCGATCTTCCGTGAGATCAGGTGTGATAGGGGCATGTTGGAATTTTTAAGCCACCTTCTCTGTGTGATGCCGTTTGTTTTATTGTTGAACTTTTCCGGGAACATATCGTAAAAATCCTTAAACAGACCGGTCTTGATAATCCGTGAATGAAGCATGGATACGCCGTTTACGGAAAAGCTGGATATAATACAGAGGTTGGCCATACGTATCCTCTTGGGCGTGGACTCCTCTATAATAGACATCCGGGCCACTCTATCGCTATCCTCGGGAAAACGCATTTCAACATCCTGCAGGAATCTATAATTAATTTCGTATATGATCTCGAGATGCCTGGGCAGCAGCCTGCCGAATAGTTCGACCGACCATGATTCTAAGGCCTCAGGCATAACAGTATGATTCGTAAAGGCGAAGGTCTTAGTCACGACATCCCACGCGTCATCCCAGTCGATATTTTCTTCATCTATAAGTATGCGCATAAGTTCGGGTATAGCTAGGGCGGGGTGGGTTTCATTGAGCTGAATTACCGCCTTGTCCGGAAGAACGCGCAGATCCTGGTTTTCCTTCTTGAATCTCCTGACTATGTCAGATATGGATGCCGCTGTGAAGAAATATTCCTGCTTCATGCGCAGTTCGCGCCCCTCGGTTATATTGTCTTTAGGATAGAGCACCTTAGAGATATTCTCCGAGCTCATTTTGTCCTGCACAGCGTTATCGTAATCCCCGTTATTGAAGTACTCGAGATTGAATGCCTCACTGCTTTTCGCTGACCAGAGCCTGAGTGTATTCACAACATCTGTTTTATATCCGGGGATCGCTATGTCATAAGGCATGGCTATTACATCATCCGTATCAACCCAGTTGAAACGTGTATGTTTATTCTTGTCCTGGTAGGATTCGACTTTTCCATAAAAACGTATCCTTGTGGCATATTCAGGCCTCATAAACTCCCACGCGTTGCCGCGGCTGAGCCATTCATCCGGATATTCGACCTGATAACCGTTCTCTATATTTTGGTGGAATATACCATATTCATATCGTATGCCATATCCATGCCCGGCAATACCTAAGGTCGCCATGGAATCGAGAAAACAGGCCGCCAGCCTGCCTAATCCGCCGTTTCCCAAACCCGCGTCTACTTCCTGCTCGCATACATCCTCTAAGTTTAGGCCTAATTTATCCAATGCCTCCTTTGCCTGCGACCAGATGTCCAGGTTTATTATGTGGTTACCCAGAAGCCTGCCGATCAAGAATTCCATGGAGAGATAATATACGCGTTTTACATTGTTACTATGATACCCTTCCTGAGTCTTGATCCATCGTTCGATAAGCCTGTCCCGGACCGCTATTGACAAGGCATAGGATAGATCGAGCAATGTGGCGCTGTCCAGATCTTTCCCCAGGCTGTATTCGAGCTTTGAAAGGATGGAATTTTGTATGCCTTCCATGGACATATCTTTTCCAACGGTTACCCAATCGGTAGTTTTTTTCTTTTTCGGCATATATGAATTTACCTTTTGTCAGTTACTTCCTCAAGACCCCTTTTGCAGATCTCTTTCGCGTAATCTGTCCACACTCCGGACCCCCAATACCTGAAACAGCTGGTCTGCGATAATAAAAGGTACAGAAGAGAGTTTTTATAGTGGTCATCGGCCGGATCTATATTTTTTTCATCGAAGTATTCATGGAATTTAGCGCTAAGCCGGTTTATGGGGTCCAGCACATCGCTGTAACCCCTGACCCAGTTTTTGTCGCTGGTCCAGGATGCCTTATCAAGGTTGAATCCACTGTCTTTTTTTTTGACCTTTTCTATAGCCTTATCACAAGCGCCTTTACCGTGTTTATCCATGGCGTTCCATATCCTGTGCTGGGATACAGGTTGAATGGGAGTAAAAAGATTAAAATCAATACCGTCCTTTCTTAAGAATTCCAGGTATTCAGTTCCGTTTAAGGATATAACCCCATCACGGCCTATCCTGTCAAATGCCTGCCTGTATGCCTGAGGGAATTCATTCATCATCACCCCGCCGTTCTCGCCGTCTCCGATCTGCAGGACATAAGGCGGCATGGATTTCCCAGCGTAGCTTTCTCTCTTTTTGGTAAGGGCCTCATAATAGGGCTGCATCTGGCCTACGAGTTTAGTGTCAGAACCTTTTGTTTTTATCAGGACAGTCATGTCGATCTCATCGCCCGCGGAATTCTTGGCTAAAAGCCTGTGGGGGAAGAAAGGCCTCTGTATCCCGGAACCGTCAAGGTTCTCGACCGTGTGTTCCTGTACCATGAACCATTCATAGCCGCATTCTTTTAAGGCCTTGACATATTCATAACAGACATCCGGATGAATAGGTAAATGCATTTCAGGAGGGGAGAATCCCTTAACCCTGCTTAAGGCATCATAACCGAATATTGAGGCGAAATGCTCCTGCCATGCCCGTATATGCAGTTTTATGTCAGGTATAGGTGTAGATGAGACAACAGCGTGTGACCACATCGTGCCAAGCCACTCCACGCAGGGATAGTATTTTTTATCATTAGCGATCCGCTTCAGGTTATCAAGCACCTTTTCCTCGCCCATCTGTTTAAGGCCCCAGAAAAGGTTCCCTGAATAATCCAGCATGACCCTCGGGTTCTTGCCGCTGTCGACAAGCCCTCTGATTATATCCGACATCCTGGAGTAACATTGAAGAAAAACAGGGGCATTGTGATTGTCATGGATATGCTGGTTTTCCATCATATGCTGCAGATTTGATATCAGGTCCGCTTCAGCGATGTTTTGGTCTGACGCCGGTATGGTAGGCTGATGCATATGCAGGGCTATGCCGAAGGAGGACTCTACATTGTTAAAGTTGACGGCAGAAAGCGGGGCGTAAAAGTCACCATTTTTTTGCAAGGCTTTGTTTACTTCCTTTTCATTTCCAGTGATCTGTGGTATCCCGCCTTTGATACTACGCATGTTGTTTTGTGTGATAGCTATCCTTTAAAACTTTTGATCGGTCAGAATAGTACTTCTTATGATAATATTTAGCGCAATCCATATCATAAAATATATTGTCCCTATATTCTAAATGCCCGAGCCAGTCCTTGTCAATATTTCGTTTTAAAATATCGTCATATATGCGCGTAAACCTGCTTATATGGGTCTTTGAACGTTTATGGGCGTATGGGACCATGGTACCGGTTTTCATGATAAAGGCCCAATCACTGGCCTGGGCCAGTAACAGTTCCCTCGCGGCTTGATCAAGCGCCCGTTTATAGATACTCTTGCCGCTTTTGTATAGAGATGAAGAGAACATGGTGGTTATCTCCTCCATCCTTTCTCCGGCTTTATGCAGATGGCGGTATATCCAATCGTTACTGCCTTCCACCCAAACATCACAATACCCTTGAAATCCCCAGCTGGAGGTAGAGGGCAGGGACATCTGGTTGGTCTGGTATTCATGGAGATATTCCGATGGTGTGATCATTTTGACCGTATTTTGGTCATAACAGATCTTTCTTGCCAGGAAATCTATCCACATTGGTCCTTCGAACCACCAATGACCGAATAACTCCGCGTCATAAGGCGCTATTATGATTGGTTTCCTGTCCATATAGCGTGTTAAGTGATCGATCTGTTTTTCTCTATTGTACATGAAATTCCCCGCATGCTTGGCAGCCTTTTCTCTGGCCCAGTCAGGCCTGTAATACTCTTTATATTCAGAATCACCGGTTATCCTCCAGTATTTCAGGCCTGTATTGACCCTTAGCCCCGATGGATGGATATAGGGTTTTATATAGTCGTAGTCCAGTTCATAACCAATATCTTTATAATATTCTCGATAGTCAGGATCGCCGGGATAACCTTCTTTAGAGCTCCAGACTTGTTTTGAGGATTCCCAGTCCCTGCCAAAAGCGGCGACTCCTGACGGACAATATATAGGCGCGTAAACACTGTATCTGGGCATGGGATCGGCGTTTAAGATACCGTGAGAATCAGTAAAAAAATACTTAACACCGGCTTGTTTCAGTATTTTGTCCACACCAGGGTAATATCCGCACTCTGGCAGCCAGAATCCCTTGGGAGGCCTGCCGAAGGTTTTGGTATAATGGTCTACACCTATATGGATCTGCGCCCTGACATCTGATGCATTAACGTTCAATAGGGGAAGAAAGCCATGTGTCGCGCATGAACCGATTATTTCCAGGTATCCCATATCCTGAAGCTGTTTGAATGCCTTTACAAGGTTCTTTTTATATTTATGGACGAAGAAATCATAGGCCTCGCTTAGAAGTCTGTGGTACATGAGCGCGACACCGTGGTATCTGGCGTCATATCCTGTGCGCACGATCTCTTTTTCCGCCAGCTCTATCATTTTTGCGAGATGCCTGACATAGCGCTCTTGCAGTAATGGGTCTTCCAGCATAGAAGCTAAGGTAGGGGTGAGGGACATGGTCAGCCTGTAGTCGACACCGTCACGCACAAGGCCATACATGACCTGCAGTAAAGGTATATATGTTTCGGTAATGGCTTCGTACAGCCAATTCTCTTCCAGGAAATATTCTTCTTCCGGATGCCTGACGTAGGGAAGATGCGCGTGAAGCACTAAACTTAAATATCCTTTATGCATGTATCAGTCCTGTTTATCTTTATGTTCTGTCCGGCGCACTATATGTGTGTCGATACTTCTGGATTGCGAACCGTCCTTGGATATTGCCTTGAACTCCAGAGGTATCTGGCCGTCAGGCAGTGAGAATCTTAATGTGAATCTTCCATCTTTGCCAAGGGGGATCATTTTTTGTCCCAGCCATACCTTCGCGTCAGGTTCCGTGCGCCCGTGCACTATTAACTCCGTGTTTAACTCAAAGAAGAATTTCTGCCGCTTGATCTTTTCCTCGAAAAAGTCACTGGCGCCTTTTGCCCTGTTCTCGCTGGCGCCGCCTGTAATAACCATGCTTTCTGAAGCCCCGAGAAGCAGTCTTTTAATGAAGTATTCTTTAGGCATGAGAGCGCCATGTTTATCATATTCGCCTTCAGACGTGAATTTATAATCGGATGCCTTCTTCCCGTACATCGTATTTACGCGTGAGGAGATAATATCCTTTAACAGGGGATTAAGCCCGCTGTAATATTTCCTGATATCATCTTCACTGAGGGTGATGACCTTTTTTCGCCTTGGATGATAGGATAGCTGCGCGGTTCTTGCTTTGGACAATGTCGCGATAATATTAGCTGTCGCTTCTACAGGGGCCGGGGACTCGGGTGCTACCTTCATCCAGATCTCGTCTCTGCGCGGGGAATAGCTCTGCCTGGGTGTCTGGACGGAATTCGAACGGCACAAGGAGAAAAATCGGCCCTCAGGCAATATCAAACCGAGGTCGGCGATATAGGAAACGCCATCTTTCCATAATTTAACGTACCAATTATTGGCGTTGTCGCCCACATCGATATCAAAATAACTATGCGCGTTCATGCCGTTAAACTCTATCAGTGATACGTCATAAAAACGCAATATCCTGCGCGCATGGCTCATGCCCCGGTCACCTATTATGTCCACTATTGACCTGTAAGAGCTTTCAGCGATCTCCCAGTAGGCGTAAATAGTATACGGATCTTTAGCCAGCAGCCTCAGTTGCGTTGAATTATAACCGGCCGGTAGATTCACCGTCTCAACAAATGGGGATTTAGGCGGTGTTTTCGTGAAAAGGGCGGGATTGTTACCCGAGACTTTTTTCTTCGTGGATTTTCCGGCTGGTTTTATCTTATTCAGTGAACTCGACTCTTTTTTAGGTGAACTTAATCCCCGGACTTTATCCCTCTTTATGGGGGCAGATTTCTTCAATAGAAAATCGGATATTTCCCTGCCATCCTTATATACGCGTTTTATATGCTTACGTTTCTTGCTCAATGTATCTTTCCTTTATCTATAAACGGCCAATGTCTCTTCAGCTATCACGTCCCATGAGAATGCCGTTTCAACGGCTACCCTTCCGTTCCTTCCAAGCTGACGCGCGTTATCAAAATCCTCGAACAAGGTGCCGATACCCCAGGCTACGGAATCCGGATTAGGATATATTTTTAATCCATTGACCTCATGCCATACTATCTCTCCGGGACCGCCATTTAAACTTGCTATGACGGGTTTGCCCGCGCTCCATGCCTCAAGAGTTACGATACCAAAAGGTTCGTTTCTGCTGGGTATACAAACAGCGTCAACTGCCTTATAAAGGTCTATTAATTTATATCCGTTGTGGTACCCGAGAAACCTGCTGGCGTGAGATAAACCCATAGCCCGTACCTTGTCTTCAACACCCCAACGCATTTGGCCATCTCCTACGAACACAAATTTGGCGTCCTTGAAGTATTTTAATACATGGGGGATAGCATCTACCAGAAGATCCGGGCCCTTCTGATATACCATGCGCCCTACGAAAAGAATGGTCGGGTCTAACGGGCCTATACCGTATAATCGTTTGACCGCTCCGGGATCGATCCAGCCGTCATAATTCCTATAATTTATCCCGTTATATATTGCCGATATTTTCCAATCCGGCACATTATACATCCACATGATCTCACCCTTTAAGGCGTTTGAAACTACTATTACCTCATCAGCGCAATATGTGCCATGCCTCTCATGGTCCCTGATCCTGGCGGAATTTCCGCCAAAAAAGTTGTTGCCGCATCTTCCGTATTCCGTAGAATGTATGGTCAGGATCGTCTTATGGCCCCTGGACTGTTTGATCCATACGACAGCGTTTGACGCCAGCCAGTCATGGGCATGGATAATGTCAAACCTGCCGATATGGTCTTCCGTAGCGAAGAACGCGCGCGCGAATGAGCGGCACATGTTATTGACTTCTTCGATAAAGTCTGGGGCGGTATCAAAAGGACATCTGTGGTAGTGTACACCAAATACCCTCTCATACCAAGGCTGAAAGGGATTGCCTAATCGTGTAAATACGTGTACTTCATGGCCTTTTCGCTCAAGGGCCGAAGCCAGCTCCGTTACATGGAAGGCCACACCGCCTACACTTATTGAATGCATGGATTCCCATGAAAATAGGGCTATCCTCATATATAGTCCTTACTGTATTTCAATGACAGAGTTCTGGCTGCCCATATCATTCCATGAAAGGTTGGAATTGTTGGGATCATTCCACCAATCGCCGTCCACAATGAATTTATATTCGTATCTACCCGGCCTAAGGGCGACTTGCCTTTTCCATATGTTGTCTTTACCCCTTTTCAACGGGGCGCTCTCGGAAGACCAGTCATTAAAAGTGCCGGCCAATGTAACTTTCCGGGCATCCGGCGCGGACAGCATAAAAGTAATCTTTTTGCCAGTAGATTTTGACACTACTGTATATTTCTTGTTGTTTTTTGCGCTCATACACACCTCCTATGGTTTTTAGAGCGTTTCTTTTTGATTGCTGTTCAACTGCACTTACGTGTAATTATATAACTGAGGTAAAATTATGTAAATAGGTAAAATGCCTATATTTACGCGTATAAATACCTAGGCTTTTTCCGGTATTATTTTGTGTATAGGGGGTTAAATATCTATCAGTTTCTCACTCACCGCGTATCGGATCAGTTCTGCCTGGCTCTTTACATTCAGCTTGTTCATTATGTTATTTTTATGCGTGAGGACAGTTTTAACGGATATTTTAAGCTTTTGGGCGATCTCTTTACTCTTTTTTCCCTCCGCTATGAGCTGAAGTATCTCCCGCTCCCTGACAGTGAGTATGGAGCTGGATTTGATCCGGACATCTTTTTCTTCCTGGCAATAAAGTCGTCAACTACATATGAAGAGATCTTTGGGCTTAAAAAATAATCGCCTTTCATAATAGTGCGGATAGCGCGTATTATATCATCCGAGGCGGATTCTTTTAGGACATAACCCTTTATGCTGTGATTCAAGGCCTTTTCAATAAGCGCGCGATTTTCATGCATGCTGAGGACTAATATTTTAGCGTGCTTGTTTTGCTTTATGATCCGTATACTGGCGTCAAGGCCGTTCAGTGAGGGCAGTGTGATATCCATGATTATTATATCGGGATTTTTCATGCGGGCCATCTCAACAGCTTCTTTTCCGTCCGAGGCCTCCGCTATTACCTTAATATCATTTTCTTGTGAAATGACACTTTTAATGCCGCTTCTGACAATGGGATGGTCATCTACAAGCATTACCTCTATCGGCATAATTATTGCTCCAAAGGAATTGTAACGCTGACTTTTGTGCCTTTGCCGGGCATGGTGTCGATCAATAGGCTGCCATTGAATATATTCACACGCTCTTCTATGCCCCGAAGGCCCAGTTTGCTTTCACGTGGCCCTTCTTTGTATTTTTCTAAGTCAAAACCGACTCCATTATCCTCGACATGAAGGTTTAACGTGTTTTGATTAAGCGTTAGGTTGACTTTAACCTCACTCGCGTTGGCGTATTTCAACACATTGTTCATGGCTTCTTGTATTATACGATAAATCGTTATCTCTATGTGTTCACTTAAGCGCGTTTCCCGTATATTTTCATTGAACACGATCTTTACCGAGCTGGATTTAGTGCAAAAGGAGAAATATTCCCTAAATACCGCCGCCAGGCCCAATATGTCGAAAGCCGGCGGCCTGAGATTGAGGGCCATCATCTTCATCTTATTCGTTATTTCCTTGATATCATTTCTGTTTTCCTCAAGAGAGTCCATGGCCTTGTTTATATTGCCCTCCTTCAGGTGTTTCTCTATCATGTTTAACTTCGCGCCTAATCCGATAACCATCTGGCCGGTCTCATCATGCAGGTCCCTGGATATCCTTTTACGTTCCTCTTCCTGTATGTATAACATTATTTTTCTCATGTCAAGGAAGCGGCCGCTTTTATTTCGGGATAAGGCGGCTTTATCTTTATTTCTCTTGATTATACGGTCCATATGACGATCCTTTAATGAATTTTAGACATATATTCCAGCCCGATATGTTCCTGCCCTTAGGTAGTATGTCCCATATAATTAAAACGGAAGAACATTGATAATTCAATTCATAAGAGCGCTCTGATTGGGAGACCGTCTTTACAGGCATGCAGAACACCCTGGCCTGATTTGCGGGAAATTCAAATCTTAGGCTCAACTGTTTATTCTTATCGCGTATGCCGAATGATGACAAAGGCAGGCTGTATATTTCTTTATCAAGGGTCTCATGGCTGTCTTCGGAGTCAAAGGCGTAGGTATACCTGCCGGAGTCCAGCTCAGGCATTGTAATATTGAATTCCACGCCCAGACATAGTTTACGCGGAATCCTTTTGTTTGAGGAGATCATGTTAGAGAACATCATTTCACCCGCGGAAACAAGCGCGATCTCTTTGGTATGGGTTAAAAGGTTTCCGTTTAGGGATGACGCGGCGCTTAACTTGATTCCGGTTTTGTCGGAGTCCACGGTGTACTCGCAGGTTGAGAAGCTGTCCATTTCTTTATAACCCCCGGACTTGAATTCATCAAAGGATATCTCATGGTCGAATATGTATGTTCTGAGAGAATGACGCCCAAATTTATCGTAAACCAAAGACTCGATAAGAGCGGCATCCGAGGTTCTAAAATCATCATGTATGGTCTGGACGCCTTCAGATGGATCGGTCCGGGGCGCGTTAACTATCTTATCGTGGTAAGACTCTTTCTTGCGTGAAAGTGTATTAAGCAGATTGGTGTTCGCGGGTTTATAATCCAGTTCCTTTATCACGCCGCCATCATATGGGCAGACAGAAAGGAAGATACCTTTATTGTCCAATATGTATGTTTTTTTATTATCATGGTAGAGCTCTCGCTCACTGATGCTAAGCCAGTCTTTTTTATCGGTGTGTTCCAGAGAATCCAATATCTTTTGGCAGGCGATCAGTTCCTGATATATGGCTTTTCGCAGGTGGTACAAATATAATCCCCCGAATACCCCGTGCCAGTAAGCGCAATTGCATTGGCCCTTGTATAAATGTTGTCTTGCCAGATCTATCTGACCCGGGTTTGAAGCCTTATATTTTTTTTCGCATGAAAACAATCTGCCGCTGACATAAAGCATCTTCTTATGCATTTGATTAGATTCGGGATATTTGACTAAAAAGTTTTTCCATGACCCTCCTGACCATTTCATCATTTCAGTGTAAGAACCGGGCCTGATCTTAAGTGTCTTGTTAGGTTTGTTGCGCGTTAGCCAGCCGGACGGATGGATAAGCTTGATCCGCTTCTTATGCTCTGTCAATTTCTCAAAGAATTGCTCCAGCCAGCGGTCCTTAAATACCCAATCGTGGGTGCCCGGCCATTCGCCGAACTTTTCCCCGTCGTCGCCATAAGTGAGAAGCGCACCGGGGGCGCGGTCAGCTGATTCCAAAAGGAATTTTATGGCCTCATCGGCGGGTTTGAAAGGGATAAGGTATCTTAGCGTTTTATCCGAAGGAAATACCGCTATGCGGTTTCCATTATCTTCCGAATTAAAGTATCCGTGCATGTTGTCTTTTGAGACGCCTGATCTCAGAAGATGTTCATCATCCAGTATAGTATACTTTATGCCCGAGCGTGACAGGCTTGAGGCAAGGTAAGGCTCCCAGACCCTCTCCGCAGTCCAGATCCCCTTAACGTTGCAGCCGAACCTGCTTTTTATTTTCGATGTCATCATGTTGATCTGCCCGTACAGGTCGTGTTCAGGTATCGCGGTCAATATGGGCTCGTAATATCCGCCTCCCATCGCTTCGATCTGTTTGCGCCGTACCATGTCCTTGACCATGTCAAGTATATCCGGATGTTTTTTTTCCAAGTAATCTAAAAGGCATCCCGAGAAATGAAAGGTCATTTTAATATCCGAATGTTTGTGAAGCAATTCAATGAACGGTTTGTAGCACCTTCGATAAGCGCGTTCGATAACATTATCGAAATTACCGATGGGTTGATGGAAATGTATGGCTAGCGCAAAATTTATCCTGTTCATTTTATTTTACCACGATCCTATCGCGAATTTGATTAGCGCAATCTCTCGATGCCTTGATCCTGTCATTCAAAATATCATTTGTCCTTTTGTCAGGATTAGAGGCGGCTAAAGATCTCCGCGCGTTTATGATAGCCTCTTCCTGCAATATGAGCCCTTTATTTATGAGGCCTATGCTCCACAGCCCGCGATCTTTGTTCGCCCACCAGAACTGGCAGCTGTGCAGGGCCTGGTCTAAAAGGTCTCTGGCGTTTTTGGAATATCTCTTGCTCTCTTCATTCTTACTTAAGTTCATCGCATGCCTCACAATGGCGCCGGTTATATCCATGTGCCTCCACTGAAGAGCGTGGATATCATTGTTATGCCCTTTCCAGAGGGGATAATAATTCTTTGAATCCATATCTTCTTTTGTCGTGCTCCATGATGAAGCTCTCGGGCTTTTTGTCCTTTTCGTCGGAAATATATCGATAAGCTCGCTGATCGTAACTGTTTTTACCAAGGGGACATGCCCAAATTCAGACTGCAGGGCCCTTTTTACCTTGCCCGCCATGTGTGAGAGGGGTTTTCTGGTGATCCGGCCTTTTGACCTGTATAGCTCCTCGATAGTCTTGTAGACTTTTATCAGGAAGTTAGGTATGAGGTTCTTGATATGATGGCCAAAGGTTTCGGCATCCATGGCTGTTATTATATAGGTATCCTTTTTGTTCTTACTCAGCCATACCAGCTCTTTTATGAAACCCAGGTAATCCAATTGGTTGAAACTGACCTTATTGCTCAATATGTCATCGCGAAAGAATATTCTGATAGCGCTTTTTTTGAATGATATACTGGAAATATGGTCAACAGGCCATTGATCCCTGCAGGCTATACCGCTTAAGACCATCCAGTCATAACCAAGCTTGCTGACCAATGAGGCGATTTTGTCCGAGTAGCACATTTCCGGCGGGAATAATCCGCGGGGCCTGTATGTTTTCTGAAAGAAACGTTTGTTCGATTCATGGTTCATATCGATCTGCCGTATTACCTCCCGCTTTGGTATCAACGGCAATATAGGGTGGTATTTGCCGCTTTCCACGAACTCGAGTTGATTCCTTTTGGCAAGCTTGTTAAAATTATTTATAATATTGGTTTCCCCGTGTTCGGCTAACATCTCTGTTAAAACGCCGTTTATGTTTATAGTGACTTTAGCAGATGGGATCCGCAGGAACATCTCCGTAAGAGGACGGTAGGATTCGCGCGCTATCTGTTTCAGCATGGAACTGAACTGAATAGGAGGCTGGTAAAAGTGCAAAAAAGGCGCCCAATATATCATTTATTCCCCCCAGAGCTCTTTTCTAAAATTCATCGGTTATCCATGTAGTAAAGCAGGTTTAAACCTGCTTTACTACATGGATAACATTGTGCACGACTTTATTGTATTGGAAAAAGCATTATTTAGCAAGTGATTTCTAAGTTAGTGAAAAGTTTTTTTGATAAGATTTGTATTGCCAACACAAGGTTATTATCCTATAATACTGAATTAGACGATCTTGAAAGTCGGCCTAAATATCCGGAGTGTATGTTATGGCGTGGATAAAAAATGTAATCGGGCTGCTCAAATCCCATTTCGTGATATTGCCTTCAATCTCTTATTATCCTTTTTTTAAAAGATATTTCTATATATCCAGTTCTATAACCAGATCGCACGTATTTTAAGCGAGGAGGCTTTGTATGCAAGTTATAACTGTAGCGAACCAAAAAGGTGGTTGCGGTAAGACTATTACGTCGGTAAATTTGGCGGGTGCTTTTGCCTCTATGGGTAAACGGGTCCTTTTTGTTGACATAGATCCCCAGTCGCATGGGACATTCGCTTTAGGCATGGATAATAATAATACAGCCCAGTCAAGCTATATGATATACGACGCTTTTTTAGGCCAGCAGTCTTTTGACCCGAGGTCTATAATAAAGAAAAAGAACGACAACCTTTCCTGTATCGTCTCGCATTTGTCGTTAAGCACGATGGAACAAAAAATAGGGACCGTTAAAGATGCCCTGCTTGTCATATCCAGGATGGTCAAGGATGAGGTTCAGTCCGATTATGATTATGTTATTATTGATACGCCGCCCAACCTTGGATTTCTCACGCTCAATGGCATACTCGCGGCGGACCGTCTTATTGTCCCGCTGGATGTCAGCTTATTTTCCATGAATGGCGTGGCGCAGATAAGGAAATTGTTGGATATATCACACGCTATGGGTTTCAGTAAACCGAATCTTAGTTATGTGATCAACATGTATGATGGCAGGTCGAATTTCGCGAAAAAATTCCTGAAGGACGCCAAGGAAAGGTTTGGGGGCCAATTGATGGAAACAACCATCAGATTGAACGTTAAGTTAAGGGAAGCCGCGCTGTTCGGTAAACCAATATTTGAGTACGCGCCTAACGCGAATGGCGCAAAGGACTACATGAGCCTTGCTTGCGAAATAGAACCGTCCGTTAAGGAAGAGGGTATACCTGTGGCGGTCGGCAGCGGGTCGTATACCAAGATCAAGGAGGACATTAATCAGGCCGCGGAGACCATGGCCGAGGAGATGGTCCAGGATATAGCTGAGGCAACAATAAATAACAATACTAAAGACGCTGGTATCGGCGCGATTTCTGATGAAGAAGACCTGAAAAAAATAGAAGACGATCTAAGTAAACCAGTTATCGAAGGTGATATTTTCTCCTCATCTGAAGAAGAAAAGGAAAGTGGGGAAATAGATCTGACGTTGATAGCCCCTGAGGCAAAAGAGATATATGTCGCCGGAAGTTTTAACAATTGGCAGATAGATAAAGTATTTCTTATGGACAGGTCAGGTGATGGGTTATGGTCCAAGAAGCTTGTTTTGCCGGCGGGCCGCTATCAATATAAATTTGTTATTGACGGGATATGGAAAGAAGACCCTAATAATGAGAGCCAGGAAGATGATATGATGGGTGGAAAGAATTCCGTGATAGAGGTCGAGTAATTACCCCGAATTTTCGGTTTTATCGCCCTGCCCGCAATAAAATCTGCCGTAATGGTGTTTTCTGTCTCCCGATACTTTGAAGAACTTGCCATAGCGGGTCTTTTCGAGCATAGATGCGGTATTACCGCAAACAGCTACAGGTCTGCCGGACTCAAATGTGCGATCCTCATCCAGTTTGAATCCATCGGGGTTTTTCGGCAAGGTCCCCAGATAGGTGACTACCTGCCCGTAATCCTCATGTTGGTCTTCTAAATCATCGAGCTTAAAGGCGCGGATAGTCCTTGAGAAGAATTTGATAGAGGCCGCCTTTTCTTTAAATTTTGGATTTTTCAAGGTAAATTTTGTATTCGTGAATAACCTGTGATCAGGGAAACCGGCGCCTTCACAGATCCTTCTGAAGTCTTCTGTGTATAAAGCGCCGGCAAGACATTCACCTACGAGTGCCGGATCAAGTTTTAACTCATGCGGGATCCTCCTGTCCGCGTAGACATCCGAGAAAAACAATTCCCCGCCGGGTTTCAAGACCCTGAATATCTCGCCAAATACCTTTTTTTTGTCGTAGGAAAGATTGATGACACAATTTGAAATAACAAGGTCGACAGAATTGTCAGGGATGCCACAGGGTTTAAGGTCTTCTATGTACCCCTTCTTGAATTCCACGTTTGGTTTTTCAAACCCGAATTTTTCCATGTGCGAATGGATATGCCTATTAGCCGTGTCCAACTGTTCATCGGTCATGTCCACGCCGATTACCCTGCCGTTTTCTCCCACAAGTTTTGATGTGATATAAACATCCTTGCCGGCGCCGCAGCCCAGATCAAGCACAGTCAGACCCTGAATATATGGCGGTATGGCCAGTCCGCAGCCATAGGATTTATCTATTATTTCAGGGTCAAGCAGTTTTGTAATATCCTTAAATTCGGCTTCGACTGATGCCGTACAACAAATGGCGCTTTCTTTCAAGTCTTTCCGGGATTTTAAAACATTGCTGTAATAATCCTTAATAAGCTCTCTTTCATTAGTTATTAATTCCATTTTTTCGCTCCTTTTAAAAGTTTTGCTGATATGTATTATAGACTAACATAGGGACGCAAATCAAGCGATTAATCGGTTTTCTTATACCATAGGAAGCCGATATCGCCTTGTATGGCGTGATCTTCATAAAGGGTATAGCGGTTCGGGGGTATTATTTTATCCCTTGGATCGTTTTTCATGACGCAATATACGATAAATATGGAATCGAACGATTCGGAATAATAGGCGACATCCCTGACAAAACCCAGTGGTTTTGTGTTGAACCTGTTTTCATAATAGTAAGAGGTGTAATAGGCCGGGCCGTAGAAAGCGACTATCGAGTTGTCATCGGCTTTTTCAGCCAATTCGTCGTAAAGCCTTCGCCAGTCCTGTCCGCCTATTTTTAAAGAATACGAGTAATAAGGCAGGAGATGATTTGTTAATGTTATGGCAAAAATCATCGTCACTATCGCGGCCCTTGCCCTCGGGCCAAACCTGCCAATACCTTTGCTGATAAGTATTATGGCCGGTATATGGATGAAACCGAGGTATGTTTGCGCGATTGTGGCTGAAAAGAATTTATAAGCGAAGTAAAGCATTAATATAGGGAAAATGAAAAGGCATATTAACAAGAGGTCGCGGGTATAGGTATCCGAACTATGCGCCCGGGCTTTCATGCGCTTAAAGCTTATCAATGCCAGGCATATCAGCGCGGCAAAAAGTATATACATCAAGATTGACGCGAAGTTATCACCGGCTATGCCAATACCTGAAATCACCCTAAGAGAATTCATCGTGTCGGTCAGGTAGTTTCCCGCGTCAATTTTGTATTGAGCGTGTTCGAGAGTTTTCATGTGTTCAAACCACGGGAAAAACAACAGTATTATCGCGGCTTGCGATATGAGCCAGTTTTTACGTTTCGATCTTTCATCGTATAATATAAAGAAAACGAGATTATTGGCGATCAGAAATATGACCGATATGTAGTGAGTGTACATTGAAAGGGCGCCGAGGATCGTGTATGGCAGCAGATATGTATTCTTATTTTCGGCGGCATATTTTACAAAATAGATCAATGCCAGCAGCAGGAGGCACCAGAGCATACCGTACATCTTGGCCTCTTGGGCGTAATTGATGCTGTATGGTGAAATGCTCAATAAAAACGCGGAGATGAGACCCACTTTTCTGTTATATAGGTATGAGGATAGCTTATAAATAATAAATACGGATACTGCGGAAAAGACAAGTGACGGAAGCCTTAGCGCGAACTCTGTGGTTCCTGCCAGCTTGACCCAAGCACTCATTAATACATAATATAAAGGGGGATATCCGGATGCTGTCAGGCATCTGATAGTCTCAGACAGTGAACTATTTATCTTAAGGTATGTCCACATCTCGTCATACCAGAGGCTGGGCCCGCCAAGTTTATATAGACGCAGCGCAAAACCGAGTAAAACGATAAAGGCCGCATACTTGGCCGAATTGGTGGTGCCGTTTTTCATGTTTATAATTATACCACAACCATAGTAGGCGCAAAGGAAAAGAAGATCCCATCTAAGGATGCCCTGGCAGGCGCGCTTGTCGCTCGCAAAGAATACCAGCTCATTTTGCTCGCTTATGCAAAGTACCGCACATTAAAATGTGCTCTACTACTATCCCACATGTCAAACTATACACGTTATGATTGACCAGGTCGCTTGAAGAGCGACCTGGTCAATCATCGGTTGACCTAAAAGGGGTAAACCCTAATATGGAGTGATTGTGTTCGTGATTTTTGAAAGTCCCTCGACAAGGCTCGGGATGGTTCTGGGGATGGTGAGCGAAGTCGAACCATCGCTTCAGCGCACACTGCCAGGGCGTATTATTGTAAAATCCTGGAAATTATTGTATAATTGCTAAAACATGTCCTTATACGATAGGATAATTATGACGATTGAGTCAATCTTAAAGTTTATCAACAGGCATTATAAGCCGGCAGTATGCCTTTTTTTTGTTTCTATGCTTATTCTGGGCGTATGTATTGCGGGTGATTATGGGCCCGGATGGGATAATTTTGCCCACAGGAAAGTCGCCATAATAACTATGAGCTATATTGAGAAGGGCAATAGGTTCCTTTTTTCCAGGTATAACCGCTATACGTTCGGCAGTTTCTTTCAGCTGGGATTGTTGATGATCGAGCGAGCAATGGATATCGATGTTGATTCGGATCACGGTTTTCGAAAGTTGTTCGCTATGAGGAGCTTTGCGACCTTCCTGCTTTTTTATCTGTCAGCTATAGCGTTTTACTTTCTCATATTTGATAGGTTTCGGAACTGGAAGATAGCTGTTTTAGGCGCTTTGTTTTATTTCTTGAGCCCCAGGATATTCGGCCATGCGTTTGTCAATCCGAAAGATATACCCTTCCTCTCGTTCTTTACTATCAGCATGTTCACTCTGGCGGGATATTTAGGTAATAAGAGTATTTTTTGGGCGCTATTCCATGCGATAACATCAGCCCTGTTGGTCGCGACCAGGATCACGGGTATTATTATCCCCGGCTTAACAATCCTATTTATCATGATCGACATTATAGCCAATAAGGCCGAGAGGAAAAAACTTTTCATGATAATGTGCGGTTTGTTGTTATATATGTTGATCTTAATTCCCTGTGTTGTGATCCTCTGGCCTGTTCTGTGGGATGGCCCCGTCTATCATTTCATAGAGGCCTTGAAAAGGGTTTCAGGCTTTGAAAAGGATACCCCTACTTTGTATATGGGTAAATTGATAGTGCCGTCCCGGACATTCTTATGGCATTACCCTGTCGTCTGGATGGCGATAACCATACCTATCTCTTATTTGGTTTTTTTCTTTATAGGTATCGTTTACAAGGCGAGAGATATGTTTTTTAACAGGGGCGTTTGTTATAATGCCAGAAGAAAAGATGTTATAATCTACATTTGGTTTTTTGCGCCCTTAATAGCCGCGGTCTTTACGAAAGCCAATATGTACAATGATTGGAGGCACCTCCTTTTTATATATCCGGCATTTCTCATGTTTTCAATATCGGGTCTTGCCGGACTGTTTAGCTGTCTAAAAGAGAAGCGATATTATAAAATAGCTATAGTCTTGCTTATATCGGTCAATTTATTTCAAACAGCCGGTTTCATGTTGCGGAATCATCCGTACCAGTACATCTATTTCAATGAGTTGATAGGCGGGGCAAAGGGGGCTAAAGACAGGTTTGAGATGGATTTTTACGGGCTTTCGTACAGGGAGGGATTCGAATACGTTGCCAAGGCGAATCCAAACGGCCCTTTGGTTGTTTGTATAAGCACTATGACAGGCCGATGGAATGGGTATTATATGCTGAATGCTTTAGACAGGAAGAGGATTATAGTTAAATTTAACCCGGAAGGGGCTGATTACTACATAGGTAATTATGAGGCTTACATAGGCGAATATCCATATGGCGATAAGGAGTTTACGGTTAATATTGACGGGGCTGAGATTTTATCTGTGAGGAAGATTTGATGTTGCCAACAGATCTGGGGGTAAATTATGACTATTAAAACCAGAATAGTACTGGGAACGATATTATTGGTGCTGATCACTTTTGAGATAAGGTTGCATGACTTATATTTTTCTTCTAAATCTTTTTTATCGAAGATCAATGGGGTAAAAGAAAAGGCTGAAGGTTTTAGTCAGGAGAAGGCCCTCAAAGGCCTTGAGCCGAATAGGAAAAACGGCTTTTATTATAGATTTGATGATATGATCGGTGAGGCCATATGTGTCGAGGGTGAAGATAGGGCGATGGACAGAGACGGCCAGCAGAATGGGACGGTCATAATACACGGCCGTAAATTCAATCCGTTGAAAAGCGCGGGCAAGGTAAAGGACAGGTCGCTTTTCTTTAGCTATACCGGGAAAGATTATCTGTATACCGCTGATCTGCTGTCGGTTCCAAAGGATTCAATAGGGGAAATAGAGATAAGGATGAAACTTGACAACGCGAAGGAAGCGATCATAGGGTGGTCGAGAGATGATATGATAGAGACCGGTTTCCCAGCGCAAAAAGACGGTTTGGGGGCGGTGTCGATCCGAACCATCCCTGACAAAAAATATCATGTGTATAATATCAACGCGAAAAATGTATTCAGGCGCAGGTTAGATTTCGGGGATACGATACAGAGATTATTCCTGGCGCCGAACGGTGTTGAGAGTGATAATCTGGCGCTTGATTATGTGAAAATGATAGGAAAATCGGACAGGTATTCATCGTCACCTTTTGGGAAGACGTATGAGACCATAGGAAAAGAAATGCGCAGCGTCCTGTATATGGATACACCCTTGACGCTTGAGTTTGATCCCGTAAATGTGCCTTTAAAAAACTCGCGTTTTAAATGTGGATTGGGGGTGCTGGAAGACGGGAGCCCTGTACTTTTTGAGGTCATGGTTATATGTGACGGCGCCGGGGAAACGATATTTTCTGAAGAGGTTTCAGGGGCAGACGCATGGCACGATGTTTCACTGAGTATGGATAAATGGTCTGGAAAAACTATCACCGTTTGTTTGTCAGCTTCCAGTGAAAAAGGGAATATTTCTTTTTGGAGCAATCCGGTCATTTACTCTGATCCCGCCGAAAGATTCAATATAATTATTGTACTGGAAGACGCGTTGAGGCCGGACAACATGTCCTGTTACGGATATGAGAGGTTAACCACGCCTTTTAAGGATGAATTTGTAAAGAAAGGCGTCGTGCTGGAGCATGCGTTCGCGCAATCGACCGAGACCAGGACATCCTGTCCTTCGCTTATGACGGGATTGTACCCGACAGCTACCGGTGTATGGAGGTTCATTGATATGCTCGATGATAGATATCTTACATTGGCGGAAATATTAAGACAGCAGGGGTTCGCTACCGCTGAATTCATACAGAATGGCAATGCGGGCCCTTATGCCGGAGTACACCAGGGTTTTGGGTATATTTACGATTATTCCTTGGTCGGGATGACAGCAAGGACTATGTACGGTGAAAAGTTAAAGGGATGGATAACCGCTAACAAAGACAGGAATTTCTTCATATATCTTCATCATCAAGACCCTCACGAGCCATATACCCCGCCCAAGGAATTTGACCTTTGGTCTAAGGAAGGCTACGGGGAAGAGGGGAAGGGATCAAAGCCGGAAAAAAAGGATCTCTATGACGGTGAGATAAGGGCCAACGATTTCTATTTTGAAAAGTTCATGGAATTCCTTGAAAATGAGAAGTTAATTAAAGATACATTGATAATAGTAATGGCCGATCACGGACAGGGGCTTGGAGAGCATGGGCAGTGGGGGCATCATCCACCCGGTTATAGGCAAGTTATACATATCCCTATGATCATATACTATCCTCATTATGGTCTAAAAGGCTTAAGGATCCCGCAAACAGTGCAGATCATTGATGTTATGCCCACAATACTCGATTATGCCGGAGTGAAAAAGGATGATCTTCTTCTGGAAGGTGAATCCTTACTGCCTTTGATAGGCGGTAATAATCTGCGATTTTGGAATAAGAGGATTTGTGTATCGGAAGAGGTTCTATACCGTGTGGATCAAAAAATGACAGCCTGGGGATCGCTTTTATATAAAGATTATCATGTCCTTACCGGCAGAAATGTACTTTCGGGTATTGGGTCGCGTGTTTATAATTTTGTGGATGACCCGGATGAAATTAAAGAGCTGGGTTGGTTCGCGGCGGGGTATCCTTTGATCAGTAAGATAGTGCTCTGGAAACTAAAGCAGTATAATCTTCAAATATGGAGGGCTGTCGCTGGTGCTCATGAGAAGCCTATTAGGTATGACCCTGATACCGTAGAACAACTGAAGGCATTGGGTTATATGCAGTGAGTTCTCTTAGGTTTGGTCAATAATCTTTTCTTTCAATCTTGAGTTCCATTATTACCATTTTTAATGCCATCTCACCGACGAATTCCTTTAAGGTTTGCACATATTTAAAACCTTTTTTAACGCAGAAGGACTGACCTCTGTGGTTGGTCTCTTCGATCTTCAGGATTATCCTGTCCAGGTATTTGAATTTATCAATAACGCTGTTGAGTAATAGCGTGCCGATGCCTCTTTGATGATAGTCCGGCAGTACTGCCAGGTGGTGCAGCATTATGCTGGTGTAATCGAGTTTACTGCAGTTGATAATGCCTACGGTTCTGTTGTCATCCTTGGCGAGGTTAAATACCGAATGGGGATCGGTTATCTGCCATTCTATGACCTTTGGTTTGAATAAAAGGGGTATTGTCTTTGCTATTTTTTCTTTTTCGATTATGTGGCTGAAGGTATATGTCCAGCTATCCTTCAACACGCGTATAATGTCGTTCAAATCCTTTTTTTCCGCTTTATGTACCAATATCATATACCTATTCTACCATGAATAATTACATTTTCAATCCGTACGAATGTATTGTCTGTTGTATCGGATGTTATGACTGCGTCCCCTAATAATCGCTACTATGGTGCAACATGAAGGTATAAAGAATAGACGATCCAATCCAAGGCTGCGGTCTTTGGCAAAATTATATAAATTGTTATGCGGGCAGGGCCTTGCTTATGATGGGTTATCGGATGGCCTGATTTATAAGGGAAGAGGATACTCTCTAGTTTTAGCTATAGACCTGCCCCCGATTGTAAAATTATCCCATGAGACGCGATTAGGGCGTGTATATAATGCATCAAAGATCAATCTATCCGCTTAAACTTTAAAATCGTTCAACGCGCTACTGGACTTTGGGCCGTAGAACCGGTTTCATTTGGCACTTGTTTGACATTATCAAATTGGAAATCTCCCCTGGCTGCCTGAGCCACATTCGTGAGATGGTCTCCGATTTTCTCCAGGTTGTTTACGTAGTCCACAAAAACCAGTGCCGCATGCGCGTTGCATTTTCTCTCACAAAGCCTTTGGGAATGATTCGCCAGATATTGAGTCTGAAGGTTATTTACCTCGCCTTCCAGCTGTATGACCCTATCCGCAGCCTTTGAATTGCTCATCTGTAGCGCGTTTTTTGTTTCATCAAACATGTCTTCGATCTTTGAGTATAGTATCCGCATTTCCGCCAGGGCCTTGTTTGAAAAAGACAAGTTGTCGGAGTATATTTTTTCGGTTAATTCAGAGATATTTACGGCGTGGTCGGATATCCTTTCCAGATCATTTATCGAGTGAAGAAGAGGAGGCAGCTGTGTCGCCAGATCAGGTGTCAGTGATTGAGCCGCCAGTTTTGCCAGGTAAAAAGTTATATCGTGCTGTAAATGATCTATGGCGCTTTCCTGGGTCTCGACATGAGCAATGGATTTTTTATCCCTCTGAAAGAGGCCATCTACGGAGGTTTTTACGGTATTTTGGACCATTTCCGACATAGCTATTAGTTCTTTCTTCGCGCTTTCAATCGCTATCTCGGGTGTTTCAAGGAGTTTATCCTGAAGATATTTGAAATCCGTTGAAACATATATGTCTTTGCCCGGGATCAGTCTCTGTATGAGAGTGACTATAGGATTCATGACAAATATAAATACGAGGCCGTTGAATATATTAAAGAAAGTATGCCCGTTCGCTATATGCCGGGCTATTGTATCGGTGCCAATAGCGCCGGGTGTGATCATGTCGATAAATTTTGGATATATGCCTGAACTTACGAGAAATGTGAAATAGAGAACTCCTATTACATTAAAGACGGTGTGAAATGCCGCTGTCCTTTTGGACGATAATGTCCCGCCGATACTTGCCAGCCACGCTGTTACTGTGGTGCCTATATTGCCGCCCTGAATAAGGTATAAGGAGGCCTTGAAATCAATTAATCCTACTGTAGCCAGGGCTATTACCATACCGATAGAGGCGCTGCTTGACTGCACAGCCATTGTGAATATAGTGCCGAGTAGAATCGCGTAAAAAGGGTTATCACTTAGACGAACAAAAAAGTCTATTACCGCGGGCACATCCTTGAGCGGTTTCATAACGGACGACATGGTGCTTAATCCGAGAAATATCAACCCGAAAGACAGCAATACCTGCCCCCAGAACTGTACTTTTTTTTTCCTTGGGAAAAGCATCATTACGACACCGATGCCTATAGAGGGCAACGCGTACTTCGCTATCTTGAACGCGATTATCTGCGCCGTGATGGTTGTGCCTATATTGGCGCCTATAATTACGCTTGAGGCCTGCGTGAGATTGATGATGCCGGCGTTTATCAATCCGATCAGCATTACCGAGGTTACACTGGAGCTTTGTATTATGCTTGTAACGATTGTTCCCAGCGCAATTCCTCTGAATTTATTTTCGGTGAGAGACCTTAAGATCCTCCTGAGTTTGACACCCGCGACCTTCTGAAGGCCGTCGGACAAATACTTCATTCCGAATATGAACAACCCCAGGCCTCCGATAAGACCGAATATCACATGCTGCATCTTTTTCAACCCTTCCTGTTAAGACGCTTTAAAAAAACTATAAATATATTTAGAAGCAGTCTACGGAAGCATTCTATGGGATTTACTGTCCTATGTCAATCGCATTTATTATTAATTTGCTGATTGAGCCGGGACTCAATTTAAATAACCAAGGCTTTTCAGGGTATCTGTGGTTTGTCCATCAATGCGAAAATAAGATTCGTCATGTTCTGTTTCGGGAAGGCCTTCCAGATAATAATTCATCTTATTGATCATGTCGTCAGCCTTTTCCGCGGCCTGATCAATGATGTTCTTTTTCGTGAAAGGGTCCCTCCCTAAATGATATAATTCATCATTGCCTTTACTGTTCTGGAGGGCCTTATAGTTATTCGAAATAATGCTTTTCCAGGTGCCGTATTCACTTTTTGAAGCGGGCGGATAAACCTCTGAAATTAGAGGGTGCCTTATCCTTGGGTATGGGGTGCCCTGGATCCCTTTAGGCAAGGGAATATTCAGTCTTTTCAGGATAGTCGAGAATATATCAATAAGCTGGATAGGCCTGTGTTCGACCTTTTTTCGTTTCATTCCGGGGTATTTCATGAGTAAGGGTACATGTATTTCTTCCTGTGTCAAGAAATGCCCGTGTCCAAACCTGCCTTTTTCACCCAAGAGTTCGCCGTGATCGGCCGTGACTATTATCCATGAATCTTCATAAAGGTTAAGTTTTTTCAGTCTATCTATAAATATACCTATATAGTAATCCATGTATTTGATTTCGGCGTTGTATAGCTCGCTATTTTGCCTTACGGTAGGTCGTCCGGATGGACTTGTGGGCTGTGAAAGGTCTAAAAAGTCCTCGACAAATTCCCGTGGGGCCCATCGGGGTTCATGGGGGTCAAAATAATTCAAGAAAAGAAAAAACCTCTTATCCTTTACATTGTCTAAAAAATTAAGCGCGCTGGCCGTGACCTGTTCCGCTGTCCTTCCCTGCAATGTGCCGATCTGGTCATCGTCATAGAAAAGGAAACCCCGGTTAATGCCGAATACTTTTTTCAGCCATGGCCCGGCGACTATACCCGCGGTTATATACCCGGACATTGCAAGCATACGCGCCAGCGTAGTCTCATTTGACGCCAGCCCCCGCGCTTTGTAGTCTTTCCACTGACCATATCCCGTTATGGAATTCCCTAACTTCAGGGGGCCTTCCCGGTCAAACCGGGCACCGTGACTTGACGTGAATTTTCCCGTGAAAAGCGACGCGTGGCTGGGAAGGGTCCAGCTGGAATTGGAATACGCGTTTGTGAATATAATGGATTTTTCAGCAAGAAGGTCGATGTTCGGGCTGGTATTTTTTTTGAAGCCATAACATCCTAATCTGTCAACACGGGTTGTGTCCATTGTTATCAATACGATGTTTGGGTATTTTAACGAAGAGCCTTTTAACAAAAAGACGGCACTAACGGCAATCGTAGTCAACAAAAACACCGAACAGAATATCAGCGGCTTGTTTATTGGGTCCTTGTCGGCTTTCATGTCCATATGAAAAAGACACCTTTTTGATTATTTACTGAAGATATCCCAGGCTTTTCAGTTTTGCCCTGAATTCCTCATCCATTATGACAAGGGGGGGAGCCCCTCTTTTACCGTCTTTTTTAAACGTTTCGTTCACCCTGGTTTCTCTTTTCCATTTATCCAGATGTGATCTTAACGCGTTGGCTGCCCTGGGATACAATTCATGCAGCTCATCGGATTCCAGAGGATCCTGTTTAATATTATACAACGCATATCTATCCTGATATATATTGTGGATAAGTTTCCATCCCCTGTATATAATGCTCCTTTGTCGGGGCGAAATGTCAAGGTCATCTTTATCCGCGTGAAGCCTTTGCGCGATAATATCCTTGGTGGGCTTAGGCCTTTTACTGAAATTTTTATCCTGAAATTTCACAAGTTTTGAGTCTAACCCTAAGTGCTCACTGACAATTTTGATATTATCAGCGGATTTTTCCCGGAAAATGTCGTTCCCTTCCAAATGCAGCCGTGAAGTATCAAGTGACAATATGGACGCTATTGTGGGGAAAATATCAATATGCTGGACGTACCGGCCGCTGCGGCCCCTCCCGGATGGATCTGGAAGCTTCATGATAAAGGGAATGATGATCTGCTCAGCGTTTAAAGAACCGCCGTGTTCAAGCATGCCATGTTCCAGGAATGCCTCTCCGTGATCGGAAGTAAAAATGATCAGCGTCTTGTCATATAGCCCGAGTTTTTTTAAATGTTTGATAAAAGCCCCGAACCGTGTATCCATATATAGGATCTCACTGTCATAAAGGGATATTAGATGATCCAGCTCTTTTTTATCGCTCGCGAACAGTTTCCTGATCTTTAGTAAATTCTCGTCCCCTTTTATCTTTCCCCTGTAATCTTTATTAAAAGAATTGTACAACGCGCCGGGCGCCCCATAAGGATGATGCGGGTCTATATAATGTAGGTATAGGAAAAACGGCGCGTCGCTGTTAGCCCTGACCCATGCCTTTATTTTAGCGTCGAAATTATCCCCTGTTACATCATTGTTATCCGGTAAGTTTCTCCTCTCGTCAATTATCCACGTATCGAATCCCTGCTGGTAGTTCGAAGCTAAACCGAGGATGTAATTTTCCAGAAAGCCGGCTGTTATATACCCGTTGTTTTTTAAGAATTCAGCTAGAGTGACAAATCCATCAGGCAGGATATATCTTCCGTCTATCATATTGTGTTGGACGACATACCGGGAGGTGAAAATCGAGGCAACCGATGGTTTTGTGGCCGGGGCCTGGGCAAAGGCGTTATCGTAAAGGGTTGCCTCTTCAGCAAAACTGTCAATGTTTGGGCTTGTATTTCTGTGATAGCCGTAGCAGCTTAGGTGATCCCTTCGAAGCGCATCGCTTATGATGACGATCACGTTCGGCCTTATATCAGGCGGGCTTGCCATACATGGGCAAGAGGCGCACATGAGCGTTATTATTAAAGCAGGCAATACCTTCATGTAGTCGATTATATTATTAAGAAAGTGAAATATCAAATAGAAATTAGAATTATATTGTATCGCGATGGGATATATGTAGATGTTGGTTTGATCTCTTTCTTATTATGGTACGTATACCATGAACTCATTCAGCTTACTTCTGGTCTGTTAAAACCAGCCATAACGCGTGTATTATACCCGGCACTACGCCTATTATGGTCAAGATCAGGTTGATCCAGAAGTGCTTGGTCAGTTTTACCTGAAGGTATGCCGCTACAGGCGGTAAGATAATTGCCAATACGATTTTAAGGATTTGCATAAAAACCTCCTTTTTTTTTCATACATAATATCATTTTATTCCCAAATGTCGATTCAGACAACTAAAAAATCACGTATTTTAACCCTGTTTTTATTATAAAATTCAATCCGTTCCAGTTTAAGAAGCCTCTGTTTTAGTCGTAAACCGCCCGTAAACCCCCCTAGTGTTCCGTCAGACCTGATGACTCGGTGACACGGAATTATAATAGGGAAGGGATTATTCGCCAAGGCCGTTCCCACAGCCCTGGCGGCTTGTGGATAGCCGATCTTTTTGGCAATAAGCCCATAGGCGCTGATCCTGCCTCGGGGAATATTATAATTAGCGCGCAGTACTTTTTGCTGGAATGCGGGGCAGAGGCCGAGACGGACGGCACTTAGAGAAAACCGGATATCTTTACCTTTTAAGTAATCATGTATTTGATTGAATATTCTGTTGATCGCTTTGTTCGAGGATGGTTTAGCGTTTGGGTAATACCTTGCCAGTTTCTCTTCCTCTTTAGTCTTTGTGAAGGATAGAAGGACACGGTTTATTACTGGTTGAACGTCATTATCGGACCAAATAATGGCAATGGATTCCGAAGCCTTATAGATACTATAGAACTCCATAACAGTATTTTTTTAACTGCCGGCGCTGTCATATCCTGTGACAGATGTTGAATTAAATAAAGTTCGTGCTCCTCTATAACCTATATTGCAATTGCCGCCTGTTGAAGGTGATGTGGCTATTGCATTCCAGCATTGTGAGGCGCCAGTCAGCCATGCTACCCTGCCTCCGGTTGGTGTTCTGCATTCTGAAAGAATCGATTGATTTGGATCAAGAGCTATGCTTTCTACAGATGGCTTCTTATATTTCTTTTTGTTATGTCTCATTATCAGTTTCTTTCTATCGCAACATGCCGCAAATCCAATAACAAAAAATATTATAGCGCAAAAGGTTTTTTATTTCAACATCAAAAATATTTTTTCAACAACCAGCGCTTCCACCAGACAGGTATGCTTAATGCCCCGATCAATATGTAGAGCCACGGGTAAATTGAACATGTGTAAGTGCCGGGAAAAATTATTTTTCCGACACCTACAAGAAGAAAATATATCGATATACTGGTAACGATGGTAAGGAACATTCCGTTCTTGAGTTTATTTATAGGCGTTGCGCCATCTATCCCTATCCTTTGCGCTGTCGTTCCCCAGAATCCGGGTGGGTTTACCCGCTTATAGAAATCCATAAGGATTTTTTTATCAGTAGGCCGCGTTTTTAAAGTTACAGCGATAACGCCTATCGTAGATATAGAGGACATCAATAGCAGGCGAAGCCATTGCGCTTCTACCGAAAAAAGGATTATCGGGGCGCATAGGAGCGAAATTAGAATCGCGGTTATCTCGGAAAAGATGTTGATCCTCTCCCATACCCACCGCAGAATAAGTACCGCGCTGATACCCGCCCCGAAAAGTAGTGTAATATACCATGCCGTTTGGATCGAGCGTAAGTTTGTCATAATAACTAATGCGATTAGGAGTATCACCATATTAGATAATCTCGCGGCGATAACCTGCTCCCGTTTTGACGGTTCTCTCTTAAGCCATGCCCGGTTAATTAAACGCAGGTACAGGTCATTGCTCCAATAACTCGCTGCCCATGTAAGATGTGTGTCTATAGTCGAGGCAAGGGCCGCCAGCATTCCCGTTAACATAAGGCCTCGAATGCCGGCGGGAAGCAGGTCTTTTATTCCTACGGCGAAGAGTAGTTCCCGTTCAGCGACAAATGTTTCGCTTCCGATATGAGCGGTGTCAAAAGGGTAGATCAGTAATAATCCCACGCCTATAACTAACCAGACAAGGCTCCTAAAAAATATCTGAAGCCATGTAAAGATGAGGGCGGCCTTTTCAGCGTCTCTGTCGCTGCGGCATGCCATCATCCTCTGAGCGAAATAGCCCGTGCCGTCACTGTTCCGTTCGAAAAACCACTGCAGGCTTATAATTATGAGAAACGGCATTAATTTATCAATGCCTTTAGGACAGAATGAGAGTGTCTGCGCGGTATATGATTGCCCGTAAATAGCGGCCAATCTGTCAACGATTTAGCCGATCCCTCCGGATCTTATTAGTATGACCGCTGCATAAGCCAGCGTGCCGATCATGGCAATGCTGAACTGGACAGTATCGGTCGCGATAACCGACCGCAATCCGCCCGTTGTAGAATAAAGCGCGGTGAACCCTATTATTAGAACAATGCTTATAAGATTGTTCGTTGAAGCTGTATACAATTCAAGGCCTGTCGCTCCGGAGGCCAGCGGTATGCCGATCGATTTGACAATATTGTATATCACACTATAGAGGTTTGCCGGAAGCCATTTGTCCCAAAGAAGGAATATCTCACTGATACGTGTTGCCGCTACCAGTACCATTGCCATAATAGTGCAATTCATGATAGTACCGTAATAAATTGCTTTTAGGGTCCGGAGAGCCAGTACACCACGGCCGCTATAGCGGATCTCCGTGAGCTCCGCGTCAGTTATCACTTTGGCGTGTCTCCATGGGCCTCCCAGCAGGAAGCCGATCATGAGAAATCCCAGGCCGTATATCCAAAGCCGGCAGAGCATGAAGATCCCGCCCGTCGCGATAAGTCCCGCCGTTAATAGAGGAGTGTCAGCCGCGTACTGGGTCGCGGCCATGCTGAATCCGGCCCGCCATCCCTTAATGGAACGGCCGGCCAGGAAATATTCCTCTAAATTTTTAGAGGCGCGCGCCTGATAATAGAAACCATTACCGATACTATATACGATAAAAACAAGAACGATAATCAGATCGACCATGCGAAAATTATATCACTTAAGCTAAATTCGCGGAAGGGAAATGTATCCTGCCGTTTTGAACGGTTTTCAGGGAACGATGAGGGCGATACGCGCCGGCAGTGCCGTTCGGATTATAGAAGACATGAAAAAACAGTATGCCGTGTATGTCATTTAATCCAAGATTGTCCTGATGATAGTGTATGATCCCAGTATGATTGTTAGGGCCGCGACCGCGAATTTTAATCTCTTTTCAGTTATTTTTTTTACGCTTTTTGCGGAAAAAGGAACGGAAAGAACAGCCCCGAAAACTATATACGGCGCGAGTGTTAAGTTTAACGGATTTTTCGAAATAAGAAAGTATGAGGCTATGCCTACCGCGCAGGTTAACCCTTCCGCTAGTGACGTTATTCCGACGGCACTTTTTCCGTCAACGCCGGAAAGGATCTGGCCGCTGGTGATTACCGGGCCATAGCCACCGCCGCTTAATCCCTTGTTAAACGAGGCCAGCAGCCCGAGGCCGATGATCTTTTTCCAGGAAAAACTGAAATTTTTATTGAAGCATATAATTATGGTTATTCCCATCAAAAGGACCAGGAATCCTATATAAAGCTTTGTCCACGACCCGGGTATATGGACGGCTGTAAAGACCGCTGAAATAGTGCCGAATATACTGCACGCGGCCAAAAGCAAGGCTACTTTTAAATGTCTCGGAATGCCTTTACCCAGCGTTTTTATATAGCCCAGGGTGTTCAGTTCCCTTATAATTTCCGGAAGCCGGATGATTTTAGGTTTAAAATCAACATTGCCTTCTTTATGATGAAACACCCCCGCGAGTAAACCGCTGAAAAGTTCTGAAATCAGTATAACCGGCACGACTTCTAGGGGTTCATATCCCATTATGAGCAGTAACGGCGTCAATGTTGTGCCGTAGCCCATGCCCAGGGTAGAATCCATATACTCGCAAATAAAGGCTATTATTATCATCCCCGTTATAAATTGCAAAGATAAGTTAAGCAATAAACATTGCCTTTCTGATTATCGGGTTGAGATTTGACATAATATCACGTCAGGTCAGAAATCTTCAGCCTTTCCATCTTATCCGATATATAATTCCTGATATCCTTAAGCGCGGCCATGACCTTTTTTTCTTTTTCAAGGGGGGTATGTTCAAAGAAATATTTACTTACAGATGAGGTGGGCGCGAGGGCGCCATCCATAAGCCTTATAATTTCAGCCGCGCTTATTTTGCTGGATGGCCGTGCCAGCCTGTAACCGCCCCGGGCGCCTGTTTTAGTCTTTATATATCCGGACTGCCTGAGTGAATTGAAAAGCTGCTCCAGATATTTTTTTGATATCGCGTAGTGACTGCAGATATCCTCTATTTTTATGAAGCTATGCTGTTCGTTCCGGGCCATATAGATTATAGCCAGAAGCGCGTATTCGCTTTTTGTTGTCAGCCGCATAAGCCCTCCACTTATCTACATTATCCATGGATATTATAGACAATATCGCGTATAATCTCAAGCATAATTTAGTAAAAAAAGAGTTAATAAAGCGGGAGAAATTTACTCCTGTTGAATGTTTGACGAAAAGACAGAATTTATGATAGTTTTAAAAAGGTGTCGAATACTGTAAAACGGGAGATTTAAACACGGGGCAAGGATAATGTGGTTAATAACGCGGAAAACGTGATCTTGACCTGCCTCACCGTGTTCGACGATGTTAATAATTGAAAAGACTCAAGGGGCAGGATTGGGGTATTGAGCATACTCGGCACTTTTTTTGTCGCGGGCCCTAGAGCGCGAAATGCTCCGTCCCTTATTGTTATTTATACTTAGGGCGTTTTTCACGCACCCTTTGATTAATTCATCAACGCACTTTGGCTTATTGGTTATTTAATGCTTCTCTCATGCCTGGTTTTTTTTGAGTTCCCAAACAACCTTCGGCAAGTATTACCATTGTGCTGACTTCACGAATAGATCTATTTGACTTCGCGCTTTCTTTTTTTATTTTATCTATAGCCACGCTCTCCGATAAGCCGCATCTTTTCATTAAGACAATTTTGGCCTTTTTAACGGTTTCGTAAGAGGACAAATATTCCTCCACAACCTTAGCCCTTATCATACGCTCCGTTCTTTCCATAAGACCGACTGCGCATTTTTTTACAGCACTGAGATTTGGCCTTGTCAAAGTGTATGTTTCGGCTTTATTTATTCCGCAGTCCGCGATACTGGCTAACTTCAGAAGATCATTTAAATATAAATCGAAAAAGATATCCCTGCTTATATTAAAAATAGTTATGATATTTTTGACGCAATCAAAGGTATCAGCCATGCTGCTATTTTTTTTCATTGTCAATATTTTTAGTTTAAATCAATCCTTGATCTATCATGGCGTCAGCCACTTTTATAAAGCCCGCTATATTCGCGCCTTTTACGTAATTTATATATTTCTTTTCCTTGCCATATTGAGCGCAGTTTTCATGAATAGACACCATGATCTCGCGTAGTTTTCTATCAACCTTCTCACGTGACCAAGAAATCCTCATGCTATTCTGGCTCATTTCCAGGCCAGAGGTTGCGACTCCACCGGCGTTGGCGGCTTTCCCGGGCGCGTATAAAATCTTAGCCCTCTGGAACACCTTAACCCCTTCCGGCGTTGTCGGCATGTTCGCGCCTTCGCCAATAGCAATGCAGCCGTTTTTAACAAGAACCTTGGCGCTTTCTCCGTCTATTTCGTTTTGGGTAGCGCTCGGAAAGGCAACGTCGCATTTTACCCCCCAGGGCTTTTTGCTCTCATAGTATTTACAGTTAAATTCTTCAGCACATTCTCTTATGCGGCCGCGCCTGACATTTTTGAGATCAAGCACGCACTTTAACTCTTTTCTGTCAATACCATCTTTGTCGTAAATAAATCCGTTTGAATCCGATAGCGTTACAACCTTTGCCCCTAAATGAAGAAGTTTATCCACGGTATATTGAGCGACATTGCCGGAACCGGATACCGCGCAAACTTTGCCTTTAAGAGATTCTCCTCTTGTCTTTAACATTTCTTCGACAAAATAGACGCACCCGTACCCTGTGGCTTCCGGCCTTATTAAACTTCCGCCCCAATTCAGTCCTTTACCGGTAAGGACCCCCGTAAACTCATTTCTTAATCTTTTATACTGGCCAAACATATACCCAATTTCGCGAGCTCCGACACCGATATCACCCGCGGGTACATCTGTATTGGGTCCAATGTGCCTTTGCAGTTCCGTCATAAAACTCTGACAAAATCTCATTACCTCATGATCGGATTTGCCTTTGGGATCAAAATCAGCCCCCCCTTTACCCCCGCCCATAGGCAGGGTAGTCAGGCTGTTTTTAAACACTTGCTCAAAAGCTAAAAATTTTAAAATTCCTAAATTAACATTGGGATGAAAACGAAGACCGCCTTTATAAGGTCCTAGGGCGCTATTCATTTCTATGCGATAGCCTCTGTTTACCTGGATCTCATCTTTATCATCCATCCATGGCACACGGAACATGATAACCCTCTCCGGTTCTGTCATTCTCTCCATAAGTTTAGCGCGTTTATACTTCGGGTTATTTTCGATGACCGGCATTATTGATTCCACAACCTCCTTTACGGCTTGATGAAACTCAACCTCGCCCGGATTTTTACTCACAACCTTAGACATAAATTCATTCACTTTTTTCTTCATTTGCTCTCCTTGCTTTAACTTAAGTAAAAAATTTACGTTCCGCCGATACAAATAAATTATGCGGCAATATCCCGATCCGCGACGCGTCTTACGCGTGCCAAACCAGAAGATTATAGCGCGTGTAATGAATCAAAACAATAGGAATTAAATGTGTATAAAATGTGCATTTAATGTACACATTTTGAAGGAAACGTAGAGTGAGGGTGCTTAAAGCTGATGCAAAAAAGAAGCTAGGTGCGGTTTCTTGTCACGCAGTTTTAATTTTTTTCTGATATTACGACGATGTTTATCTATTGTCTGCCGAGAGACATTTAAAAGGTCAGAAATCTCCGAACTCGTGAGATTACCCTTTATCATATTGCATATTTCTATTTCTCTGGATGTCAGATTAACGCTTTTTTTTATTATTTTAGAGCTGAATGAAGACTCTAATTGTTTTAAATGATGAAGAAGCAAATCAATATACTTGTGAATATTCTTTTGGGTTTTGATTTTTTCAATGATCGGGAATACCGATGTGTTTAAATTAGCCATTATGTCGTTTCTAATGTTACTTTTTTCCGTCTCTATCTGTGCCACAATCTCTCTGAGGGCTATGTTCTTTTGCTCTAAAGATAATTTTTGCTCTCGCAACTTGACTTCTGATATTCGCAATGACTCTTCCATGGTTTTACGCTCTATAATATTACCTAATCTTTGAGCAACCGCGTTTATTAAGGCCCTCTCTTCCTTTAAAAATGGCCCCTCGTAACAGTTGGATTTTTTCTTAAGATATGAGACCTCTGCGATACCTACTTTTTCTCCAAAGGCCTTTATGTCGGACGCCTGCCGCCACTCAGTTTTTTTAAAATTTTTAGTCTTAAACTCCTTGTCGTGAAATAATATTCTTGCGCATGTTATTTCAGGATACTGCCAGCCCGGGGGGAACAGTTGTACCATCTTGTGGAATATTGTTTCCAATGAGATGTTGGGCTCCTCGTTAATCATGGACAGCCCATAAAGACAATTAAGCTCTTTTATTCGCTCTCGCAATTTTTCAATCGTTTTAGTATTTTTTTTGTTTTTCATTTTATCGCTCAAGGGTTGATAGGCGCGTACAATCCATTTAATTCATCCGGCGTTACCAATTATACCACATATTCGGAATCCTTCATAAAGTTTATTAACGGGTATAAAGAGATAGGTAAAGGCCCTAATTTTATAACTGGTGTTGAAAAAAATAAGCGCCTTGTATATAATGATATATCTATCGGTCAGAAAAACAGGTTATTCTTAACGTCAAGGAGGTAAAAATGCCGGATAAAAGAATCTATTTGAGTGAAAAGGATATTCCCAGGCAGTGGTATAATATAGTCGCGGATTTTCCGCATAAACCCAAACCCCCCGTGACCCCTGACGGTACGCCCATAACGCCCGATACGCTATCTCCCGTATTTCCGATGAACCTAATAGAGCAGGAAGCGAGTATGGAGAGGTGGATAGATATACCCGAGGAGATATTAGAGATACTGTATAGGTGGCGGCCCAGCCCGTTGCGTCGGGCCGTATATTTAGAGAGATATCTCGGTACGCCCGCGCGTATCTATTACAAGGATGAGAGCGTAAGCCCCCCGGGCAGCCATAAACCAAACACGGCCGTAGCCCAGGCCTGGTATAATAAGCAGTTTGGCATTAAGAAACTGACTACCGAGACAGGGGCCGGGCAGTGGGGCAGCGCTTTGTCTTTCGCTTGCAAACTGGTCGGGTTGGAATGTAAGATATATATGGTGAGGATTAGTTTTGATCAGAAACCGATGCGGAAGACAATGATGCGTGTATGGGGCGGCAACTGTGTGGCTAGCCCGAGCGCTGAAACCACCTTCGGGAAAAAAATTCTGCGAGATACGCCTGATACACCGGGCAGCCTGGGGATAGCGATAAGCGAGGCTATAGAAGAGGCTGTCAGTGACAAGAGCGGTAAGACCAGGTATGCCCTTGGCAGTGTCCTTAATCACGTTATGATGCATCAGACTATTATAGGTCTTGAGGCTAAAAAGCAGCTTGAGATGGCCGGTGAGAACCTGCCGGATATCGTGATAGGCTGTGCCGGGGGGGGCAGCAACTTTGCCGGATTATCTTTCCCTTTTCTGTATGAAAAAATAAATGGAGCCGATATAACCGTGATCCCAACGGAGCCCACGGCATGTCCTACGCTCACAAAGGGCCCGTTTGCGTATGATCACGGTGATACTGCATGTATGACACCCCTCCTTGCTATGTATACCCTGGGGCACGGTTTTGTGCCTCCGCCTATACACGCGGGCGGGTTGAGGTATCATGGAATGGCGCCATTGGTCAGCCATGCCGTTCGGGAAGGATTGCTTGAACCGAGGGCCTTTGACCAGGTTAAATGTTACCAGGCGGCCCTTACCTGGGCGCGTACAGAAGGTGTGATATGCGCCCCTGAAACCAGTCACGCTGTAGCTTGTGTTATAGATGAGGCCCAAAAGGCCACAGACGAAGGGAAGGAAAGAGTTATCCTCATGAATTTCAGCGGCCATGGCCTGATGGATCTGGCCGGGTATAAGAAATTCCTGGACGGGGAATTAGAGGAATATCATCTTCCGGATACAGAGATAAATAAATCGCTGGAGACGTTGAAGGGTCTGCCTGAGATTTAAAAATAGGGGCACGTGCCATTATTTAACGTATCAATTGCGCGCTGGCGTAAGCAGGGTGTGTCACTATTTTTCAATTAAGCTAATCGGGGAACAAATTGTGAGGCATCCAGGGAACAGGCCGCGATAATAGCTCCGCATATAAAAGGTATACGGTAGTCGATCATCCACAGATACCCGCCTATTACAGGTAAACTAACGGCGGCTACGTGGTTTACGGTGAAACCGGCTCACTATTAATGAGGAGCAGTGTGGACACCTGTTAAGTATTAGTTAAAAAAAATAATAAAATGTTAAATTTTAGTTGACAAGGGATTGTTTGTGGTGTATAAGAAATATAGAGGTAAGCCAGATGAAAATAGTAGGGGTAAAAATAAAGAGACTGCGTGAAGAGCGCGGGATGACTTTAAGGTCTATGGCGAATAAACTTGGCATAAGTGCCAGTTTCTTATCGCAGGTAGAAAGCGGGAAAGCGTCCCCGTCTCTGGTGACCTTAAAAAATATCTCGGATGTGTTGTCGACTACTATAGGCAACCTTATGGGAGATAACGGGAGGGTAGAGACTAATCCTGTCGTAAAATCAGGTGAGGGGACGCATGTCCGGGAAATAGGAAAAGGCATAGACTTGTTCCTGTTGACTTCACGTGATTTGAATAAACAGATGGAACCGCTTCTCTTCAAACTGAAAAAAGGCGCGGTGTCCGGGATGAGGTCCTATAGTCATTTCGGGCAGGAATTTGTGCTGGTCTTGAGGGGTTCCATGGAAATTACCCTTAATGATATGGCTTATGTTTTGAAAAAGGGAGACAGTATATATTTTAATTCAAGTGTCCCGCATGCTTTCAGGAATATCGGCAAGGAGATAACGGAAGCCGTTTGGGTAGTAACCCCGCCGTCTTTCTGATTTTTTTTGCGGCCATTGTTAACCTATAGTTAATTTAGTTAAGTATTGAAAAACAAGGCGGAGGTATTATATGAAACAGCTTGTAAAGAGCAAGGCAAAAGGTATTAAAAAGGATCTCATCAGGTTTATAAAAAAATTGGATGATATCAAACCGGGGGCGGCTTATGTCGGTGAGTTAATAAATCTTGCCGGTAAGGAAATGAAGTCCTTGTCGTTTGATGATATCACGATAGACAGGGCCGGCAACCTGATAGGAGTGGTGAGGGGATATGAAAAGAAGAGATCCGTTCTTATGCTTTCTCACATTGATGTAGAGGCGCCCGGCCGCCAGAGATCGCGGGCGCCCGGTAGTGAAGGTTTGACAAATTTTAAGGCCGGCATAATTTCGAGTATTTACGCGGCGGCTTTGATTAAGAACACAATGCTGCCTCTGGGGGGGGATCTGATAGTATCTTGTGTGCCGAGGCTGCAATATTGTGACTCGGAGATACGGTATCTTTTCGATGGATTTTCGAAAAAATTGAAAGAACAAATAAAAGGTATAATTCTCTGCGAACCGACCGATTTTGACATAAACATAGGCAACAAGGGAAGGATGGAATATGAAATAGTAATTAAGGGCAGGCTCGGCAGAGATTTTCCCGAACACCGTGGCGTAAACATGCTGGGCGCCGCGTTCCCGCTTATAAACGAGCTGGAAAAGGTGTCAAAAGAACTGCCCAGTGATTTCAACTTGGGCCGCTCTGATCTTAAAATAAAAGACGTGCGCTATAGCGGGTATAAACCGCGGAGCGAAATGAACGAATTCCGGATAGTCGTCGACAGAAAATTTATACCCGAAGAGAACGAAGATTTTATTCTTAATAAAGCGAGGTCAATCGCCAGAATCGTGTATAAGCAGGACCCCGAAGTTAAGGTTAACGCACTGCTGGCTAAACAAAGGATAAAGACCTATACGGGCCTCGAACTGGCGTCCGCCAAAAACTTGAAACCATGGTCCATGGAAAGCCATCAGCCTTTTGTGCTGGAGTCGCTTCAAAGCCTGGTTGAGAACGGGTTTAAATCAAAAATCGGATATTGGAAAAAAATAATAACGGAAGGGGCATACACATATAACCAGCTCGGAATACCCACAATAGGGTTTGGCGCCGGTTCGGAAGATATCCCTCTTTCCGGTAAGGATCTTTGCGGAACGGGCAAGATTGAAAAGGCGGCTTACGGTCAGGCGTTGATAGTCCTAAGGAATATAGGTATGCCTACATTCGGATGGAGCCCAAATGAAATCTAAAATACAAACGGTTAATATTCTTATTCTTAATTGCGGGAGCTCATCGCTTAAGTACAAGATAATCAGGATGCCCGAGGCAACCGAGATCGTAAGGGGCGAGGCCGAGAGGGTAGGCGTTAAATCAGAGGAAAAATCTGTCATAACGCATTATGTATCCGGTAGAAAGATCGTTGTTGAAACACCGATGGCCGATCATTGCGCCGCCCTCAAAAAGGCGCTTATCCTGATTAAAAACGAGGCGGAAGATAACATCGAAGCGCGCTTTGATATATTTGCGCACCGGTACGTACACCCGGGTACGCTATTTAAAGGCGTCGTTAAAGTCAACAGGGTCGTATTGAGGAAACTTAAGAAAACACTGCCATTGGCGCCTATACATAATCCGGTCACATACAAATTGATAGAGTATTGTCATCGTGAATATTCGGGGGTCAAGCAGTTCGTGGTCTTTGATACGGTGTTTCATAAGACAATACCTCCTGAATACGCCACATATGCCCTGCCCTTGCGCGTCATAAAAAAGTACCGGATAAAAAAAATAGGTTTCCACGGTATATCTCACAGGTATGTTATGGAAGAGACATGTAAATATTTGAGCAGGGATAAAAAATCTCAAAAAATAATCAGCTGCCACCTGGGCACAGGCGGTTCGAGCGTTTGCGCGATCAGCGGCGGCAGGTCATTAAATAGTTCAATGGGGTTTACCCCTTTGAAAGGGCTCATGATGAATACCCGGTGCGGGAACATTGACCCCGGGCTTATATTTTACATAATGTTTAAGAAACAGTTTTCGCCACAGGAGGCCGAGAACATCTTTAATAATAAAAGCGGCGTTCTGGGCGTGTTTAACGCCTCGTCTGATCTCCGGGACGCCATCAGGCATATGAAAAAAAGCCGGAACGCGAAAATGGCCTTTGATATGTATGTGCGCAGGGCAAGGATGTACGTATCGTATTATTCGCTAATCATGAAAAAGGCGGATATCCTTGTGTTTACTGATTCGCTTGGTACAGGCTCATATCTTATCAGGCAGGCTATTTGTGAGGATCTGGAGTTTCTGGGTATTAAGATCGATTATAAGAAAAACACCGGATATAGGGCAGGTATACTCGATATATCATCGTCATCGGGCACAAAAGTCCTGATTGTCCCTACTGATGAGGAAAAAATGATAGCCCGGGAATCCTATAGGGAGATGATCAAGAAATGATATTAGTCGTGGATTATAACATAAAGAATGTTAAGATATGGGGCTTTGGTAAAGGGCGCGGTAAAGGATTTTTACCATGCGCCGTTAAAGACGCGGATGAGGTAAACAATGACATGGTGTTAAAGAAATGGATACGCGGGGTTACGGGCAGGCATAACCTCGAGGCAATTTATTTCAGGGTGTTATTCGGGGGGGATTATTTTAAAAGGCCCGTGCCGGTGAATGATAAATTTTTCGAGCGTTTTATGAGATTGACGGATTTTTTTCCGTTTTATGTGCCTTCGGCCTGCGCGGTTATGAAGCGGTTTCGCGATATCTACGGGCATACTCCGATTATAGCTTTTTTTGAGACATCTTTTTTTCTGAAATTGCCTGACACCGAAAAGTATTATGCCATGCCGTTTGAATATTATCAGGACGATAACATAAAGAAATGGGGTTTTCACGGTATATTTCACGAGGCCAGCGCTTATTTGGTTCCGGCCAAGAGTAAAAATATATCCATGGTATTCGATAAACAGACGACAGTTTGTTCGATATATAATAGAAAGCCATTTTCCATAAGCCTGGGGTATACCCCGCTTGAGGGGATAATGTCCAGGACTAGCTGCGGGGATATGGACCCGGGAATAGTATTTTATCTTATGAATATACGTAATTACTCTATGTACGCGATTGATGAGTTACTTAAGAACAAGAGTGGATTTGTCGGGCTTACAGGTTATGATATAGATTTAGGGGATATGATTAAATTATACGGCAGGGACTCCAAAATAGACCTCGCCTTTGAGGTTTATTGTAATCAGATAATAAAACATATTGGTGATGGTATCTCGGTCATGGGCGGATTAGATAATGTGGTAATAGCAGGTAAAAACATTGATATTTTAACCCCTATAATACATAAGGTTCTTAAGAAAATATCTTTTTTAGGCATCAACCTTATAAGTTTACCTTGGGATAAAAAGATGAAGACAGCCAGGATAACCTCTGAAACGTCGACAATTAATGTATATCTCAATAGAGCGGGCCTTTCGGATATAATATGTCAGGCAGCATGCGGGTATTTCTCACGATAAAGTTATAAATGCTTGTTAAATGACTTCAAGACGCAAAGTGTGCCGTTTCGGTTCACCGTCCAACCCGAGCATTTCGCCAAATTCTGCTTGGGTATTCTCGAATAGAGGGGTATAATCTCACAGGGCGCGGTTTTCGCGTGTTAAAGACCTCAATCTAAAAGGTTGCCGGGGCATGAAAGACATAACTGATAATTTTTATTACAATCTTAAAATAATACTTGATTTTCTGCCTGACGCGACATTCGCCATAGACAAAAAGGGTATTGTTGTGGCGTGGAACGGGGCTATTGAAAAGATGACAGGGCTCAAGAGAGAAGATATGCTTGGCAGGGGCAATCATGAATACGCGCTGCCGTTTTACGGCAAAAGGAAACCCATCTTAATAAATCTTGTTTTTAAAAACAGCGCGGAACTAAAAAAGAGATACAACAATGTTCAACGCGAAAAGGACATATTATACGGGGAGATGGAGTTGGCCACGGTTAAAGGCCAGAGGGCGTATCTTCGCGCGAAGGCCGGTGTAATCAGGAATTCGAGAGGGCATATAATAGGGGCTATCGAATCCATACGCGACATTACGGGACTGAAACGGGTCGAGCAAACCCTGCGCCGGTCGGAAACAATATTGAACGAACAAAAGATAGCCCTGGAACAGAGAAACGTGGACCTCAAGGATATCCTAGTGCAGGTTGAATCCGAAAAGGGCCGGATTCAGAAAAATGTCGTGGATAATGTCGAGACAACGCTTTTGCCGCTTATTAAAAAAATGCGGCTTAAAGGGGAGTCCAGGAAGTATCTTATGATCCTCCAGG
>Ga0272441_10000606_pt1 | contig 81261 bp, 57 predicted proteins | sample SSMProp6N_FD_193582 | JGI IMG/M metagenome (GOLD analysis project Ga0272441, IMG submission 193582) | Marine sediment archaeal communities from Little Sippewissett salt marsh, Falmouth, MA, United States - SSM-Prop-6N | ecosystem: Environmental > Aquatic > Marine > Wetlands > Sediment ...
CGAGCGCGACATAGACCAGGCCCGCTCGATCTGCGCGACGCAGCCGTGCATGTTGACCGACGTGCTGGACGCCGGCCTTTCGCGCATCACAACCGACACGGTTGAGGCCGAAACCATCGAGAAGGCCATCGAGGAAAAGGGCACGGAACAGACCACGGCGATGATGACGCCGATCAACTATCTTTCGCTTGTGGGCGTGGTTTCGCCGATGCTCGGGCTGCTCGGCACCGTGTTGGGCATGATCGGCGCGTTCCAGCACATCTCCATGGGCGCGATGGGCAAGCCCGAACTGCTCGCCGCCGATATCGGCGAGGCCCTGATCACGACGGCCACGGGCCTGATCATCGGGATCCCCGCCATGGGCTTCTTCCTGTATTTCAAGAACTCGTTCCTGCGGATCGCCAGCCGCATGGGCCTGATCGTCGGCGGCCTGCTGGATGCCCTGCATTCGGAACGCGGCGCCGAAGGGGAGGCGTGGGAGGTCGAGTAGGGGCGGGATGAAGTCGGAAGTCGGAAGTCGGAAGTCGGAAGTCGGAAGTTGAGAGTCTATGGGAAGGGTTTCTCTAGAACCTAATCAGGCACCTAGTCTGGAACATAATCGAGATCAGCGGCTGTTTGTGCCTTCGTTTCGATTGGGTTCCAGATTATGCCCCGGATCAAGTCTCCGGGCGCTTGCGGCTACGCCGCACCAGGCAATTCGTGGTTCAACGCTCGATTTCCGAGGGAGGCAGCCGTGAAGTTCAAGTTACCGGCTCAGGAAGAGGTGGGTTTCCAGATGGCGCCTCTGATCGACATGGTCTTCCTGTTGTTGATTTTCTTCATGTGCGCCTCGAACCTGCAGCAGTTGGACCGTCCGCAGATCGAGATCCCGCTTGCCAAGAACGCGCAGATCAGCGAAGACCTGTCGGGCCGCTGCACGATCACGATCAAGCAGGACGAAACCGTTTGGCTGGGCAACATCACGGTGGGCAGTCTGGGAGAAGGCGGCGAGTCCGCGCTTCTCGAACGGTTGGACGAGTATGTGGGCCAGATCCGGCAGCGCATTCCGGATCTGAAGGTGAATTTGCGCGCGGACAAGCGGCTGAAGCACAAGCAGGTGCGCAAGGTCATGACGGCCTGCGCGCGGGTCGGGATTACGGACATCATTTTTGCGACATACCAGTCGGACAAGTAGCGTTGTTTTCTTCTAAGACCGTGTGTTACGGGGACGTCTGAACAACAGGGCGGGCAGATGAACAAGCAGATCGCCGAATTGCTTGACGAGCAGGCGGAACTCCAGATCGCGCCCCTGATCGACATGGTGTTCTTGCTTCTGATCTACTTCATGGTCAGCGCCTCGCTCATCAAGAAGGAGGCGGACCTGGGCATTACGCTGCCGGGCAAGATTGCGCAGGCCCAGGCCGTGACGATGCCGGACGAGCAGATCATCGAGATCCAGGAGAACGGCGATGTGGTGCTGAACTCGCGCGTGTTCGGCTCGCCGGACTCGCCGGATTTGCCCGAGCTCGAGGAGACGATGACCAAGTTCCGGCTGGCCGCCGAGGCGGCGAAGACGAAAGCGATGGTCACGATCCAGGCCGACGGCGAGGTGGAACATCGGCGTGTGATCGATGTGATGAACGCCTGTGCGGGGGCCGGCATCGAGCATGTTACCTTTGGTACGGGAGAAGGGAGCTAGCCATGAAGTCGGCATTTGGCGGAGTGAGTTCGTATCTCAAGGCGCGTGTTGAAGCGTTGTTCGGCATGCGGCGTGCCACATCGATCAGCCTGATGATTCATCTGACGCTGATCGTGATCTCGATGTACATTGTCCTGATGCGCAACGCGTCGCAGCGCCAGACGATTTTCACGGGCGAGCCGCCGCGCCGGCCGAAGCTGGAGCCGCGCAAGCTGGAGTTGCGCGCGAAGCAGCAGGACCTCCAGAAGCAGAGCAGCCGGCCGCGGCTGCAGCCGCGGCTGGCGGCCGCGAGCATTTCGGACATCGCGTTGCCGGACATCAACGTGGCGCCGCAGCCGGTGCGCCAGCGGATTTCGGCGAAAGTCTCGACATTCGGCGTGACGGGTTTCGGCACGGGCATCGGCGGCGGGCTTGGCGAGGGTTCGGGCGGCGGGTTCGGTACGTCGACGGTCAACTTCTTCGGGCTGAAGGATTTCGGGCAGCGCATCGCGATCCTGCTGGACGTATCGGAGAGCATGTGCGAGGACTCGCGCGGCTATCCGCGCGGCTATCAGCGGGTCAAGTACCGGATCAAGGACGTACTGTCGAACATCGGCGACGGCACGTTTTTCAACATCATCGCCTTCGCCCGTGCGGTGCGCACCTGCTATCCGCGCATGACGCTGGCGGACCCGGAGACGCGAAAGCAGGCAAAGGAGTGGGTGAATCAATTCAACACCCTGGAGGGTCCGTTCGGGCTGCGCCAGGACAACTACTGGCCGCAGGACGGGGTCGGCCTGAAAGCGAAGGGCGGCTCCACGCGGCTGGACCTTGCCCTGACGGCCGCGTTTGAGCAAGGCGCGGAGACGATTTTCGTGATCACCGACGGGGTCCCGTGGGTCTACAAGTTTCTGGAAGGCAAGGAACTTGACGCCTGGATGAAGCGCAAGGCACAGCGCCGCAAGGAAATCGAGGAGGAAGAGGCGAACATGTCCGACGCCGAGCGCCGGCGCCGCGCGAAGGCCGATGCCGACCAGCGCGAGCGCGAGGAGGAAGAGAACGCGAAGCGGGTCAAGAAGGGGATCGGCCCGAAGGTCCAGGAAGGCAAGAGCCGCGGCCGCGGCGGTCCTGCGCCACCGCGTTTCAGCGACGACGACATCCTCAAGCACGTGGACATGCTGCAGAAGCACTTCTACGAGAGCAAAGGCAAACGGCGCGCCCGCATTCACGTGATCGGCTACGCGGTTGACGACCGGACGCGCAACTTCCTTCGCGACCTGGCAAAACGGAACAACGGCAGGTTCAGAAAGATCAGGGCTTTCCTATAGCCCGGGCAGGTCATGGCGGAACTGCGTAACACATTTTCCTGGTCGTTCAGTGCCGCCGATGACTTCGACGAATGCCGGCGCAAGCGGTATTGGGCGAAGTACGCGATGTGGGGCGGTTGGAGCCGCGATGCCGACGCGCTTGCGCGCACCGCCTACCGGCTGACCAAGATGGAGAACCGCTATTCTCTGCAGGGCCGCGCCGTGGAGCTGAGCGTCATGTGGGTGTTGGGCCAGGCTCGCGGCGGCTCGGCGGTTTCGAGCGAAGAGGCCTACGCGGAGATCGCGCGGCCTTTCCTGAACCGCGCCTGGAAGGAATCCCGGGACGGGGTCTGGCGTGCGAACCCCAAGAAACACTGCTGTCTGCACGAGCATTACTATGCCGAGCCGGGCTCCGCCGCAGACAAGGCGTGGACGCAATCCGTTTCGGACACGACGAAGACGTGCATAGACAATTTCATCCGTCTTGTGTTGCCTGAGCTGCTTGAAGTCCGGCCCGAGTCGGAGCTGGAGATTGCGACGGTCGCGCGCGGGGGCGATCCGGAGTCGTTTTCGTTCGAGGGTGTCAAGGTCTATGCGATTCCGGACTACGGCTATCGGACCGCGACAGGCGTTCGGATCTACGACTGGAAATCCGGCAAGCCGCGAGAGAAGCACGTCGCTCAGCTCGCGCTCTACGGGCTGTGGGCCAACACGAAACATGGCCTGGCAGCCTCGGACATCGAAGTGAGTATCGAATATCTTGCCTCGGGCGAGCGGCAAAGGCGCTGTCTGGCGGAAGCCGACTTGGCGGCGGTGCGCGAGAAGATCGTGGTTTCGGTGCAGGACATGCGGGAATACCTTGTGGACGGGGACATTGCGCGCAACGAGCCGCTACCGGGGCCGGATTGGGAGCTGACCGAGAATCCGCGTGCCTGCCGCATGTGCAATTTCTATGAACTGTGCAAGCCGGAACTCGACGAATTGTCCGCTTGATTTCTCGCGGACTTGCCCGTATCCTGTATTCCGGCTGAATTCATCCCACCCCTCCTGACCTGCAAGTTTTGGCGTTTTCCGGGAGCGTGCGTGGAAGAGAGGCGGGCCGGGTCCTGCCCGTTGCCGCCGTGAGCACAGAGCGGATTGAGACGAGGAGAGATGCGATGTCAGAGAAGACGGTTGTGATGGAAGAGGATACCGCGGCGACGGCCGCGCCGGGCGCGGAGCAGATGGCGGTGATGAACGGCAACACGGCGGCGGCCACGGTTGCGCACGCGGTGAACGAGGTCTGCGCGATCTATCCGATCACGCCGAGTTCGCCGATGGGCGAGACCGCGGACGAGCTGAGCGCGAAGGGCGTGACGAACATCTGGGGCACGATCCCGCAGGTTGTGGAGATGCAGTCGGAAGGCGGCGCGAGCGGCGCGGTGCACGGCGCATTGACCTCGGGCGCGTTGACCACGACGTTCACGGCCTCTCAGGGCCTGCTCCTGATGATACCGAACATGTTCAAAATCGCCGGCGAGCTGACCAGTACGGTTTTCCACGTCTCGGCGCGGTCGGTTGCGTGCCAGGCCCTTTCGATTTTCTGCGATCATTCCGACGTGATGTCCGTGCGTTCCACGGGCTGGGGCATGCTGGCCTCCGCCAGCATCCAGGAGATCATGGACTTCGCTTTGATTTCTCAGGCCGCGACGCTTGCAGCGCGCGTGCCGTTCATTCATTTCTTCGACGGGTTCCGCAATTCGCACGAGTATCAGAAGATTGCGGTTGTTGCGCGCGAGACGATGCGCGCGATGATCGACGACGAGCTGGTTCTCGCGCACCGCGCGCGGGGCATGTCGCCGGACAGGCCGGTTCTGCGCGGGACCGCGCAGAATCCGGATGTGTTTTTCCAGGGCCGCGAAACGGTCAACAAGTACTACCTGGCGGCCCCGTCCATCGTGCAGCAGGCGATGGACAAGTTCGGGGAACTGACGGGTCGGCGCTACAAGCTTTTCGAGTATGTCGGCGACCCGGCGGCGGAGCGTGTGATCATGATCATGGGGTCGGGCGCTGAAACGGTGCACGAGACCGCCGAGTATCTGATCGGGCAGGGCGAGAAGGTGGGCTTGCTGAAGGTCCGCCTCTACCGCCCGTTCGACGTACAGGCGTTCGTGGAGGCGCTGCCGCGGAGCGTGAAGTCGATTGCCGTGTTGGAGCGGACCAAGGAGCCGGGCGCGATTGGCGAGCCGATGTATCTGGACGTGCGCGCGGCGCTCGGCGAAGCGATGGAAGACGGCCGGCTCAAGACGGCCGACTGTCCCGCGGTCATCGGCGGCCGTTACGGGCTGGGTTCCAAGGAATTCAGTCCGGCCATGGTCAAGGCGGTCTACGACAATCTTGCGGCCGAAACGCCGAAGAACCATTTTTCGGTCGGCATCAACGATGACGTGACCCACGCCAGTCTCGAGCTCGACCGTTCCTTTGTGATCGACCAACCGGGCCGCATCGAGTGCATGTTCTATGCGCTTGGCTCCGACGGGACGGTGGGTGCGAGCCACAACTCGACGGAGATCATTGGGGGGCAGACCGAGAACTACGCGCAGAACTACTGCGTCTACGACTCGAGGAAAGCAGGTGCGCGCACCGTTTCGCACCTGCGGTTCGGGCCGTCGGTGATCCGGAGCCCGTACCTGTGCAGCCGGGCGGATTTCGTGGCGTGCCACAAGTTTTCGTTTGTGGAGAAATACGACATGCTCGGCGCGGCGAAGGACGGCGCGACCTTCCTGCTGAACAGCCCGTACGGCCCGGACGAAGTCTGGGACCATCTACCGGACGAGATGGAGGCGCAGCTTATAGCGAAGAAGCTGAAATTCTACGTGATCGACGCGGCGAAGTTGGCGAGCGAGTTGGGGCTCGGCGCGCGGATCAACACGATCATGCAGACCTGTTTCTTTGCGATTAGCGGGATCCTTCCGACCGACGAGGCGATTGCGGCGCTGAAAGACGCGATCAAGCACACGTACGGCAAGAAGGGCGAAGCGGTCGTGCAGATGAATTTCAAGGCGGTCGACGGGACGTTGGCCGGGCTGCATGAAGTGACGGTTCCGGCCAAGCCGGCGGGCAAGCTGAAGATGCCGCCGACGGTATCGGAAGACGCGCCGGAGTTCGTGCAGGACGTGACGGCCCTGCTGATGCGCCAGGAAGGCGACGCGCTGCCGGTGAGCAAGATGCCCGAGGACGGCACGTGGCCGACGGGCACGACGAAGTACGAGAAGCGCAACATCGCGCTGGAGATCCCGCAGTGGGATCCGGACCTGTGCATTCAGTGCACGCAGTGTTCGCTGGTCTGTCCGCACGCCGCCATTCGCGCGAAGCTCTACGAGCCGGCCGCGCTGGACGGCGCGCCGTCGAGCTTCAAGTCGGCCGATGCGAAGGGCAAAGACTATGCGGGCATGAGATTCACGATTCAGGTGGCGCCCGAAGACTGCACGGGCTGCGGCGTATGCGTCTCGAACTGTCCGGCCAAGCAGAAGGACCCGGAGACGAAGGAGGAGACCGGCCACAAGGCGATCGACATGGTCGAGCAACTCCCGATCCGTAAGCAGGAAGCGGAGAACTTCGCGTTCTTCCTTGGGCTCCCCGATCTGGACCCGGCTCGCTACAACAAGGCGACGGTCAAGGGCAGCCAGCTTGCGCCGCCTCTGTTCGAGTTTTCGGGCGCGTGCGCGGGCTGCGGCGAGACGCAGTATGTCAAATTGCTCACGCAGCTTTTCGGGGATCGCGCCATGATCGCGAACGCGACGGGCTGTTCCTCGATCTACGGGGGCAACCTGCCGACGACGCCCTACACGACGCGCGTGGACGGGCGCGGGCCGACCTGGTCAAACTCGTTGTTCGAGGACAACGCCGAGTTCGGGTTCGGTATGCGGCTGGCGGTCGACAAGTTCAAGCAGTACGCGCTGGAGCTTCTGGACAAGCTTGCGGCCGCGGATTGCGCGGAATGCGAAGGGTTCAAGGATCTGTTGCCGGCGGTGCGGGACGCGAGCCAGACGACACAGAGCGAGATTGAAGAGCAACGCGCGCGGGTCCAGGCGCTGAAGCAGAAGCTCGGTTCCTGCAGCGACGCGTTGTGCAAGCAGTTCCTGTCCGTGGCGGACTACCTGGTCAAGAAGTCCGTGTGGGTCCTGGGCGGCGATGGTTGGGCTTATGACATCGGCTACGGCGGACTCGACCACGTGCTGGCCTGCGGTCGCAACGTGAACGTGCTCGTGCTGGACACCGAGGTCTACTACAACACGGGCGGGCAGGCCTCGAAGTCGACGCCCATGGGTGCCGTGGCCCGGTTTGCGGCCGCCGGCAAGCCTGCGATGAAGAAGGACATGGCGCTGATGATGATGACCTACGGGAACATCTACGTCGCGACCGTGTCGATGGGCGCGAACCCGAGCCAGTGCGTCAAGGCCTTTTCGGAGGCGGAAGCCTACGACGGCCCCTCGATCATCATCGCCTACGCGACCTGCATCGCGCATGGCATCAACATGACCGAAGGGCTGCTCGAGCAGAAGAAGGCGGTGCAATCCGGGCATTTCCCGCTGATGCGGTTCAATCCGGACCTGTTGAAGCAGGGCAAGAATCCCTTCCTGCTCGACAGCAAGCCGCCGATCATGAAATTCAGCGAGCATGCACTTGAAGAGAATCGCTTCCGCGTGCTGACCAAGACGAACCCTGAAGCGGCCAAGACCCTGCTGGCCAAGGCAGACCGGTTGACCGCGGCCCGTTTCGATCTGTACCAGAAGCTTGCCGAGCTTCCCGCTTGCGGCGCGGAGCAGGCCGAGGAGTCGACATCGTGATCGACGATGCCAAAGCGCGGCTGGACAAGATGCAGCAGCGTCTTGCCGAGATGCGGGGGTATCTTTGACGTCGACGCCCGGCGTGCCGCATTGGCCGAGCTCGAGCAGCAGATGGCCGCGCCCTCTTTCTGGGACGACCAGAGCAAGGCGCGTGAGACGATCGAGCAGGCGAATGCCTGCCGTCTGATCGTGAATCCCTACGCGACGCTGGCGACTCGTGTGGAGGAAGCCGGTTTGCTGATCGAGCTGGCCGAAGTCGAGGAGGACGCGGCCGAGCAAGCGCGCGCGGTGGCGGCGGCGCTCGGCGAGTTGGACCAGGCGGAGCGGGCCTTCGCGAAGCTGGAGTTCCGGTCGTTGCTGGGCGGCGAGGACGACAGCCAGAACGCGTACGTGGAGCTGCACGCCGGGGCGGGCGGCACGGAATCGTGTGACTGGGCGGAGATGCTTCTGCGCATGTACCGCCGTTACTGCGACGACCACGAATTTGCCGTGACCGTGCTGGAGCTTCAACCGGGCGAGGAGGCGGGCTTGAAGCGTGCGACGTTGCAGGTGGAGGGCACGTTTGCCTATGGCCACTTGAAAGCCGAGCGCGGCGTGCACCGGCTTGTCCGGATCAGTCCGTTCGACGCGAACAAGCGCCGGCACACCTCGTTTGCCTCGGTCGACGTCATTCCTGAAGTGGACGACGCGATCGAAGTCCAGATCGAGGAGAACGAACTGCGCGTGGACACCTACCGGGCAAGCGGGGCGGGCGGACAGCACGTGAACACGACGGATTCGGCGGTACGCATCACGCACATACCGACCGGCATCGTTGTTGCGTGCCAGGCCGAACGTTCCCAACACAAGAACCGGAGCAAGGCGCTGAAGCTGCTGCGCGCCCGGATCCGCGAGTATATGCTGGACCAGCAGCGTCAGGATCGGGAGAAGCACTACGGGGAGAAAGGCGAAATCGCCTGGGGCAACCAGATCCGTTCGTACGTGCTGCAGCCGTACACGATGGTCAAGGACCTGCGCACGGGTGTGGAGACGGGGAACGTTTCCGCCGTGCTGGACGGTGCGCTCGACCCTTTTGTCGAGGCCTACCTCAAGCACAGCCGCAAGCAGGGCGAATAAGATGTGCCGTTCGTTGGCCGCTGGTGGGATATGAGATACGCGATTGTCTCGGACATCCATGCGAATCTGCAGGCATGGAACGCGGTGCTGCTCGACATTCGCAGCATGTCCGTGGACAAGATCATCTGCCTTGGCGACATCGTCGGCTACGGCCCGAACCCGCGGCAGGCGTTGGAAGCGGCCTATACGTCCGTCGACTTTTTCGTGATCGGCAACCATGACGCGGCGGCGTGCAACATGCTGGACACGTCCCTGTTCAATCAGACGGCGCGCGAACTGATCACGTGGACGGGCGCCCGGATCGGGAAGGCGGCGGAACGTTTTTTTCGGCAGATGCCGCTGTCTCTGCAGGGCGAGGGGTTCCGCTGCACGCACGGCGAGTTTTCGGAACCGGGCTGCTTCAACTATATTGTGGAGCCGTCCGAGGCCATGCCGTCGTGGAACACGGTTCCGGAGAAACTGCTTTTCGTGGGGCACACACATCTGCCGGGCATCTTCCTGCTGGGCCCCAGCGGCGTGCCGCATTGGGTGAAGCCGCAGGATTTCGAGCTGGAAGAGGACAAGCGCTACATCGTGAACGTCGGTTCGGTCGGGCAGCCGCGGGATGACGATGCGCGGGCGAGTTACTGCATTTTCGACCTGGACGCGGCTGCCATTCTGTGGCGTCGGATTCCGTTCGATCTGGACGTGTATCGGGAGGCGCTGGCACAGGCCGGGTTGGACCCGGCAACGAGTCCGTTCCTCGACTTCGACCCGCGCAAAGCGAAGGAGCCGGTGCGCACCGGCCTGGATTTCCGGCCGAAGGACGCGCCCGACTCGGAGATGCGTCACGCGATCACGGTACAGAACGTGGAGGAACTGCATGGCCGGCTGAGGCGGTGGCGAAGGGTTTTTGCCGGTATGCTGGCGGTGCTGGCCGTGCTGGGCGCGGCGCTGTTTTTGGGCTGGCAGTTGTTCGTGCCGCACGCGGGCCGCGTACCGGGCCGGCGGATGCGGGCGGTTCGGGCGCAGACGCATGGGATCGACGAGAACCTGTTGCAGATGCCGCAACGGGAAGTTGCGGAGGGACGTTCCATTCCGTACTGGGATGTGTGGCTGGGCGACGGCCGCCGTCAGGCCGTCGCCTGCGCGCTCGAAGATGACGGTGCGCCGGCTTTCGTCTTGTCCTCCCGCTCGGCGGCCCGGGAGCTGCGCGTGAGTTGCGCCGCGATCGCCGTGACTTCCGACATGCGGCTCTGCCTGGCGGCCACCTTCAAGAAGAGCGAGGATTTCGCGGGTTCGATCGGCGTGCGCGTGGCGGTCGCCGGCCAAGCGGCGGACGGGGCGGAGGCGGCGTTGCTCCGGAATATCCACAAGGAGCCGACACTCAAGCGCAAGGGCGGGTGGTACGTTGCGAAGCAGACTTTTGACCTGCCGGCCGGTGCGGAGTCCGTCAGGTTCGAGCTGCACGGCCGCTTTGCCGGAAGCGTGCGCGTCAAAGATGTCTCGTTGGTGCGCCGGCAGTGAGTGCCGTCCGGCGGGATTGGCGATGAGGAGTGCGAGCAAGATTGGCGAATGGCAGTCTCTTGATCGCACTCTTTGCTATGTCCGGGTCGACGTTTCCGAGCCGGCGGCACGCCCTCGCTTCGCGTGCAGCACGGCGAGCGAATGCAGCGCGAGCGTCAGCAGGATCAGCGCGCCGCCGGCGAGCGCGGCGCAGGGCGGTCTGTCGCCGAGAAAGAGCCAGGCCCAGAGCGGACAAGCGACGGGTTCGAGCAGGGTCCACAGGGAGGCCTCCGCGGCGCGGATGTAGCGTATGCCGTTGTGGAACAGGAAGTAGGCGAGCCCGATTTGGATCAGACCGAGGAAGCCGATCTGGCAGCCGCTCGAGAGCCCGATCGGCGTGAACCGGCGTGGCGGCAGGACCGCGACGCCCAGAGCGACCGCGGCAGTCAGCAGATTGCCCCAGGCGAGCCCCAACACGCCGCTGCCGTCGCGCCATTTGCGCAGGGCAACAACGACACCGGCGAAGGCGAACCCGGACAGCAGCCCCATGGCATTGCCGAACCAACTGCTGCCTTCGCTGTTGCCGGTCGGCAGGATCATGGCAATTCCGCCGGCGACCGCGGCGATCGCGAGGAGATCCCTGCGTTGCAGCGGTTCGGCGAGCAGCCACGGCGAGAGCGCGAGCACGTAGACGGGCGCCGCGTACTGCAGCAGGATGGCGCTTGCGGTGGTCGTGTAGGTCTGCGCCAGCACGTAGGGCAACATGGTGCCGGCCGTCAGGACTGCGACCAGCCATTGATGCGCGCGCGGCAGGAGCCGGTCGGGACGCCCGATCAGGAGCAAGAACACGCCGGCCAGCAGCGAACGGATACCGGCAACCTGCCAGCCCGACCACGCGGCGCCCGAGGGCGCCGGTCCGGTGAGCCGCTTGATGAACAGGCCCGAGGTGCTCCAGAGCAGGGCAGCCGCCAAGCAGAGCGCGCGGCCGCGGGCGGCGTGGGGCGATGGGACTGTGGGCTCGGTCGGCATTCCGGGAGCATACGGGCTTTGGCGGGCTCACTCAAGGCCGGGAGTTGCGATTGTGTTTCGTGCGGGCTTCTGCTACGTTCGCAGTATGGCACGGCAGAAGGATTTTGAGACATTGCGGGCGTCGGAGTTGTTCTGCCCGCGTTGTCGTGTGGCGCGCCCCGTACGGCAACGTCTGCTGCTCGTCTTGCCGGACGGCGAGTTGTACGAATACCGCTGCACGGTCTGTGCGGAATCGCTCGGCACGCGTGAAGTCAGGACCCCGCCGCAGCAGTTGATCACGCCGTAGGGGGCAGTGGATGGAACCGGGCCTGTACGTTGTGGGCACGCCGATCGGGAATCTCGAGGATCTGACGCAGCGCGCCCTGGCAACGTTGCGGGGGGCGGCCGCGATCCTCGCGGAGGACACGCGACGGACACGGCGGCTATTGTCGCGATATGGCATCCATGTGCCGCTCATGAGCTGCCATCGGTTCAACGAGGCCGCTCGGCTCGAGGTGGTCGTGCGCCGGCTGGAGGAAGGTGCGGCGGTTGCATTGGTAACGGACTCGGGGATGCCGGCCGTCTCGGATCCCGGCGCCCGGGTTGTGGCTGCGTGCCGGGCACGCGGCTTTCGCGTCACGGTTGTGCCGGGCCCTTCCTCGGTAAGCACGGCGATCGCGCTCGCCGGTTTCGACGGCGACCGGTTCGTGTTCGACGGGTTCCTGCCTCGAAAGCACGCGGCCCGCACACAGCGGCTCGCGGAATTCGCGGCGGAACGCCGGACCATCGTGTTTTTTGAATCGCCGCACAGGCTCGTATCGACGTTGGAGGGTATGGTCGAGGCGTTGGGTGACCGCCCGATATTTATCGGCCGGGAACTGACGAAGCGGTTCGAGCAGTGTGTGAGCGGGACGGCGGCCGAGTTGCTGTCCTTGTTCCAGGCGCGCCGGATACGTGGTGAGATCGTATGTGTGATTTCTGCGGCCTCGGATTGACATGGGCCTGTATTGTTGTTAAGAGGCTGTTGGTCAAGGGGGGGGCAGACAGATGGCCACAGAACCGGATGATGACAAGTTGTTGGTGGCGACGCACGGGGCGTGGACGTTTGTGCGTGTGGTCGGGCGTGGCTCGTTCAAGGTGAGTGCCGCGCTGAAACGGTTCCACGCGGCGATGATGGAACGCGGCTACCTGCGGCACGCGTTGGACATGACCGAGTGTTCCGGGCTTGACAGCACGTTCATGGGCGTGCTGGCGGGGCTGGCCCTGCGGTTGAAGAAGCGCGACGGCGATCTCGTGATGCTGAACGTCAGCCCGAAGATCTCCAATCTACTCGACGTATTGGGGCTGATCTACCTGATCGATGCCTATCCCCCGGGCGAGATTCCCGACGGGCTCAAGCTGACGGAGACGGGCGCGGCGGAGATGTCGGAACTGGACATATCGAGCGAAGACAAGCGACAGACGACGCTGGTCATGCTCGACGCGCACCAGAGCCTGATCGACGCGTCGCCGGAGAACCTGCCGAAGTTCAAGGATGTGCTGGCCTATCTACGCGAGGACCTGCACGAGAAAGAGGACCTGCCATCAGGTGCGCCGGGCCCGGATGATTAGTCGTCTTGTGCAATCGCGTTGCTGAAACGCCATGGAAATCGCACTTAGTCAGTCGCAATTTATCGTTCTTTTTCTTGTGCTGTTCGGCTCGTTGCTTTGGCTGCTTCGCCTGCGCGGGCGGTACAGCGAGCTTCGCGTGGAGCGCGATGCGCTGTTGCAGGAGAAAGACGTCGTCTGGAAGTTTCTCTATGACGTGGGCGAGGTGTTTGCGGAGGAAGACTCGGTTGAGACGCAGCCGCTGATGGAGCGTGTGTTGTTTTACGGGATCCGCACGACGCGCGCAGGCGCGGGCGCCCTGTATCTGGCCGAGCCGGACGGCGCGACATTGCAGGCGCAAGCGGTTTCCCGGCTGTTCCCGCCGATCGTCGACGGCATCGACGCGGGGATCGAGCGGGCATTGAGCAAGGTGCGCTACGTGGAGGGGCTGGTCAAGCGGCAGAAGGTACGGCGCGGCGAAGGCCTGGTCGGCGACGTGGCGGATACGGGCCGCTCGCACTTGATCGAGGACGCGGAGCGCGATATGCGGGTGCCGCGCTTCGAAATCGACTATCTTCAGATCCACTCCATGCTGCTGGTCCCGATGCGTTTTCACCACAAGGTGATCGGCGTTCTGACGGTGATCAACCCCGTGGACGGCCGTCCGTTCAGCGAGGCCGATCGCAGCGTGCTGCAGGCGATAGCGGATCAGGCGTCGGTCTCGATCAGTTTCGCGAAGTACAATGTGGCGTTGGACGAGAAGCGGCGGATGGACTATGACCTGGGCATGGCGCGCGAGATCCAGCGCGGGCTGTTGCCGAAGGAGATACCGCGCATGCCGGGCCTGGAACTGGCGGCGTTCTCGGTTCCGGCCAGGGAGATCGGCGGCGACTACTACGATTTTATTCCGATCGACGAGACGCACTTGGGCATCGCGATCGCCGATGTTGCCGGCAAGAGTGTACCGGGCGCGATTCTGATGTCGGTCTGCCGCAGCATCCTGCGCACGACCGCCTCCGGCTGCCGGAGTCCGGCCGAGGTGCTGCGTTCGCTGAACCGGGTGATGCAGGAGGACATTGCGGAGGACAAGTTCGTGAGTGTCCTGTATATGGTGCTGGACATGGCGACGCACGAGCTGGTTGTCGCGCGTGCGGGGCATGTGCATCCTATTGTCAACCCGGCCGGCAGCAAGGAGCCGTACACGATCGACAGCCGGGGCATGGCGATCGGCATGGCGGACCCGGACGTATTCGATGCGGCTTTGGAAGAGGTGCGGGAGCCATTGCAGCCGGGCGACATGGTGGTGGCGTACACGGACGGCGTGACGGAAGCGATGGACCAGCGCGAGCATGAATGGGGGCTGTTGAACCTGATCAAGACCATCGAGATCGGGGCGATGGACAAGGAGGACGTCGTGCACCTGGTCAACGACGTGCAGCGCAAGCTGCTGCGTTTCTGCGGGAACGTGCCGCAGTATGACGACATGACGCTGGTCGCGCTGCGTGTGACGCGGTGAGGCCCGGCGGCGAGGCAAAGGGATGAGACGTTCGAAAAAGAAGAAGCATTCGGAGCAGGCGGCTGATGTGGCGGACGCGGCGGAATCCGGGGCAGCCGCGGAACCGAGTGACGCGACGGCGGCGCCGGCACCCGTTGACGGGGCACCGACGGGGCCGGAGTCGAGCGGATCTACGGCCGAACAGGGGTTGGAGCCGGAGGAGCAGCAAGCGCTTCGGGCCAGACTGCTGCGGCTGCAGGCGGACTTCGACAATTACCGCAAGCGCACGCTGCGCGAGCGGGAAGAATTGCGGGTGCACGCGAACGAGGAGATCATGCTGGAGCTGCTCCCGGTCCTGGACCACCTGGACTTGGGTCTGGCGGCGGCCAAGACGCACGAGACGGACGAAACGTTCGTCAACGGCCTGCAGATGGTGGCGGATCAGCTTTTGGACGCGCTGAAGAAGTTCGGACTCACGCCGTTGGATGCTGAAGGCGAAGCGTTTGACCCGACAAGGCACGAGGCGATTTCGTATCTTCCGACCGAAGACGTTGCGGAAGGCATTGTGGTGAGCCAGACGCGCAGGGGCTATATGCTGGGCAAGAAGCTGCTGCGTGCCGTGCCGGTCGTTGTTTCGAGCGGGCCGAGTGCCGGCGCGGACACGGCGGAACCGGCCGTGAACGGAGAACCGGATCGTTCGTAGCGTCTGTGGGATGGACTATGGCAGCGAAGCGAGATTACTACGAAGTATTGGGCGTATCGAAGACGGCCACGGCGGATGAGGTCAAGAAGGCGTACCGCAAGTTGGCGATGAAGTACCACCCTGACAAGAACCAGGGGAACAAGGATGCGGAAGCCAGATTCAAGGAAATCTCGGAAGCTTACGAAGTGTTGAGCGACGAGGGGAAGCGCCGGCAGTACGACCAGTTCGGGCACGAGGGGATGAAGAGCGCGTTTGGGCCGGGCGGCTTCAACTTCCAGCGGGACTTCACGCATTTTTCGGATTTGGAGGACATACTCGGCAGCCTGTTTGGTGGGGGCGGCAGTATATTCGACGGCTTTTTCGGGGGCGGCGCGCGGCGTCGTTCGCCGCAAGGGCCGGGCCGTGGCGCGGATCTTCGATTCGATCTGGAGATCGATTTCGAGGAGGCAGCGTTCGGTTCGGAACGTGACGTGACGCTGCCGCTTTCGGAGGAATGCAAGAGCTGCAAGGGCTCGGGCGTGGCGCCGGGCTCGCGCAAGGAACTGTGCAAACAGTGCGGGGGCAGCGGCGTGGTTGTCTCGTCCAGCGGCTTTTTTCAAGTGCGCAGGACGTGCCCGATCTGCGCGGGCAGTGGCGAGATGATCACCGATCCCTGTCGCTCCTGCAAGGGCACGGGCAGAGTCAAGGCGCGGCGCCGCCTGACGCTGAAGATCCCGCCGGGCGTGGAGACGGGCAGCCAGCTGCGGCTGCCGGGCAAGGGCGAAGCCGGCGTGAAGGGGGGTCCTCGGGGCGATTTGTATGTGCAGTTGCACGTGCGCCCGCACGATCTGTTCCAGCGCCATGGCGAAGACTTGCTGTGTGACGTGCCGATTTCGTTCAGCGTGGCGGCGCTGGGCGGGGAGATCCAAGTTCCGACGATCCATGGACATGCCAAGCTCAAGTTGGCGCCGGGCACGGAGAGCGGCAAGGTATTCCGGCTGCGCGGCAAAGGCCTGCCGAGCACGCAGGGCTATGGGAAAGGCGACCAACTGGTACGCGTTCTGGTCGAGGTGCCGGTCGATCTCGGCTCGAGCGCGCGGAATCAGCTTGAGGCGTTCGGCCGCGCGACATCGAACAGGAACTATCCGGCAGCGGCCGGCTTCGAGGCGCGTGTGAAGGCGTTTTTCGAGCGCAAGAAGGACATGGGCAAGTAGACCAGGCTGGTGGCCGTGCTGCGTTGTTTCCTGAAACCCGAAGACTGGACGGGCGCGCATCTGACGCTTTCCCGCGAGGAGACCCGGCACTTGTGCCGGGCACGGCGTGCGCGGCCCGGCGATTTCGTGACGGTGCTGGACGGGCAGGGCCGGCAAGCGCTTGCCCGGCTTGCTGCGTTGAACGCCGATGGGACGGCCTGTTTGCGTCTGCTGCGCGAGACGGACACCGAACGCAGCGGACCCGCCGTGACACTGCTTCAGTGTGTGCCCAAGGCTCGCAACATGGATTTCATCGTGCAGAAGGCGGTGGAGCTGGGGGCCGGCACCATTGTACCGGTGTTGTCCGAGCGGGTTGTGAGCCGGCCGTCGGCCGTGCAGGCCACGCGCCGGCATGCGCGGTGGGGCCGGGTCGCGGAGGAGTCGGCCAAACAGAGCGGCGCGCCGTGGGTACCGGCGGTCGAACCGTTGTGCGCGCTGGCTGATGCGCTGGCTGCGGTGTCCGGACGCGTTCGGCTTGTCGGCTCGCTCGAGCCCGATGCGCAGCCGTTGCGTCGGGTGTTGGGCCGTGTGCGGGCTCAAGCGGCTACGGGCATCGCGGTTCTGATCGGGCCGGAGGGCGACTTGACGGAGCAGGAACTGTCGTCGGCGCGCGCCGCCGGTTTCGTGCCGGTCAGCCTGGGGCATACCGTACTGAGGGTGGAGACGGCGGCTGTTTTCGTGCTCAGTGTCTTGGCCTACGAGTTCGGGCGCTAGCCCGGAATGGCACCAGACCGGGGGCAACGATTCTGGCGCCGGCAGCTGAATCGTTCCGGCTGAGCCCGCGCGGCGCTAGCCGCCGGGCGGCGCGAGCAGGCGCTTGAATTCCTTGTGGCCGCGCACGGAATCAAACCGCCGGTCGCCCATGAGGTGTTTGCGCATGGGCTCGCCGCCGAGCTGCACGGCGCGTTTGACTGCGCGGAGCGCCTCGTCCTGTTTGCGGAGCGCGAGCGAGACGGCAGCGAGATCGCACCACACGCGTGCATCGTCGGGCTTGCGGCGCAGGTATTGGCGGAACGCGATATTCAACAGGTCCACGCGTTTTTCGTCCGCATACATCCGCGCCAGGCGCAGGTATACGGGCGGTGGCGTATTGGTGTTGGCCAGGATGTTCCGGGTCAGGTTCTCGAATTCCTTCTTCTTGCCGGTGCGCCGGTAGATTTCGGCAAGCCGCAGGACTTCTTCGATGTTCGCTTTGCCGTTGCCAAAGAGCTTGTGTTCCAGATTCTTGCGCTGCTGGTCGATGTTCGTGGTGGACTTGATGCGGTTGATGAAGTCGGTGACCTTCTCGTTCATCGGGTCTTGCTTCTCGAACGCTTCCATCAATTCCACGGCCTTCGGGTACTTGAGTTGCCGCATGTAGACGTCGGCGAGCCGGAAATTGGCTTCGGGACTGAGCGGGTAGAGGTCCTTGGCTTGGTTGAAGGCATACTCGGCGTGCTCCCACATCTTCCGGTATGCGTAGACGCCGGCGATCGCGCCGCGCAGCTTGGAGAACGTTTTGCGGGCAACGACGTCGCGCCGGAATTTCGGGTTGTCGAGCAGCCGTTTCGCATACCAGTCCCAGAACGCGCGATCGTTTTTCACGACGTCATCGGGCAGCTTGGGCAGCGGCTCGGGGTTGATCTTCATGATCAGTCCGTGCGGCGTGAGGTACGGGTACATCCACTCGATAACGTAGCTTTCCTCGACAAAGAACTCGTGCCGGAACTTGTTGTGTTCGAAAATTGCCTTTGCGAGGATCCCGTTGATCTGCATGACGCCCTGCACGCCTTTGACGCTGACGCGGCCGTGGTCGATGTTCACGTCGGCGCCGCCATGGCGCTGGCCGGCTTTGTAGTTGCGTACATACTCACGGAATGCCCGGTTGCTGTCGTCGATGGACGGGATCCAGATTTTGTCGCCGTACAGATCGCGCATGACAGCCATGTACGTGTTGTCGGCGAGCGCGTTTTGCGTGATGAGAAAGACATCCGGCCGATCTTTGGGGCAGAAGATTTGATAGGTCGGCACGAAGCGGCCGGGATCGGTGCCGCCGAAGAACACGGCGTTCGTGCCCATCGCCGGTGGGTATTGCGGGTTGGGCAAGGACTCGTCGGGCCCCAGCTCTCTCGCGATTGCCTCGGCGCCCATGAGCTGGTAGTGCCCGAACTGCCATCCGAAATCATGGCCGTTCTGTTCGGCGCCGCCGAACTCTTTGATCAGGCTCTTGTTCGTGCGGTTGTTCCATATGGGAAGCAGTGGCGTGACGATAACGCACGCGACGCCGAGTGTGCGCGTGAGCAACGCGTTGCGGAGCAGCCGGTGCGCGAACGCGAGGCTGAATAGGAACCCGTAGCCGATCCATATCGCGTAGACGCCGTGCGACTGGATAAAGAAGACGCGGTTGATGAACTGCGACTGGATATCCTGTTTCGGGTTGATGACCACGACGAGCATGAAGCTGAGCGACACAAAGGCGACCACCGTGACGAGCAGCCAGCGTGTGCCTTCGGGATCGATGTCGATCTCGAACTTGCCCCGCGTAAACAGCCAGGTAATGACGCCGGCCAGGACGGCGAGCAGGACGATGCCGAGCGAGATGCTGATCCGATGGACCGGGGCCAGGTCCAATTCCTTGTCGCCGACCATCTTGTACATGAGGAACAGCGCGCCGCCTAGCACGACCAGCGCCGCACCGATCAGGACGACGGCGAGCGTGACGCGTTCTTCCCGCGGCATGGACCCCGCGCCGAACAGGCGCCGCACGTAACCGACCAGCTCGCGCACGACGGCGGCGACCAGCCCGACCACGAGCAGCAGGACCACGACAGAGAGCAGCGCGCGGTAGAAATCGCTGAGTGTGCCGAGCCCGCCGGCAGCGGCCTTGTCGGTTGCGCGTTCGACGATTTCTTCGAGACCGATCAGGAAACAGGCGAACATCGCCAGAAGCAACGCCATGTAGAACGCTTTGAACCGGAACCTGCCGATCTTCAGCCGCCAGGCCGCGAACGGGAGGAAGCCCACGATGGCGACCATCAGCGTGAACTGGCGGCGCAGATCGCTGAGATAGGTGCCGATCTGGTCGAAGAAGTGGCCGGAGAGCACGTGGGCGGGCGAAATCTTCTCGTACTGACCACGGCTGACCGCATGCTTGAATCCCTCCCACGTGCGGGGGTAGCCCCAGTTCATGGGCGGGTTGCGTTCCGAGGCGAGCGGAAGATACATGTAGAATGCGAGCCCGATCTCGATGCACAGCACGACCAGCGCGACCGTCTTGCCGCTGGGCAGCAAGAACCAGGCGAGGCCCAGCACAAACGCGTTGAGCACGATCATGTAGAAATAGAACCAGGCGGAAGTCGGGTGCACGAGCCCGTGCAGCACGCCTTGGCGCAGCAGCACGACGAGCAGCAGTTCCATCAGCAGCACGACGGCGGCAAACACTTTGCCTTTCGGCAGGAAGATCGAGAGTGCGACGACGATGGCAAGCTGGCCGAGGAACGCGATTCCGTAGACCACGGCCGGGAATTCAGGCGGGAACGGATGCATACGCGCTTCTTTTGCCGCCTTCGCGAACAGGACAACGAGACAGACGACGAGAATGAACAGCAGAGCGAGTGTGACCATCTCTTCGCGCCACCGCACGGCGAGCAGGAAGCACAGGGCCATGATTGCCGCGAACAGGATGATATAGGTCGTGTATTCGCCGAGCTGCAGGCTGCGCAGGGCCATGCCCGGCCGGGCGGCCTCTTTCGCGATCGTGATGCCGGCCGCGAACACGCTGCCGACAATGGCGGTGTCCCGGAACAGCGCCAGGTCCTTGAGCAGCAGTGCAATGCCGAGCGCCAGCAGGATGACGCCCAACGTCTGGTGGTTGGTCAGGCTGAGCCCGAACAGGAACGCCGTGAGGAACAACAGCTTGCGCCGGGCCGGGTGCGACATCCACAGATAGGTCAGGAGCAGGATCATGGCGAGGAAGAAGGAATTGAGGCTGTAGACTTCGGCGATCACGGCCTGTGACCATAAGCCTGGCGTGAAAGCGAGCAGCAGTCCGCACGTGACGGCGGCCACGCAACAGAGGAAGTTGCGCATGCGTTCCCCGACGGCCGTTGCGAGATTGGGCATGCGCGTGAGGATCGATTCGCCGGAGCGGCTGACGAGCAGCGCGGTGGTCGCACAGGCGAGCGCACCGAAGAAGGCGGACATGAAATTCACCCCCCACGCGGGGTTCGGATAGCCCTGCCAGGTGACGAACCGGAAGATCCTGGTGAAGATCCAGGCGAGCATGGTCCAGATCGGATAGCCGGGCGGGTGCGGCACGCCCAAATGGTCGGCGGCCACAACGAGTTCGCCGGAATCTTCGAGTGTGACGGTTGGCGCGAGCGTGTACGTGTATACGGCAAGCGAGGCGACGAACGTAATGGCGAACGCCAGCCAGTCGCAACGGCGGAACAGCCTGTCGTCGCCACGTTCGGGCGGTCGTTCTGGTTCTGCGTCCGGATCGCGTAGTATCGCTGCCGACATCGCGGGATTTGCCTCTTCTGAACGTGCGGGAAATGAGTTTTCAGGGTACGTAATGGGGGGGCTCACAGTCAAGCGCTTATCCGCGGGCAAATGCCCGCGCGGGCAGGGAGAGGATAGGCATGACGATCTCGGGACAGGGCGACGGGACGGCAAGAATGTAACAGAGCGCTTTCCTCTGGCGGCGGTCCGTGATAGGATCAGCCTCAGGCGAAACGATGACTTATGAGATTGTCAAGTATGGGGATCCGGTTTTGCGCGAGCCGGCGGCCCGTATTGCGGCCGTGACCGAAGAGATACGAACGTTGGCCAAGGACATGCTGGCGACGATGCATGCGGCCAACGGCCTGGGCCTGGCGGCGGAGCAGGTCGGCAGGACGGAATCGATCTGCGTGGTCGACGTGCCGCGCGAGATGGATGAGGACAAGGAGACGGGTGCTCCCGAGAATCCGGATGTCAAGATGCCGCTGGTTCTGCTGAACCCGGAGATCAGCGAACAGAGCGGGCGGGACGTGCGTGACGAGGGCTGTCTGAGTTTCCCCGAGATCTACGCGAAAGTGCAGCGTGCGAAGGAGATCACCGTTGCGTACCAGGACGCAGCCGGCGCGGAGCACAAGACGCGCGTGCGCGGGCTTCTGGCCCGCGCCATCCAACATGAGGTCGACCACCTCAACGGCGTGTTACTGGCCGATCGCGTGTCGCCCGTAGCCAAAGTGACACTCGCAGGGAAGTTCAAACGGCTCAGCCGCCAGACGCGTGAGCGGCTCGCTGCGCGAGCCGCTGGTGATCAGTGATCAGTGAAGAGTAATCCTGGTCTCTCTACCGATCACTGACCACTGATCACTGATCACTGATCACTGATCACTGATCACTGATCACTGATCACTGACCACTGGCCACTCTCCCCCGGCGCCGGAGGAATTCGCGGGCGAAGGCCTGATATGCTTTTGCGCCGGTCGAAGACTTGTCGTATTCATCGATTGGCAGGCCATGGCTGGGCGCTTCGCTCAGGCGCACACTGCGCGGAATGACGGTTCGGTAGACCTTGGCGCCGAGATGCTTGCGCACTTCGTCCACGACCTGCTGGGACAGGTTGGTGCGGCCGTCGTACATGGTCATGAGGATCCCGTCGATTGCGAGGGCGGGGTTTGCGCCGGAGGCCCGCATCTGGTTCACGAGCCGGCTCATCACGCTGAGCCCTTCGAGTGCGAAATACTCGCACTGCACAGGCACGACGAGATACTCGGCGGCGGCCAACGCATTCATGGTCAGGATGCCCAGCGAGGGCGGGCAATCGATGATGACATAGTCGTAGCGGTCGCGCGCGATGAGCGGGGCGAGCGCTGTTCTCAGGCGGTGCAGGTATTTCTCGGACCTGGCGATATCGACTTCGGCGCCCGCCAGGTCGACTTCAGCGGGGATCACATCCAGACAGGTTCGCACGTTGCGGGCTTGCTCGGCCAGCTCGCCTTCGCCGAGCAGCATTTTGTAGATGCTGCCGCCGTCGGTTTGTTGGAGGCCGAGCGCGCTGCTGGCGTTGGCCTGAGGATCCATATCGAGCAGCAGCACGCGTTTGCGTGTTTTGGCGAGGCAGGAAGCGAGGTTCACGGCGGTCGTTGTTTTTCCGACACCGCCCTTCTGGTTGGCGACGGCGAAGACACGTGTAGTACGTGGCTTCGCGCGTTGCGCACCGTTCGATTCGGCCTGGCTTGGGCCGGCGATCATGCCGGCCGCGCGAGCATAGGCGAAGATGCCGCCCGCTTCAATCACGGGTGCGACCGCACCGAGTGGCTTGAGGCGGAAGACCTTGCCGGATCCGAGGTCGGTAACGGTTCCCGCCTGGATGTCCAGCTCCGCCTCCGCGCCGGTCAGGAAGGTTTCGCAGAGTCGTTCCTGGCTCTCGCAGGGGAACAGCTCGCCCGTGGCGACGGCGTTACGGAAGAAGATTCTGGCATAGGATTCCGCGACGACGGCCTGGACGCCGGCCGCGCCGAGCGCGACGGGCGCATGCTCGCGGGACGAGCCGCAGCCAAAGTTGCGCCCCCCGATAACGATGGCGAACTCGGAGCGCATCTTGCCTTTGGGCACGAAAGCGGGCAGAGATTCCGGCAGCCCACTCAGTGCGTAGGAGCCGAGTTTTTCGTACTCCTCCGGAATGGTCGGCACGAGGTTGAGGTACTGGGCGGGGATGATCTGGTCGGTATCCACGTTGTCGCCGAGCACGTAGACCTTGCCGCGGACGGTTTGTTGTTTGGTTGTGCTCATGACAGGTATTCCCTGGGATCGGTAATCACGCCGCGCAGCGCGGAGGCCGCGACGGTGAAGGGCGAGGCGAGATAGATCGGCGCGTCCTTGGAGCCCATCCGGCCGAGGAAATTCCGGTTTGTCGTGCTGATCACGATCTCGCTGCCGTGCGTACGCCCAAACGTGTCTTCGGGTCCGCCGAGACATGCCGCGCAGGAGGGTGGCGCAATGTCGTGACAGCCGGCTTCCCGGAAGATCTGTGCGAGTGGCTTTCCGCCGATCCGTTCGGCCTGCAACCCGTCGGCCACCCGCCGGGTCGCGGGGACGAGGAACGTGTCGATCTTGACCTTGTGGCCCCGCATGACGACGGCGGCCGCAATGAAATCCGCGAGCTTCCCGCCCGTACACGAGCCGATGTAGGCGCGGTCGAGTCTGACATCGCCGCGTTCCCGGGCCAGCGCATAGTTGCTTGGCGCGTGCGGCTCGGCCACGCATGGTTCGAAGGTCCCCACGTCATAGATGCGTTCGGACTCTACGGGGGCGTCGGGGTCGCCCTGTATTTCTTCAAACGGCTTCTTTGAGCGGGCGGCAACATATTCGACGGTCTTGCGGTCGGGAGGAATGATCCCGTTCTTTGCGCCGGCCTCCACGGCCATGTTGCATATGGTCATGCGTTCCTGGATCGAGAGCGCGGCGATGACCTGGCCGCAGAACTCCATCGCGCGGTAGGTCGCACCGTCGGTCCCGATATCGCCGATGATTCGCAGGATGATGTCCTTGCCCATGATATAGGGTGGTTTCTTGCCATCTAGCCGGAACCGGAGTGTGGGCGGGATTTTCAGGAGCAGCTTCCCCGTACCCATCACGAGTGCCGCGTCTGTGTTGCCGATACCCGTGGCGAACGCGCCCAGCGCGCCGTGCGTGCAGGTATGGGAATCGGTTCCGAAAATCACTTCGCCCGGCCGCACGTGTCCTTCCTGGGGCAGGGCCACGTGACAGACGCCCTTGTAGTCGGGTGTGTCGACGTCGTAGAAGGCCGGAATCTTCTGGGCCTTCACGAACTCGCGCAGCGTCGAGACGTTGCGGTGTGCTTTCGTGTCTTCGGTGAAGATATAGTGGTCCGGGATGATCACGATCTTCTCGGGGTCCCAGACTCTGGCGGTCTTGCCGAACTCGCGCTGGAAGATCCCGATCGTGCCGGGTCCGCACACGTCGTGTGTCAACAGGATGTCTGTGTCGACCCAGACATTGTCACCGGGTGCGACGGTGTCCCGGCCCGCGGCGCGGGCCAGGATCTTCTCTGTAATTGTCATCGGCATGGGAGCATCTTTCATCCGTGCAACCTGTCGGGCGTGCACGTTCTCCGAGCGGCTCGGCGGAGCCTCGCCCTCCCATTGCTTCGGCACGGAGGGACCGGGAGGGCGAGTGTCCCCACGAGCCGCGCTCCGCCGGTCACCGTTTCGCGGTGCGCAGCAGAGCAAAGAACCGGTCTTCGTACTGCGCGAACAGGTTTTTTTCCTGCAGAAAACTGCCGAGCTCGTTGATTCGCGAGGGGTCCTTGGCAGCGGCCCGGAACGCCTCCTCCACACGGCGCCGTGTCGCGCCCGTCACGCCTTCGTGGTCCGGAAATAGCTGCCGGCGCTGCAGGTCTTCGACATTGCCCGGCGCTGAGTTTCCGATAATCTCGACGAGCAGCTTGAGGATGCAGACTTCCCACGGCTTGTCGACGCCGCAGACGATCGCACTGAGCGGGTCGTCTCTGCCATCGACATGCCGGCGTACGCGGCTGAGTACCTCGTCGACGCTTTCGCTATAGATCTGCTCGGTGACCTCCTGCTTCTTGATCATGAATCCGTATTGCAGCACGCGAAGATCGCGGCGGTTGCTGCGGACCCACTCGATGAACTCGCGGGCTTCGTCGCCGAACCCGTCGAGCAGCAGCCGCGCGTAAGAGGTCGGGGTCAGCACACGCGGCCGTTCGGCCTGCACCTTGCCTTCGCGGACACGCACCTGGTCGACGGTGTCCATCAGTTCGCTGACCATATAGTAATTGAAGACGGTCGTGCCGAATGTCTCCAGTTGCCGCGCGGGCATCTGCACGATTTCCGTGCTGTTCACGGCGTACCAGAAGTGGGCTGGATCTTTCTGTTCCATCATCCGTCCTGTGTCCTGACACCGAAATCCGGGCCCCGATTCGGCGGCCCGGCTTGCATCACCAGGGACAGGGTCTTATCATATGGGGCGGGTGTTGGCAAGAGGGAAGAACACCTTCGGAGTGCGGCAGTTTGACTGCCGCCTTCAAGCGCGCTCGGAAGCGCAAGCACGGGAGGACGGGCGGACGCAGATGCGGGTCGATGGGGGATAGGGAGCGCTTTGGTTGGTCAACGCCCCTCACCCCGGCCCTCTCCCATAGGGAGAGGGAGGGGAGTAACGTTGGCTTGCGCTGCCGTGCCGCCGTCCTATGCTAGGGATGTCGAACCGCGTTCCTTTCCGACTCCCGTCCCCCTCCCGGCGGGAGGGGGAGGCGGGCCTGCGCTCTTTTGCGTTGTGTCCTTTGCTTGAGATGTCGAACGGTTGTCGTGTTCGTGCACCGTCAGAGAGGGATGATTGGGGCGAGGATCTGTGGTGATGGGCAAACAGAAAGACTCGGGGAAGGCACAGCCGGATTGCGGGCAGTGCGATTCGCTGTGCTGTCGGTATGTGGCGACACAGATCGACACGCCGACCTGCAAGAAGGACTACGACCATATTCGGTGGTATCTGCTGCACCAGAAATGCCACGTGTTCGAGGACGAGCATGGGGATTGGTTCCTGGAAGTGGCAGTGCGCTGCAAGGCGCTGCGCGAGGACGGGCTCTGCGACTACTACGAGCAGCGCCCCAAGATTTGCCGCAGGCACGGCGAGACGGGCGAAAACTGTGAGTTCGACCCGACATCGAGCCCGTATCGACGGAGGTTTTCGGACGTGACGGAGTTCGAGGATTACCTGGAGCGGAAAGGGGTCGACTGGCGCTGGAAACGCTAGCCCATTTTTGAAGGAGCCCAACATGGCGCCACGGCATCGCCGACGTGGAAAATCGGTTTGCGAACATTGTGCGGCGGCAGAGGATTGCGGACTGGGACGTGCACGTACTGGCGGAGAACGGAAATGACACGGGGCAGGAACTTGAGCTGTTCCGCCGGCTCTTGCCGTCCGATTACGAATTCGATGTTCTGGTTCTGGTCTACTGTCTCAACGACATTTCCGATCTTGTTCCGGAGTGGACCGAGATCCACAAGCGGATCTACGCCGGCCAGCAGAGCGAAGGTTATCTTGTGCGGCACAGCTATCTGGTTAACGATCTCTACTATCGTCTCAAGGTGTCTCGCGATCCTGAGGTAGTCAACTATTATGGCTTTGTGCGAGGCGCCTACGAGTCCGAGGCGTGGCATCGACAGAAGCAGCGACTGCGGGAGTTGGTCGAGCTTTGCCGGGCCCGCGGCATCGAACTCATGGTTGTCACGTTCCCTTTCCTCCACGCGCTCGGAGAGACCTACGAATATCGCGGGGTCCACCAGAAACTGGGCCAATTGTGGCAGGAACTTGGGGTGCCGCATCTGGACTTGCTTTCCGTCTACGGCGAGCACGCACCAGGGGATCTCGTGATCGGTCGTTGCGACGTGCATCCGAATGAGTACGCGCATGGCCTGGCGGCCCGGTACATCGTTCCCTTCATCGAAGGGCACCTGCGGGATCGGCCCCGCCGAACCGACCGTGTTCGATGAGTACGGTCCGGTTCTTTGCTTGCCGGTTCACTTCGTCCGGAGTCGCTGGAGGCTGTCCCGCGCCTCGCGGAGAGCCGGGTCGAGCGCGAGCGCTGCCTCGAAATGAGCGGCAGCCTGGCCGTCGCGGCCGAACCTGGCAAGCGCGACACCGAGCATATGGTGGGCCTGCGCGGACCGAGGCGTGCGCGCGAGGATTTGCGAGAAGTGGGCCAGCGCCTCGTTCGCTTTTCCCTGCCGGGCCAGCCCGACCGCAAGATTGCGGAGTACGCCGATGTGGCCCGGGTGCAGACGGAGCGCCTCAGAGAACTGGGTCAATGCTTCCTGCTCTCGGCCCCGCAGGATCAGCACATTCGCGAGGTTGACTCTGGCCTCGGGCCAATCGGGCATCAGGCGGACGGCGGCCTGGCTGTGGACCTCCGCTTCTGCGGGGCGGCCCGACTGTACGAGGGAAACGGACAGGCTGTTGTGTGCACCCGCATAGTCCGGTCGAATGGCGAGCGCCCGCGAATACTGTCGGATCGCCGCACGATGGTCGCCCCGTGCCGCGAAAGCCAGCCCGACGTTGTTGAGGGCAAGCACGGAACGTGGGTCGATCCGAAGTGCGGCCTGGTAGTGGCGCATCGCTGCTTCGGGCCGGCCGGCATCGTCCAAAGCGGTGCCGAGGTTGTTGTGGGCTTGTTCGTTCGCGGGCGTAGCCGCGAGCGCACGTTCCCACAGCGTGATGCTGTTGCGCCAATGCCGGAGCTGCATCGATGTGCCGTAGGCGTGGGCCAGAAGCAGGACGAGCGCGATTGACGGCAGATGCCTGGCCAGGCCCGGCCTTGCTCGCAACAGGGCCGGCACACCCCAGGCGAGCATGACGTAGATGCCGATCAGCGGCACGTATGTGTAGCGGTCGGCCATCGCCTGGCCTCCGACCTGCACGATCCCGATCACCGGTACGAGCGCGCCGAGATACCAGAGCCAGCCGGTGGCAAGGTACGGATGTCGCCGGGCGAACCGGACGACGCCCGCCGACACAGCGGCCAGGGCCAGCGCCGCACCTGCAACCTGCAGCGCCGACAGGTCGGCCCCGGGATGCGGGTAGAAGACGGCCAGGTGTCGGGGAAGGACGGCTTTCCATATATACAGCCAATAGGACAGCAACGCGTTTCCTGTCCGGACCGCGAGAGGGTAGACTGTCAGCCCCTTGATCGCATCGCTGTGGTGCTGGACAAAGAGGGTCAGCACGGCCGTGCCGATCGCCAGGATGAACAGAGGGATCTTCTCGATGAGGAGCCGCCGATTCTCGCGCAGTCCCGTGCCGAGCAGGCGAAAGAGGTCCGACGCGCCGCTCTGCGACAGTTGCATCCGGCCGAGCGGCCAGTAGTCGAGCAGGAGCAGAACGAACGGCAGGGTGACAAGCATCGGCTTGGCCATCAGGCCCAGCACGAACGGGGCGAGAACCGCAAGATATCTGCGCCGCGAAGGGCGTGCCGTGTACCACCGGTAGGCCAGCAGGGCCAGCAGCCAGAACAACGTGCTCAGCACGTCCTTGCGCTCCGCCACCCATGCCACCGATTCCACGTGCAGCGGATGCAGTGCAAAGAGCCCGGCGACAAACGCGCTGCGCCCGACTGCGTCCGTCATCCCGCGCAACAACAGAAACAGCAGGAGCGCGTTGCAGACATGCAGCAACGCGCTCGTCATGTGATGACAGCCGGCCTTGAACCCGTAGCACTCGACATCCAGCATGTGCGAGAGAATGGTCAGCGGATGCCAGTTCCCGGCACAGGTTCCCGTGAAGGCATACACGATGCCCGGCCGTGTGAAGCCCTGGCGCACGTAGACGTTCTGCGTGACGAATTCCTGATCGTCGAAGTTGACGAACTCGTGCGTGCGGACCGGCCAGTAGACCGCAAGGGTGGCCGCAGCCAGCAGCATTCCCAGTATCAGTTCGCGCCGCCGGCGGAGTATCGTGGGTCGCATCATCGCTTATCCCGGGGATTGCCGTCCCGGCGTTGTCGAGAATGGCCGCAAGTGAACACAACGCGTCGCAGCCGCAGCCAAAGGAACGAGAGTTAACAACGAAATACACGAAAGGCACGAAAAGGGGACCTACTATTTCGTGTGTTTCGTGGCTTTCGTTGTAGAAACTCCTCTGACGAAATCCTCGCGAAAAACGAGAAAATGGACTGGTACCAGTGCATAGATCGCGGAATAGACGTTGGCTGTTGTGCCCATTTGCGTTTCTTTGCGTTCTTTCGCGGCTATTGCCATCCCCCCCCGGTCGCGGATTCGTCGTGCTGGAAACAAGAAACCCTCGGCCGAGGCCGAGGGTTTCCTTTGTTTCGAATCTGAAGCGTCTTACTTGCGGCGCCGGCGCACCATCATGAGCAGGCCGCCGATCCCGAACAGCGCCACGGTGGACGGTTCCGGAATGGCTTCCAACGCGAACAGCGAACCGTACGTATAGTAGGTCGAACTGGTTCTGTCGTTCGACACGGTCAAGGTGATTTGGCCGTCCGCACCGGGGTCGATGCCGCTCCAGCGCATCACAAAGCCTTCGGCCGTGTTGTCGCTGTTCGTCTGGAACGCGCCCGTATCGCTGCCGCCGCTGTAGATGATGCCTGCGCTGCTCTCGTTGAGGAACGCGTCCGCGCCGCCGAGCGTCGCCCCGATGTGGCGTGTGGTGTAGTTGTCACGGTTCGCGTAGTAGGTGAGCGTGTAGGTCCAGGCCTGGTCCAAGTTGTTGAACGTGAGGACCATATCCGCGCCGGCGCCATAGGTGACCGTGCCAAGCGCGTCGACTGTGGCGCCACCGAAATACGTGGCGGCATCACCGTTCAACGTGCTGCTGCCCTGATAGCTGGTTTCCGGGCCGCCACCCGAGCCGGAGATCGACACCGTCTCGGTGAGCGGGTTGCCCGTGTCGTAGTCCAGCAACGCACCGCCGCTGCCGTACTGCTGAAACTGCCAGTGGTTCCCGGTCGCGACCGTATACAGCGTCACGTTTCCTGCAGTACTCTGATTGTTCGAAAACGCCAGGTCGTTGTAGGCCACCCACGCACTCGCAACCATCGGCACCAGTAAAACCGCAATCCCTGTTAGCACTCTCCGCATCGTTCGCCTCCTTCTGATTTCTCCCATTTATTCTCTAGTTTCTGCCGGTAGAAAACCGAACATCTCGTGTGTTTATACGGGCGTCATGATGGCAGAAGCGGGGGGTGGTGTCAAGCGGTTTTTCGCGATATTTTGTCCTTTTTTTGGGGGCTGCGCCGCGGCGGGCGGCCGGTGTTTCGTCTCTGTCCCGGGTTGCCCCTTGAGCATGGGCCGGCCGTCGGGCTCCCGCGGGCATGGAACCCCTACATATTGTATTTCGTTTGTCGGGTTTGGAGCAGGGCGTATTCTTCTGCAAGCAGAGATTTGAACCACGAATAGAGCTGGAGCAGCATAGCCGCTGGGATCTCAAATTCGTGTCCATTCGTGGTTCCATCTGCTTTTCATGGTTCCGGGTGGGCCACGGGTTTGTGAGTGGCGCCCTCGCGCTGGAGCCGTTGCAGGGAGCGTCGAGCCCGGCTGTAATCGGGTTGAAGTTGGAGCGCCTGCTCGAAGTGTCGGCCGGCGTTTTGGTTGTCGCCCAAGGTGGCGAGCACTTCGCCCAGGTTGTTGTGATAGACGGCTGCGTCGGGCTGGATGGTCAATGCGGCCGAATAGTGTGCGGCGGCCTCGGCGAGTTTTCCCTGTCGGACCAGGGCTCTGGCGAGGTTGGCGTGCGCGTCGTCGCTGTCTGGCTTGAGGCGCAGGGCGTGGGAACAGGCGGCAACGGCGTCGCTGAGTCGGCCTTGCTGGAAGAGGATGCCGCCGAGGTTGACCCAGAGGCCTGCGGACCTGGGCTCGATTCGGACCGCGTGCCGTGCGTGGACGACGGCCTCATAGGGTCTGCCGGCGCGCGCGAGCGCGACGGACAGGTTCGTGTGGGCCCAGACGTTTTGCGAGGTCACTTCGGTGGCATGGCGGAAGAGTGCGATCGAATCGCGCCAGTGCCGGAGCTGGCGGGTCGAGCAGACGGCGAGCGCGGCGAGGGTTACGATGCACAGCGTTGTGACGGTTTTGTCGGGCCAGTCGTATTTCTTGAGCGCGGCGGCGCCGCCCCAAGAGAGCATAAGGAAGACACCGACGAGCGGGACGTACGTGTAGCGGTCGGCCATGGCCTGTGGTCCGACCTGCACGATCCCGATCACGGGCACGAGCGTGCCGAGATACCAGAGCCATCCGACGAGCAGACAGGGGTGTCGGCGTCTCATACCGAGCACCGTCACGGAGATGGCGAGCAACGCGAGCGACGCTCCGATCACCTGCCACAGTGGCAGCGTATTGCCCGGATGCGGGTAGAGGGCGGCAAGCGCGCGGGGCCAGAACATTTTTACCAGATAGCCGACGTAGGCGACGGCGGCATTGGCGAGCCGGATATCGAGCGGAAACGTTTCGAGCGACTGCACGGTCTTGGCGCCGCGTTGCGCGAAGAAGGTGATGACGCTGAGCGCGAAGGCCAGCGCGAAGAACGGGATTTTTTCGGTGGTTGCCCGGAGAACGCGTCTTGGTTCAAGCACGCTGCCGGCCGTAAAGCGGCCGAGCGGCCAGTAGTCGAGCAGGAGCAGTACGAACGGGAGTGTAACGAGCATCGGCTTGCTCATGAGTCCGAGTGTGAACATGCCGAGCGTGAGCAGATACCGGCCGAGCGAGCGGTGTTCGACGTAGCGGAGGTAAGCGAGCATGGTGAGGAACCCGAACAGCGTACTGAGCAGGTCCTTTCGTTCGGACACCCAGGCGACGGATTCGACGTGCAGCGGGTGCAGCGCGAAGAGCGCGGCGACGAGCGCGCTCGGCAGCTCGGCGCCGGTCATGCGTTTGAGGAGCCAGAACAGGAGCAGCGTGTTCGCGGTGTGCAGCAGTACATTGGTGAGATGGTGTCCGGCCGGCTTCATTCCGAACAGTTGCACGTCGAGCATATGTGAGAGCATGGTGAGTGGGTGCCAGTTGCCGGTACGGAGGTCGGTAAAGGCGTGCCGGACACCGGCCGGCGAGAGCCCGTTTCGCACGTCGTCGTTCTTTGTGACGTAGGCGGGGTCGTCCCAATCGACGAATTCGTGGGTGAGCGTTCGGCAGAAGACGGCGAGTGTCGCTCCTGCAAGGAGCGCGGTGAGCAGGGCGGTTCGGGCTCGCGAAGGAAGGAAGGGATTCATGTCGCTCACCGATAGCATGGGGCGGCGGGCTGGGGCAAGCCCTCGTATGATTGGCGCTGCCAGATCGTCTCGGTTCAGATCCAACACCCAACAGCCAACACCCAACGTCCAACCGACTACTTGGAAGTTGGAAGTTGGATATTGGATGTTGGCTGTTGGATATTGAGACCTTCGCCAAACAATATACTCGACGCACGAGCGAGCACATGGCACCTTCTCGGGCATGCCGAGAGAGAAGATTTTGATTCTGGATTTCGGGGCGCAGTACAACCAGCTGATTGCTCGGCGTGTCCGCGAGCAGAACGTTTATTGTGAGCTGGTCCCGTACGACACGCCGTTGGCACAGCTGCGCGCGCAGGACCCGATGGGTCTGATCCTTACGGGCGGCCCCTCGAGCGTGTTTGCCGATGGCGCGCCGCATTGCGATCCCGGTGTGTTCGAGCTGGGCGTGCCGGTGCTGGGCATCTGCTACGGCACGCAGCTGATGGCGCACCTGCTGGGCGGCAAGGTGGCCCCGGCCGAAGCCAGGGAATACGGGCACGCGGTCGTCGGGATCGAACGCGATTCGGAGCTGTTCCTCGGGCTTGGCAACGAGATGCAGGTCTGGATGAGTCACGGCGATCAGGTCGCCGTCCTGCCTGACGGGTTCGTGGGGCTGGCGGGTACCGACACGTGTCCGATGGCAGCCATCGCGGATTCCGACCGGAGTTTCTACGGCGTGCAGTTCCATCCGGAAGTTGTTCACACGCCGCACGGCGCGGACATTTTCGCGAATTTCCTGCATCGTATCTGCGGGTGCGGCCGGAACTGGACGATGGCGAATTTTGTGGCAGAGACGATCGCGTCGATCCGGGAGACGGTCGGCGACGGGCGCGTGCTTTGCGGGCTGAGCGGCGGGGTCGATTCTTCGGTGGTCGCGATGCTGCTGCACCACGCGATCGGGGACCGGCTCGAGTGCGTGTTCGTGAACAACGGCTGTCTGCGCGCGGGCGAGGCCGAGCAAGTCGTTCGCGTGTTCGGCGAGCAGTTCAGCATGAATCTGCACTATGTGGACGCGACCGATATGTTCCTGGCCGCGCTCGCCGGCGTGACGGATCCGGAAGAGAAGCGCAAGATCATCGGCCACAGGTTCATCGACGTTTTTGCCGAGGAGGCGCGCAAGCTCGGTGAGCTCGCGTTCCTTGCGCAAGGCACGCTGTATCCGGACGTGATCGAGAGCGTCTCGGCCAAGGGCGGCCCGAGCGTGGTGATCAAGAGCCATCACAACGTGGGCGGGCTGCCGGAGGACCTGAAGTTCAAGCTGATCGAGCCGCTGCGCGACCTGTTCAAGGACGAGGTGCGCCGCGTGGGCCTGGAGCTCGGGCTGCCCTCGTCGGTGGTCTACCGCCAGCCGTTTCCGGGGCCGGGCCTGGCCGTGCGGCTGCTTGGCGAGATCACGCCGGACCGTCTCGCGATGCTGCGTGAGGCGGACCTGCGGGTGCGGCAGGAGATCGAGCGTTACGAGGGGCGCGACGCGTTGTGGCAATGGTTCGCGGTGCTGCTGCCGACGCAGAGCGTGGGCGTGATGGGCGACGCGCGGACCTACGAGTATACCGTGGTCTTGCGCGCGATCACGAGCGAGGACGGCATGACCGCGGACTGGGCGAAGCTGCCCTACGAGCTGCTCGGCAGGATCTCGAACCGGATCATCAACGAAGTCAAGGGCGTAAACCGCGTCGTTTACGATATCAGCTCGAAGCCGCCCGCCACGATTGAGTGGGAGTGACGACAAACAAACCTTCGGAGTGCGGCACTTGGAGTGCCGCCTTCAACCACGCCTGGCAGAGCAGACCGCGCCAAGAAAGAACGCAAGCCCGGCACGATTGATTGGACAGGACGATTTCGTGGACAGGACGATGGGGAAGAGAAGTCAGGCAGGACGATTACGGCAGGACGATGGGGGAAGATCACAGACAGGACGATCGCGGGGCAGGACGAAGGGAGAGCGCCTCGAGTCTGGGAACCGGGCGATCGCTGCATCTTTTCCTCGTGTTCGCGGCGGCGGGCGCGCTCTTTTTTGTTTTGTGTGGCGTGTGGAGCCGGTTCCATGCGCGTTTGGCCGATTTCTGGATCGTTCTGCATTACGCGCGCGGTATGAGGTGGGCGGAACCGGCCTCCTGGTATTGCGGGTTTTACCCGATTGGCTACGCGTTGTTTCTGCGTCTGTTCCCGGAGCATTCGGTTGTTTTCTGGGCGTACATTCTCAACGCGATACTCGCGGGGCTCGCCGTGGCGGCCGTGGCCATGTTGGTCGCTGCCGCTGCCGGCCGTCGTTGGGGTATAGCGGGGTTTGTGGCCGGGCTGAGCCATCCGCTTGTATTCGTTTTCGCTAACACGCCAGGTGCGGATATCGGCGCGGCCGCGTTCACGAGCCTGGCGGTGTACCTGCTGTGGAAGGATGCGTTTGGCGAAGGTCCGGAGCCGCCGCGTGCCAGGCAGCTCATGGCGGCTGGCCTTTTGCTGGGGCTCGCAGCGTTGTGGCGGAGCCATTGTGTGGTTTCCTCCGCGGCGCTGATCGTTGCGTACTGCGCAGTCTTCCGGCGGCGGTTGAGCCGGCGTGTCTTGATGTTGCCCTTCATGTTTGGCCTGGTCTTTGCCGTACAGCCGATCGTGAACGTATGGTCGGGACACGGGCTGTTCGCGACGGCGCAGAGATTCAACGTCTACAAGATGATGCACGGCATTGACTGGTGGCATCCGCCGCGCGAGATTCGGGAGTCGGTTTTCGAATTGATTGTGCGGAATCCGCGCCGATTCCTCGAAGGGTACGTTCCCTTTCTCGTCGGCACAGCGATTCTCGGCTGGCCGGCGGTCTTGTGTGCGCGGGTCGCAGAGGGCAAACCTGCGGCGCGTTTCGCGGCGTTTGCGCTCCTGGGCATTCTGGTCTATGCCGTACCCGTCGGACTTGGGGGCAGTGGGCGGGGCCCGGTGGTGATGGGCGGGTTGTTCACTGCGTGTTTCGTTTTGCTGATCGCCGCGGGAGTTGCCTGGATCCGTGCCGCGCCGGGCCTGATCGGCATGCGGCGCGCGGCGGTTCTGAGTGCGCTGGGTTTTCTGGTCGGCGTTCAGCTCCTGCAGTGGCTGCGCGAAGATTGGTTCCAGCTACGCACATTCCGGCGCAGGCGCGAGGTGCTGGGCAAGATAGAAGAGACGCTGGTGGCACGCGGTTTGCGGGACGCCCGGGAGGTGTTCACGGACCTGTTCAGGTTCTATCTGCCGAGCGTGCCGCCGTTTCTGCCGAACCGTAACGGCGGCTGGGCTCGCTATGCCGTGCGTGGATTCAACGACACGTATCCCGAGTTGCCGGTTGGCTCGCCGGATGAGTTCTTTGCCGCGTGCAGGACCCGTGGCATTCGTTTCCTGGTGCTCACGCCGGATTGCCGGCATGTTGCCGGCTGGCTTCACCGACTGTACAGTCACAGCCTTGCGGGCGCGGCGCGTGGTGTCGAGTACATCGGGCAGCGCGGCGTCTACAGGGTTTTTGCGGTGTTGAGCGACCCACTTTGAAGGAACGGAGAATGCAGCTCGCGTTGGCCCGGGATCGTCGGTTGGTGCTCGCTTTGCTGCTTGCGTTCGCGGCCGTGCTGCTTGTCAAGAACGCGTGGTTGTCGGACGATGCGTATATCACGTTTCGGACGGTGGAGAACTTGGCCGCGGGGCGCGGTGCGGTATACAACGCGGGCGAACGGTTGCAGAGCTACACACACCCGCTCTGGCTGCTTGTTCTGTCCGTGTTGCGCTGTGTGACGGGCGAGCTGTACTACACGACGATCGTGTTCTCGCTGCTGCTCACGCTTGTGACGCTTGCCTTTGTGTTCCGTTCGACATCGCCATCTCGGGTCGAGTCCGGTGTGCTGGCCGTCGCCGTGCTGCTTGCCTCTAAGGCGTTTGTCGATTTCTCGAGTTCCGGGCTCGAGAATCCGCTCTCGCACGTGATCCTCGCACTGTTCCTGGGGGCTGTGTTCCGGGCCAACCGGAATGCGTTAGCGGGGCCTGCGTTGCTGGCCGGGCTTGCCGGCGTGAACCGGCTTGACACGCTCCTTCTCTACCTGCCTCCACTCGTGTTCTTGGTTCGACAGGCAGGCTGGCGGCGCGGTGTTCGTGCGTTGGCGGTCGGCTTTTCGCCGTTGATTGTCTGGACGGGTTTCTCCCTGCTCTACTACGGCGCACCGGTTCCGAACACCGCTTACGCGAAGCTTGCGACCGGAATCTCCGGTTGGGCGTTTCTGCGGCAAGGCTTGCTCTACTGCTTGGATTCACTGTGCCGTGACCCGGTCACGCTTACGGCCGTTGTCGTGGGTTGCGCGTTGGCCTGGACCGCGCGGTTTTCGGCAGCGCGGTACGTTGCCGGCGGGGTCGTGCTTTATTTTCTCTATATCCTGGCGATCGGCGGGGATTTCATGAGCGGCCGGTTCTTCACGTTGCCGTTGCTTGCCGCCGCGGTGCTGATCGCGCAGCGCGCGGGCCGGCTCGACAGAACACAGCTTGCTGCCGGCTGTGCATGCCTCTGCATGCTGACGCTCGTCTCTGCGAAAAGCCATCTGGTGAGTGGCCGCCGGTTCGGCATGGATGTGCCTCTGGTGCCGACGAAGGAGTTTGGGCCGTTGCCGCTGTCGCTGATCAACCCGCATGGGATCTGTGACGAACGTGCGTTCTATTACCGTGCCACGGGTTTGTTGCGTCCGGGCGGCGGCTCGAGGGTCAGCCATCAGTGGGCCGAGCTGGGCGCCAGGCTGGCAGACAGCGGCATGCGCGTGCACGTGTTGTATGCGGTTGGCTTTGCGGGGTACTATGCGGGGCCTGACGTGCACGTGATCGACACCTGCGGGCTATGCGATTTTCTGCTCGCACGGCTGCCGCTTGCGCGAGGCGCGCGGTGGCGTATCGGGCATTTCCGACGAGACCTGCCCGCCGGCTACGTCGAGAGTCTCTTGCGGGACGAGAACCTTCTCGAGAACAGGAGTCTGGCGGCCTACTACGAGGCCGTGCGGCCAATTCCTCGTGGGCGTTTGCTGGATCGCCGGCGCCTGGCTGCGATCTGGCGACTGAACACGGGACGCTACAATCATTTCATCGAGGAATACGCAAGCAGCCTCGGACGGTAGGTTTCTGGTATGTTGGCTCGATTGACATCGTCACGCTTGGTTCGGGTCTGCGTGCCCGGCTTGGCTGTGCTTCTTGCGCTGGAAGGACTGTTGAGAATCGCGGATGTGGCGCCGTCCGGCTGTTTCGATTTCCTTCGCCCGACTGCCGGCCCGGGGCTTTATCCCCCGAACAGGACGTTCATGAACAGATGGGGCCCGATCCCTTATACGGTGGAGAGCAACGAACTGGGCCTGCGGGCGACCGGCTTCGCGCGAGCCAGCTCCACCGATCGGTTGCGCATTGTCACGATCGGCGATTCCGTCACCGACGGCTTCTTCGTCGATGACAATGGGACGTTCCAGCATTATCTTCAGCAACATCTCGATCAGGGGTGCGCGCGCCGGTACGGGGTCTTGAATGCGGCGCGCGGCGGCGGGTCTATCGACAAAGAACTGGCCATTCTCAGGCACGTCGTGCTGCCGCTCGGTCCGCATATCGTGATGCTCGTATTCGTTACGAATGACATCGCGGATCTCAAAGGCATCGCACGCAAAAACCTGTTCGGGCATCAGCTCCAATTCCACGCGGCGAATCTGTCGCGGCCGCGACGAGCGGCACTCTGGTTCGTGACGCAAACCGCGATTGGGGAGGGCGCTTTTCGGTTGTGGTGGCGAGTCGCGCTCAACAGAAGGACGGCGCCGGTCGCGAGCGTGAACCTGGGCGATGCCCGCTACCAGATAGAGGGGGGAGGCGCTTTTCGGCGGAACGCGCAAATATTCGGGCGGGTGTTTGCCGGCACGGACGGGCTTGTGTTGCGCGGCCGCTTCACCTCGCAGGTCCGGGCGCTGGTCGAGAACTACATGAACGTGCTCGAAACGTTCGTGGTCGCGTGCCGTGAGAGCGGGGTCGTGCCTGTCTTCGTGTATTTTCCCAGTTACACTCAAGTCTACGCGCCCGCGACGCCCATGACGATTCGCGACGTTCTCCGGGAAAACAGCCGACGGCTCAACATGCCGTTCCTGGACCTTACGGAGCCATTGCGCCAGAACGGCAAGACGCGGGTCCTGCACCTTGCGCCCGTCGACTTTCACCCCAATCCTGCGGGAAACCAGGTCATTGCGAGGGCGCTCTACGAGTTTCTCCGCGCGCAGAGCCTGGTGGAATAGCCACGGTGCGAACCCGTGGCGGTCCTCTGGGTCTGCGTGTCGACGCGGGCCTATCCTTCGGTGTCTCGTCCTACAGGCAGCGGCTCTGTGACTGATGGCGCCCGTGCATAAGCGTGGGGTGTCTTGCGGAGGATCCGTGCGAGCCGGGCCATGTCGAATTTCTCGGTCCGGTCGTAAGAATAGATGCCGTTCTGTTCCTGCTCCACATCGGTCAGTTGCGTGTAGCAGTACCCGCAGACATGCTCGTGCGAGCGCACGGCGTCGACCAGGCCTTCGAGCCGGCGGTAGAACGCCTCGAGGTCTTCCGGCCCGTCGCCGTAGCCCCAGGAATCGGGCGTGTTCGATGCGCGCGCGGCCGGGATCCACTTGGTGCCGCCGAACTCGTCGATCAGGTACGGTTCTCCCGCGTACTCCGCGCCCGGCTTGTCCTTGTGGTTCCACCAGAGCGTCCCGTCGGCGTCGGGCGCGAGCAGCTCGCGCAGCTTCTCGGGGTGCTGCTGGTAGTTGTGCACCGTCCACAGATCGGTGCGAACGTGGATATAGCCGCTTGCGTCGTTGACCGGGCGGGTCGGGTCCAGCGCATGGGTCAGCTCGTAGGCGTCGATGTGCAGGCGATGGTGTTGGGCCGGCTCGCTGATGCGCCCGGTCTCGTTGAACGGGCTCCATGCAATGATCGACGGATGGTTCCGGTCGCGCAGCACGATCTCGCGCCATTCGCTCAGGAAGTTGCGGGCACCCAACGTGGTGTTCACGTTCACACCCCAGCTCGCGGACTCGCCCCAGGTCAGGTAGCCGAGCCTGTCCGCCCAGTAGTGGAACCGTTCTTCGAACACCTTCTGGTGCAGCCGCGCGCCGTTGAACCCGGCCGCCATGGCCAGTTCGATGTCGCGCTTGAGCGCGGCGTCCGAGGGGGCCGTCCATATGCCGTCGGGATAAAAGCCCTGGTCCAGCACGAGCCGCTGGCAGACCGGCGCGTTGTTCAGGAATACACGGTTCCCTTCGATGTGCACTTTGCGCAGGCCCGCGTAGGAATGGACCGTGTCGAGCGCCGTGCCGTCGGCAGCCAGCACTTCCAGCAGCAGATCGTAGAGGAAAGGCGCGTCCGGCGACCACGGGCGCGGATCAGCAATGTCCAGCACGAGCGGCAAGCCGTCCGCGGCCGATCGCGTGCACTGCGCGACCGGCTCGCCCTCGGCCGTCGCCGTTACGCGCAGGCGCAGCCCGTTGCCGAGCGCGTGGAAGCGCGGCGTCAAGACGAAGCGGCCCGCATCCAGGTCCGGAACGAGATGGCAGTCCCGCAGCCCGCACGGCGCGACCGCCTCGAGCCAGACCGTCTGCCAGATGCCCGTCGTGCGCGTGTAGGAACAGCCGCGCGAGTGAAAGGCCGCGCTCTGCTTCCCGCGCGGCTGCTGCCCGCCGCGCGTCTTGTCGCGCACACGCACGACAAGGTTGTGCGTGGCGCCGGCCCGAACATGCCGGGTGATCTCGTGTGAGAACGAGACCGTGCCGCCGAAATGACGGCCGACGAAAAGCCCGTCGACGAAAACCTCGCTCTCGTAGTCGACTCCGCCGAAATGGAGCAGGATCCGTTGGCCGGCCCAGCGGGCCGGGATCTCGATCTTGCGCTGGTACCACATGCAAGGAATGAAATCCTTGTGGCCGACCCCGGACAGCTCGCTTTCCGGACAGAACGGAACGAGGATTTCGTTGCCGAATCCCTGCGCGTTCGGGAAGCCCCGCTCGTGGCCGGACTGCCCGAAATCGAACGTGTATGTCCAGAGCCCGTTCAGGTTGAGCCAGTCGGTGCGTTCGAACTGCGGGCGCGGGTGTTCGGGGCGTGGGGTGTTCACGGATTGCTCCTCCTTTTGGCACGACACGGACTCACACGGACAAACACGGACAAACACGGACTGCCCCGCCTTCGCCCTGCGCTTCGTTCGGGACTACGGCGCGGCTGGTACGGACACGCTCTTTCGTGTCCCCTTGCAAAAACATTTGCGTAACGATATGATGGGATCATAGAAGCCTTACAAGAATGCTTCATATGATCAAAAACATTGGCAGAAAACACATTATCGGTCCGGCATGCCGTGAGAGTTTTGTGCCGGTGCGTGCGGTGCCGGAATTGCAGCGGCGCGGCGTTCTGCTTGCAGGGATCAGCTGGCTCTACGGTGCGTACGAGATGGGTCGGCCGGGCGTGGGGTTCCATCTGCTGCTGCACACGACGGGCGGGCGGGGGTGGCTGCGCACACCGCGTTTCACGGCGGTTCTGAAGCCGGGAGATCTACTGCTTGCCCCTGCGGGGACAGTGCATGCCTATGGGTTAGGCGTGGAGCCGTGGGAGATTGTGTGGGTGCATTTGAGTGGGGGTACGGTCTGGGACGGTGTTGCAGGGGAGGGGGTATGTGTGCGGCGTTCGCTGTTTGCGGGCGAATTGCGGCACGCGATGAAGGGGCTGATAGCCGAGGCGCAATTTGGGGGCAGGTCGGCGGGGTCGGCGGTGCGATGTCACGCGGAACTGATGCACATCTATTTGGAGCGGGAATTGGGCCTTCACGAGGCGGCGGCGGGCGCTCGGCGTGTACGTGCGCGGCTGCACCGGGTTTTCGAGGCCGTGAACGGGGACTTGAAGCGGGGTTGGACGGTGCGCGAGCTGGCGGCCCGGTACGCGGCCTCGCGGGTGCATTTCACTCGGCAGTGCAAGCAGCATCTTGGCATGACGCCGATGCGTATGATCGCGCATCTGCGCATGAGCAAGGCGGCGGAGCTGTTGCGTAGCACGGACTACAAGTTGGCGGCCATCTGCGTGGAGGTAGGCTACAGCGATCCGTTCGCATTTTCGGTGGCGTTCAAGCGTTGGAGCGGGCAGTCGCCGCGCGCGTATCGCCGGAGCGGCGATACGCGCGCGGCGACAGGTGTTGGGTGTTAGGTGTTGGGTGTTAGGAGAGCAGTGATCTTGGCGGCGAGCTGTTGCATTTCGGCGCTGTCGGCGTATTTCTGGTGGCTCCACGCGAAAGTCAGTCCGTCGTCGGTGCGCCGCGGGATCACGTGGAAATGGATATGCGGCACGACCTGGCCGGCGACCGGGCCGTTCGCCTGGCCGACGTTCACGCCTTCGGCCCCGAGCCCGGCGAACAGGGCCTGCGCGATTTGTTTGACGACGGCGCTGACTTTCCCGAGCAGCTCGGCGGGGATGTCCTTGATTGTTTCGTGATGCGCTTTGGGGATGACCAGCGCGTGGCCTTTCGCCGCGGGACTGATATCGAGGAACGCGAGCACGTCGTCGTCTTCGTAGAGTTTCGTGCTGGGCAGCTCGCCGCTCACGATTTTGCAGAACACGCAGTCATTACTCATGGTTCTCTCCTTTTTGAACGGTGTGTCGGACGGTTTGTTGCGTTTGGTGTTTGGCGTGCCAGGTCTGCGCGATCAGTCCGAGCATGAACAGCGCGGCGACGGCGAGCAGGGCGAGCCGCTCGTCGGGGGTGAGGTGGGGAAAAAACCTTCGGAGTGCGGCACTCAAAGTGCCGCCTTCAACAAACGTCCGCCAGCGCAAACCCACGTTCGCCTCCTCCAAGCCCGGCTCAGCCTTCACCCAACCACGCTCGCCAGCGCAAACCCACGCTCGTCTCCCCCAGACTCCGCTCAGCCTTCACCCAAGCCCGCCGGCTCCCAATCATCGGGCTCTTTCAAACGGTCAAACCTGAACGACTCGACCTAAAACCTTCGGAGTGCGGCACTCAAAGTGCCGCCTTCAACCGCGCCCAGCAGCGCAGACCCACGTTCATCAGCCCCAAGCCCCGTTCAGCCTTCGCCCAGCCCCGCCGGCTCCCAATCATCCGGCTCCTTCAACCGGTCAAACCCGAACGACTCGACCTTCTTCCTGAACGCCGCACTCGCATCCCGCACGAACTGTGCCGCCGAGCAGAACGGATACTGCTCTGCCCGTGCAACCAGTCCGTGATGGACCGCGTTTTTGATAACATAGTGTAGCCGCGGGTAGTAGCTCTTTTCGAAGGATATGCTTTTGTCCCAGTACTGATACCAGACCTTCCTGCCGGGCGTTCCGTCGGCCTCGTTCAGCTTCCGGGCGGCGTCTGAGTGGACATGCTGAATCAGCCGCCGGATGCCGCCGCCCTGGCTGGGCGCCTGGCCGATGAATTGGTAGTGGTTGGAGAAGACGGCCCATGCTTGGAGGGTCCAGCCGCGTTGTTGCGCGATGGACAAGAGGGCTTCCTGGAGCAAGGCCAAGCGTTTGGGGCCACGGTAGAGATGCTGTTTGTGGATCGTTCCGGCGGTGACCATGTAGGTCGTGTTTGGCGTGAAGTTGTGCACGGGTGCGTGGTGCCAGTCTGTGTGTTGTGTGGGCATGGGTGGCCCTTTGTCTATTGTCGGTCGTGGTTTTCGTTGTCTGGGCGTTGGTCTGCGGTGTCAGGCGTGGTTGAAGGCGGCAGTCAAACCCGTCTTCGCCCTTCGCTCCGCTCGTGGCTTCGTCGCGGCACGGCTGCCGCACTCCGAAGGTTTTTGCCGCACTCCAAGGATTTTGTTACCTCACCACGATGTTCACGAGTTTGTCGGGGATGACCACGACCTTGACGACGGTTTTGCCTTCGGTGTGCTTTTTGACCAGCGGCTGCTCGAGTGCGGCGGTCTGGGCGGTCTCCTGATCGGCGCCGGCCGGTATGGTCACGCGGCCGCGCACCTTGCCGTTGACCTGCACGACGACTTCGACCTGCGCACGAGCCAACGCCGCCTCGTTGACTGTCGGCCACGGCACATTCAGGATACTGGGTTCGTTTCCGAGTTCCTGCCAGAGTTGCTCGGCGAAATGCGGGGCGAACGGGGAGAGCAGCAGGACGATGCGCTCGATGGTTTCGCGATAGACCGCGCGTTTCTGCTCCGGGCTGTCCGGATCGACCGCCAGCTTCTCCAACGCGTTGGTTAGTTCCATGATCTGCGCGATGGCGGAGTTGAAATGGAAACTGCCTTCGAGGTCGCGCGTGATGTGTTGGATTGTCTCGTGCGTTTTGCGGTAGAGGTCGCGTTCGGGCTGTTCCATGGCGGCCAGGTCGGGCTCAAGCCCGGCGCCGGCCGCGAGGGTTGCCTGGTTCTGGTAGACGATCCGCCAGAGCCGCCGCAGGAAGCGCCACGCGCCTTCGATTCCTTTGTCGCTCCATTCCGCGTCCTTTTCCGGCGGCCCGATGAACAGGGTGTAGAGCCGTACGGTATCGGCCCCGTACTCGCGGATCAGCTGGTCGGGGCTGACCACGTTGCCCTTGGATTTGGACATCTTGTAGAGTTGCCCGTCCTTGTCGGAACGTTTGCAGATCATGCCCTGGGTAAAGAGGTGTTCGAACGGTTCGTCGAAGCCGAGCAGCCCGATATCGTGCAGGGCTTTAGTGAAGAATCGCGCGTACATCAGGTGCAGGATCGCGTGTTCGATCCCGCCGATATACTGGTCGACCGGCATCCAGCGATTGCAGGTTTCGGTATCGAACGCCTGCGTATCGTCGTGCGGCGCGAGGAACCGCAGGAAATACCAGCTCGAGCACACGAACGTGTCCATCGTGTCTGTTTCTCGTTTGGCGGGCTTGCTGCATTTCGGGCACGTCGTGTTCACGAAAGTCGGGCTGCCGGCCAACGGCGACTCGCCTTTGGGCTTGAAGTCCACGTCTTCCGGCAGCAGCACGGGCAGCGCGTTTTCGGGCACGGGCACGGTCCCGCAGTCTTCGCAGTAGACGATCGGGATCGGCGCGCCCCAGTAGCGTTGTCGGCTGATCAGCCAGTCGCGCAGCCGGTAGTCGATCATGGCGCCGCCGAACCCCTTTTCTGCGGCGTGCTCGGTCATGGCCGCGATCGCTTTCTTGCTGTCGAGCCCGGAGAAGGGGCCGGAATCGGTGGTGACCCCGTACTCGACGTAGGCGTCGTCCATTGCGGCCAGGTCCAGGTTCTGCTCGGGGTTTTGGATCGAGAGCCGGATCGCGAGTTCGTATTTCTTGGCAAACGCCCAGTCCCGCGTATCGTGCGCGGGCACGGCCATGACCGCGCCGGTCCCGTAATCCATCAGCACGTAGTCGGCGACCCAGAGCGGGATTTGCTCGCCGTTGTAGGGGTTGACGACGGAGCGGCCCGTGAAGACGCCGTTCTTGTCGAGCGTGTCCGCGGTTCGATCGATCTTCGTCATCTGCTGTGCTTTCGCGACGAAGTCCAGCACGGCCTGCTCTTGGGGCAGGTCTTTGATCATTTCCTTGAGCTGCGGGTATTCCGGCGCGAGCACCATATACGTGCAGCCGTAGATCGTATCGACGCGTGTTGTGAAGCACGGCACGGCACCGGCGCTGTCCGCGCCGCCGTCCTCGCGCGGGACCAGCGCGAAATCGACCTTTGTGCCTTCGCTGCGCCCGATCCAGTTCTCCTGCATGATCCGCACGCGTTCGGGCCAGCCGTCGAGTTTCTTGAGATCGTCCAACAGCCGCTGCGCATAGTCGGTGATCTTGAAGAACCACTGCTCGAGCGATTTTTCCTCGACCACCGAATCGCAGCGTTCGCATTTCTCATTGATCACCTGCTCGTTCGCCAGCACGGTCGCGCAGGACGGGCACCAGTTCACGGGCGCCTCCGCTTTGTAGGCGAGCCCCTTCTCGAAGAGTTTCAGGAACAGCCATTGCGTCCAGCGATAGTAGTCGGGCAAGCATGCGGCGATCTCGCGGTCCCAGTCGTAGCAGACGCCCCAGGCGTTGAGCTGTTGTTTCATCGTCGCGATGTTGGCCATCACGCTTTCTTTCGGCGGCAGCCCGGACTTGATCGCGGCGTTTTCCGCGGGCAGCCCGAACGAATCCCAGCCCATGGGCGTGAGCACGTTGAGGCCCTGCATCTTCTTGTAGCGCGCAACCGCGTCGCCGATAATGTAGTTGCGGCCGTGCCCGACGTGCAGGGCCGCGGACGGGTAGGGGAACATCATCAGGCAGTAGTATTTCTTGTCCGCGTCCGCCGTATCGACGGCGAACAGCCTGTTCTCGGCCCAGTATTTCTGCCATTTCGGCTCGATTTCCGCGAACGGGTATTTCTCTTTCATGGTTCCTTCGCTTGTTGTCGCGGTGCTGCGGCTTTGTCGCGTGAGTCGCACATTCTAGCGGGTGCCCGCTCGGAATTGAAACAGAAACTGACGCCCGTTCATGCGCTCGCGTGGGGGCGGGCTACCGCGGGCCGGGGGCTTCCGCGCGACCAGCCCGTGCATCGGTGCGAGCCGCGTCGAGCTGCGTCTGGATCTGGCGGGCCGTCCACGGGAACATGGGGTCGTCGAGATGGAACGCCTTGTTCGCGAACGGCAGCAGACAGGCGAGCGGAACGAGGGTCACGAGCAGCACCGGAACATGACGGCGGACAGACTTCATGTCCGGCATATACCATTTTTCCGTATTCTTGGCGAAAAAAGCGCGATACGAAAAGATTGTCGGGCGTGGCCGCGCCATGATGATCTATGCTTGGTGCATGAACGGAGGACCTCCTGATGACAGCGAACAAGAAAGCGACCGTGACGCAGTGGACGACGCTCGATCTGACCTTTGAGGCAACCGGCACACCCGCGTGGAACGCGTTCCCGCTGCAGGTGACGTTCGAGAACGGCGGCACGCGGCTTACCGTCGACGGCTACTGGGCGGGCGCGCGGGCCTGGCGCGTGCGCTTCGCGCCGGCTTCGCAGGGGGCATGGACCTGGCAGACGCAGTCGGAGGATGCCGGCTTGTCGGGCAAACGCGGCTCGTTCACGTGCGAGCCTCCGACACGGGAGCAGGTCGCGGGGAACCCGAACCTGCGCGGGCATCTGAAGCCGAGCGAGGACGGTCATTACTTCGTCTACGCCGACGGCACGCCGTTTCTGTACCTGGGCGATACGTGCTGGCACATGAACGAGCGGCGCTGCGGGCTGGGCGCGAACGAGGACGGCCCCTTCTTTGTCTGGTTGGCAGATCGCAAGGAGAAGGGCTTCACGGTCATCAACCACTGGCTGTACGCCTCCGGGCATCCGAAGCGGAACCAGGAGATCATTTCGGAGAACGAGGGCGGCCCGGCCTGGGGCGCAGACAAAGAAGGCAGACACGACTTTGCGGCGCTGAACCCGAGCTACTACGACTATGTCGATCGCCGCTGGCAGGCGCTGTGGGCGAACGGGTTCGTGATGGCCGGCCCGCCGACCTGGTTCTGCAAGCCGGACCACCACATGAGCCTGGCGCAGGCGCAGGATTTCTCGCGCTATGTCATGGCACGCTACGGCGCGTTCAACATGGTCTGGGCGCTTTCAGGCGAGCAGAGCTTCGGGCCGACCTGGTGCCAGGAGCCCTGGGACCGGACGGAGACCTGGAACGCGCTGGGCGCGTTTATGGCCGAGCACAATCCGTACGGGCACCCGCTGAGCATTCATCCGGGCCCGGCCAACACGCACGTTTCGTCGAGCGAGTTGTTCGGCGAGTCCCGCTGGCTCGATCATCACTGGCTGCAGACAGGCCAATACCCGAAGGGCCTGTATCGCGTGGCCGAACGGGCGCGCGCGGACTACGACCGAACACCCGCACGCCCGGTCTTGCAGGCGGAGGGTTTCTACGAGGGCAGCGCGGAGAACACGGCCAATCCCGCGCAGGCCCGGTTCCAGCCCTGGGTCGCACTGCTGAACGGGGCGTGTGGCGCGGTGTACGGGGCCTGTGGCATCTGGCCGTTCGCGGATCCGGCGGACCCGAAATCCTATTCCTACAAGGACAACCTCGACTGGCGCGCGGCGCTCGCGCTGCCGGGCGCCGCGAGCCTGCGGCATCTCGTCGATTTCATGTGGCGCTGCGACTGGTGGCGGTTCGTGCCGCAGCGCGAGAACCTGCTCGTTGGCGACGCGCCTGCCGCGATGCCGACCGCGGAGGACTACACCCCGCCGCACTGCGCGGGGGTGCCCGGCAGGAACCTGGTGGTGTACGTCCCGGCCGGCAATGCCGAGACCGCGATCAGCCTGAACGCGTTGCCCGCCGACGCCTGTATCGCGAAATGGTTCGACCCGCGCGAGGGCACCTATGCGGAGTTGGGCGCCGTTTCGACGGACGAGAACGGGCGCTGGACACTGCCCGCACGGCCCGAGCCCGCCGGCGACGATTGGGTTTGCCTGGTCGAGGCGTGCGGCTGACGTACGGGTGGAGGGTTGGCACATTGGCGCGGACGTCGCCCAATCTCATCCCCACATAATCTCGATATGGCGTCCAGAAGATGTGGGAGGCCTCTCGCCAAACGTCGTCTGGAACATAATCTGGAACGAGGCCACCGGCCGCATTGCCTGGACTGTACCACCGGCAAAAGCCTTACAGAGGCGGCCCCCGGCTCGGCCTGAGCCGCCGCCTGGAAGATGTGCGGCCTCCGGCCTCGTCCCCGATTTCGTTGAATCCGGCGTTTAGGGGCGTGGCGCGCGCAGGGGTTGAACCCCCCCTCAGACTGCACTACAATGAACATGGCGCCCCCGCGCCCGGCGGGTGGGCGCCTGTTCTGTTTTCGGAGGAGGCGCTATGCAAAGGAATACGACACGGCGGTACGGACGCTATTTTCTTGTTGGTTTCGCGCTGGCCGGCCGCGTTGCGGCGGACGCACCGGCCGCGCCGGCGCCGCGCCGGCTCGCGTTGACCGAATGTGTTACGCACGCAGTTCGTCACAATCTCGGGTTGGTTGCCGCGGGCTATGAGCCGAAGTTGGCGGCGGAGGACCTGGTCTTGGCGCGCGCGGCGTACGGTACCGATCTGAAGTTCGAGGCCGAAGCGAGCGAGCAACAGAGCAGTTCGGCCGCCAGCGAGCTGGAGGGCTCGTCGCAGCCGACATCGGAGGAGCAGAACCTGACTGCGTCGGCGAGTCACAAGCTGATCACGGGCACGACACTGGGCGTGAGTGCCGGGTTGGTGCGGTCCGAGACGGATTCGGAGTACGCGACGCTGAACCCGGCGTACGACGCGGATCTGACCGTGAACGTGGCACAGCCGCTGTTGCGGGGCGGCGGACTTGCCGCGAATCGCGCGACACTGCGCGTGCGGGAACTGGGCGTTGCGCATGCCGATCAAGTGATGCGCAGGCGGTTGATGGACGTTGTGCGCGATACGGCGGTTGCCTACTGGGATCTGGCCCAGGCCATGGGCGAGCGCGAGGTGCGAGAGCGCAGTCTGGCCATGTCCGAGGAACTGCTGGTGCAGACGCGCAAGAAAGAGAAGGCGGGCACGGCGGCGGCGGTGCATGTGCTACAGGCGGAGGCGGCGGTGGCCGCCAAGCGGGAAGCCATTATTCTGGCCACCCAGCGCGTCGGTGATCGGCGCGACGCGCTGCTGCTGTTGATGGGCGTGAGCGACACGGACATGCTTGCGGGGATCACGGTCGAGCCGCCCGGCCCGGTTGCCGGCGCGGCGCCGGATCCCGCGGCGTCGCTGGGCGCGGCGAAGCAGCACGAGCCGGGCTACCTGGCGGCGCTTGGCGAATTGGAGCGGCGTCGCACGGAATTGCGCGTGGCAAAGAACGAACGGCTTCCGAGCCTGGCCCTGAGCGGCGCGTTCGGGTTGAGCGGGACGGATGCGAGCGAGTCCGACGCATTCGACAGCGCGTTGACCGGCGACGGCTATCGCTGGGAGGTCGGCCTGACGCTGAACGTGCCGTGGGGCCTGCGTGCGGAGAACGCGCGGCTGCGCAAGGCGGCATACAGGGTCGAGCAGGCGAAGGCGGAGCTTGCGCAGCGTGCGCGCGCCTTGCGCAGAGACGTGCAGACCGCGTGTCGCGGGGTGGACGCGACGATTGCACGCGTGCGCGTCACGCGCACGGCCCGGGAACTGGCGGAGAAGCATCACGCGCAGGAGCAGGCGACGTTCGACGCCGGGCTCGCGCGCAGCCGTGACGTGCTCGACGCGCAACGCGATCTGGATGCCGCCCGCATGAGCGAGTTGAGCGCACGCGTCGATGCCCGCAAAGCGCACGCGCGGCTGCGGCGGTTCGAGGGTACGATTCTCAGCGCCTATGGACTGGAGGGCACCGAAGATGAACGTCATCCTGCTGGTCTCTGACACGTTTCGCTACGATAATCTGTTCGACCGCGCGGCAATGCCGGTCCGGACGCCGTGCCTGGACCGGTTCGCACAGCGCGCGGTGAGCCTGTCGCGACTCTACGTCAGCAGTTTCCCCACGATTCCGCACCGTACCGACCTGATATCCGGCCGGTTCGGCTGGCCGTGGTATCCGTGGCAGGCGCTGGCGGGCAGCACGCAGAACCGGTTGCCGTCATTGCTGGGACAGAAAGGTTACGTTTCGCAACTCATCTGCGATTGCCCGCACTTGTTCCCGAACGGCTTCAACCAAGCGTTCAACGCGGCCTACGCGCTGCGTGGCCAGGAAGGCGACATGGCGCTGCTCAAGATGAACCACGCGATGCCGCACGTGATGGATCCGGAGAAGACGCGATCGAGCCTGCATTTCGCGGGCCGGAACCTGGTGGACATGCACCGTTGGCACAACCGCGATTGGCGGCTGGAGGAAGACCGGTTTCCGCCGCGTACCGCACGAGCTGCCGTGGAATGGTTGGAGGAGAACTACCGTCAGGATCCGTTTCTTCTGTGGGTCGACTTCTTCGACCCGCACGAGCCGTGGGATCCGCCCGAATACATGGTTCGCCGCTACGATCCTGACTATGACGGCACGCCCATGCTGCACCCGAACTATGGGAAGGCGTCGGACTATACGCGTGCGGAGCTGCGCAACTTGCGCGCGCACTACTGCGCGGAGTCGGAGCTGGTCGACCGCTGGGTCGGCCGTATCCTCGAGAAGATCGACGATCTGGATCTGTGGCAGAACACGGTTGTGGTGTTCACCACCGACCACGGCATGAGCCTGGGCGAGCACAACCGGACAGGCAAGAGCAATATCCACCACAGCGACAATCGCTACTGGCCGATCTATCCGGAGATCGCGCACATTCCCTGTATGATCGCGGCGCCGGGCCTTGAAGGGGGCCGGACCGTGGACGCGTTGCTGCAACCGCCCGACATCGCGCCGACGCTGCTGGATCTGGCCGGCGTGAAGCTGAAGCCGCCGGAGCCGTTCCACGGGCGTTCCTTCGCGCCGCTTCTGCGCGGGCGCAGCCGTCGTCCGCTCCGCGAGCTCGCTATCGCGGGCCAGTTCCGGCGTCCTGTCAACGGCAAGCCGCCGCGCAATTCGATGACGCCCGTGCTCTACACGAAACGCTGGGCCTATGTCCCGAAGGGCGCGCGTGGCCGGCGCGAGCTGTACGATTTGCGTGCGGACCGGCTCGCAGCGAAGAACGTGCTTGCGCAGCACCCGCGCGTGGCGGACCGGCTGCACGCCGCGTTCGGTGCGTGGCTCGCGGAGATGGACGCGCCGGAACCCGCGCGCGCGGTCTGGGGTTTTTGAGCGCGCCGGCTTCGGGTGCGGCTCGGCGGGAGCCTCGCCCTCCAGACGGCTCGGCGGGAGCCTCGCCCTCCAGACGGGCTGCCGAGTCGTGGGTTGGCTACTCCCGTTCGAGGACGAGCAGCCAGTCCTGACAGATGGGAGTGGGCGGAATTTCCCAGTTGCCCTGGGCATCGCCGGTGATCTGGCCGATCGGATACTCTTCCGCATCTTTCGGATCGACATAGGACGCTTTGTAGACGTAGCCGTCCTCCAATACCTGCACGCGTGGCCGGCCTTTCTTGTTGTAGCCCGGATACGCTTTGGGCAGATAGAAGACGCGGACCCGGCCGGGGATCCCGGCCGCATACGGCTGGCGCCAGCCGGCATTGTCGTCGGCGCTCGGCTCGATCCAGTCGGAGTGCGGTTCGAATCGCCACCATTCGAAACACTGCAGGATCTGTCTTCCGACGCCGAGGTGCGCGGCGCCCGGCAGTTGGGCGGCGTCTTCCCAGAGCCGGTTCCCCCAGACCCCGCCCCACGGCGACGGGCCGTAGAGGGTTGCCTTGGCGTTGACTTGCCAGATGCCGTTCGCCCCGTAAGTATGGCCGCAGGCGCCGGACAGCATGCACGACCAGAACATGAACCGTTGGATGTTGGCCCAGCTATCCTCGAAGATGCCCTCGTAACAGACCTCGCCGTTGATCACGGGCATGCGTGGCTCGCGCGCGACTGCCGCGCGCATCAATTGCTGCGTGTTCGGGATCGAGTCCCGCCCCTCGTGGCCGGTCTGCAGCATGTCGAAATCGAGCACGCTCGGGGCTTCGACCTGGTCGCGGCCGACCTGGGTGGGATGGATGGTGATCGGGTGGTGATACGGATCGGTTTCGCGTACATACCGCGCAATTTCCGTCCAGTCCTTCTTCTGCTTCGCGACGTCCTCCTTTCTGGTTTCCGTGAGGTAATAGGGCATGGCCGCCTCGCCCGCCAGGCACCACACGATCGGGTAGGCGCCGTAGCGGGCGATCAGGTTCCGGAAATGTTTCTTCATCTTCTCCACACCCATGAGCAGGACGTAGTAGCCCCAACAGCCCAGGATGCAGGGGACCAGCTCCGAGCGAACCAGCAACTGGATGCGCCGGTCGGCCTGATCGTAGTAGGCCGGGTTGACCCGGCGCCATTCCGGTTCCCACGGGTGGCCGGCCTCGTTTTCGTTTCTCGGGTCGAACGCCGGCATGTCCGGGTACGGGCCGGCCACGAGCTGGACGACGGAAAAGCCTTTCTCTTTGCGGTCAGCCGTCAGAGCCTGGAACTCCTCGGGCCACGCGAGCCGTTTGCACAGGGCCATCCACCATGTGTCGCCCAACCAGAAGAACGGGGTGCCGTCCATGTGCTCGAGAAACCGCTTGTCTTCGCTGACTCGCAGCGGGCCATGCGACAGGAGCGGGTTCTCGCCCGCGTACGGCGCGACCTCCAATGTCCCTTTCTGCCCGTGCAGGTCTTCGTTCGTTTCGTCCGTACACACGGTTCTGTAGTTGTAGGTGCCCGTCAGCCGCGGCGCGAACCGTACGCGCCATTCCTGCAGTCCGGCCCAGAACGCGGGGACCCGGCATTCCACGCCCTGCGGGTCCGTGAAGAGGACGTCCAGCTCGATCTCGTTGAACGGGTCCTCGTATCGTTTGCCGCTGGAGTAGCCCCATTCGCTGGCCTGATTGCATGTGCCGTGTCTTTGCTCTGTCATCGGTGGCTCACCTCATGGCTGTCCGAACATTTCTTCTTTCAAGTCCAGGTAGTAAATGTAGTCCTCCTCCTTCACATCGGGCGGGCAGCGATGGTCGCAGAACGGGATATAGCCGCCACGCTCGACGGCCGGGCGCAGGCTCTGGAGGTAGCGCTTGATCGCTTCGCGGCCCTTGCCCAGTTCGAGCTTGTCGACCCCGCCCATGATCCGCAGGTCCTTACCGTATTCGTTGAGCAGTTCGACGGGGTGGCAACAGCTGTTCACTTCGTAGGGGAACATGCAGTTGATGCCGCCTTCCAGGAAATACGGCAGGATCGGGCGCACATCCCCGTCACAATCGGACCACCAGATATCGATCCCGTGCGCCTTGAGCTTCTTGTCGATGCGTTTATAGCGCGGCATCACGACGTTTTTGAAGAAATCGACCGTCACCAGCGGGCCGCTCTTGCAGGAGATGTCCTCCCAGTTGCTTGCCGCGTCGAACGCGATATGCGGCAACACCTGATCGAGGAAATCCTCGACCAGCACACACTGCGTTTCGACCATGTCTTCGACCATGTCGGGATGGTCGAAACACGCGTAGGCCAGCCCTTCGAGTGTGAGGATATTGCGCACCCGCCCGATCATCGAGCCGCAGTTCACGACGAGCACGTAGTCACGGTCCGGCGGGTGTCGCCGCGTGAGCGTCTCGACGTCCAGCTTGCGCGCGGGATCGTCGCGGCGGTAGCGTTCTTCTTTGATCTTCTTCCAGTCCTCGGGCGTCGTGATCGAGGACTTCAGGAAATGTGGGATCGTGTCGTGCCCGTCCTTCGGGATCTCCGCCAGCAGGCCCTCGTTGTTGATGATCGTCTTGGTCGTTTCGGTCTCGGAAACGACTTCCTGCTCGAACGGCGGGTGCATGCCGATCCGGCCGCCAACGCGTTTCGTGACATCGAAGTTGAAGAAGAGATCCGCTTCCTCATTGTTTCGGATGTCGTTGTCGCGGAAGATGCGCCATTGCCGGAAGTTCTCTTTCCAGTACCCGAACTCGCGGTTGAAGCAGCGGTCGACCGGCTTGTAGTGCATCTGGTTGTTGAACCGTTCGCGGTCCGTCATCGTGCCTTGCCATTTCGGGCGGCACGGCTTGATCTTTCCGTTCGCGGTCTCCTTCATGCGATTCCTCCGTTCAGGGGTAGCCTCCAGCACAGAGCGTGCATTTTTCAATATGCATTATTCATTCTTCACTCGCGTGTCGGTTTCCAGACCTTGACCCGCAGACGCTGCCTGCCCCAGGCCAGCGCCTGAGCGTGTGTGCCGAAGAACAGGTCGATATGTTCGCCGATAATGCTGCCGCCGGTATCCTCGACGCGGCCGTATCCCCAGCCGGGCACGTGGATGATGGTGCCGAACGGAAAGACGCGGGGATCGGCGGCGATCGTGATGCCGGCCCTTGCCCGCGTGCCGCTGGCCGTGATCCCGACACGTTTGCGTTTGCCCTTGTTCGGGCCGGACGCGAACACCGGTTTTCCGTACCACGTGCGGCGCCAGCCGCAGCACTTGCCGCACTTGCAGTATCCGGTCGTCCATACGTAGCGGGCCGTCGGCTTGGCGTTGCGGGGCGGTCGCACGCTGCAGCAACCGTAGAGCCCCACAACGAACAGTGCGGCTACGAGCAACGCTGCCGCTGCCCAGCCTGCGCGGCTTGCCCTCCGGCCTGGCCCGCCGCGGTCCCGAGCGCGCTGCGCGCCTCGGGACGAAGGCGGAAGCCCGACGGGCGAAGGATGGTTGATGGTGGCTGGTGAATGGTGAATGGTGGATCCTTGTGAAAAAGGGTGAGAGGAAACCGGGGTTCCTCTCACCCGTGCTGGTTCATGATGCATTTGCGCGGTGTCGTGTGCGCGCAACTCCGTCAGAACGTCACGCGCGCAACCGCTCCGAACGTGATTGTCCCGATGTTTTCGTCGATCGTCTCAAGATCGGTGACCGCTTCCCATTCCATGGCCTGGTAATTGGCGTTGATGTCGAGGTTCAGCACGCCGGGCAACAGCGCGAGGTCCAGGCCCACGCGCAGCGCGTAGAACGGGTCCGACCAGTCGCCTTCGTAGATCACGCCCACCCCGAGCCCGGCATAGACCACGGTGCCGATGATCGCGTAGGCCTGTGGCGACCAGGCCAGCTCGTCGGTCACGGCGTAGCCGTTCGGGAAGATTTCCAGATCGGCCTCGAGTTTCAGGAGCTGGAACGGCAACGTCGTCCACTGGTAGCTCGCGACGTAAGAGACGCCGCTGTCATCGATGTCGGCAAGGTCGAATTCGTCCTCGAGCGATTCGAGTGTCTTCCAGTAATGCACGCCGCCGCCAACGCGATGTTTCGCGAACGCTTGTGGGGTCAGGGGAAGCATGGCCAAGACAACGACAACGACCAAAAGATTCCTCACGGTGCCTCCTTTTCTGCGCCTCAGCGGGTGCCGGCGCATTTTTCGAATACGCTGCGCAAGTCTGGCACAGCCGCTCGCCGCTTGTCAAGCGGGCGGGCGCACGGCTAGTGTAGGTGGATAGTGGATAGGCTGGCAGGTGGCAGGATCTCAATCGTCCACCGTTCTCGCCGCTATCGTAGACCGGAACTTTGGTGTCAGCATCGTGCCACCGGTTGACGAGAACGGACGACGAGAGGGAACGAGTGTCAGACGGAAATCAGGACGTGACACATGACGGATCTATTGGCGGATGTACAATCCTGGACGAGCTGGAGCCCGCGCCCGGCGCTGGCGCCTGCGTTTGGTCTGGAGGAGCAGGGCGGACCTTCGGGCGGGCCTGTGCTGGTTGTTTGCGCGACGGGCGATCCGCAGATCTGCGGCTGCTGGCAGGTGCCTTTGCTCGGCCTGGCGCCCGGCCGGCGCTACTGGGTGGAGGCCGCGTTCAAGGCGGAGGATTTGCCTGCGCCGGGCCGCAGCGTGCGCGCGGTTCTTGCGAATATGAAGGGCGTCGGCGAGGAGGGCGGGTTCTACGACCATCTGGATGCGCAGGGCAGTGAAGACGGCTGGGTCCGGCTCGGCCAAGTCCTGGATGTGCCCGATGTCGTGCCGAAGTTGCGGCTGTGCCTGTTTCTTGCATGGACACCGACCGGCCGGGTCCGTTGGTCAAGCGTCCGGCTGCGCGACATTACCGACGAGCCGGCATGCGAGCGAAACGTGCATCTTGCCGCGATCTCCGGGGGGGTGGACCTGGCCGGCTATCTCGGGCAGCTCGACAAGCTCGGCGCGAAGGGGGCCGACCTGGTCTGTCTGTCCGAAACGATCGACCCGGAAGACGCTCCGATTCCGGGCGGCAAGTGGTACGAGGCGTTTGCCGCGAGAGCGAAGCGGCATGGAATGTACGTGGCTGTGAGCCTGCGCGAACAGGACGGCGAGCTCAGGTACAACACCGGTGTGCTGATAGACCGGCAGGGCGCGCTCCTCGGCAAGTACCGCAAGACGCATCTTGCGCCCGGTGAAGGGATCCTCTCGGGTCGCACCCCGGGCGACACGTATCCCGTGTTCCAGACGGATTTCGGGAAGGTCGCGTTCCTGATCTGTTACGACCTGCATTTCCCGGAGCCGGCCCGCATCTATGCGTTGAAGGGCGTGGACGTGCTGTTGAACCCGAACGCCGGGGACGGCCGCGAGAAGGGGGGGCTGTGGGAGTCGGTCGTACGCGTGCGTGCGGTCGACAACCAGGTGCACCTGCTCGCATCGATTCGCAATCGTCGCAACTCCTGCGTGGTCAGCCCGAAGGGCGAGATCCTGTCGATGGCCGACGGGAGTCCCGGCGCGATCGCCGAAGCCGTCTGCGACCTGAACGCGCGCGCCAGCAACTTCACGGGGCGCCCGATTCGGCAGCGCTACGATGTGTGGCGCCGGGCCGATACGTATGGGCCGCTGCTGGGGCACTGTCTGGACGCCGCGCCGGATGCTGACTGACCGCAGGCGTGGAGGGTGGATGGTTCTGAGGCGTGATTGAATATCCAATATCCAACAAGGAATATCCAATGTCCATCTGAGAGGCCTTTGCTTGGACTTGGATCTTCCTTGTTGGCTGTTGGATATTGAGTCCCAAAGATTGGCAAAGGGCGTCCACCCGAACCGGGACGAGCGGCAACGCAGCGCTTGCGACCGCTGCGCGGCATGGTAGAATGCCCGGAGAGACTGTTCCGGTCGATAAGGGCGGCGTCGGCTGACGGAGGTGTTGGATGACGGGCTCGGGTCCAGCGCGAAAGCACAGTACGTACGGCTGGCAGGATTACCGCAACTGGCCGCGCGAGCAGCGCTGGGAGATTGTGAGCGGGGAGGCCTACGCCATGACGCCCGCTCCGAGCACGCGACACCAGCATGTGGTCGGCGCGCTGTTCTCGGCGCTGCACCGGCATTTCGAGGGCAAGGAGTGTCGCCCTTTTGTGGCGCCGATCGATGTACGGCTGAGCGAACAGGACGTCGTCCAGCCCGATATCGCAGTGGTCTGTGCCGGGGACCGGATCAAACCGACACACATCGAAGGTGCCCCCACGCTGGTTGTGGAGGTGCTCTCGCCTTCGTCGGAACTGCACGACCGCGTCAGGAAAATGGCGCTCTATGCGCAGGCCGTAGTTCGCGAAGTCTGGCTCGTCACGCCGTATCCGTGGCTCGCGGAGGTGTTCGTGCTGGATGGCGACTCCTACCGCCTGAAAAGCTGCTACAGCAAGAAAGATACGTTGGAGAGTCCCACGTTCACGGGGCTCGCCGTCGAACTGCGGCCGGTCTTTGACTTCCCGATCCCGCCCGACGAACGGATTGATCTGGTCAAAGAGGGCCGTCCCGAGTATGCGACGCGGTGAGCGGCTGCACCGGCTCGAAGCGAGAAATGGCCGCAAAGAGGCTCAACGCGGCATAGCGGCAGCCAAAGGGGACTCTTGACTACGAAACACGCGAAAAGAAAAGACTCCCTCTTTCGCGTGTTTCGTAGTTGAGTCTCTCCCCCCCCATCTTTGGGACGGCTGCCAGTCCGCAACTCAATAGGGCTTTTTCTGCCGCAACACGGCCCTGACGATGCGCGCCTGGTCGTAGGTCAGCGCGCCGTTGGCGGCAGCCACGACAGGCTTGAGGCTTCCGGTCCCGTGCTCGGCGAACAGCCGCTCGGCCTCGAGCCGGGCCGCCACGTCCATATGTCTGTCGGGATCGATCGCGCGGCCCTGCGCGATGAGCTTCTCGATGTGGCCGGTGATCGTCGTGGCGGTCAAGCCGCGTTCCTTGGCGATCTCCGTGCAGGTCATGCCCTGTTCCAGAAGGGCCCAGGTCGCCTCGACGGTCTGGGCGCGGGGCTGCTTGCTCTTCTTCTTCTCCTTCTTCTCCGGCCCGGGCAGCGTGATGAGCAGGTCGGGCGCCGACGCCGGGGTCAGTTCCGGATGGTCTTCGAGGTAGCGGCGTATCACGCTCATGAATGCGTCGCCGTATTGCGCGAGTTTGCGTTCGCCGACGCCGGTGATCGCGCGCATGGCGCCCGGCGTGGTCGGGAACGCGCAGGCCATCTCGTGCAGGGCCCGGTCGGAGAACACGACGAACGGCGGCACGTTTTGTTCGGCGGCGATCTCGCGGCGCAGCGCGCGGAGCGCCTCGAACATGGCCACATCGTAGTCCAGCGCCGAGGGCGCTGTCTTGCGCCGCTTCTTCTTCGGTTCCTTCTGGCGGATGGCTCGGAACGCGTCCTCGCCGCGGCAGACCGCCATGCCTCTCTCCGTCACGCGCAACACCGGGTATTGGTCGTCGGTGCGCACGACGCAGTCCTGCGCGATCAGCTCGTCGAGGATCCGGCGCCAATGCTTCTTCGGTTTGTCGCTGCCCGCGCCGTAGGTCTTGACGCGGTCGTGTCCAAGCGCGCGGATCCGCTGCGTGTCGGAGCCGGTCACCAGATCCACGATGTGCATGGCCCCGAACCGCTGGCGGGTCCGCACGATCGCGGACATCAGGATCTGGGCGTCGCGCGTGGCGTCGACGTGCTCGACTTCGCCCAGGCACACGTCGCAGGTCTCGCAGTTCGGCGGGTCGTAGGATTCGCCGAAATAGGCCAGGAGCTGTTTGCGCCGGCATGCATGGACCCCGCCGTAGCGTGCCATCCGGTTGAGCTTGTAGACAGCGGCCTCGCGCTCGGTTTCGTTCTGCATCTGGTCGATGAAGTAGCGGATTTTCGGGATATCGCCGCGCCCGAAGAACAACACGCAGCTGGCCGGCTCCCCGTCGCGGCCCGCGCGGCCGGTTTCCTGGTAGTAGCTCTCGATGTTCTTTGGCAGGTCCCCATGCAGCACGAATCTGACGTTCGACTTGTCGATCCCCATGCCGAACGCGATCGTTGCAACGATCACGGTGATCTCGTCGCGGTTGAACGCGTCCTGGTGCTTCTTGCGCGTGTTGTTGTCGAGTCCCGCATGGTAGGGCAGCGCCTCGATCCCGTGTTGGGTCAGGTACGTGGCCGTGTTCTCGACGCTGTCGCGGGTCGTGCGGTAGACGATCCCGGAGTCGCCGGGACAGGATCGCAGAAATTCAAGGATCTGGCGGCGAACATCGTCTTTCGCAACGACCTTGTAGAACAGGTTCGGGCGGTTGAACGAGGCGCGCACCAGACAAGGCGCGCGCAGCCCGAGCCGTTCGACGATGTCCTGCTGCACGCGGTGCGTGGCGGTCGCCGTAAAGGCCGCAACCGGCACGGCCGGGAACCGCTCGACGATGCCGGACAGCGCGAGATAGTCGGGCCGGAAATCGTGGCCCCACTCCGAGATACAGTGCGCCTCGTCCACGGCGAACAGGCACAGGTTCAGCCCGTCGAGCCCGGCCAGGAACCCGTCCATCGCGAAGCGTTCGGGCGCCAGGTAGAGCAGGTCGCATTTGCCGGTCCGCAGGCGCTGGAACACCTGCGCTTTCTCCGCGCTCGACAGCGAGCTGTTCAGGTAGTCGGCGCGCAGCCCGATTTCGCGCGCGGCGTCGACCTGGTCTTTCATCAGCGAGATCAGCGGGCTGATCACGACGCCCGTGCCCGGCATCACGTGCGCGGGCAACTGATAGCACAGCGACTTGCCGCCGCCCGTCGGCATCACCGCGAATACGTCGCGGCCGGCCAGCACCGCGCGGATGATCTCTTCCTGGTTCGGACGGAACGCAGGGAACCCGAACACCGCCTTGAGCGGGGTCGCGATGTCCGGCGATGTCGTTGTCTGTGTCACTGTCCGTCTTCCTCCGGGATTCCGCTTGCCCGCTGAGCACGCGAGTCGCGCGGATCTGCGTGCCGTTTGCCGACATCGGCGGGTTCGAGATTCTGAACCTCATGCCAGTCCTATAGCCCGAAGCCCTTCCTGCCAAGGCAGGGCATGTACCGCGCCGATTTTCTTGGCGCGGGGATCGAGGGACAGACAGAAGGCCTCCGCGACCGGGAAGTCGCGGAGAAATCTCTCAAGCGGTTTGGTGTCGCGCTCGTCCACGCGTTCGGATGATTTGATTTCCAGCAGCGCGAGGGGACGGCCCGGACGCTCGACGATCAGATCGATTTCGGCGCCGTCTTTGGTGCGCAGATAGGAGAAGCGGTAATCCTTTTGTCTACACACGTTGAGCCGCATGGCTTCGACGACAAGAAAATGCTCGAATGCTTTCCCGTAGGCATACGTCCGGGGGCGCAGCTCGACCCCGAGCGTGCGGTCAAGCGCGCGTTTGATGCCGGGATCGAAAAGAAAGAACTTCGGCGCCTTGGCTTGACGTTTTCGCACCGACCTGTGAAACGGCTCAAGCAGGAATCCCAAAAGCGTATCTTCAAGGATCTGGAAGTATGACGCCACCGTCTTGTGGTCCACACCGACGTCCCGGGCGATGTTTGTGTAGTTGACGGGCTCCCCGTTGCACTGCGAAGCGATTTCCAGAAAGGACCGAAAAGGATCGATGCGCCTGACCAGATGCTCGGTCCAGACCTCCTCCTTCAAATAGGTCAGGGCATAGGCACGCAAGTAAGCATTCTTTTCTTCGGCCTCCGCAAAGTCCGTCAGCTTGGGCAGTGTCCCGAAACGCAGCGCCTCGTCCAACTGGAAATCAGCGCCCAATTCCACATGCGTGAAAGGAAACAGGCTGTAGACGAACGCCCGGCCTGCCAGCAGATTCACGGAATCGGCTTTCAGTTTGCGAGCACTTGAGCCGGTCATGGCAAAAAAGGGGCCGTCCGATTCGATTTGCGCATGCACCACGTTCAGAAGGCTCGGCACTTTCTGCACCTCATCGATCACGACCCACTCGATCTGTTCGCGTTTAGCGGCTATCTGGCGCGCGAGATCGACGGGCCGCCTGGCGTAGAGATCCTCTTGTTCGGGGTCCAAGAGGTCGATCCAGAGGGCCTTTGTCTGTTGAAAGCGGTCTCGGAGAAAGGTGGTCTTCCCCGTGCCCCTCGCTCCGAACAGGAAGAAACTGTTCGTTCTTGCCGGCTCGATCAATCTCGGGATCATGGTCCCTGAATGTACGACAATCAGGGAGTGATGTCCAGTCCTTTTTTTCGAATCGGATATCGCCGCTTTTGAGGGCATTTAGACAGTAGCCGTGCGCCATGCCACGATCTATTGGCCGGCGTAGTTGTCGGCGGAGTAAGAGGCGCCATCCAGCCCTACATCGTGATGATCGCCTTGATCACGCCATCGCGGTAGTCGGCGACCAGCTCGAAGGCGTCCCGCGCGCGGGCGAACTCGAATTCGTGCGTGACCATGAACTCGGCGTCGATTTCGCCGCCGGCGATCAGGTCGATGGCGGGCTGCACGCATTCGTTCTGGCGCCGCACGTTCTGGATGCACAGCTCGTTGCGGCGTGTGGCGTCGACGTCGAAACTCACGCGTGAGACGGTCGGGATGCCGACGACCATCAATTTGCCGCCCGGCCTGAGCAGGCGGATCGCCTGGTCGAGCGCCTCCTGCTCGCCGCAGCATTCGAAGACGGCGTCCAGAAGCCGTGGCTCGGCCTGCGCAATAGGCTCCACGATGGGGTCGGTATCCGGATTGCCGGCCCAATGCGCGCCGTTTGCCTTGGCAGCGGCGAGCCGTTCGGAAATCTTGTCCGTAACATACACACGTCCGACCCCCGCGGCCCGCGCGGCGAGCAGCACGCTGAGTCCGATGGGGCCGGCCCCGAGAATTGCGATCGCGGTGCCGGTCATCGGCACGGACCGGCTCACGGCGTAAATTCCGACCGAGAGCGGTTCCACGAGTGCGGCTTGCGACAGGCCGACGGTGTCCGGAACGGGATAGCAGCAGGTTTCGGGCATGACGATGAATTCGGAGAGGCAGCCCGGCGCCTGGCCCGGGCAACCGAGAAACCGGAGGTTCCGGCACGTGTGCGCACGGCCCGCCCTGCACTGGTCGCAGGCGTGGCATGCGATTGCCGGGTCCACCGCAACGAGGTCGCCGGGTTTCACGCGTGTGACGGCGTCGCCCACTTCCCGTACGACCGCCGAACACTCGTGCCCGACCGGGAACGGGTAGCGCACGATCTGCTCGCCGATCCGGCCTTCCAGGTAGTAGTGCACGTCCGAGCCGCACACGCCGACGCGGGCCATGCGCAGCAGGACCTCGTCGTCGCCGGCGATGCACGGGGTCGGGAGTTCCTCGAGCGCCATCGCTCGGATGCCGGTCAGGACCATTGCTTTCACAAGAGCGCCTTTCGCTGTGTTTCGGGTCGTGCCCGCCTGACATTATGCTGCGCGCGTTTGCCGGGGATCAAGAGGAAAGGCAACGCCCAAATCCGCGGATTTGGGGGCGACGAAGGGGGCGGGGAAGGGGCCGACGAAGGGGGCGACGAAGGGGCCGACGAAGGGGGCGGGGAAGGGGGCGGGGAAGCTGTTCACGTGCCGTCTGCTTGGATCGAGCGGCTGTTGGTCGTGCCGCTGCCGTCCGTTGCCGCGCGGATGCTGCTGGCGACATCGGGCGGGGCAAGCTCGCTGGACGTCTGGAGTCTTTCCGTTTTGGCCTTCCGCACATACCGCTGCACCCGCACAAGATTGTCGCACACGGTGCCGACCTGCCGGCAGTGCCGATCGAAGACGCGGATATGCGGGAGGGACTTGACTCCGTGTTCTTTCGCCACGGGCGAATCCCAGTTGCCGATTCGGACAAGACGCAGGAAGACTTCCTTATCGGCCGCCGCCAGTGCTTCGATGCGCCGGGCGAGTTCCACCTGCCAGTTGGCCGTCGCGAATACGAAGACCGTCACCTTCCCGGGTACCGCCGCCTGCGCAAGCGAGAGCGACATGCCGCCTCGGTCTATCGTGCGGTTCGGAACCAGGCGCTCGCCGATCTCCAGGCTCTTCAGACCTGCGAGCGAGAAGAACTGAGTGCCGCGGCGGGTCTGGTACTGGAGGAACCCTTTGCTGACCCGCAGCGGCACGCCGGCAACCGCCGGGCCTCGCGAGTCCGTGCTCAGTTTCCCTCTGCGGCGGGGCAGGAACGCGATCGCGTTGAGACCCGCGACCGGCAGTTTGTGCACGGCATCCCGTGCATCGCGCAGAAGCCAGTGGTTCGGCGTGATCTCCACGACTTCGCCCGACAAGCGGGCGCCGTTGCGCAGCACGACCGTATCGGCCCACGCCGGGCTGGCCAGAACGAGACACAACAGGGCCACAACCAGGATCGTCAGCGCAACGAGCACGCCGGTCCGGCGATTCGATCGCTCCCGCAACCGCTCGCACGCCGCATTGCTCGCCCGGAACCGTTCGCCGGCTCCGTGCGCAACTCGAACCGCACCCGGGCGGACGGGCTCGGACTCCGGCTCGTTGTAGATTCGAGCCATATCCAGCTTTCGACCTGTGTGGTAGACTTCTTCGTAGCTTCTCGGCCGGATCGCGGCCTCTTGTGTTGCGCTCATTTGGTGTTTCCTCCACGCTCTATGAACCGGTCTCGCGCCTGCTCCTTGGTGCCAATGCCTTCGTAAAGCAGGAATCGTGCCAGCCTGCCGTAAAGGTTCAACTTGCAGGCAACGCGCCGCCCTTTTCCGTCAGCGCCTCGCTCGCCGTGTTTCCGGTTGTGTTCATATTGCGTGCATCCTGTGCGAATCGGGAGGCCCGTCTTGGTCGGCGCGGCACGGGCCCGCCGTGGTCTGGCTGTCAGGATTGTGGGCAGTGCCTTTCTCGTTGCATGCGGGAGCTGATGCGAGTACAAAGGATCGACACCACGCTTACGTGCCGGACATGTCGGGACGGCGCTGCTTGGGTGACGTGAGGAGGCGTTCTATGCGCAGGTCAAATCGTGTTTTTCTCGCCGTGCTCGTGCCGGCCGCGTTTGTCTCGACAGCAAGTGCGCAGTCAGAGCCGCTGGAGATCACGCTGAATTTGAAGGAAGGCCAGGTATTCCGTTATCGCATCACGCACGAGCAGGAGCAGGAGGCGCAGCTTTCGGGGCTGCAGCCGATCAAGACGCGGATGCGGATCACCTCGGACATGACGCACACGGTAGCAGGTGTGGCTTCGGACGGGACGACGACGGTGAACATGAAGTACGATCGGCTTGCGGTTCAGATGCGTGCTGGTGTGACGCGGATCGACTACGATTCGGCGGGTCAGGAGCCGGCGGAGAATGACGTTGTGGCGAAGATGTACGGGGCGATTGTCGGCAAACAGATCCAGGCCCGATTTTCGCGCGAGGGGCGCTGTATCGACGTGACGGGTTTCGGCGAGATCGTGCCGGAGATGGTCAAGGCCTGGCCGGAGGCCGCGGGGATCGCGGATGTTTTGAAGGAGACGTTCAGCGACGAAGCGACCCGCAGCATGTTTGCCAAGCTCTACCCGCGTCTTCCGGAGAAGCCGATCAAGCCGGGCGACATCTGGGCCGACGAGGCGAAAGCGAGCGTGCCGGCGATCGGCGCGGTCACGACGAAGCTCAGCTCCCAGTTTGTGGGGATCGAAACCGTTGCCGGCCGGCGCTGCGCGCGACTGAACAAGACGGGCCAGATTTCGACCGAAGGCGGTGCGGTGGATTTGTCCAAGGTCGTGGGCACCGGCGCCGGTCCGCTTGGCCTGGTCAAGACGGACCTGCACATGGAGGACTCGCGTATCGCCGGCCATACCTGCATCGATGTCGAGACGGGCTATCAGGTCCAGACCCAGACCGATTTCGAGATGAGCATGAAGCTCACGCTCGAGATGCCCGTGCCGGATCCGGCCGGGGCCGGCAGCACGAACACGATCCGCATGACGCAGAACATCAAGTCCAAAGCGTCGATGACCATGGAGCTGATCGAATGAGCGCGCGGACGCGCGCCGCAGCTTGGGAAATCTTTCGGAGTGCGGCAGTTCAACTGCCGCCTTCAACACAACGCAGGCTTTTGGTGGGCGGGAACAGCCGCGGCGGGTGAAGGGCCGAACGATTGAGAGGGTTTTTTTGGAGGGAGGGTGATCATGTCCAGGAAATGTGCACGTTGGACCGTCGCCGGGTTATTGGCCGGTGTTCTTGTGGCCGAAGCGGGCGATCAGGTGACGTTGCGGCTGGCTCTGCGCAAGGGCGAGGTGTTCAAGTATCGGATGACGCAGAAGCAGGAGCAGGCGATCACGCCGCCCGGCCTTCAGACAATGAAGACGAGCGCGTCGCAGATTTTCGAGTTGACGCATACCGTGACCGACGTGGATTCGGCGGGGACCGCGACGGTCACGATCCGGTACGATCGGCTCAAGGTTGACATGGATGCCGGGCTCATGCGGATCCAGTACGACTCCGCCGCGCCCGGCAACGAGGAGAGCATGTTCTCCCGGATGTACGGCGCCATGGCGGGCAAAGAAATCCAGGTCAAATTGACGGCCAAAGGCGAGTGCATCGAAGTCTCGGGTTTCGCGGCGATCCTCGAAGAGATGTTCGGCAGCGGCGCGCCGGAACTGGCGGCGGTCGCAAGCATGGTGAAGCAGAGCTTCAGCGACGAAGCCATGAAGGACATGTTCGGCACCGTCTATCCCGGGCTGCCGGCCGGGCCTGTCCGGCCCGGGCATACGTGGAATACGCGTGCGGAGTTGAAGCTCCCGATTATCGGTACGCTGGTTTCCGATCTGACCTCCGAGTACACCGGCATCGAGACGGTCGCGGGCCGGGACTGTGCCGTGATCAAACAGAGCGGCACCATGGACATGGAGGGCAAGATGGACCTGGCCTCCGTGCTCGGCCCCGAACAGGCCGCCGCGTTGGCCGCGCTCGAGACGAATCTGAAGATGAACGATGGGGCCGTATCCGGCAAACTCTACGTGGACCGCGAGCGGGGGTTCCAGGTCAAGGTCGAAAACGTGACCGATATGGATATGGAGATCAACATCAGCATGCCGGCGTCCGCCGACCCGACCGGTTCGGGCACTGCCCCGCAGCCGCGGGCCATGACGCAGCGCATGAAGATGAAGTCGGTCACGCGCATGGAGCTGGTGGAGTAGGGGGCGGGCGCAGGATCCGGGCTGGGCGGAAGATCGACTGGGGGAGGGATCGACTAGGGGAGGGATCGACTAGGGGAGGGATCGACTAGGGGATCAACTCGAGGATGTCTGCGCCCGGATCCTGGCCGAGCACGAGATAGTAGGCGAGCGCGCCGAGCAGGCCGTGAGCCAGGCCGACGGCCCAGAGGTTGCGGTGTTTCTCGTGGAGCCAGGTGAATCCGAGCCCGGCCCCGAACGTCAGGATCATGAGCGGGTAGTTCGGGAAATGCGCGGCGCTGAAGAGGAGCGCGGCGGCCGGCGCGCGCAGCGGCAGCGCGGGGACAGCGGCGCGCAGATTTTTCGTGATCAGCGCCTGCAACGCGAACTGTTGGGCCAGCCCCCACAGGGGATAGAGCAGAAGAAGCAAGTAGAAGGTCGGCGGCAGGGGTAGTCGTGCGCGCCACGTGCCGTAGAGCAGGAGCGGGAACGCCGCAACGCCGGCGAACAGGGCGGTCGGTTTGAGCGCGCGGGCAAAGTTGTCCGTGCGAAAGCCCCAGGCCCGCAACATGCCGGGCGATCCGAGCGCGCGCCACAGCACGTAGCCGCACCACAGAACGCTTGCGATCGCATTGTAGGCCTGTTCCGGCCGGCGCAGTGCGCCCGCGCGCGGGCCGGCCCGTGCGCCGAGCAGTTCGAGCGCGACATGTCCGAGCCCGGTCAACAGCACGGCCGTCAGTTCGCCGTAGCTGGGCCGCGGGCAGGACACGGACCGTGACTTGTCGGTGGTGCGCGGTGGCTGGTTGATGTCCCACCTCCGATTGCGGCCGCTGCAGCTACTCTCTGTCGGGTTCCTGCGGCAGGCGCTCGACCTTGCGGGTGGTTTGGACGAGGATCCACATCAAGACGACCAACACCGCACAGACCGCGATCCAGAGCAAAGCCTTGCCGCTGAGCAGCCGGTGAATCGACAGACGCTTCGCGTCGGGGTTCGGCGCCTGCGGGCCGATATTGCAGAGGCAGGGCGCCAGGTCCTTGGCCGTGCCTACCAGCCGCGCGATATCGTAGCTCGGCGGCTTGCTGCCCGGATTGCCGCCGTAGAGCACGCGGTAGGTGTTGCCGGGCTTGCCGAGGAAGAGGACTTCATGCACTTCGCCTTCCGTCTCCATGCCCGTGACAAGCAACGGGGGATTATCCTCGTTGAAGATCGAGAACCGGACCCATGCGGCGCGGACCGCGGTTCCGAGCTGCAGCCTGGTCTGATCGATGCTGAACGTGCCGGTCGTGACCCGCATCACGCGCCCTGTTCGAATTCGGCGCCACGGTCCGCCTTCGCGGTCCGCGATCTCCACCGAAACGGACCGGCTGTAGTTTTCGGTTGGCGTCAGGAGCCGCAGCGCCGTGACAGGCTGCCGGTCGGTCCCGAACGTGACGCGCGTTTCCTTCCGGTCCTGCCGGTTCTCGACGCAGAGCGAATGGGTGGGGTAGTCGCGTGTGACGCGCGCGCCCGGCCGTGCCGTCTCGCGTCTTTCGAACAGGCGGATTTCTTCGATCCGGAAGTCGCGATCCTCGACGCGGCGCCGCTCGGCCGTGCGAAGCGCGCCGTGCTTGTCGCGTTCCCGCAGGATCTGCGCGAGCGGGGAGCGGAACCGTTCGGTCACATTCGCAATGATCACCCGGTAGAACCGGAACGCGCGTGCGGTCATCTCGACGCGGACGTTGCGGATGTCGATGTAGCGCGAATAGTCGAAGACCGGCTGATCCGATGCGAGCGGGACCCACACGACCCGGTCGTCGCTGCCGGCGACACTGACGCGCTTCTCGAAGTCGCGCTGCGTGGTACGCAGCTCCAGAAGCGAGGGGGCCGCCTGATGCGAGGGCGAGCGCTCGATGATGATCTGGATCTGGTTGCCCGGCAGCGGGTCGAGCCGGACTTTCCGAGTCGGGACAAGGTGTTCGCGCACGATCGCGCGCTCTTCGGTCCGGGCCCGTACAAGAAACGGCGTCTCCGTTCCGGTCCCGTCGTAAATCCGCATGTTCGCATACGCGCGGTCGGTCGCCGCGAACAGCGCGTCGTCCAGCGCGAACAGGCCGAAGCGTTTGCCTGGTTCGTCCGGCGCGGCGAGCGCCTTCTGATACGGGAACTGCGCGGGATGGGCCGCACCGCACGGTGCGACGGCGGCCAGGGCGCCGACAACACAGGCAAAAACAGTTCGCGCAAGATGCTTCATGGCTCCCGCTCGCCGTTCGACTTCAGGAACTTGCCGCTCGCGTACATGTAGGAGAACGCGCCGAGCAACAGGACGACGCCGACAATGAGAAACGCGATCACCCGGTAAACCATCAGCAGGTGTTTCAGATCCACCAGGAACACCTTGCCCGCCACCACGCCGAACAGGGCAAGACCCGTGTAGCGCAGGCCCGGCAGATCTTTCCAGATCCCGCCGGCCGTAAAGCCGACCGCGAACACCGACCACAAGATCGAGATGCCCGCGGCCCGGAACGCAGGAAGCCGCCAGTCCAGATACGTGTTCAGTTCGAGCGACGCATAGATGAACAGGAGCGCGAGCCCCGCCCAACCGAAGGCGGCAGCGTGCCGGCGCGCATGGGGACGGCGCAGAAACAGCAGCCAGATCGCGAAACAGGCCGCAATCACAAACCCGAAATCCAGCATGCGCATGCCCGCCGTCCGCGCGCTGTAGGGCACCGCGCAGATCCAGCGCGGCGAGAACTTCCAGTATTGCAGGTCGACGGAAAACAGCTTGAGCAGCGCGCCCAACAGGAACAGGTTCATCGCGACGAACAGCACGGGCTTTGGCTCGCCCGACCCCAGGTACAGACTCAGGAAGTAGGCGGCCATGCCAAGCCACAACACCGTGAGCAGCGGCAAGCGCAGCGGCTCGGCCAGCATCAGCATGGTGTTCAGCTCCAGATGCAGAACGACAAACAGGAACAGCACGCCGAACCAGTAGAGGATGTTTCGGGCGGCGTCGCGGGCAAGCCCCGCTTCGAGATTGTTTTCGGGCGCGATCGCCACGTGTTCGTCGCGGGGCGCTTCGCGCCGGTCCAGGAAGCACGCGCCGAGTATGCTCGCGATGCAGGTCCCGAACGTGCAGAGCCGTCCGCCCATCGCGCGCCAGTAGACGAGCGCCGTGTCCGGACGCGACGGGCTGATCTGGAAATGATGGCGCAACTCCCAGCCCAGCAGCCGCACAAACACGATCGCGTAGACCGCGTACGCGATCTGCCGCAGAAAACCGCTGTCCAACTTGCGCGCCAGCCACAGGAACATGAACGCCTGCAGCGCCCACGCGATCGTGAGTGTCTCCCTCTCGAACAGCAGCGGCAACGTCCACGCGGCGTAGAAGCCGGCCAGCCCGAGCAGCGCGAGCAGGAGCTTTCGGTCAACGAGGTTCTTGTAGATAAAGACGAGCACGTGGCCCAGGTAGAACGCGCAGAGGCCGAGCGCGAGCAGCGCCGGGTACGGCCGGCCGTGCGCGTCGGCGACCAGAACATAGCCGATCGTCGTATACACGAGGGCATTGCCGAGCAGGTGCGCGATTTCGAGCATGCTCGTCCGGTTCGCGCGCGCAATGTTGTGCAGATAGACGAGCGCCGCATGAACGGCAAAGAACGCCGTCACGAACGGGAGCACGACCGCGAAGTGCTCCTTTGCGTAGTGCGCCAGCAGCGATGCGATAACGAGCCCGTAGGTGAACAGGAAGCTCAGATAGTTGAGCAGCCGCCATTGCCTGTGCCGCGCGATGCCGGCGACGCCGAGTGTTAGCAGGAGCAGGTACGTGTAGAGCCCCGGAAAATTGGCGTGGCCCGTGTTGAGCACGATCGGGGCGCAGTAGCCGCCGATGATGCCGAGCACGGCCAGCAGCAACGCGTCGATGCGTACCGCCAGCACGCCCGCGGCCGCGGTCACGAGCAGGGCCAGTCCGAACCCGGCGGGCATGGGCAGCAGTTCGTAGAAGGCGGTGGCGGCGAACACGGCGAAGTAGAGCGCGGCCAAACCGCCGCCCATCAGGCCGACGCCGAGCAGGTGATACTTGCCGCTGAGCATTCTGCGGCCGGCCACGAGCATCCCGATTCCCGCGCCCATGCTGAGCGCGACACGGGTGGCGTTGTTGATGAGACCCTGTTCGATCGACCATTTCAGGAAGAAGAGGATGCCGGCGAGGATGACGCCAATGCCCAGGCGCGGCAACCACGTGCTCGCGACGATATACTCCATGCTGACGTTTGTGGGGCGCTCCTCTTCGCCGAACAGGATCCAGTTCCAGATCTTGCGCAGGATTTCGCGGGCCGACTCTGCGACCTGGTCTGCCAGCGTCGGTGTGGCCGGCTCGGGCGTGGGGGGCGTACCCGATTCTTCGGAGATGCGGTGCTCCAGGCGTGCCCGTGCCGCGGCCCGTGCGGCGGCCCGCGACGGGGCCGGTGGCAAGGGCGGCGGCTTCGCGGCCGGCGTTTGTTCTTCGGGCTGCGCACGGGGCGGCGGCTGCGGTGCAGGTTCAGGCGCAGTCGGGTCAGGCGCGGGCGTGCGCTGCGCCAGCGCCGGCGCGGCGGGCTTTTCGGGCGCGGCGCCGGGCGCCGGCCCGCGCAGCTGCTTCAGCTCTTCGCGCAGAACGTCGAGAAGGAGCGAGAGCCGGTCGTGCTTCCTGTCCAGTTCCTGCGCGAGCCGGTCGATCCGGGAGATCTTGATGAAGCCGGCGATCGGCAGCACGATCAGCACGATGCCGGCCGCCACGATCAAGAGCAGCATGCCCAGCGCTTCCATTCGGTGTCTCCTTGTTGTGCGCGGCGCCCGCAGCGACTCGCGCTGAGTCGGGACCGCTCGCCAACGCGGCCTGCCCACGGCTGTTCATGCAGGCCCACCATCCCATTTCCTCACGGGTGGTGTTCGTCCCAAGTGTGCTTGATGCGCCCGACCATCCGTTCGAGGAAGCCGGGCCGGTTCTCGACCGCGTCTTTCGCCAGTTGCTTCAGGCTCTTGAGGTCGAGCTTGCCGGACCCGAGCACCGGCATCGTGTCGATCGGAAAATAGTTGTCCTTGCGCGGCTTCCAGAGATTGGGCAGATCGCTTTCCTTCGCGATCTGCTGGAGCTGTTCCGCGGAGGTCGCCTCCTGCTCGAAGAACACGACGAGCTGCTCGCCCTTCTTTTCGTCGGACGCTGCGGTCACGGCCACGACATGGCCGTTTGCGTCGAGCGCCTCCAGGAACTTCTCCTCGACGGCCATGTGCGGGACCATTTCGCCGCCGATCTTGCTGTAGCGCGAGAGCCGATCGAGCAGGAACACGAACCCGTCTTCGTCCATCTTCGCGAGGTCGCCGGTGTTGTACCAACCTTCGGAGAGCACTTCCCCTGTCTTTTCCGGGTTGCCCAGGTAGCCCTGCATCACGTTCGGCCCTTTCACCAGCAGCAGGCCCTCCTGCCCGGGCGGGAGCAGCTCGCCCGTGTCGGGATCGACGATGCGCATCGTCACGCCCGGCAACGGATGGCCGATGCTGCCCTCCTTCGTTCCCGTCTGGGCGACCCGGTCGATCTTCACGTCCGGGATGTTCAGCGCGCCGACCGGCGAGAGTTCGGTCGCGCCGTAGCCCTCCAGCGGCCGGATGCCGAACTTCTCTTCGAACTTGTCCGCAATGCGTTGCTTGAGCTTTTCCGCACCCACAACAACGGAACGAAGCGAGGCAAAGTCCTCCGGGCTCGCGCGCCGTATGTAGGAGAGCAGAAAGGTCGGGGTCGCGATCAGCACGGTCAACCGCCGTTCGCGCACGACTTTCGCGATGCCCGCCGCATCCAGCGGGTTGGGGTGGTAATAGGTCGACAGCCCGCGCAGGAGCGGGAACCAGATCGTGACCGTCAGCCCGAACGAATGGAAGAACGGCAGAAACGCGCACAGCCGGTCGTTGCGTTGCGCCTTGAAGATCGACTGGAACGCCTCGATGTTCGAGATGATGTTGTGGTGGCTGAGCAGGACCCCTTTCGGCTCGCCCGTACTGCCCGAGGAGAAGACGACCGCGGCCGTGTCGTCCGGGCCCGCGCGGTTCCCGCGGGCGAGCAGCCGCCAGGGCGCGAGCAGCGCCTTCAGCGCGGCCAGCAACTTGCGCGGCGCCGTGATGCCGCGCGCCACGTCTTCGATATAGACGGTGCCGTCCGGCACCTCGAAACCTTCCAGCTTCTTCACGAACAGCTTCGAAGAAATGACGGTGCGGATGTTGCATTGGCGGATCGCCGAGCGAAACGCTTCGGGCGAGGCCGTGAAGTTCAGGTTGACCGGCGTCTTTCCGAGCAGACTGACCGCGATGTTCGCCAGCGTGCCGGCGACTGTGGCCGGCAGCACGAGCCCGACCATGTCCTGTCCTTCGGTCTGTGCGCGCAACGCGTCGGCCAATGCGATCGAGCCGGTCAGGGCCTTGCCGAACGTCAGGTGTTTTCCGGTCGTGTCGGACATCGCGTGCCGAAACCACTTGCGCCGCGCGGTCCGCGCAAAGCACTGCGCCAGTGTGCGGCGCGACGATTTTCGCAGGTCGAACACGATCTGGCCCAGCTCCGTGACCGCGGCCCGCAGTGCCGCGGGCGAGGCCGTCGCCGGCAGCGCGGCGCCGAACGAGACGGCCACCGAATAGGGGATCCGGTGCGGCATCGCGGCCAGCAGTCGGCCGTGGTAGTAGCTGAAGATGCTGCCCCACGCCCCGCCGATATGAACGGGGATGATCGGATAGTCGGAGCCTTTCACAATCCGCTGGAACCCGGTCTTGAAGCCGTGCATGTTCCCGTTGCGCGTGATGCCGCCTTCGGCAAAGATGCAGACGAGGTAGCCCTCGTCCATGGCCGTGCGCGCCTTCTCCAGCGACGCCATGACCGAGCGCGGGCCGGCGCCCGGCGAGATGGGGATCACGCCCATCAGCCGGAACAACGGGCGGAGCCAGCGTATGTTGAAGATCTCTTGTGCCATCACGAACCGGATCCGCCGCTGTTGCGTGGCCCCGATCAGCAGCGCGTCCACCCACGTCACGTGGTTCGAGACAAGCAGAGCCGGACCGTCCACGGGGATGTGCTCGATCCCGGTGACCCGGACCCGGTAGAACAGCTTCGTGATCGCCACGACCAGGAACCGGACCAGGAAATCCGGGAGCAGCACCAGTGTCATCACAAACAGGGCGGCCGTGAACGCGCCGATCACAATGAAGCTTTGCCGGCTGTTCAGTCCCATGGGGCCGTGCAGCAGCCGGATCGTCAGCGCCGCAAATACCCCGAACAGAAAGGACACCCAGTTCATGGCCGCCAGGATTTCGCCCCTGCGCTTCTCCGGACTGCGGTGCTGAACAAACGCGTTCAGCGGCACGACGAACAAGCCCGAGCTGAGGCCCGCGAGCAACAACAGCGCCATCACGACCTGACGCGTCGGCGGGGTGAAATACAGGGCCAGGCACACGGCGGTCAGGCCGAACGCGCCGACCGGCACGATCCCGAATTCAATGTTGCGGCCCGACAGCTTGCCGGCCAACACCGCGCCCAGGCCGATGCCCAGCGCGGCGGTCGTGAACAGATAGCCGCCCTCCTCCCATGCCAGGCCCAGCTCGTCGCCGGCGTACAGGATGACATTGCCCTGCAAGAACGCGCCCAGAAACAGGAAGTAGGAGGAGCCGAAGATCGCCCACAGCAGGTATCGATCCGAGCGGAGACTTCGAAGCGTCCGCACGATGTCGGCCACGAACGTGACCGAAAAACGCGAGTCCCGACCCGCGGCCGGCGTCTTCTCAATGCGTAAGCTTGCCAACGTGCCCAGGACAGCCAACCCGACGCAGAACACGCCCAGGCTCAGGTAGTTGCCCGGGAAGATGTTTCGTACCCAGAACGGTGTGACGAACGTGCCGATGATGATGGCCAGAAATGTCAGACCTACCAACAGGCCGTTGGCCTTGGAAAGCTGGTGCGGCTTGACAAGCTCCGGAATGATGCCGTACTTCGGCGGCCCGAAAATCGCGCTCTGCGTCGACATCAGAAAAATCACGAGGTACAGCGCAAGCGGGCTGTGGAAGTAGATACCCACGCAGCCCGCCAACATCACCAGCCCTTCCGCCACCTTCATGGCCACGATGATCGTCCGCTTGCTGATCCGGTCGGCAAGCACCCCGCCCGCATGCGAGAACAATAGGAATGGAATGTTGAAGATCAGCAGGGTCGTCGATAGAATCGCCGCGCTCCGCGCCTCCTGCGCCGCCTTCGGGATCAGGCTGATCAGGAAGAAGACCACCAGAAACCTGAACACGTTGTCGTTCAACGCGCCCAGAAACTGCGTCACGTTCAGCCAGTTGAACGAACGCGAAAGCCGCATGCCGCTATCTCTTGACGCCATGTTCTTGCCGCTCCCTGGTTCTCCCTGCAGAAATCCGTGGCGATTGTCGGTAACCCGTGCCAAAGCTCAAAGTGTGCAGTCTGCGCGCCGAGGACACAAGAAGAAGATCGTCGGACCACAACTGGATTCGGCTCGATCCCTACAGTCTTGAACGATTCGCGGTTCCTTCCTCTTTTCGCTCTCACGGGTGCGCCTCGGACTCATGAGCCCTCTTGCGTGCCCGACCTTTTGTGCAGGAACCATGCCAATCCGGGCGCGTTCACGGCAGCGCCCCTTCAAAGCCCAGCAAAACACGGCCGCTTTCTGGCCACCCCCCCGGGAACCTCAGATTGCTATGGACAACAGGTGCATATTCGGTGTACACAGAATGCCGAATGAAGAACCAGTGCCTGACAGCGGAAGACCGGGGGTTTCTGGAGCTGGTATCGCGGGCGGCGTTTGTCAACCCGTTCAGCGACGAACGGATTCAGTTGGATCTTCGGATGGGCGGTCTGCAGGCGGGCGCGCGTGCGGAGGATCGGATTGAGGCGGCGCTTGGCCGGCTGGCCGAGTTCCTGGCAAAGCTGGATCGATCGGGCCGAGCGCATCTTGGGATGTTCGAGGCGGCCGACCGGGTATTGGTTCGCACCGCGTTTTTGTTTGAGGTTTTCCATCGATTCTACGTACGTTTCGATGATCTTATCCTGGGCCAGATCCGGGCGCAGGACGCTCTGTGCAAAGTTCCATTTTGCGCGGCGGCCCTGCACGCGCTTTCCGAGCGCGGTTTTTCGCCGGAGGAGGCGGCGCGTTATTTCGGGATTTTCTACCAGATCCGGCGAGCCTACTACTTCATCGACCGCGCGTTGCTTGGGGGCAGCGCGTGCATGAAGCAGCTTCGACGGAGCCTGTGGAACAACGTGTTCACATCGGACACGCGCTGGTACGACCGTCACATGTGGGACCGCATGGAGGATTTCTCGACACTGCTGTTGGGCGAGACGGGCACGGGCAAGGGCACGGCGGCGACGGCGATCGGGCGGTCCGGCTTCATTCCTTTCGATGCCAAACGGGAGTGTTTCATTGAGAGTTTTCTGCGGTCGTTTGTTGCGATCAACCTATCGCAGTATCCGGAGAGTCTGATCGAGTCGGAGCTGTTCGGGCACCGCAAGGGTGCGTTCACTGGCGCGGTTGAAGCGCACGAAGGTGTGCTGGCGCGTTGCAGTCCGCACGGCGCGATTTTTCTGGACGAGATCGGGGATGTGCCGGTGCCGGTGCAGGTCAAGCTGCTGCAGGTTCTGGAGGAGCGCGTGTTCTCGCCGGTCGGCAGTCACAAGCGGCAATCGTTCCGTGGTCGTGTGATCGCCGCGACGAACAAGCCGCTCAGTGCGTTGCGCCGGGAAGGCAAGTTTCGGGACGATTTCTTCTACCGGCTCTGCTCGGACATCATCGTTGTGCCGCCGTTGCGGCAGCGCATTGCGCAGGAGCCCGGGGAATTGGACGCGCTGCTGGCGCATACGGTTGCGGAGCTGGTGGGCGAACCGGCCGCGGACGTGGTGGCCATGGTTCGGGAGGTCATCGATCGCGATGTGGGTGCCGATTACGGGTGGCCGGGCAACGTGCGCGAGCTTTGGCAGTGTGTGCGCCGGATCCTGTTGGCGCGTTGTTATGCGGCCGGCGGCGGCGCGGCAGCGACGAGCGTGCGTGACCGGCTGCTTGCCGGTGTGGAGGCCGGCTCCTACGAGGCGGGCGGGTTGCTGGCGGATTACTGTGCGCTGCTCTATGAGCGGCATGGCACGTACGAGGCCGTAGCGAATCGAACGGGCCTGGACCGGCGCACCGCGAAGAAGTACATCGTGAAGGCGCATACGCCGGCGGCTGACCCGGCGCCCGGCGAGGCGTAAGGAACCGCGGATGGACGCTGATGCGCGCGGATGAAAGAGCGATCCGCGGCAATCCGCGCGAATCCGCGGTTTGGAACCTGTTTTCAAGGAGGCGAAGCGGCGAGAAAAGCAACGTGGCCGGAATGAACAGGGAGGAATCAATGGCGAACCGACATGCCGAATTCAAGACATCAAAGGGCGATTTTCGCGTCGAGCTTTTCGAAGCTCGCGCGCCGATCACCACGGGCAACTTCATCAAGCTGGTCGACTCGGGTTTCTACAACGGACTGCTCTTTCATCGTGTGATCGACGGGTTCATGATCCAGGGCGGGTGTCCCGAGGGTACGGGGCGGGGTGGGCCGGGCCACACGATCCAGGACGAGTTTCACCCCGAGCTGAAACACGACGCGGCGGGCATTCTCTCGATGGCGAACGCGGGCCCGAATACCGGCGGGTCCCAGTTTTTCATCACGCTTGCGCCCACGGCATGGCTCGACGGGAAGCATGCGGTGTTCGGTCGGGTCGTCGAAGGGCTGGACGTCGTGGAAGCCATGGGCAAGGTCGCGACGGGCGCCCAGGATCGGCCGGTCGAGGATCTGGTCATTCAGGAAGTCACGCTTGGCTGACCCACCGAATCCGCGACTTGCGGATTCGGGGCACGCGTTGCTTCTTGCAGGGGTGCCTGGAATCAGGCAAACTCAAGGGAACCGTGGGGCGGCCACGGGAAATTTCAGGACGGCGGGTGCGAACGTGAGACGGCGAACAGCACAGGACCGAACGGGGTCTGTCGCCGGGCCGCTGCTCCGGTGGGCCGGTTGTGGGCTGGTCGCGTTTCTTGCGGTTCTGTGCGGCTGTGTGACGGCCACGCTGCACAACGCCGCGGACGTGGGCGACAGCGAGCAGGCGCGGCGCCTGCTCGCGCGCGGTGCTGATGCGAACGCGCTGGATGCCCGGGGCGAGACGCCGCTGCACGTTGCCGCCGACCGCGGGGCGGCGCAGCTCGTGGCGTTGCTTCTGGAGCACGGCGCGGAGGTCGATGCCCGGAACGGGCGCGGGGCGACGCCGCTGCACTTTGCGGTGCGCAAACCGGGCATTGTGGATCAGCTGCTTGGCGCGGGCGCGAATGTCAATGCGGCCAGCGATTTCGGGGTGACGCCGCTGCATCTTGCCGTCGACGCGGGCGATGCGCAAGCGGCGGCGCGGCTGCTGGCGGCCGGCGCGCGACCCGACGCGCAGAACCGGCGTGGGGCGACCCCGCTGCATTTCGCCGCGAACAAGCCGGAATTGGCCCGGTTGCTTCTCGATTGCGGGGCGAACCCGGACGCTCGAAACACGGCCGGCTCAACCGCGCTGCATCTGGCCGTCCGTCTGGGTTCGGTCCGGGTCGCGCAACTCCTGCTCGCGCACGGCGCGGACGTCAATGCGCAGGACGCGCTTGGCGTGACGCCGCTGCACCTGGCCGTGGACAAACCGTCGCTCGCCCGGTTGCTGCTCCAGAACGGCGCGGACCGGTTTGTGACGACGACCGACGGGCGGACCCCGCTGGATCTGGCCGAGGCGGTCGAGAACCGAGCCGTGATCGGGATGCTGAAGACCGAACCCGAACGGGCCGAAAAGGATGCTGCCGCCGAATTACCGGCCTGTCGTCCGAACGGCATGTTCATGGTTGATTCTTCGGGAAAAAGACCGCATCCTAACGAATTTCCGCTTAATCGAAGAACGAAGGGACGCACGATGAGCGCTACGACGCTGCAGCGAACCCCGCTGAACGCCTGGCACCGGGCGCATGGCGGGCGCATGGTCGATTTCGGCGGCTGGGAGATGCCGGTTCAGTACGCGCCGGGCATTCTCAAGGAACACCTGGCCACGCGGCGGCAGGCCGGGTTGTTCGACGTCAGCCATATGGGTCGGTTCCGAATCGCCGGTTTCGAGGCACTGGGATTCCTGCAGTACGTGCTTTCGAACAATGCCGCGGCGCTGCGGCCCGGGTTCTCGCAGTACACCATGATTCCGAACGAGGCCGGGGGGCTGTTGGACGACGCCTACCTGTACCGGTTCGCCGCCGCCGAATACACGCTGGTCGTCAATGCCGCCAACCGCCAGAAGGACTGGGCGCATCTGCAAGAGCACGCGGGCCGGTTTTCCGAAATTGAGCTCGAAGATCGTACCGACTCGATCGCCATGATCGCCTTTCAGGGCCCGCTTTCCCGGCGGATCCTTGCCGAGTCGCTCGAGCGCGGCTGTCTGCCGGATCCCGCGCACAACCGTCTGTCCGAGGCTGCGATTCGCGGTACGCCGCTTCGTCTTGCGCGGACCGGTTATACCGGTGAGCCGGTTGGATTCGAGTTGTTTGTGCCCGCCGAGAAGGCGGAGGAGATCTGGAGCTTGTTGTTCGAGATCGGAGCGCCGGCCGGGATCCTGCCGATCGGGCTCGGGGCACGGGACACGCTTCGGCTCGAGGCCGGCATGCCGCTGTACGGCCACGAGTTTGGTACCGATCCGGACGGACGCGAGATTCCTGCTTTCGCGTTTCCTTTGACCAAGATCGCCGTGAGCTTTGCCGAGGCCAAGGGCGAATTTGTCGGGCGCGCCGCATTGCTGGAACAGTTCCGGCAGACCCAGAAGATTCAGGCCGGCACCTACGAGCCGACCGAGTGTCTGCGCCGCCGTATTCTGCCCCTGGCGGTACTGGATCGGGGCGTTGTCCGGCAGGGCAACGAGGTATTCGTGGCGGATCGGAAGGTCGGCGTTGTCACGAGCGGTACGACCGTTCCGTACTGGGAGTTCGAAGGGGAAGGCGCGACGATGCGGATCACCGATCGCACGGCGCGACGCGCGATCGCGCTCGCGTACGTGGATGCGGAGCTCCAGCCCGAGCAGCGCGTCGAGGCGGAGGTCCGCAAGAAGCGGCTGGCCGCTCAAATCGTGCGCTGGCACGGTCGGTCCGAAGCGCCGCCGTATTTCCGGGCGATCCCCGTCGACTACGCACGAGCCGTCCCGGATCTGGCCGCCGGCGCCACGCTCGGACAGGTCGAGGCGCTGGTCAAACGCAGTGTCGAGAACCATGCATGGCGCCAGAAGCGTTGCGTGAATCTGATCCCCTCGGAGATGACGCCGTCGCCGTTGGTGAGGTTGCTGCAGATTTCCGATCCGGTCGGACGCTACGCGGAACACAAAGAGCTGCTCGCCGCGTTCGAGCAGGAGGTGTTCTACTACCAAGGCACGGATTTTATCGAATGGGTCGAGAACCGGGTCGCCGAGGAGATGGCGGCATTTCTCGGTTGCGGCCTGATCGAAGCCCGGGCCGTGAGCGGGCAGATGGCCAACATGACCGTGTTCAGTGCGATCACCGACTACCGGAACCGGATCGACCGGCGGCGCGAGTCCGAGCGGATCCGGCTGGTCGTGAACAACCATATCGGCAAGGGCGGCCACCTGAGCTCGCAGCCGATGGGCGCCTTGCGCGACTATGTCGCGAAGGACCCGCTCACCGAACGCTATGCGGTGCTCAACTTCCCCGTCTGCGCGGAGAACCCGTATCGGATCGACTTGCCGCAGACAGCGGAGTTGCTGGCCGATGTCGAGCCCGAGCTCGTGATTTTCGGGAAGAGCATGGTGCTGCATCCTGAGCCCGTCGCCCAGGTCAAAGCGCTGCTGGCCGAAAAGACGCGGCCGCCGGTGATCATGTACGATATGGCGCATGTGCTCGGGTTGGTCGGCCCGCACTTCCAGCAGCCGTTCGAGGATGGCGCCGACATCGTGACGGGTTCGACGCACAAGACGTTTTTCGGCACACAGCGCGGCATCATCGGCGCGAACCTTGCGGAAGACAGGCCCGAGTTCGATCTGTGGAAGGCGATCCGCCGCCGTACCTTCCCGGGCATGGTCAGCAACCACCATCTCGGCACGCTGCTTGGGCTGCTGATGGCCGCGATCGAGATGAACGCCTTCAAAGACATGTACCAACCGCGTGTGCTGGCCAACGCGAAGGCGTTCGCCAAGGCGTTGCACAGCGAAGGGCTCGACGTCGAAGGCGATCCCGATGTCGACTACACCGAGACGCATCAGGTGATCGTCAACGTCGGCTATGCCAGGGGCTGCGAAGTGGCCGAGCAGCTCGAGCACAGCAACATCATCGTCAACTACCAGGCGATCCCGAGTGACGAGAGTTTCACAGCCAGTTCCGGCTTGCGGCTCGGGGTCTCGGAGATGACGCGATTCGGAATGAAGGAGAAAGACTTCCTGCGGTTTGCGCCGCTGTTCGCGCGGGCGGTGCGCGGCGAAGATGTCGGTTCGGAGGTGGCCGCGTTCCGGGACGAGTTCCAGACCATGCATTTCTGCTTTGACGCGGATGTGGATCCCGCGCTCAAGGCGCAGTTGCTGGCGACGCTGGACGGATGATGAAAGCCGACACCGAGCGACTGATCCGCCAATGCTTCGCGCTCGCGCGCCGCGCGCGCGAGAAAGGCGACCATCCGTTCGGCGCGTTGCTTGCGGGCGGCGACGAGATTCTGCTGAGCGCGCTGAACACGGTCAACACCGATTGCGATCCCACCCGGCATGCCGAGCTGAATCTCGTTTCTTTGGCGTGCCGTCGCTACGCGCCCGAGATTCTGGCCGAGACGACGCTGTACACGAGTACGGAGCCTTGCGTCATGTGCGCCGGCGCGATCTATTGGGCCGGCATCCCGCGCGTCGTCTACGGCGTGTCCGCCCGGGCGCTGGGCAGATTGGCGGGCGGCAGTCTCGTTGTGCCGTGCCGCGACGTCTTTGGCGCCGGCCGGCGTGGCGTGGCAGTGACGGGGCCCGTGTTGGAGGACGAAGGGCTTGAGGTGCACGCCGGGTTCTGGGGTTAGGACCGTCGCCCGAGCTGCTCGAGCAGATTCAGTTCCCGGAGCCACTCCGCGTCGTCGTAGCTTTCCGAGTCGAGCACCGGTGCCGGCTCTTCGAGCGCTTCAAAGAGCCGGATCAGCTTTTCGAGCCCTGCCGCCACGTCAGCCACCTGTTCTGTCACGACCAAGCGTTCGGCGAGCACGAGGTCTTCGCCGACGATCGGGTCGGTCGAGCCCTGTGCTGC